>Ga0070764_10001116_pt1 | contig 11502 bp, 8 predicted proteins | sample HubBroMetageWRM4_FD_67287 | JGI IMG/M metagenome (GOLD analysis project Ga0070764, IMG submission 67287) | Warmed soil microbial communities from the Hubbard Brook experimental Forest, New Hampshire - Hubbard Brook CCASE Soil Metagenome WRM 4 | ecosystem: Environmental > Terrestrial > Soil >... | reverse complement strand
CAGTCCAATCCGCCTTCCTGCATCATGGCGGGCGCGGCTTCGATTTCGCTTTCCGGTATTTTCAGAACCTCCGACGCCGAATCCACAATCATGCCCGCGAGCCGGCCGCGGTGTTCCACGACTAGGATGCGGCTGCGACGATCGAGTTCGCGGGACGGCTGCCCGAATCGTTTGCGCAGGTCCAGCACCGAGACAATCTTGCCGCGCAGATTGATCACGCCTTCCAGATAGTCGGGCGCGTCCGGCACTGCAGTGATCTCGGGCACACGGACGATCTCATGCAACGCGGTGATGGGCACGCCATAAGTCTCGCGCCCGACCCGAAAGCCCACAATGTGCGTTTCCCGGCTCATGGATAGATTTCCCTTAACGAGATCCAGCCGCTGCGCCTCGCGGTGGGTTCCGGTAATCGGTGGTGCTGTCGTTTGTCCTGCCGTTCGTTCTATCGTTCGACCCGTTCGACCCGTCCGATCGCAACGAGAAGCGGTCCATCGAATCCAGCAGGCCCCGCGACATCTTCGACATCTGCTCAGAGGAAGCAGCCAACTCGGTCGAACCCGACGTCGAAGCCTGTACCAGTTCGCGCATGCGTTCCATAGCCTGCACCACCGCCTGCGCTCCAGACGCCTGCTCTTCGACTGCCGAGTTGATCTCGTGGGTGATTTCGTTCAAGCGTGTCGTGGCGCGCGCGATCTGCGACGAACCATGAGACTGCTCGTTGGTGGCGGCCCCGATTTCCTGTGCGAACTTGTAGACCTCGGTCACCACGTTCGAAATCTTGCGGAGCGCCGCATTCAGTTCCTGTCCCAGATTGAGCCCTTCGTTCACGATGGTCGTGCTCTTCTCCATGTTATCGACAGCTTTGCGCGCTTCCTTCTGTATGCTCTCGATAAGTTCGGAAATTTCTTTCGTGGACTGCGCCGATTTTTCCGCCAGCTTACGCACTTCGTCCGCTACCACCGCGAATCCCAGGCCGTGCTCGCCCGCCCGCGCCGCTTCGATCGCGGCATTCAAAGCCAGCAGGTTGGTCTGCTCTGCCAGATCGTCGATCACTTCGACGATCTTGCCGATGTTGTCCGCGCGCGTGCCGAGCGCGTCAATGATCTCGCCCGAGGCGTGGATGGTGGTGTTGATCCGGTTCAGGCCATCAGTCGCCTTTTCCATGGTGCCGATGCCGCTGTGCACCTCTTCCCGCGAACGGTTGGAAATATCGAGCAGAACCTTAGCGGTATCCGCAACCCGCTGGATCGAAGTCACCATCTCGTCGATAGAGGCCGACGTCTCGCTCACGCTGGAGGCCTGGGTCTGGGTGCTCTTCACCATGTTCTGCACGTTCACGCTCATTTCGTGCATGGTGCTGGTCACTTCGTCGATGGCCGAGGAAGTCTGCAGACTGTTCCGGGCCGACTCGTCGGAGGAACTCGCCACTTGGGTGGAAGCGCTAGCCACCTGTGAGGCGGCGTCGCGCACATTGCGTACTAGCCCGCGCAAGCCTGCCACCATGCTGGTGAACGCATTCGCCAGCGTGTCGTTGGCCGATCGAGGATGGACTTCCACCGCCAGGTTGCCGCCGGCGATGGCCTCTGAAACTGCGGCCATTTCCTTCAGGTACTTCACCATGGAGTCGAACGTTCTCGCCAGCTGACCAATTTCGTCCTGACCGTGAACGTCAATGTTGTGTTCCAGGTCTCCGGACTGGCCAATCTGCTCGGCCACGTGAATCAACCTGGTCAGCGGTCCCGTGATACCGGTAGCGGTGCGGTAGGCAATGATGATGCCCAGGCCCAGTGCCGCCAGGGAACTGAGCACTGACGCCAGAATCGTAAACGTCTCCGCCACTTCGTCGGAGTGGCGCCGTTCGTCCAACAGTTTGCGGTTCTCCCGGTCAACCTCGTCCAGAACGTCGCTGGAACGCGAGACCCAGGTGTTCGGATCTTTTTGCAGATAGAAAATCTGCAGTTCGGCTACGGTAGCATTACCGCTGTCCACGGCCCGGCGCTTGTCCACCAGCGGGCTGGCAAACTCATTGCCCCAGGCTTGCTCCAGCCCCTGCACTTTTTCCAGACTGCCTTTCTGTTGCGTGGAACCTGCCAGGTCCTGGGTGTGGTGGAGAGCATCACTCAACTGATGTTCCCCGTCATTCATTTTCTCCACGTCGCGGGTATCGCCGCTCAGCAGGTAGTTCTGCAGGTGCAGCCGGTTCTGCATCATCTGGAAGCGCACCGTCGAGGTCGCCTCGGTCATGTCGATCGTGCGCTGCGCCGCCGCCTTGGTCTCGTGCTCGCGTTGTACCGCGATCAGGTTGATCGCCAGCAGCAGCAGCACCGTCGCCAGAATGATGCCGAAATTTAAGTAGAGTTTTTTCCCTATGTTCATGCCCCAACCTTCCTCACCCAGCCCTTCGGGCCCCGCTTCACCCTCTTACTGGTTCGGATCAAAACGGAATTCCACAATCCCGGTTGACTCTTCCGGGCCCGTCTCGTAACGCCACTTCTTGACCGCATCCAAAGCCGCGTTCGCCAACAGCGGATGTCCGCCAATCACCTTGGCGTTCTTGACCGACCCGTCGGCTGCTACCGTGATCTGGACTTTCACCACGCCGTTGATGTTCATGCGCCTCGCCAGTTCCGGATACGACGGCGGCACGCTGTTCTTGGTTTTTCGCTTAATCTCTCCCTGTCCCCACGCCTGAGGGGAGATGGTCGCGACCCATCCGACAAGCAGCAGTAGACCTACCGCGAACTTTCGATTCAGGGTTTGAACGGACAAGGTACCTTTCCTGTCGCTGTGCATTGTTCTTATATTCGTGCAAGGGTCACATCAGCGCATACCAAAAGTTCTTCCTCTGCATTACTTTCGTGATCGCTGCAAAGCAATGAATCATCGGGTGATGGGGTGATCAGGTCATCGGGCCATCGAAGGTCAAAAGCGCCCCGGTTTTGGTTTTTTGGATCACTCCACGGCCCGATCTCCCCACCACGCGATTTTCACAATGAGACTGCCAATGTCACTTTGGTGGCATTTCCCAAGTCGGCACTGCCACCTCGTATTCCCTTGACTCATTTTGAGAATCGAGCGTAGCTTCTATATGTAATTCAATTGTTTTCAGCCGCTTAGCTAAATCATGGGTGCGCACTGACAGCCCACACCGGAAATTCGAGTCCCGGCGACGCGTCTCACTCTGATGAGGCGTTCCAGAAACTTCTCCTGGAGCTTTCCCGGGCCGCATTTCATAACAGCGATCCCAGCCATCTCATCCGGTCTTTCTGTGCCCTGACCCGCGCCTATTTTCATGCCAGCGGCGCTTATTTTTGGAGGCTATCCTCCGACGGCGAACTCGTCGGAGCCGAGGCCGACTGCTCTGAGGTCGAGTCCTTCCGTGGCACTCGCAGACGTGCCGGCGATGCCTCCATTGCCTTGGAAGCGGTGCAGAAGCGTCGCCCCTTTTTCGTCAATCAACTCGATGCCGCGCGCTATCCCTGGTTGGCCGCTAGCCACGCGCACGCCGCACTGGCCGCCCCGTTGCTGGTTTCAGGAGAAGTCATCGGCGCCATCACCTTCCTGCGCAGTGCGCCCCATGCCGGCTTTGACGACGACGCCGTTTCGAAAGTCACGATTCTCGCGGCCCAACTCGGTACCGCCCTCGAAGCTCTTCGCTTAAACCAGCTTTCCCGCGAAGAGCACCGCCGCGCCAGCATTCTGGTCGAAGTCGCCACCGCGCTGCATGGCTTGCCCGATACCGCCGCCGTCATGGAGAGCATTGCCGACCGGCTTCGCGTTTTGCTGCATTCACCCGCCGTGCTGGTCTTCATCCAACACGAAAAGCTGTTCCAGTTGCAGGCGGTGTCGACCGAGGCGCCCCGACTCGCCCTCGCCATTCGTCAGCGTTTCGAGCAGAACGATCTGCGCTCTTCGCTCGAAATCGCCAGCCGTGCCGTCGCCGCCGGCGAGCGTATGACGGTCAGCATCGATGGCGCTTCTCATTTCGGAGACGACTCTCCGCCCGGGGTTCTGATCGCGGCTCCCTTTCGCACCTCGCGCTCCCACGGCGCGATCCTGGTCTATCCTCGCGCCGCCCAGCCATTTACCCAGGAAGACAAAACCCTGGTCTCCGCGCTGGCCGGCTTCGGAGCGGTCGCCATCGCCAACGCCGAGTTGTACGGCATGGCGCGCGCCCAAGCCCATGAACTGCACGAAATCCTCGAGATTTCCTTCGAACTTGGTTCCGCCGGAAAACTTGACGAATTCATGCAGACCTCGGCCGTCCGGGCCGCCACTTTCCTCGGCTTCAAGCGTTGTTTCATCGGGCTCCTCGAAGAATCCACTTTCCACATTCGATGGGGAGTGGAGAACGGCGTCGCCCGCCCCGTGGACATCCCGCTCGACGATGGCGTCGCCATCCGCGCCCTGAAGAAGAAAAATGTGTTCTTCACAGACGATGCCGCTAAAACTCCAGGCGCTGATTTGGAATTTGTGGCCGCTTTCCAAATTCGCCAGCTCCTCGCCGTCCCCCTGCTCGGGTCAAACGGAGACGTGCTGGGAATGTTTGGCGTGCTCGACCGCGTCGAGACCGGACCGATCAACGACGAGGACGTCCGCCGCGCCCGCGCTCTGGCCGCGCAGGTCGCCATCGCTCTCGAACTGACCCATAACCTCCATCAATCCGAAGAACACCGCCGCCGCGCCGAGGCCCTGGTCACGCTCGCTCTCGAACTGAACACCGTGCTCCATCTGCCCGAGTTCATGCGCAACTTCGTTCGGCACGCGGCCAGCCTGCTCGGTAGCCGCGCTGCTGCCCTCTGTCTTTTCCAGACGTCGGAGCCGGAGACGGTCCTGATGTCCGGCAGCGACCCCGGCACCGCCGGCGAGGTGGGTAACGAAACCGGCATTGAAATTGGTGTTGAGATTAATGACAAGCCCTTGCTCGGCCGCTTCAGCCGCGCGATCAGTACCGCTCTGCCGAAATATCCCGCCGATGTTGCCTTCGCCGCCGCCAGCGACATACTGGGAAGCGCGCTCGCCTCCACTCTGGGATGGAACGATTCCACCCTGGTACGCCTGACCGGTTCTTCCGGAGAACTCGTTGGCGTGCTCTGTCTCGCCGATCGCGGCGCTCCGCCCGCCATCGAAGACTACCAGCTACTTCGCGCCATCGCCGGACACGCCAGCATCGCGCTCGAGAATGCCTGCCTCTTCACCCGCATGCAGCAGGCGAACCGCCACTGGCTGGAAGTCTTCGATGCTATCAGTGACTTCATCGTCGTCCACGACGAACAGAACAACGTTCTCCGCGTCAATCGCTCCCTGGCCGATTTTATCGGCATCGCCCCCGACCAGTTGATCGGCATCAACATGCGCGCGCTCGAAGCCCTGTCCACCAGCGCTTCTCCGCATTCCTGCCCCTTCTGCCGAACCGGCGAAGGTCTCGACGAGTATGTGCACCCGGTCCTCGGGCGCACCTACCTGATTTCAACTTCGCGCATTCATGCGGCGAGCCAGACCTCCCCGTCGAGCGGGTTTGGTGCGATGGGCCGGGGTGAAAGAGAAATGGGCGGCGCTCAGTTGCAGACCGTGCACGTCCTAAAGGACATCACTGACCGCCGCGAAGCCGAGCGCCGCTATCGCGAACTGTTCGACAACGTTCAGGAAGGGATATACGTCTCTTCGCCGCAGGGACGCTTCATCGAAGTCAACGACGCGATGGTTCGCATTCTCGGCTACAGCAGCCGCGATGAAGTCCTGCAACTCGACATTCCTACCCAGGTTTATTTCTCCGCGCAGCGGCGGCAGGAACTCCTGGAAGTCCTCAAACACACCGGCGAGATGCACAATCACGAAGAAGTCCTGCGGCGCAAAGATGGATCGCCCGTCCACGTATTCATGAACTGTCACGCCATGCGCGACGCGACCGGCAACATCGTGCAGCACCGCGGCCTCATGCTCGATGTCAGCGTCCTCCACCAATCGCAAACCGAACTGCAGAAGGAGCGCGATTTCTCCGGCAAAATTCTCAACCACACCCAGAGCCTGATCCTGGTCACCGACACCGAAGGCGTCATCAGTTATGCCAACCGGCGCTGGAGCGGACTAGGTTTTCAGCAGAATCAGATATTGACGCATCCCTTGCCCGATCTCTGTGCACCCCAGCGTCGCGCCGCGCTGCGCGACGCGCTCGCCGCAGTGGCGCGCGGTCAGCAGGTGGATAACTTCGACCTGCCCCTGGTTCGCGCCGATGGCGTCAGCGCCCAGTTCTCCGTCAATCTCAGCCCGATCAGTGGAGAAGACGGCCGGGTGAGCAGCATCGTAGTAGTGATGACCGACGTGACCGACTCCACCATGTTGCGCGCCAAGCTCATCCACGCCGAGAAAATGGCGGCTGTCGGACAGTTGGTCTCCGGCGTCGCCCACGAAGTCAACAATCCCCTCACCGCCATCCTCGGATTCACCGATCTCCTCATGGAAAACCCCGAGCTCCCGGAAAGCGCGCGCCGCGATCTGCGCGTGATTCTGCAGGAAGCGCAGCGCACCAAGCAGATCGTACAAAATCTGCTCAGCTTTGCCCGCCAGATGCCGCCGCAGCGTCAGCCGGTTCAACTCAACTCCATCTTGGAACGCACCGTGCACCTGCGTTCCTACGACTTCATCAGTCACGGCATTCAGGTGGTCGAACGGCTCGACGAGTCCCTGCCCGAGGTCATCGGAGATTCGCACCAGCTGCAGCAGGTATTTCTCAACATCCTGAACAACGCTTACGACGCCGTCCGCGAAACCGCGCGCCCCGCTCGCATCGAGATCATGAGTACCCGGGCCGATGCCTTCGTAGAGATTTCTTTTCGTGACAACGGTCCCGGCATCCCCGATACCGGACCCATTTTCGATCCTTTCTACACCACCAAAGATGTTGGCAAAGGCACAGGTCTGGGCCTGAGCATTTGCTATGGCATCGTCCGCGAACATGGCGGAGAAATCGTTTGTCACAACAATCCCGACTCTGAAGGAGCGACCTTTATCGTCCGCCTCCCGGTAACCGCCGAGACGGCATCCTTCGGAGCCGCCGCAGGAGTACAACCAAAATGACGCAGTCAGGAACCGAGTCAGCAGCCAAGTCAGGAGTCAAGACAGAACCCAAATCGGCCCGCGCGCCCGTGCTTTTGATCGAAGATGAACCGGCCGTCATGGCCTTGGTGCGCGCCGTTCTCGAGGGCCACGGATACTCCGTCGTCCCCATTGAATCCGGCGCCGATGCCCTCCGCCTGCTCGAGACCGGCAGTTTTCACGGCGTCGTCTCCGATATGCGCACCCCTGGAGGCGTAGATGGCGCTCAGGTCTATGCCTGGATCGCCAACCATCGCCCCGAACTGGCCACGCGCCTGGTCTTCATTACCGGCGATATGGCCAACGAGGAAACCGCTGCCACGCTGCGCCGCACTGGCGCCCCATGCGTAGAAAAGCCATTTCGTGTCCATGACTTCATTACCGTGGTCGAACAAACCATGGGACGGGCGAATATATGACACAGGAATTCGGAATCCGCTTGCTCATCGTCGATGACGAGCAGACCATACGCCGCCTCTGCATCACCGTCGGCGAGTCGCTCGGCTTCTCCTGCATCGAGGCCGAGAGCGGAGACGCTGCCCTCGCCCGGCTCGAGGAACAGCCCGTGCACATGGTGCTCACCGACATGGTCATGCCGCGCATGTCGGGCATCGAATTTCTGGAACAAGTCAAACGCACCTACCCCCGCGTCGAAGTCGCCGTCATGACCGGCCACGGATCGGTCGAAACCGCGGTGCAAGCGATGAAGCTGGGCGCTTACGATTACATCTCCAAGCCCTTTGCTCCGCTCGACGAACTGCGTCTCTTCCTGCGTCGCATGGCCGATAAAGTCCGCCTCGTCGAAGAAAATCTCTATCTCCGCGAACGTTCTGAGACCGAGACTTCGCTCCACGGCATCATCGGGAACTCCACCGGCATCCAAAACGTCCTGCGCCTGATTTCGCGCCTCAAGGACACACGCACACCCGTCCTGATTTCCGGCGAAAGCGGAACCGGCAAAGAACTGGTGGCCCGCGCCCTGCACTTTCGTGGAAGCCTGGCAAGCCGCCCCTTTGTCGCGGTTGACTGCGGATCGCTCGTTCCCACCCTCATCGAGAGCGAACTATTCGGCTACGAAAAAGGAGCATTCACCGGCGCCCTTCGCTCCAAACAAGGTCTGCTGCAATCGGCCGACACGGGTACTATTTTTCTCGACGAAGTCGGCGAACTCCCACTCGAAATGCAAGCCAAGATCCTGCGCTTCCTCCAGGAAAAAGAAGTTCGCCCCGTGGGCAGCAATCAAAAAGTCAAAGTGGACGTGCGCATCATGGCCGCCACCAACCGCGATCTCGACACCGAATACAAAAAGGGAACCTTCCGCAAAGATCTATTTTTCCGCTTAAACGTAGTCACCATCTCGCTGCCGCCGCTGCGCGAGCGCCGTTCCGACATCCCCATACTGGCGGCGTTTTTCCTCGAACGCCTCGCTCCCGGACGCAGCGTCATCGTCTCCGGCACGGCCATGAAAGCGCTGCTCGCGTACGACTGGCCCGGCAACGTCCGCGAACTCGAAAACTGTCTGGAGCGCGCCGTCGCTCTCGGCGATCAAGCCGTAATCGAAGTCAGCGACCTCCCCCCAGCAATCGCGCGCGCGGAGGCCCCCGCCCAGGCGATTGAGGTGCCGGAATTGTCCGGCCGAGCCGAAGTCCGCAGCAACGACCTCGAAGACATCGAGCGCGCCACCATCCGGCGCGTCTTTTCCCAAGTCAAAGGAGACAAGGCGCAAGCCGGCAAAATGCTCGGCATAAGTCGAGCCACTCTCTATCGCAAACTAAAGCGCTACAACATAGGAGCCCGCGAAGATCCCCCGCAATCGACTACGTTGCAATAATCTGCTCGCGTCGGGACGGACGCATTCGTTCGTCTGGTAGAGCCCAGCACGACCCCGCATCGAATTGAGACGCCAGTTTCAATCTGAGACGCACAAGCCCCGTTCCTCAAAAAACTAACCCCGGCCGCCCCCGAGCAGCGCCGTTAACTACCTATCCCTCTTCTACTTGTTCTAAGGTGCATGCCCTTTAAGTTTTTGGCGGTGCCCGTGCATTACAGAATGCCGATAAAGCAGAGCGAGTCCCTTCGCAGCTCTTCCAAACCAGGAAGAAGAGGGGACTCGCCTGCTCCAGTTCCCCCGGGATTGAGGTTTTAGTGCCCAACCAGGCAACCGCTCGTGCGCTCGAATCAGAAATCGTAGGCCGCTTGGCCAAGTTCTTTCCCGAAGCCACACCGGTGCGGATCCCGATCAAACTCAGCCGCACCCGCAGCAACGGCGATAGCAACGGAAATGGCAACGGCAACGCAGCTGGCAACCTCCACGCCCGTGAAAACGAAAACGTCTTTTTCCAGAACACCGTAATCGAGTTCGGCACATCGCGCGAAGTTCTGTTTGCGGTTGACCGGCCATTGGAATTCGCCGATCGCGTCCTGGTCGAAAGCAATGACGGCTCGCTGCACGCCGAGGCATCCGTAGTCGCAGTGCAATATCATCCGGAGCGGACCGTTGTTGCAGTCCGTTTCCTCAAAAATGTTCCTAACTGGATTGTGAAATCATGACTGCATCCACTATGCCTTCCTCCGACTCCAACTCCAGCTCCAACGATCAGGGAGCAATACTCTGCGCCCTGCAACCCGTTTACTCCGCTCTGGTGCGCGAGTTCGTGATTGAAGCGTCCGCCTGCCCCATCACCGATGACGAGCTCGCCTCGCCGTCGCCCGAATCGATCACGCAGGCCGCCGACTGGTTCCAGCAAGTGGACACGCAGATCCAGGTGCATCAGTTACGCCAGTTTCTGCAGACCACGCCCCTCGCCAGCGAAGCCGTGCTGCGCCATCTTCTGCTCCATCACATGCAGAAGACGTCGAAGTCCTCCAGTGACCGCGACAAAACCGATTTCCTGCTGGTGCAGTACTTCTCGTTGTGCGCGCCCTCCGGGATGGACGACGCCGACGTCGATCTTGATTACGTCGCCCAGGTGCTGGAGCCCGTGCTCGGCCCGCAAGCCGTGAAGCTTCCGGCATGGCTGCGTTCGCTCGATACCATCATGAAGTCGGCGGCCAATTGCCAGCGCCTCAGCGAACTGCTCCACAGCGGCGCGCTCGAGCAAGGGCGCAAGCTTAAGACCGACAACGCGGCCCGTTATTTCGAGCCCTCGGCCATGGTGGCTTTTGCCCGTTTCAGTTTCATGATCCGGCGGATATTTTTCCGCCTCATGCACGACGATCTGAACGCCATTCTGGATGGCCTGCGGGAACTCGAGCGCCGTGGCGTTAAAACCATCGATTGCCGCCGTGCCCAGTTTTCCGCCGAGGAGCCGACCGCCCGTCTGCGCATGATCTGCCAGTCCTGGAAAGTGATGTTCCACGCCGAATACTCTTCGGGCCAGCCCTTGCGCATGTTGGTCGATCTCCGAGCGGCGGTTGACGACGCGCTGCAAAGCGGAACGACGCGTAAGACTCCGCGCGCCCGTGCCGCTGCCGCTTCCGCAGAATCCGGCGGCGGAACGCAAGAGTAATTTTGCGAGCCGAAAGCCTGGAAAGCAACGACGAAACCATGAATCGCCCGACCGTACTGATCCTAGCCAGCGACCCCGCCTTCTCGCGCGAGATTACCGCGAATTGGCCGCGGGACCCCGCTCCTCACGGCCATGGTCCGGAATTCACCGTGCTCGACGAAGGTTTCTCTCGCGGCCTCGAAGGCAGCCACTACGATCTCGCCATCGCCGACGCCTGTTCCATCGAAAAGCACAAAAGCGAGAAGCGCAAACTTCTGAACAAGCGTCTCAACAAGGATCTGAAACAGTCTCTCGTCGCCGCCGGCAAGCCCGCCATCCTGATTCACTCCGACCCCTCGCGCGGTCCCTACAGTATTCACGGGGCCCTGCTCGAGTTGCGTCGCGAGCCCGGAACCTGGCCGGCTCTGGTAGGCCTCATCGGACGAGAAATCCTTCGCCGTCGCCAGGCCGAAGCCCGCGCCTCAGAAGCCGAAAAAATCAGCGCCACCGCCCAAGTCGAAGCCACTCTCGGACGCTATATGGTCGAGATGCGCACCAACGTCAACAACGCCCTAACCACCGTGCTTGGCAACGCCGAGCTTCTAGTCCACGAGCCCGGACTGCCAGCCACCGTCGTAGCGCAAGCCGATGCCATCCGTCACATGGCCCTGCGTCTCCACGAAGTCTTCCAGCGTTTCTCGTCACTCGAAAAAGAACTCACCGTCACCACCCGCGAGTCAGGCGCGAAAGCCCTGGCTGCTACCGCCGGCAGCCGCTAGGCGAACTTCTTAAGGGCTGTCGTCTTCGCGAGCAGACGCGGCATGCGTTCTCTCGGAAATCTTAGAAAGATTATTCTCTTCCACTTAGCTTGACTTATGCTGTCTCGCCGCCCACAATCCTAGCCATCAAAATCGATCTC
>Ga0070764_10001112_pt1 | contig 11521 bp, 9 predicted proteins | sample HubBroMetageWRM4_FD_67287 | JGI IMG/M metagenome (GOLD analysis project Ga0070764, IMG submission 67287) | Warmed soil microbial communities from the Hubbard Brook experimental Forest, New Hampshire - Hubbard Brook CCASE Soil Metagenome WRM 4 | ecosystem: Environmental > Terrestrial > Soil >... | reverse complement strand
GGAGCGACGCCGGGCTCGAAATCCCAGCGCTGCGAGAGGACGACCTGGAAGATGTCTCCAGCGGCAATGTACTCCTTGGCGCGCTCGACACTCTTCAGAAAATTCGACTTGAGCGTGCGCGCTCGCACCGACAACTTGGATTTCGTGGCGGCTTTGCGCCAGTGTGCTGGCTTCCATCCAGCGGCGAGCTGTTTCTCGATGCGTGCGATATCTTTCACGGCGCGCTCATAGGCAACTTTGGGCGTGTCTCGATTTACGTCCGCGGACGCTACGATGTGGATCTGATGCCGCAGATGATCGAAGGCGAGGACGCGGTCAAAAAACATGAGCACGCAGTCGGGAACGTCTAGATCGTCAGCCGCGTGCTCCCCAATATTTTCGAGGCGGCGCACGATGTCATAGGCGCAATAGCCGACGGCTCCGGCGGTGAACGGCGGCAAGCCTTCCATGGCCGCTGGACGATGCTGCTGCAAGAGCTCCTTGATGACTTCGAAAACATCTCCGGTGCGGTGATCGATTTTTTTGCCACGTTCGATTGTGATTTCGGCGCCACGCGACTCCAGCCGCAAAAACGGACGCACGCCTAGAAACGTATAGCGCCCTATTTTTTCTCCGCCTTCGACCGACTCCAGCAGGAATGCGTCGGGCTCTCCATCAGCCACGGCGAGAAAGGCGGAAACCGGTGTCAGCAAATCAGCAGAGATCGACTTCACTACCGGAACCAGCGTAGCGGTGCGCGATAAACGCAAGAACTCTTTGTAGTCGGGACGGATCATCCTCACCCCAGAGATTCATTATATGGAAGTGATCGATGCGCCCACGTCTCCAATTCGTCACACCTGCGCTTGCCTAGCCTGCGGGGCGGCAATATACTTTGCGAGGCTTACCCGCTATCTGGAGAAGCCGGCAATCGTCATCATTTCGGAGACTTTATGAAGACTGTGGACCTTGTAGAGGAAACTAATCCCTGGAAGGCGCAGGCCGCCCGCTTCGATCTGGCTGCGCAAAAGCTGAATCTTGATGAAGGACTTTGGAAGGTGCTCCAGAGTCCGAGCCGCGAAATTATAGTTCATATCCCGGTGATGATGGACAACGGGCGTCTTGAGGTATTCACCGGATTCCGGGTGCAGCACTCCATTGCGCGCGGGCCAGCCAAGGGCGGCCTGCGATATGCGCCGGATGTCAATCTTGACGAAGTGCGCGCCCTGGCGAGCTGGATGACCTGGAAGTGCGCGGTGGTGAATATTCCGTTCGGCGGCGCCAAGGGCGGCATTATTTGCGATCCGCACAAAATGTCACAGGGCGAATTGGAACGCATGACACGCCGCTACACCGCCGAGCTGTTCGAATTCATTGGCCCGGAAAAAGATGTCCCCGCGCCCGATGTAAACACTAACGAACAGACCATGGCTTGGATCATGGATACCTACTCCATGCACATGCGGCAGACCGTCACCGCAGTGGTCACAGGCAAGCCGATTAATATTGGCGGTTCGCGCGGACGCCGAGAAGCTACTGGCCGCGGCGTTCTCATGGTCTGTGAACAGGCGATCAAAAAACTCCGCCTGAATCGCGACACCACCCGGGTCATCGTCCAAGGCTTCGGAAATGTTGGTTCGAACGCGGCCCGGCTCATGGCGGAAGCCGGATACAAGATCATTGGCATCGTCGAGGTGGGCGGCGGTTTATACAAAAAAGACGGTATCGATATGGAAGCGCTCTGGGAATTTCGCCAGCGCAATGGCGTCATTCACGGTTTCCCTGGCGCAGAGAAGTACGACCCAGCCGAGCTTTTGCTGGTCGATTGCGACATCCTGATTCCGGCGGCGACGGAAAACCAAATCACCAGCCAGAATGCGGATCGCGTTAAATGCAAGATTCTTGCCGAAGGGGCGAATGGCCCCACCACCGCGGCTGCCGACGATATCCTCGCGGAGAAAAAAGTCTTTGTGATTCCGGACATTCTGGCGAACGCTGGTGGCGTTACTACTTCTTACTTCGAATGGGTGCAGGATCGCCAGGGCTACTTCTGGAAAGAATCGGTGGTTAACGAGCATCTGCAGGAAATTATGGTTGCGGCTTTCGACGATGTCGTCCGCTACGCTGAAACTCACGGCGTGAATAACCGCATCGCTGCCTACATGCTCGCAATCGACCGAGTGGCGTACACCATCCGCCAGCGCGGAATCTATGCCTAGCCAATTCCGCCGAGCTTGATTTTAAAAGGCCTCCACCCGGGAGGCCTTTGTTTTTGACGTCTTCAACTGAGATCTTTAGTTGACCGTGGGTCGCTTCGGTGTAATCATGCTGGGGCATTTTGGCGCACCTGTTTTTTCGCCACTTCGTAAAGCTATCGATCGTAAAAATGGGGCTTGATGCCTCTTAATCCTGCGAGGAAATATGAACCGCTCCCAAAACAAACTTATTCTTTGGATGTCCTGTTTCTGTCTGATGCTCTCGGTTGTCATTTCGCCTGCTTTGGCGAAGGCGCAGGCGAGTTCGAGCACCGCCAGCACCGATACCACCACAATGGCAACCTCTACAAAGAAGTCCAAGAAGAAAGCCAAAAAAACAGCTGACGACCAAACAGCGACCGCCGACAAATCATCTGCCAGCGAAACGACCGCTTCAACAAAGAAGAACAAGAAATCGAAGGCCGCCGCCGCGGATGGCACTTCTACTTCGGCTGCCACGGACAAGTCCGCTGCCAGCGATACGACCGCTGCGACAACTTCGACAAAGAAGAGCAAGAAATCGAAGGAGACCACTGCAGACAACGCTTCAACGCCCGCCGCCGCGGACAAGTCCGCCGCCAGCGATACGACCGCTGCGACAACTTCGACAAAGAAGAGCAAGAAATCGAAAGCGGCCACCGCGGATACAAATTCTGGCTCTCCCATAGTTCCGGCATCCCAGGTGAGTAAGACCGATTCGAATGCCATGACGCCGGCTCCAGCTACCTCTTCATCCAACAACATGGCGGCACCTGCGAAGACAGCTTCCAAGTCATCGACTCCCGCAGCGTCAACTCCGGAGATTGCTGCCGCTCAATCCAGTGGCAAGGTCTGGGTGAACACCGAGAGCGGTGTCTATCACAAGAGCGGACGCTGGTATGGCAAGACCAAGCAAGGAAAGTTCATGACCGAAGCCGAAGCGAAGGCGGCCGGTTACAAAGCAGCGGCGAAGGAATAGGGAGAAGCGTTTATGAACAATATGACCGAGAAATTGATCACCAGAATTCTTGTCGCGGTCTTCGCTCTCAGCCTGGTAAGCGGAATGGCTGTGGCGCAAGCCGCCAAGACGACCAACGGCACAACAGCTGCGGCGTCCAATGCCGACTTGCTCGACATCAACTCCGCTACCAAGGATCAGCTCGATGCTCTTCCGGGTATCGGTGCAGTCTATTCACAGAAGATCATCGACGGCCGTCCTTACGCAAAGAAGACCGACTTGGTGAGGAAGAAAGTTCTTCCCCAGGCTACCTATAACAAAATCAAAGACAAGATCATCGCGAAACAAAAGTAACAGGTTGGAATAGAGCGCAAAGGGAGTTGGAGTTAGAATCTCCGTCCCTTCTGCGCTGTTTGAAAGCGATAACTCTCATGCGCAACAAGAATTTTTAGGGAGGCAGTTATGGGTTTACTCGACAATTTGGAAAACGAAGCAGTAGGCAAGGTATTAGGTGGAAGCTCCAATCCGCTGGCGGCGGGTCTCTTGCAGACGATTCAAAATCAGCCGGGCGGTTTGCAGGGGATGGTGCAATCGTTTCACGACAAAGGGATGGGCGGAATCGTGTCCTCATGGGTAGGCTCGGGAGAGAATTGCGCGATTACCGCTGAGCAGATTCACGCGGTTCTCGGTAGCGATCAGGTGAAAGCGCTCGCCGCTAAGGCAGGGATCTCTCCCGACGAGGCCGGTAACGCCATCGCACAATTGCTTCCCACTTTGGTGAACAAATTGACGCCGAACGGGTCGGTTCCTGACCACAGCAATGTTCTGGAGATGGCGTCAAGCATGCTCAAGAACTTTGAATCGAAGGCTTCCTGAATATTTTGTGGCGCGCGTTGGCTCTTATGCGTGCGCCACATTTTTCCCGTCATCTCCCGCGTTCTAACTTCTATCTCATCCAATCCGATCGAGCAACACGCTTCGCCGTGAAGTCCGTTTTGGTACGGCCAGGCTTACTTTATGGGATATTTATTTGACAACGGTCCTCCGTTACGTTGCCTTGGTTTCCGATGTAGAGGATAATCGAGTTGACGGACACCAAAGCCTTGGTCTAGCCATCGCGTGAACCTTCCTAATTCCATCACGCTCACCCGCATCGCCGCGATCCCACTTCTCATATGGATTCTTTGCACCCCACGCTTCTCCGGCGAGCAGACTGGGGAGAGAGAAATCCTGGCTTCTGCTGTTTTTATTCTGGCTTCGATCACCGATGGTATCGATGGCTATCTTGCGCGCAAACGTGGCCAGATCACCACCATGGGGATGCTTCTTGATCCGTTGGCCGACAAGTTACTAGTTGCTGCCGCTTTCATCACGTTGGTGCAGTTCAATCCCGCGCTGGTGCCGGCCTGGATGGCGGTGGTCGTTATCGGCCGTGAATTTCTGGTCAGCGGACTGCGTTCCATTGCCGCGTCTGAAGGTTTTACGATTCAAGCGAGCGAACTGGGCAAGTTCAAGATGTTGGTGCAGATCATCTCGGTGGTTGCGGTGATCCTAGCTCGCCGCTGGCATGAGTGGCCGGTGTACGGCATTTACATTTTTCCGGTGTACTGGATTGCCTGGATCGCCATCTGGTTCATGATTCTGCTTTCTCTGGTCTCCGCGTTCGATTACTTCGTTGCCTTCTGGTCGCGGATCGACCGCAAATCGGAAAAGCGGCGACGCCGGTCTTTCGTTCTCGCCCGGCGGAGAAAACGAGATGTTCAAGCTGTCTGAGTGCAGGCCGTCCGAAAAGCGCTCTGAAAGTCCGATCGCGCATGATACCGCCCTGTTGTCGCAGAAATTTTCTCCCGAGCAGCGCCGAACACTCCTTCGCATTGCCCATTACGCGATTTCGTTCGCGCTGGATCGCCGGCCATTTCCAGAGACGCCGCTTTCCGCCGCGTTATTGGAGCCGCGAGGAGTGTTCACTACGCTCTATTTAGATCAAAATGTGGCTAGAAGTGACGATCTGCCAAAAGATGATCGGCACGCTGATCCTCACCGCGAACGTCATCGCGAATTACGAGGATGCGTCGGATATGCCGTGCCCATCGCGCCGCTACATCGTGCGGTGGCCGAAACGGCCCTAGCCGCGGCTTTTCAGGATTCCCGTTTCTTGCCGGTAACGAAGGAGGAAGTCTCGCACCTCGAGATTTCTCTGAGTGTGCTCTCTCGTTTGTTTCCAGTTCATCCCGATTCTGTCGAAGTGGGACGCCACGGCTTGGTCATCTCGGACTATGGTCACCGGGGCCTCCTCTTGCCCCAGGTTCCCATCGAAAATAGTTGGGACCGACAAACCTTCCTGGAACAAACCTGCCGCAAAGCCGGCCTCCCGCTGGATGCCTGGCGCAAGAACGCAACCATCGAGGCTTTCACCGCTGAAGTATTCTCCGATTCTGATCCTGAAGTTCGCTCTTAACTTGCTTCCCAAGGTTTTGTTCACGGACGTTGCCTTCTGCGTGAGGCCCCACTTTAGTACCCTTGTTTAATCTGCGGAAGGGCATAAGCTTGGTGCTGGCTGTTTGATCGCGAGGCAACATGGAACTCGTTTTTGTGATCGTTGCACTGATCGTCGCTGGCGCGATGATTCCTGGGAATCCGAAAATCCAATTCTTCCGCTGAAGGCAAGCGAGGGCAGATCGCGCGCGTTTCGCCCCGATTCATTCTTCCATTCAACGATGTAGAGGTTTGCCCTGCTGAACGACGAGAGCACTCGGTCAGTTGTTCCTGCGCGTGCACTCCAGACAAGAAAAAGGGGAGATTCGCTCTCCCCTCATTCCGAACAAATTTTGATTTTCTTATTGCTGCTCGTCCAGTTCCACCGTGTCTCCGGCGTGCACATCATCTAGCGCGAAGACGACCATGCCTGAGGAGGCGGTCGGGGTCACGTTTAAGACCACCACTTCGCCGACGGCACGGCGCGGGAGATCGCCCACATGAATATTCGGCCCTTTGCCTTTGGTGAAGCGATTGGCCTCAAAGGTCGGAGGCCGCACTTGCGTATCTTCGGATGTTGGAACGTCGAAAGAGAGCGTATCCACTGGATCGTTCAGGGTGGCGTTGTAGGAACGCACCACACGGAAATAGTCTCCTACTTTTACGCCCTGGTTAGAGCCCAGGTTCATATAAAGCTTCATGCCCGTGCCGAGGAATCCGTCAAAGTCTTTACCCAGCACAACTCGTCCGGTTAGTTTGCCATTTGCGGGTGCGAAGCGGTCAAAATGTCCAGGCACGTGGAACGCAATCGACTGTTTTTCCACATAAGGCACGACGACATCCCCGGGGTTGATGGGATCACAACTGAATTCCACCTGGGCGACGGCGCTGTGATTGCGAGTATCGACTACCCGCACTCTTCCAATTTCTCCATAAGGGCGTCCCGCGGCAGCCAGTATTTTTCTCTGCCCGGGATACAGTTCGTACTCGTTGATGTCCCGCATCTCGCGGACGATGGAATATAGCTGCCCGGCCTGGTAACCACTGCCCGCCAGATAGACAATCTCCCCGAGTTCGAACTTGGTTGAGGTCGGGGTCTCCAGACCCCCGTTCACATAGTTGGCATCCGGAATGCGCTCTTTGGTAATAAAGCCGGCGCAGTTAACGTCAGCTGCGGTTGGCGTCTGGTAACGCACGAATGGGACGTTGACTGACGTGTGGACGATACCATCCGCTTCGGGGGTGGCCACCATCGTCGATTGTTGGGCTACCGCGAAGGTCGCCGTCACTGCTAGTAGCAATAACAATCCTGTTTTCTTCATGTTACCTCCGACTCCCGCAGCTCCGGGGTCACCGTAGCTATCTATCTCGTAAGACAAGGGTTACAGCGAAAAAGTAACAAGCGCTGGGGGTCGGGTCAAGGTTACGAGGGTGTTTAGCCCCTTCGCGCAAGGGTGCTTCGAGAGCGATTTCGCAATCGTACAGTTGCATCTGTGCTTGCACCCCTGTAATATCGCGCCGTCGTTGAAAACAAATGGCCTTGGCTTTTTCCACTACTCTCGTGCCGCGTTTTTTGCCCATGCGCCTGCCCAAGGTCTGCCTGGCGCTGAGCGGCGACACCATTGAAGATATGTTGGCTACCGCCGAGTCGATGGCGCGCGACAACCCTTTTCTCGAGTTTCGTTTGGATTATCTGAAGCAGCCTCTCTCCGCGCTTCCCAAGATCCATCGTTTTCTGGAGACGCACCAATACATCACTGCCATCGGTACCTGCCGCCGTGCCGAAAATGGCGGCAAGTTCAAAGGATCGCTGGCCGCGCAATTAGAAGTCTTGACCAAAGCCCACGCCGCCGGCTGTCAGATCGTCGATTTAGAACTTCAGAGTGCATCGAAAGCGAAACCCGAAGCGATTGCGCGCCTACGCAGCCGCGCCGGACTCATCCTCTCGTTTCATGATTTTCGTGCCACTCGCAATCTGGATGAAACGCTGGAAAAGATGCTGAAAATTCCAGCTGACTTTTACAAAGTCGTCAGCACGGCCACCACGCTCTCCGACAACGTGACCATGATGAAGTTCTTGCAGACAGAGAGCGACAAGCACGCCATGATCGGCTTGTGCATGGGAGAGCAGGGTGTCATCAGTCGCGTCCTTGGTGTGCGCGCCGGCAGCGCATTCACCTTCGGAGCCGTCGATCCGAACGCCGGCCTCAAAACCGCGCCCGGACAGATCAGCGCGCGCGATCTTCGGAGCATCTACCGCATCGAACAAGTCGACGCCGCCACGCGCGTTTATGGAGTCGTGGGCGATCCCATTGAACACTCGCTCTCGCCCGTAATCATGAACACGGCGCTGCGTCGCGAAAATGTGAACGGCGTTTATCTTCCACTGCACGCCAAAACGCTCAAAGATCTGATGCTCTGTGTGCGCGAGATTCCGCTGCATGGGCTAAGCATTACGATGCCGTACAAGCAGGCGATTCTGACGCATCTCGATAACACTGACGCGCACACAACCAAAATCGGGGCGTGCAATACCGTCGTTCGCGGACAGGATGGCAAGCTTTACGGCTTTAATACAGATGTTGCCGGCGTCCTTCGTCCCATCGAACAGCGGCTCACCATCGAGGGCGCGAAAGTTCTCGTGCTTGGCGCTGGAGGCGCTGCCCGGGCTGCGGTCTTTGGACTTAAAGAGCGCGGAGCTGAAGTCTGGGTCATGAATCGCACTTCCGCCAAGGGACAGAAGCTCGCGCGGCAGGCCAAAGCGCACAGCATTAAACGCGCTGACCTGCGCAAGGTTGCCTTCGACGTCATCATTAACGCCACTCCCGTGGGGATGGGAAACACGCGCGACTGTCCGCTTAAAGATGACGAGATACAAGCTCGGCTGGTCTTCGATATGGTCTATGACCCAGTCGAGACGCATCTGCTCCGAGTGGCGCGCACCAAGGGAATCGCCGTGATTCCTGGCGTTGAAATGTTTGTGCAACAGGCCGCACGGCAGTTTGAAATCTGGACTGGCAAGCCCGCTCCCGCCAGTGACATGCTGCGCGCCGTCACCATCACTCTCCAGGAGCGCGCGGCCGCGCTGAAGCAGCCGAAATCCTGAGCGAGATGCTTTCAAGCACGGCACGATCGGTCAAATGCGATCTGACAAGCTTGATTGGGAAAAATGATCGGACAAACCATCTCGCACTACCGCATCGTTGAAAAACTTGGCGGTGGTGGCATGGGCGTGGTGTTCAAGGCGGAGGACACGCGGCTCCATCGCTTTGTGGCGCTTAAGTTTCTGCCCGATGAAGTTGGCCGCGACCCGCAGGCGCTCGCCCGTTTTCAGCGCGAGGCGCAAGCCGCATCGGCGCTCAATCATCCAAACATCTGCACTATTTATGACATTGGCGAGCAGGACGGCCAGGCCTTCATCGCTATGGAATTCCTGGACGGCGTCACGCTGAAGCACCATATTGCCGGACGCCCTCTGGAGACAGACGTTTTGCTTGCGCTCGCCATTGAGATTGCCGACGCGCTCGATGCCGCGCATTCCGAAGGCATCGTTCACCGCGACATCAAACCGGCCAATATTTTTGTTACCAAGCGCGGCCATGCCAAGGTTCTCGATTTCGGGCTGGCAAAGGTCGCATCTTCGGGCGGATCGCTGAGCCAGGTGGCATCGGCCAATACGATGACCGCCGTCGGTCCCAACATTAACGAGCAACATCTCACTAGCCCCGGTTCCACGCTCGGCACGGTCGCATACATGTCGCCGGAGCAGGCGCGGGCGAAAGAATTAGACGCGCGTAGTGACTTGTTCTCCTTTGGAGCGGTGCTCTACGAGATGGCCACCGCTCAGTTGCCCTTTCGCGGAGAGAGCACGGCGACCATTTTCGAAGCGATTCTCAACCGCGCTCCCGTAGCTCCTGTTCGACTGAATCCCGATGTGCCTCCGGAATTGGAGCGGATCGTCAACAAGGCGCTGGAGAAAGATCGTGAACTGCGCTACCAGCACGCGGCCGACATGCGTGCGGACCTTAAGCGGCTGAAGCGCGAAACGGAATCGCGTCCGGTTCAAGCCGCAGATTCGGGATCAACCTCGGCCGTGCGGGATAGCAACGCTCCGATAGGCCAAGGGACAGGGGCAACGTCCGTGTCGGGCTCGACCGCAGCCCAAAACCCGGCGTCACCGTCATCATCGTTAGCATCAACGTCGAAATCGTCCTCAACCGCAAGCGGGACGGTGGAGCAGCCGGTTGTAGCGTCGACGCAGAGTTGGCTGTCGTCAAGAAATTTAGGAATGGTCGCCGGAATATTGCTTCTAGCCGCAGTTCTCGCAGGTGTTTTCTGGTTCGTGAAACAGCGCTCCGCGACGACAGTCCCTATCAGTGTGAGTGCCGCACAAAAGACCGTCGCCGTTCTTCCATTACAGAATATTGGCTCCGATAAGGATGTGGATTTTCTGCGCTTGGCTTTGGCCGACGAAATTGCCACCTCGCTGAGCTACGTTCGCTCATTGTCCATCCGCCCATTCGCTACCACCAGCAAGTACGACTCGCCGACGGTCGATTTGCAGGAAGCTGGCCGCGCCATGCATGTCACGGACGTCGTCACCGGGCACTATCTGAAAGAAGGCGACCAACTTCAAATCACGCTGGAGGCCGTTGACGTCGCGGATAACCGCACGCTTTGGCGTGACACCATGACCGTCGCCGCTCCGGACATGATTGCCATGCGGAACCAGATCACGGCGAAAGTTCGCCAGGGATTAGTCCCCGCGCTCGGTGCCGGAATCGATTCCGGAGATGCCGCGACGCGTCCCAAGAACGAAGAAGCGTACGATCTCTATCTCCGCAGCATTGCGCTGCCGCATGATCCTCTTCCGAATAAAGATGCGATCGTCATGCTGGAGCGCGCCGTCGGCCTCGACCCCACATACGCACCCGCCTGGGCGTACCTTGGAGTTCGCTACCACTACGATGGCGCCTATGCGGCAGGTGGCGGAGCCATGCTCGAGCGCTCGGATGCTGCTCTGGAGCGGGCGATCTCGCTCGATCCTAATTACATCTTGGCGGCTGCCTGGTTGATCACCAACCGCGTTGAAGAGATTCAGTTGGCCCAAGCCTACCAGGATGCTAAGGCGCTGGTGGCGCGGCATCCAGAAAATGCACAGGCTCACTTTGCGCTGTCGTATGTGCTGCGCTACGGAGGGGCCATGGAGGAGTCGGCGCACGAGTGTGACACCGCCTTGTCCCTGGACTCCGGAAGCTTCATGTTGCGTTCCTGTGCATTGACGTTCGATCAGCTTGGCAACTACGCCCGGGCGATGGATTTTCTTCAGCTTGATGCTGGGTCGCTATGGGCATCCAATATCCTTGTACCGCATTATGTTCGCGAGGGGAAACTGGCCCAGGCCAAGGAAGCCCTTCAGAAATTCGCCGATCAGCCGAGGTCTCAGCTGATGTTGGCGTGTCTGCAGAACCCCTCGTCTCCCGATCTTCCATCTCTCGCCCGAAAAGCAACGGACGAATTCCTCGCCGATCGTGATCCTGAACCCCGTTACGTCATAGCGGGCAACGTGCTCTTCTGCGGACAGAAAGACCTAGCCGTTCAGCTGATCAAAAGTGCGATTGCCGGACATTATTGCGCCTATGCGGGTTTGCAAAACGATTCCATATGGGCAAAGCTGCGCGGTACGCCCGAGTTTGCCGAGTTGCTTTCGTCCGCGAAACGATGCCAGGAAGATTTCCTGACCCAAAGATCGCAAGGTGTCGCCCATTAAACGAGAACTCACACTGAAGCCTTCGGCCATCAGGAAAATCGTACGGTTTCATCCACGAAGGGTTTACCCGATGGCTGACGACTGATGGCTGACGACCATGAGAAG
>Ga0070764_10001111_pt1 | contig 11531 bp, 10 predicted proteins | sample HubBroMetageWRM4_FD_67287 | JGI IMG/M metagenome (GOLD analysis project Ga0070764, IMG submission 67287) | Warmed soil microbial communities from the Hubbard Brook experimental Forest, New Hampshire - Hubbard Brook CCASE Soil Metagenome WRM 4 | ecosystem: Environmental > Terrestrial > Soil >... | reverse complement strand
GAGCGGCCAATCGGCTTGGATTACCCCGAACCACGCTGATCTATAAGATGCGAAAGCTTGGAATTCAGACGCGCCGATCCCTGGGCGCGCGCCCCATTCGGCAGTTGGCGGATGAACAGTACTGTGCCGCCGCGAACTGCTGAGGAGATGCCGCGTATCTGGGCGTGTTGCTGGATGCCAGCTACTGACGAGGCGTCATCATGATCGACTTTTCTGATTTTCGGACGAAAAGGATACCGCTAAGCCACGGAGCCGGCCATATACCCGTACTCGGCTTTGGCACCCTGATTCCCGATGCAGCCGCGACGATAAGTGGTACCAGGGACGCACTGGAAGCAGGATTTCGACACTTTGATTGTGCAGAACGATATCGGAACGAGCGTGAGGTGGGCGAAGCTTTGCAGGCAGGGCTCGCCGCCGGAGGGATTGCACGTGAAGAGATGTTTGTTACCACAAAGTTGTGGAACACCAATCATCGGCCCGAGCGGGTCAAACCGGCTTTCGAGGCGAGTCTGGACAGGCTCGGACTCAACTATCTGGATCTCTATCTCATACACACTCCATTTGCCTTTCAACCTGGGGACGAGCAGGATCCGCGGGATCAAAACGGCAATATCATTTACGACCGCGGCGTGACTTTGCTCGAGACCTGGGGAGCGATGGAGAGTCTCGTGGACAGTGGCAGATGCCGGGCCATCGGACTATCCGATATCGGCTTGCAGGAACTGTTGCCCACATTTACGAATCTGCGAGAATCAAGCCGGCAGTGGTCCAAGTCGAAGCACATCCGTATCTGCCGGAGACGGAGCTTCTGGAATTCTGCAAGGAGAAGGGCATCGTGTTTTTGGCCTTCGCGCCATTGGGTCACGGCATGAGGGCGGGGCCGCTCGAAGATCCAGTCATTTCGGCAATTGCCGCACGAGTTGGAAAGACGCCAGCACAGGTGCTGTTGGCTTGGGCGGTACAGCGTGGCACGGCTCTCCTTACAACGCCTAGAACCGCGGCCCGCGCGCGGGAGAATTTTAACATCTCTGCCCTTCCGGAAGACGCACTGGACGAAATCAATCGCATTCAGACTAGACAAAGATTCAATGAAGTAGTGAAGACCGGCAGCCCTGGTTTCATTCCGCAAGGTAGATGATTCCGGTCGACTGTGCTTCGCTTGTGAAAGGAATTCAATCATGCGCCATGACCTCGTACCCGGAAACGTTTTTCCTGACTATCAGTTGCCCGATCACACGGGCACACCGCGCAAACTCAGCGAACTCCAGGGCGATGATCCCCTGATCCTAACGCTTGCGCGCGGCCATTACTGCCCGAAGGAACACCACCAGCATCTGGAGCTTGCCGCGTTTTATCCGAAAATCGCCGTAGCATATACACCCAGGTTGCCACGATCTCCACCGATGACCACCACACTCTCCGGGAGTTCCACGCGTCGGTGGGTGCCGAGTGGACCTTCCTCTCCGACCCCGAGAGAACCGTTCAGAAGGACCTCGACATCGCGGAGTATACCGACCCGGAGCACAATCCGATGATTCCGCACACGCTCGTGCTCAAGCCAGAACTCATCATCCACAGCATCTATAACGGCTATTGGTTCTGGGGGCGGCCCTCCACCGCCGATGCCGTCACGAGCGAGATCCGCCCCGACTGGGACCTAAGCGCCCCCGGACTCCGCGAGGCTTGGAACGCAGGCGACTTGTCGGCCTTCCATGGATGGAACAAGTAGCCAAAAGCGGTTTAGTCACGTATTTGACCCCGCCGGCCCGATTTCCACCTGGCCGCGATTACAGAAGACCCGCGAGCGTAAGCGCATACCACTGTCGCGGATCCGTCCATGTCTGCTGGATCGCAAAGCCCGCATCATTCAGCAAGGCGCCGAGCGTTTTCCGGGTGAATTTGTAGCTGCTCTCGGTATGGATGCTTTCAAAGGCCGCGAATTGAACGCTAAGTTGCGCGGCCGGGATGTCTACGCACTGATCGCGCGAACTCTCCAGGTGCATCTCGATGCGTGACTCCGCGCGATTCCAGCGGGCCTGATGCCGGAAGCAGCCGGTATCGAAGTTCGCACCGAGTTCTCTGTTCAGGCGATGCAGAACGTTCAAATTGAACGCCGCGGTGACGCCAGCCTTATCGTCATACGCCCGCACGAGAGTTGCCTCGTCTTTCACCATGTCTGTACCTAAGAGCAGCGCATCTCCCGCTCTGAGCTCAGATCTCAGATTGCGAAGAATGGTGCGAGCCTCCTGGGGCGAAAAGTTGCCGATGCTCGAACCGATGTACATCGCGAGCGTGCTCCCCTTGAATCGTTCCAGTTTCGGCGGATGAGTGACATAGTTCGCCACCATCGGCTGTAGCTGCACCGTCGGCAACAGGCAACCGATGCTGTCGCACGCCGCCTCAAGCGCATCCGACGAGACATCAATAGGAAAGTAAGTTACTTCGTTTCGCATGCGCGCCGCAGCTTTGAGCAGGATGCCAGTTTTCGCAGCTGTCCCCGCTCCTAATTCCAGCAGGCGCAAGGGCCGAAAATAGTCGGGACCAGTCGCCGCGATGATTGCTTCGGCATAGTTCTCCAAAATGCCGCGCTCCGTCCGCGACGGATAGTATTCGGGCAGCGCTGTTATGCACTCGAAGAGACTTGAACCCTCGGAATCGTAGAGCATCCACGGAACCAGGGATCGTGGACGTTTGCGCAGGCCGCGCCAAACTTCATCGATCAGAGCCTCGCGCGTGTCTAACGGGGCGAGGCTGGGGGCGAGGCTTTTCGCTTCGAATGTCTGAAGATCGGTAGTGAGATTCATATTTGACAGTCCTTAAGCGGCCAAACGTATTCCCGTGAATTGCCACCGTGTTGCCGGCTGAAAGAAATTGCGGTACGTTGCGCGTAAGTGACACGCCGGCGTGACGCAGGATCCTCCGCGCAGGATCATCTGGCTCGACATAAACTTGCCGTTGTATTCGCCCAAGGCCCCAGGAACTGGTTTGTAGCCCGGATAACCCGTGTAGGGGCTTGCAGTCCACTCCCAGCAGTCCCCGAAGAGTTGATCGAGGCCATCGCCGGATGCGATTGCTGGGTGTAGCCTTCCGGTGTCAAGCAAGTTTCCTTCAATCGAATTTCCACTCGCGGCAAGTTCCCATTCAGCTTCGTTAGGAAGGCGGCAGCCTCTCCAGCGTGCGAACGCATCGGCCTCAAAAAAGCTCACGTGGCATACGGGCGTATCAAGCAACGCGGAAAGCGGATGCCAACCTCGAAGGGTGAAGATGCGCCAGCCAGTGCTGTCCGTGGCATCACGTTCCCAATAGAGTGGCGCCCGCCACCCCTGTTTCCTCACCGCTTCCCAGCCATCGGAAAGCCAAAACTCGGGCCGCGCGTATGCGTCGTCGGATATAAATTCGAGATACTCACGACCCGTGACGCTGCGGTTTGCGATCCCAAAGGCTTCCAGGTACACCTTGTGGCGCGGAGTCTCGTTATCGAAGCAAAAGTCGAGGCAGTTCTTCGGATCTATCGGATAGCCAATTTCGGTCACACCGTGATGGAGACGATGCCATATGAACTCGCATGGTGAAATCTCGCGTTCCCCCACCAGAGAGCTGGCGTCGTACGCCGGGCGCAGTGGATTCGAGAAGAACGCATGCTTAATGTCGGTCAACATTAATTCCTGGTGCTGCTGCTCGTGGTTCAGGCCCAACATGATGCGTCGCGCCGCGTCGTCATGAATGTGACCCCTGAAGAGCTTTTCCATCGCCTCGTCCACGTGCGCGCGAAAGGCGAGCACCTCATCGAGCGACGGACGGGAAAACGCAGCACGCAACTGCTTCTCAGGAGGCGCCTCTCCAATCGAGTTGTAGTAGCTATTAAATAGCCAGCGAAACTCTTCACAAAAAGGCCTGTAGTCTGGAAGAAAAGGGCGCAGCACGAACGTCTCGAAAAACCAGGTGGTATGTGCCTGGTGCCATTTCATCGGACTAGCGTCCTCGCAGGACTGCACCATCTGATCCTCGGCGGAGGTCCTTGCTGCGAGCGAACGGGTCACCGATCGCACGGCTCTATATCTGATGCCAAGACAGCCATTTGTTTGTTTCAAGTCCGAAGCGTCCGATGTCAACGCTTGATGCAATGCTGTTGTTTGCGCACTCACGAGCTCGTAAAATGCATTTGAAGAACCAGTGCGCACTCATCGTGCGGGGAAAAGGTAATGTCCTCGAAATCAAGGCATTTGCCGTCCGTCGAAGGGCTTTCCCATCGCGCGGAACGCTGGGAAAGCCGTCCACCTGACACCGACAGCCGACTGTTGACAGAGATGAACTGCAGCCGAACGTGCTCGCGGTCGTACTCTCGATCTTGAGGGCAACGGGGGCAGTCACAGGAACTGCGGGCGTATCACTTCATTCAGGGGAGGCAACTGCTCGCCGCACTTCGAGATGAAGGCCTGCAGATCGACAGCCGGTGAAAAGCCGGGTCGGAGATTCGTCAGCCCCACTTCGCCCGATGCTCTTGAAACCGACGATGGCGGGTGGCGTGCTCGTGTAACAGAGCAAGAATAGCCGCATTGCGCGCGGTGAATGCTGCGGGCGTTCCAGGACAGAGCCCGCGTCGGATTACTGGAGTTTACTTATGATGATAACCGAACCGGAAAGGCTTTCCCTGGAGAAGCTACGCGGTCTTGCGTCGGCTGCTCCACCATGTATCTCGATCGTTCTTCTTGAACGCGAGGCTCGCGATGCGCGAATTGCCTTCAAAGACGCGCTTGCTCAGGTTCGCGCCAAGCTGGCAGCCAGCGCATACAAGCATGACATCGCCTCCCTTCTTGATCCGCTAGAGCTTGCGGCTACGAATGTGATCGATTCCTCGAAGGAGCCGGCGACATTCATTTTTCTGCGCTCGCCGGACGTGTGCGAGTCATTCCGCACCCGATACCTGGTCGGCCAACCAGTCGCCGCCGTTGGTGAGTGCTTCCAGCTTCGCCCGCTGCTGGCGCTTGCCAGCAAACAACTCGAATTCTACATTCTCGCCTTAAAGCTGAATGATACGCGCATCTCTAAATGCACAGATCAATTCTATGAGGCGGCGAGATTTCCGAAAAACGCGGGCACCGAGGCCGCCGGCTTCGTTCCTGGCGCATCCCAATCCTCGCTTCGCGCGGAGCCGGTGCATGATCGCGATCACCCTGAAGACCATCTTGGCCGTTTTTATCGTGAGATTGATCGTGACGTAAACGCTCTCCTGAAGGATGGACATCCACCCCTGGTTGTTGTAGGCGTCGAACATGAAGTCGCGCTCTTCCATCGTTTGACGACCTATCCTGCGTGCGTGGAACCGGGAATACGCGGATTACCCGGACATCTTGGCGAGAACGAAATGTATCAGCAATCCTTGGAGCTGGTTCGGTCGGTGACCACCGGGCCGGCGCGTCGCGCCCTGGAGAGGTTCGACAAGCAGATCGGAACGGGCCACGCTTCGGCAGATGTACAGGAGATTGTGCGTGCCGCTTCCACAGGCAGAGTCGAAACTCTATTCCTGCTTGAGAACGGGACCGTTCCGGGCGCGGCCGACGGCGGGGCCGACCTCCTGGACACAGCCGCCGTGCAAACGCTTCACCATGGCGGCGACGTTCAAACCCTACTCGAGACCAGCATGCCTTCCGGGGGCCCTATTTGCGCGATCTTCCGCTATGCGTCAGAGGTTTCCTAGTAAACTCGTAGGCGAAACGATTCCCCTTGGTCGCCTTAGGCGTCTCCGTCGAACGGAACTCCCGATGGATACTGTGGAATTGGCGCGCTACCTGATTGGCAAAGTAGCGGTCCATGATACAGACGATGGTAGGCTCAGCGGGCGCATCGTCGAGACGGAGGCTTATCCGGTCGGTGATTCCGCCGGTCACGCATTCCGCGGAGAGACGCGCCGCAATGCCTCACTATTCCTTGGCCCAGGACACGCCTACGTATATTTCGCCTACGGTTCGTCGTTCATGCTCAACGTGACGAGCGAGGCGGTCGGAGTTGGGGCAGGAGTCCTCTTGCGGGCCCTCGAACCTCTCGAGGGAATCGATCGAATGCAACGCTTCCGCGGCGGGGCAGCCCTGCTCGATCTAGCGCGGGGGCCCGGCCGGCTAGCCCAGGCCATGCAGATTGATTTCAGGCAAGATGGCCTGGATCTGTGCGCCGCCGGTCCGCTCTGGCTCGCGGCGAGCCAGCGGAAAACGGGCGTCATCGGCAAGAGTGTACGCATCGGTTTGACGCGCAACGTGGATCGCGAACTGCGCTTTTACGAGAGAGGCAAGCCGTACGTGAGTGGTCCAAAGAGGTTACGCGAGTAGTTCAACGGTCCACTGGAGAAATACAGTCGCTCGGCTTCTGTCGGCGTTTGTTGGTCTTGGGATGCTTGCGCTTGGGAAAAGAAAGGGAGTTCTTCGATGCATCAACTTTCAAATACACAGCACGAACAGATTGCGAAGCTGGCCTACCGGTTGTGGGAGGAGCGGGGCGCGCCTCTGGGATCGCCCGACGACGACTGGTTCCGCGCTGAGCAGGAATTTATACAGCGCATGGATTCGACGTTACAACCTCCGTTCTCGTCGGTAACGATGGACCCATCGAGTTTTGAAGCCAGGGATCACGCACTAAAGAAACGCCGCCAGTCGGCATTACGATCACAGATCAACTTCGACATCGCTGGTGGGCCTCGAACAACAGATCAGCACGTTGCCCGTAGCTGGTGGCTCCAGTGGATCAGGGTCATAGTGGACAGTTCCTCCGATCAATGCGCACTCGCAGGTATGGCACACCCCTGTGCGGCACGACCACTGTACGGGAACGTCGCAAGCTTCTGCAAGTTCCAGCAAACTGGAAAACCGTGAATCCCAGGGAACCGCGAGCCCGCTTCGTGTAAACGAAATCTGTGGTCCGCTGCCGGGTTCTCCCGCGGGAGGGTGAACCGGCGGGTGGGAGGATGGTGCAATTCCTGGTGTGATCGGCGCTTCCGCTCCAAACACCTCCTCGTGAACTCGTGTGGAATCGGCACCCCATGTCTTCAAGCCCGCAGTCAGGTCGCGAAGGAATGAGGGTGGACCGCACAGGTAGAAATCCGCATCGCGCGTTACACCCACCCGATCAAGCAGCGGCGTGTCCACATGCCCAACCGAGTCGTAATCGACACCTGCTTTATCGCCCGAATCGGGCTTGCTGTAGACAATGTGGCTTCGGCCGTTCACAAGGGTTTGCAAGAGGCCGCGCGACTCCTTTGCAAACGGATGCTCTGCGCGGTTACGCGCTCCGTAGATCCACCAGACCTCTCGACGTGACGCCGCGGAGGACAGCGAGTGCAACATGGCGAGTACGGGGGTTGCCCCGATGCCGGCACTAAGCAAGACGACTGGAGCATCGCCGGATCTCAGAATAAAACCGCCCCGAGGCGCGCTCACCTCCAAAATATCGCCCGCGTGTACGTGATCGTAAAGATACGAGCTGACAACTCCGTTGGTCTCTCGCTTGACGCTTACCCGATAAGTCCTGGCGCCGGGCATTCCTGACATCGAGTAATTCCGGAGCAGGATTGGGCCGTTAGGTGTTGTGCGCAACCGTAGAACGAGAAACTGCCCGGGTAGAGCTGCAGGCGGAGGTGCCCCGTCCGTTTGCTCGATGGACAACGAGACCACATTGACAGCTTCTCGATCTACTTCGGCGACGCGTAACGGCCGAAAACCTGGCCAGGCTGGTGGCGGGCTGCTTGAGGCCTTGAGCCCCGGATTCCCTCCCTCCGAAGTCTTCTGCTCTGCGATTGCCTTTAAGGACGTTTTCCATCCCTGGCTGAGTGCCGGCACTCGCAGCGAGCGTTCAATTTGTTCGCGCGAGGGGTTTGGCAAATATAGGAGCGCATCGATGTCCGCCACAGTGACGTGTTCGGGGCCATCCGCCACTTTCGTGATTTCGTCGCCAGCGCGGACTTCACCTTCCTCCAGGACGCGAAAGTAGAAGCCAGGCCGGTGATGTGACACGAGTAAAGCAGCCATTGCCGGCTCAGCCATTCTGATACCCACGCGATAGCATGTGACACGCGGCTGAGTGACCTCGAAGAGCGCGCTTCCAATGCGGTATCGATCGCCGATGCAAACCTCATCATCGGGTAAGCCGGCTACCGTGAAGTTCTCACCAAACTGTCCGTACGAAAAATCGTTGCGGCCCAGTTGGGCCTCCCAGTAGCGATAGGCGTCCATTTGATACACCATCACCGCGCGGTACTCGCCTCCATGCCCGGCGAGATCGCCTTGTCCATCGCCTTCCACATTCAGGCGACGGACTGCAATCTTGCCCTGCACTGGCTGCTTCCAAATCGCGGTGTGGACCTTCTCGCCTCTCCACGGCACGTCACGAGGAAGCCCAACATTGATTGACACAAGCTGCGCCATCAAATTCCTCTTTGAAATATTGTTGGCAGATCTGATTCCACGCGTTCCGTGCGTAGTATCTCAGAGATAGACAGAACTTAGGCGAGTGATGACGGCAGTCGGTGTCGCGGTGTTGACTGAAGACAAAGCCAGCTTCCTCTTCTGTCTTTCGTTTCTGTACCTTCGCAGCGGTCGGCCACGTGCGCTTACAGCTAAGAGCAAGCCCTGAACAGAGCTCGCAGTCGACCGTAATACCGAAACAAAGGAGAACGAACATGAAAATACTGATGGTGGTAACGTCGCACGATCAATTGGGCAGCACTGGCCGCAAGACCGGCCTTTGGCTGGAGGAATTTGCCGCTCCGTACTTCGTCTTCCGGGACGCGGGCGTCGAACTGACATTGGCTTCGCCAAAAGGAGGACAGCCCCCAATCGATCCAAAGAGCGATCTACCGGAGGAGCAAACTCCGGCGATGACGCGGTTTAAACAGGATAAGCAAGCGCAGAAGGAGCTATCTCAGACCGTGAAGCTGTCCGACATGAAATCGGAGGGTTTCGACACCATATTTTACGTGGGCGGCCACGGCCCAATGTGGGATATCGTCGATAACCCCGATGCCATCGCGTTGATCGAATCTTTCTACAACTCCGGCAAGCCTGTGGCCGCTGTCTGTCATTCCGCGGGTATCTTCCATCGCGTGATGTATCAAGGCGAGCCTCTCGTCAAAGGCAAGCGTGTAACCGGCTTTACCAATGGCGAAGAAGCCGCGGTCAATTTGACCCACGTGGTGCCATTCCTCGTTGAAGACGAGCTGAAGAGAATCGGCGGCATCTACGAGAAGGCGGCCGACTGGGCACCCTTCGCGGTGGTTGACGGTCGAGTCCTGAGCGGCCAGAATCCGGCCTCGTCAACTGCAGCGGCCAAGGCACTGCTGGGATTGCTCGCAGTTCCGAAGGCTGCTTAGCTGCTAAGAGTTCGGCGCTTGCTGAATAAGGAGCCACCATGATCATTCTCACTGACTCCAAGCGGATCATCGCCGCTGTGTCCCTGTTCGCCGGCTCAGCGCTCTTTGGACAACAAACTGAGTTTCAGGGCAGCGTTCCGACGGGGGTGGCTTCCCCCACTCCCGTCGCGCTCACACTCCAAGATGCGATCGATCGCGGCTTACGAACTAACCTCGGTCTGGTTGTCAGCGGACAGGCGAGTGAAAGCGCGCGCGGTGAGCGGCTGCGGTCCCTGAGCGCGCTCCTGCCGCAAGTGACCGGGGCGGTCAGCGAGAACGTCCAGCAAATAGACCTGCAAACCAAAGGGATCAACTTGCACATTGGCAGCTTTTCGAGTCCGGCGAACGTCGGCCCGTTCGACTACACCGATGCCCGCGTTTACGCCTCTTTTAGCGTTTTCGATTACAGCCTCCACGAGAGCTATCGCGCTGCCAAAGAGGGCGAGCGAGCCGCTCAACTGTCGTTCAAGGACGCTCGCAATTTGGTGGTGCAGTCCGTAGCCAACGCCTACCTGCTCGTGATTGCCGGTTCTTCCCGGGTGCAGGCCTTACGGGCGCAGGTTGAAACCGACGAGGCCATCTACGACCGCACGGCCGACCAGAAACGCGCCGGGACGACGGCGGCGATTGATGTACTTCGGGCTCACGTCGAGCTACAGCAGGAACAACAGCAGCTGATCGCGCAGGTGAATCAGGTAGCCAAGGACAAGTTGGCTTTGGGACGAGTGATCGGCTTACCGTCAGGCCAACAGTTTGCGATCACGGACACAGAACCCTACTCGCCGCTGGCTGCGATGACCCCGGGTCAGGCTCTGCGCACGGCTTACGAACAACGCGCGGATTTCCAGAGCGCCAAGGCCTCCGTGCGCGCCGCCGAGGATTCCGTCAGTGCTGCTCGCGCCGAACGCTACCCGAACCTGGGTGTTGCCGGCGATTACGGCGCTACCGGAACGACGCTCAACAATTCCCATGGAACGTTCGCGTTTCAAGTTGCTGCCAAATTCAATATTTTCGACGGCGGCCGAATCAGCGGCGACGTCATTCAAGCCCGGGCGGGGTTGAAGCAGCGCCAGGACGAGCTAGCCGATCTTGGCGGCCAGATCGATTATCAAGTCCGGGCGGCTTTGCTTGACATACAGTCGGCCGCCGAACAGGTAGCTGTCGCCTGGAGCAGCCTCGACCTCGCCAATCAGACCCTGACGCAAGCCCAAGACCGCTTCGGGTCCGGAGTCACCGACACCATTGAGGTTGTGCAGGCGCAAGGATCGGTTGCCGTGGCCAACGACAACTTGATTGCCGCCCTGTATGCCCACAACCTGGCGAAGGTCGAACTCGCGCGCGCCCTGGGGTCTACCGAACAACGGATTCAGAAATACATGGAGGTAAAGTAGCCATGGCTGACGTCACAACAGCTGATGTCAAAACAGCGGAAAGCCCAGCCGCAAGCACGCGGCCAGCCGATTCGTTCCGCCCTAAGCCGCCACGTAGAGGGCGTAAAACACTCGTTCGCGCGATTGTGTTGCTGATCGCCCTAGCTGCAGTGGCCGCCGGCTCTTACTACGCCTGGGAGTATTTCAGCGCGTACGAATCTACTGATGACGCTCAAGTCGATGGCCACATCAACGCGATCAGCGCGCGGATCAATGGCTACGTCTTGGATGTGCCCGTCGACAATGAGCGCTACGTGAAAGCCGGCGACGTGTTGGCCCGTATCGATCCCAAGGACTACACTGTCGCGCTCGCTCAAGCGGAGGCGGATCTGGCCGCCGCCGAGGCAAGCTACCAAGGCTATCGCACCGATGTGCCCGTTACCTCGACCACCACCAGCAGCCAGTTGACCTCGACGCGTTCCGGCAAAGTGGACGCGGTAGCGGCGTTGTTGGGCGCTCAGCGCCAGTTGAGCGCGGCCCGGTCGCGTCTGATCACTGCCCAGGCCAATGTGCGCGAAGCCGAGGCAACATACAAGAGGATTGCGGACGATGTCGCTCGGTACAAAATGCTGGTCGACAAGGATGAAATTTCGCAGCAAATCTACGATACGGCGGTGAACAACGCCAACTCCGCCAACGCGACCGTAGACGCACGCCGGGCAGCGGTCGCCGAAGCCGAGGACAATATCCGCGTCGCACAGAGC
>Ga0070764_10001110_pt1 | contig 11532 bp, 9 predicted proteins | sample HubBroMetageWRM4_FD_67287 | JGI IMG/M metagenome (GOLD analysis project Ga0070764, IMG submission 67287) | Warmed soil microbial communities from the Hubbard Brook experimental Forest, New Hampshire - Hubbard Brook CCASE Soil Metagenome WRM 4 | ecosystem: Environmental > Terrestrial > Soil >... | reverse complement strand
TGCGATACTTCTTTGCGGAGCGCGCCGGCCGGAACGGCAGGATCAGCCCATACAATAGCGGCAGCCACAGGGGGCGCGGCAATTCCACGACCCGCGGGTCACTTAGAAACCTCGCCAGGTACTTCCGCACGTCCCGCGCTTCAGGTGCCGCCGGCGTGCCCGTATTGACGAGCAGAATGCCTATGCGTTCGGCGCCGTCACGATGGAAATCGGGGGAGCTGATGTAGCGCATGGGGTCACGATACCGTAGGGGGTAGGAATCAGGACAGCCCCACGCACAGGTATTTGAGCTCGGTGTAGTCCAGGATGCCGTACTTGGAGCCCTCCCGACCGGTTCCGGACTCCTTGATGCCGCCGAATGGGGCGACTTCGGTGGAGATCAGGCCGGTATTGAGCCCGACGATGCCATATTCGAGCGCTTCGGCCACCCGCCAGGACCGGGACAGGTCGCGTGTGTAGAAATAGGAGGCCAGCCCGAACTCCGTGTCGTTCGCCATGCGGACCGCGTCCGCCTCGGTCTCGAACCGGAACAGCGGTGCCACGGGGCCGAAGGTTTCTTCCCGCGCCATGAGCATATCCGCAGTGACGTTCGTGACGATCGTGGGCTGATAGAACGTGCCGCCCAAGGCGTGACGCTTGCCGCCATAGGCAATCTGGGCGCCTTTCCCGACGGCGTCCGCAATGTGCTCTTCCACTTTCTCCAGCGCCTTGGCGTCGATCAAGGGTCCCTGGTCGGTCGGGCCCTTCAAACCGTCGCCCACGCGCAGTTTCGCAACGGCATCCACCAGTTTGCGTGTGAACGCGTCGTAGACCGAGCTCTGCACCAGGAGCCTGTTGGCGCAGACACAGGTCTGCCCGGTGTTGCGATATTTGCTGGCTAGCGCGCCCGCCACCGCGGCATCCAGATCCGCATCCTCGAACACGATGAACGGTGCATTGCCACCGAGCTCGAGCGACACCTTTTTCATGGTGTCGGAGCATTGCGCCATGAGTTTCTTGCCGATCGCCGTGGAGCCGGTGAATGTCAGCTTTCTAACGATCGGGTTGGAGGTCATTTCACCGCCGATGGCGGCGGCGGCGGCGCCTGTGACAATGTTGAATACGCCTGCAGGGATACCGGCGCGAGCGGCCAGCTCGGCCATCGCGAGCGCGGAATAGGGCGTCTGGGTCGCCGGCTTGCATACGAAGGTGCAACCCGCCGCCAGCGCCGGGGCGGCTTTGCGCGTGATCATCGCCGCGGGGAAATTCCAGGGCGTAATGGCTGCCACCACACCCACCGGCTGCCGCAAAACGATGAGGCGCTTGTCGGCCTGGTGCCCCGGAATGACGTCGCCATAAAGACGCTTCCCTTCTTCGGCGAACCACTCTACGAACGACGCCGCGTAGGCGATTTCGCCTTTCGCTTCGGCCAGAGGCTTGCCCTGTTCGGCGGTCATGAGGGTGGCGAGATCGTCCTGGTTCGCCATCATCAGCTCGAACCAGCGACGCAGGATGGCAGCGCGCTCCTTCGCCGTCTTGGCTGCCCAGGCGGGAAAGGCCGCTTTCGCCGCCTCGATTGCGCGGCGTGTCTCGGCCGCTCCCATGTCGGGAATGGTGCCGATTTTTTCTCCGGTCGCGGGATTTACCACGTCGCGGGTGCCGCCACCGTCGGCGTTCTCCCATTTACCGCCGATATAGGCCTGCATGCGCAGGAGGTTGCTGTCTGTCAGTTTCATGTTGAGGCGCGCCTTCAGCCGTTGTTCTGCTGTTCGCCGGCTACATAGCGGGCGAGAAATCCGAGGGTCCGTTGCCGCGCCAAGGCGGCGCATTGCGGGTTATAGCTCTGCCGCTGGTCGCAGTTGAAGCCGTGATCGGCCCCTTCATATAGATAGAGCACCCCTTCGGGGTGCGCGGCTTTGATTTTGTCGGTATCGCTGACCGGAATGCTCTTGTCCAGGGTGCCGAAGTGGTACATCACGGCGCGTTTCGGCTTCTTCTCGAGCTGATCCACCACCTTGCCGTAGTACACCACGGCGCAAGCCACCGGCAGATCACAAGCTGCCAGGTATGCGAGCCTGCCACCCCAACAATACCCCACGACGCCAACACGGCCCGAGTTCTTGACAACAGCAATCGCCGCCCCGACATCCTTGAGCGTGTCTTCGGTCTTGAGCTGTTGCATGGTGCCGATGGCTTCCTGCCGGTCTTCCGGGCCGTAGCCGAGTTGAATACCGCGGCGGACGCGATCGAACAGAGAGGGCGCGATAGCCGTGTACCCCTCGGATGCGAAGCTGTCGGTGACGGCGCGGATGTGGCTGTTGACGCCAAAGATCTCTTGCAGAACGACGATTGCACCGCGCGGCTTCCCCGTTGGCGCCGCGAGGTAGGCCTGAAACTCATGCCCGTCGCGGGCCATGATGGTGGTGAATTCGCCCATGGGATTGCTCTTTAGAAACGCAGTGCGGTGGACCACGAAGAATACCGTCCGGGCTCCCGTGAAGGAAAGCGCGCAGGCTTAGGGATTGGGACGATTTGCTGTCGGTTCAATGGCTTCGGTGCCTTGGCCGTGGCATCCTGAGCCTGACTGACTGATGATCGCCTACTGCGGCCGCCCCAGCTCGGCCGATTTCCGCGATCCTCTCCCTTACATAGTCCCCACTATGCGCGGGAAACGATCGCGGAAATCGGCCGAGCTGGGTCGCCCTCGCTACGGCGATCATCAGTCAGTCAGGCTCCCGGCTTTGACCGATTGGAGGGCTCATGCTCGTTGGCTCAGCAGTAAGGCGCGTCGCCATCATCGGCGGCGTTCGGATTCCTTTCGCACGGTCGTACACCGCTTACGCCAAGGCCAGCAACCAGGACATGCTGACGGCCGTGTTCCGCGCCGTTGTCGAGCGTTACAAGCTGCAGGGGCAGCGCCTGGGTGATGCTGCCGCAGGCGCGGTCATCAAGCACCCAAGGGACTACAACCTCACGCGCGAGTGTGTTTTGTCCTCCGGCCTGGATCCGCAGACTCCCGGGGTCGATGTGCAGCGTGCCTGCGGCACGAGCCTCGAAGCCGCGATCCTGATCGGCAACAAGATCGCGCTGGGACAGATCGACTCCGGGCTGGCCGGCGGCACCGACTCGATCAGCGACGCTCCCATCGTTTATCCCCGCTCCTACCAGCAGTTGTTGCTCGCGAGCGCACGAGGTCGAACGTTCTCACAGCGTGTGGCGCCGTGGCTGAAGTTGCGGCCGAAGCATTTCAAGCCGGTCCTGCCCGCGGTTGTCGAGCCGCGCACCGGGCTCTCGATGGGGCAGAGCACGGAGGGCATGGCGAAGCAGTGGCATATCTCGCGCGAGGACCAGGACAAGCTGGCCTACGAAAGTCATATGAAGGCTGCCGCCGCGTGGCGTGACGGCTTCTATGACGATCTTGTCGTCGAGTATCTCGGCCTCAAAGTTGATAACAACATGAGGGCCGACACCACGCTCGAGAGGCTCGGGAAATTGCGCCCGAGTTTCGATGCGAACGGAACGCTCACTGCGGGCAACAGCACACCCCTCACGGATGGAGCGAGCGCGGTGTTGCTCGGCTCGGAAGAATGGGCGGCGAAACACAACCTGCCCGTGTTGGCCTACCTGACGTACGGCAAGGCTTGGGCTGTCGACTTCGCCACTGGCAAGGATGGGCTGCTCATGGCGCCGGCGTATTCGGTGCCTGCCATGCTGAAAGATGCGGGACTGACGTTGCAGGATTTCGATTACTACGAAATTCACGAGGCCTTTGCCGCGCAGGTGCTGTGCACGCTGAAAGCGTGGGAATCGCCCGAGTGGTGTCGCGACGCGTTGGGATTGTCGGCGCCCCTCGGCAGCATCGATCGATCGAAGATGAACGTGAAGGGTGGCAGCCTCGCGGTGGGGCATCCGTTTGCCGCGACTGGCACGCGTATTTTGGGCACGCTCGCGAAGCTTCTCGCGGCGGATCCGAATGCGAAGAGGGGATTGCTCTCGGCGTGCACCGCCGGCGGTATGGGAGTGACCGCGATCGTGGAGCGGTAACCTGTCTCGCCTGTTGACAGGTTAGCTTCGGAATGGAGGGGGACATTCCGGAAGAGACCGCCGTACGGCGCTCGGACCTGAGCGTCGTCTTCAACGAATTGCCCCTGTTCAAGGATCTCGACTACGAGTTTTTGCGCGAGATCGCGCAAGACTCCCAATGGCTTTCCTTACCGGGCGGCGCGACCTTGTTTTCCGCCGGCGATCCGGCGGATGCGTTGTATGTCGTCCTGAGCGGCTGTCTCGGTGTCTTCTCGCCCGCAGAGCGCCGTAACCGCGGCTTTGTCGGGCGCGTGACGGCCGGGGATACCGTCGGTGAAATGGGGCTCATTTCCGGTCGGCCACGCAATGCTCACGTCGTAGCGCTTCGTGATACAGAGCTCGCGCGCCTCCCTGCCGAATCATTCAACAGGCTCTTTCGCCAACACCCCGAGGCGATCCTCCGCATCGCGCGGCTGACGGTGGACAGACTCGAGTCCGCCCAGTCACGCACGCGGACGCATTCACACGCCGCACGGACATTCACACTGCTCCCCCAAAGCGTGGAGGTGGACGTTGGTGGCTTCGCGGCCGAGCTCGTCAAGGCACTATCGGCTTTCGGCCGCACGGAGTTGGTGTGGAACGTGCGGGCCGGGACTCACACGAGTCATTGGTTTCACCGCATAGAGTCGGCCAACGAGTATGTTGTGTACGTCGCCGAAGCCAACCCGGGACGCTGGAGCAGTTTGTGCGTGCGGCAAGCGGATACGTTGCTTTTGCTGGCTCGCGCCGACAGTGAGGCGAGGCCGTGGGCGACGTTGGTGCGGCCGCAGGGGGCGGCGATGGCGTCTGCTATGCCTGCGAGGCCCGCAAGGTTTGAGGACTCTGCCCCTCCCGCGATTGTCGCTCCGTCCTCTGATCCCACTGATCCCGCACAGTCCGCGAGTCCCGTGCCGCCCGCGATGCCCATGGCGCCCCAGCACGCCGAGCTTGTTCTCATTCACGACGGCGAGTTAGTGCGCGGCGCGGCGGCGCGTTGGCTCGCGAGCGTGTTGCCCGGCACACCACATCATCACGTCACGAGCAAGGCCGACGTCCCACGCGTCGCCCGCATGCTCACGGGCCGCGGCGTCGGCCTCGTGCTCTCCGGGGGCGGCGCTCGCGGTTTCGCGCACATCGGCATCGTGCAGGCGTTGCGCGAGGCGAACATTCCCATCGACCTCGTAGGCGGTACGAGCATGGGCGCGATCCTCGGCGCGGGCGTCTCGCTTTGCTGGACCATCGACGAGTTGAAGGATCGTTTTCGCCGTTCCTTCGTCGACGCGAAGCCGCTGCGCGACTACACGCTGCCGTTCGTCTCGCTCGTCTCCGGCCACAAAGTCACGCGCCTGTTACAGCGCGCTTTCGGCGATGTAACCATCGAGGACCTACCGCTCGACTTTTTTTGCGTGTCTTCCAACCTCTCAACCGGCCATTCGGAAGTCCATCGCCGCGGGGAGCTATGGCGTTGGTTACGCGCATCTGTTGCCATCCCCGGCGTGCTCCCTCCCGTCGTCCACAAGGGCGAGCTGCTAGTCGACGGCGGCACGATGAACAATCTCCCGGTCGACGCCATGCGCGACCTGGGCCGCGGCCCCGTCATCGGCTGCGACGTCGGCGCCGACCGCGCTTTCACCACCGACACCGACGATGTCGATGTCCCTCTGCCTTGGCAACTCATGCGTTGGATGCGCGAAAAGAAACACCGCCCCAACATCTTCCAGATCCTCTGGCGCGCCGGCATGGTCAACAGTAACGCCATGACGGCCGCCCACCGCGAGAAAACCGACCTCCTCCTCCAGCCCCCACTCGCCACGATAGACATGCTCAACTGGAACGGCTTCGACCGCGCCATCGCTGCCGGCTACGAATACGCCGTCCGCCGCCTCGAGACGCTGCCGCTGGATTCGCCGCTCCGCCCGCCCCCTACACCAACAAAAAATCCACAATCCCCCGCTGCTCATCCGTCATCTGCTCCCGCGGAGTAACAATGGCGCTGCGCAAGGCACGCCGGCAGGCCCGCGACTCGTCTTCAACATACTCAGCGACGGCGCCAGCCAGCAGCTGTTGGACCTTCCCCAGGTTCTTGTGGAACAAGGCGATAACCTGGTCGGCCGAGACGTGTTGGCTAGCATCCTCGAGCCAGCAGTCATAGTCCGTGGCGAGGGATATCGTGCAATACCCAAGTTGCGCCTCCGCGGCGAGGAAGGCCTCGGGAACGTTCGTCATCCCGACGAGGTCCGCTCCCGCGCCACGCAGAAAGAAACTTTCGGCACGCGTTCCTAGGCGCGGTCCCTCGACGCAGGCGTAGGTCTTGTTCTCGTGCACCTTCGTTCCGACGGAACGAGCGACTCGCGTGATGAGTGCGGTGGTGGCGCTGCAGACGGGTTGTGCCGTGGAAATGTGCGCCACCATACCGCGGCCAAAGAACGTGGCGGCCCGCTGTCCTTTGGTGAAGTCGAGATATTGTGAGGGGAGGGAGATGTCGCCCGGACGGATCTCCTCCCGCAGGCTACCGACCGCCGAGACCCCGATGACGGTGCGAACGCCGACACTCTTCAGTGCCCAGATGTTGGCGCGGAAATTGATCTCGCCGGGGAGGAGATCGTGGTGCAGTCCGTGGCGGGCGAGAAAGGCGACCTCGCGCCCCTGGAGCACACCCAGCACGATCGGGGAGGACGGCGGTCCAAACGGTGTACTGACCTCGCGGGTCTGCGTCACCTGCAGTGCCTCCATCCGGTACAGGCCTGTGCCACCAATGATTCCGATCATATGTCTCTCTCTTTACGGTAATTGCGCGACCGACCTGCGAGGCGGCAAGATGCCCAATCGACGGCTCAACAACAAGCCGCGACCGTAAGGGGGCGTCATTGAGCGGTGCTATTGAACAATTGTCCGTCACAAGCATATGAGTAGCACTAGATTGGGCATCGATCGCGTGTTCGAGCGGCGCCTCGCGGGGCTCATTAATGGCGGCCAGCCGCAGATCCTGCAGGGCGGCCGTAAAGGCGTGGAGAAAGAGTCCCTGCGCGTGACGCCCACCGGCGCCCTGGCGCAGACCATGCACCCGCGCCTGCTCGGCTCGGCGCTCACGAACGAGCACATCACGACCGACTATTCGGAGAGCCTCATCGAGCTGGTGACCCCTGCGTTCACCACGAGCTGGGAGCTACTGCAGTACCTGCTCGATCTGCATCAGTTCGTTTATCGCCACCTGGGCGATGAGCTGTTGTGGGCGACGAGCATGCCGGGATCGATCGAGCGCGACGAGGACATTCCGATAGCGCAGTTCGGCAGCTCCCACGTCGGGCAGATGAAGACGATCTACCGCCGGGGACTGGGGTTGCGCTATGGCCGCATGATGCAGGCGATTTCCGGCGTCCATTTCAACTACTCGTTTCCGCTGCCCTTCTGGGAGGTCTATGCGGATCTCCTGCAGTCGCGCGACCACGGAACCCAGTTCGTTTCAGGCCGTTATTTCGATCTGTTACGAAACTATCGCCGCTACGGCTGGATCGTGTTGTATCTGTTTGGCGTCTCGCCCGTGGTCTGCAAGTCGTTCCTGAAGGGACGCGACTTCGAGCTGCCGGAGTTCACGAGCAACACGGCATACGAGCCGTACGCCACGAGCCTGCGCATGAGCGATGTCGGCTATCGCAACCGTAATCAGGCGGGGCTGGCGGTTTCCGTGAACAGTCTCGAGGAATATGTTCGCGACCTGTCCTACGCGATCTCCACTCCTCACCCGCCTTACGAGGCGCTCGGTGTGAAAGTCGACGGCGAGTACCGCCAGTTGAACGCGAACATCCTGCAGATCGAGAACGAATACTACAGCTTCATCCGCCCGAAGCGAGTCGCTCGCTCGGGCGAGCGTCCGACCAAGGCTCTGCAACGCGCTGGCGTCGAGTACGTGGAAGTACGAGCGTTGGATGTGAGTGCCTTCGATCCGGTAGGCGTGAACCAGAACAAACTCCGCTTTCTGGAAGCGTTCCTGGCGTTGTGCCTGCTGAAAGAAAGTCCGCCGATCGGTGAATCCGAGCAAAGCTCACTGGATAGCAATCACGTGACGGTGGCGCGCCGTGGACGCGAGCCTGGCCTGACATTGTGGCGCGATGGACACACCGTTCCCATGAACACCTGGGCGCGGGAGCTCCTGGATTCCATGACGGGAATATGTGAAATCCTGGATCGGGGCGATCCCACACGACCCTATTCGCAGGCGCTGGCGAACCAGACCGCGAAGGTCGACGACGTCAGCCGAACTCCCTCGGCCCGTCTCATGGAGGAACTCACCACGACGGACGAGTCCTTCTTTGATTTGGCCCTGCGTATGTCCGCGACGCATAAGGCTTATTTCCTTGACCTGTACCCGGGGAACGGCGAGCGCCTGGCGGAGTTCGGCGAGCAGGCGCAGGAGTCGCTCGAAAAGCAGCGGCACATCGAGGCGAGTGATCGCGGCACCTTCGAGGAGTACCTCGCCCGCTATTTTGCGAAGTAGTTCACAAGTGCCGAAAAAACGATAAATGTGTCACTTTCTTTTGGGCACGAAGCGACTAAGATCCCGGCCCCTACGCTGGAAAGGATTTCCGGCAGCCTTGAGAACAAAATGATGAAGGGCTCGGAAATGCAAACACCTCTGGAAGTGGAAGGCCTGCTGGTCGACCCACAGCCATTAGCGCTCGCGGCGAACGAAGAGTTCGCGGGCCGTTCACAACCGCCCTCGGGCTGGGACCCGTTCGAAGTCTGGCGCACGCGCGTCCGGGCTGCGCAGGCCCCTGTCGAGTCCGGAGCTGTGATCGCCTGACGAGCTCGTCGTAAGCAGGCCGCTCGGAGCGTCCGCTCCTCTTGAGCCGCCTTGCCTGGGTGATCCCGCCCGGGCGCAGCCATTAAATACCCTTCATCGTTGGACGCCCCCCAGTACAGGCGTCAATACCCCGGCTGAGGCATTGTCTATGCAAGCCGGTGGCGGTGAAATCCGCTCAACTCCTCCCAATCCGTTCTTGCGTCGCGCGCTCACTTGCGCGCGTGCGCGCGACATCCGATCCTCTCGACCATGAATGCACTGTCAGTCCGCGGTCTCACTAAAACCTACAAAAACGGAATCCAGGCGCTGAAAGGCGTCGACCTCGACGTTGAGCAGGGCGATTTCTTCGCGCTTCTCGGCCCGAACGGCGCCGGCAAGACAACGCTCATCGGCATCGTCACCTCGCTCGTCAACAAGAGCGGCGGCCAGGCGAATGTCTTCGGCCACGACATCGATCGCGAGCTCGAGGCGGCCAAAACCTGCATCGGCATCGTCCCGCAGGAAATGAATTTCAACCAGTTCGAGACGCCGTACACCATCGTCGTCAACCAGGCCGGCTTCTACGGGATCCCGCGCCCGCTGGCGCGCGAGCGCGCCGAAAAATATCTCAAGCAGCTGCAGCTCTGGGACCGCAAGGACAAAATGTCCCGGGGTCTCTCGGGCGGCATGAAGCGCCGGCTGATGATCGCTCGCGCCCTCGTGCACGAGCCGCGTCTGCTCATTCTCGACGAGCCCACGGCCGGTGTGGACATCGAAATCCGGCGCTCGATGTGGGATTTCCTGCGCGAGATCAACGAGCAGGGCACCACCATCATTCTGACGACGCACTATCTCGAAGAGGCGGAGACACTCTGCCGCAACATCGCCATCATCAACGGTGGCCTCATCGTCGAGCGCGATCGGATGAGCAACCTGCTGCGCAGACTCAACACCGAAACGTTTGTGCTCAACCTGAGAAACTCGCTCGTGGCGCCCCCGAGGCTGGAGGGCTATGGAACCATCCTGGTCGATGACCACACCCTGGAGGTCGAGACCGCGAAGGAGCAAAATCTCAACGATGTGTTCGGCCGACTCTCTTCCCTCGGCATCGAGGTCCTGAGCATGCGTAACAAGGTGAACCGGCTCGAGGAGATCTTCATGCGTCTCGTCGAGAAGCGCGAGAGCGGGGCCGGCGCGAGCGGAGCCCAATCCTGATGAGCACCGTCGTTGCCCAGGAAGCCCTCGACCCACCGATCAACCTCGGCGTCGTCCGTTGGATCGGGTTCAAGACCATCGTCATTCGTGAGTACGGCCGCATCGTCCGGATCTGGGGCCAGACGATCGTGCCCTCCGCGGTCACGGCGACGCTGTATTTCGTGATTTTTGGCAGCCTCATCGGCCGCAGGGTCGGTGCCATGGGCGGCTTCAATTACATGGAGTACATCGCGCCCGGCCTCATCATGATGGCCGTTATCACGAACTCCTACGCGAACGTCGTGTCGTCTTTCTTCGGCGCGAAGTTTGGTAAGCACATCGAGGAAATGCTGGTTTCACCCCTGCCGAGCTGGGTGATCGTGTCGGGCTTCATCGCTGGCGGCCTCACCCGCGGCCTGCTCGTGGGCACGGGGGTGACCATCGTGTCGCTGCTGTTCACGCATCTCCATGTGCAACATCCGGTCATTGTCGTCGCGGCGGTGTTGCTCACCTCCATCACCTTCTCCCTGGGCGGTTTCCTGAACGCCTTGTATGCGAAGAATTTCGACCAGGTGAACTGGATTCCGACGTTCGTGCTCACGCCGCTGACCTACTTTGGCGGCGTGTTCTATTCCGTGACGCTGCTGCCCGTCTGGGCGCAGAAGCTGTCCTACGTGAATCCGGTCCTTCACATGGTGAACGCCTTCCGCTTCGGGTTTCTGGGCGTCTCGGACGTCAACATCTGGGTGGCGTTCTCCTTGATGATCGGGGCTGCGGTGGCGCTGTTCGGGACAGCGGTCCTGTTGATGAATCGCGGCAGCGGAATCCGCGAATGAGGCCCGTGGTTGCGCTCGTCACGGCCCGCGAAGCTCGGGGCCTGGACGAGGATATGCCGCTGCTGGAGGCGGCCCTGGAGGCAGCCGGAGCGCGGTCGCAGAGTGTCGACTGGGACGACGGGGCCGTGGATTGGGGGGGCTTCGACCTCGCCCTGTTGCGCTCGACCTGGGACTACATCGATCGGTTGCAGGAGTTCCTGCTCTGGGTTGACGCGGCCGCGCGCCGTACGACTCTGTTGAATCCGCCGGCCGTGGTTCGCTGGAATACTGACAAACACTATCTTGCCGAGCTCGCTCGAGCGGGCGTGCCGGTCGTGCCGAGTATGTTCATCGAGCCGGGCGAGAGCGCTGACCGGGCATTACAGGACTTTTTGGGACGGCACGGTAACTCCGCGGAGTTTGTCGTGAAACCGTCCGTTGGGGCGGGCTCGCGCGATACCGAACGCCACCTTCGCGGGCAGGTCGAGCCGGCGGTGGCGCAGGCGCAGCGGCTCTTGAACGCCGAGCGTAGCGTGCTGTTACAACCTTACCTGGACAGCGTTGACCGCGACGGCGAGACGGCGCTCATCTACTTCGCCGGCCAGTTCAGCCACGCCATTCGCAAGGGCCCATTGCTTCCGCCCGGGTTGGCAGGCTCGCCGGCCGTTGGATTGTTTGCGCCTGAGCAGATCACTCCACGGA
>Ga0070764_10001107_pt1 | contig 11559 bp, 8 predicted proteins | sample HubBroMetageWRM4_FD_67287 | JGI IMG/M metagenome (GOLD analysis project Ga0070764, IMG submission 67287) | Warmed soil microbial communities from the Hubbard Brook experimental Forest, New Hampshire - Hubbard Brook CCASE Soil Metagenome WRM 4 | ecosystem: Environmental > Terrestrial > Soil >... | reverse complement strand
CTTGGCGCGGCGGACTGGTGGCTGAGCAGGAACGGCTGGCTCGACGAGGTGCCGAGCGAACTGATCGGCGTCGCCGACGACCGTCTCGTCCGCGCCGCGCGCGCGATCCGGTCGGAGGTGTGAGGTGCCCTCCTACACTCCTCCGGCGCGCTTCGACGGAACCCCCAACAGCTACCGGCTCGGCCGGGGCAGGCGCCTGTGGCGGGTGTACTGCCGCAAGCGCGAGGCCCGGGCGTTCCGGACCATACCGTCGGATCAGGTGTTCGGCGGGGCGCGTTTCGACGCCACCCCGGCCGACCCGTACCCGTTCTGCTACGCGGCCCTGGACCCGGTGACCGCGATCGCCGAGACCATGTTCCGCGACCTGCACCCCGACGAGCGCGGCGTGCGCCTACTGACCAGCCAGGCGCGGGAGGAACGGCGGATATCCGTGCTCACCCTGACGATGGATCTGGACCTGGTCAGCCTGATCGATGGCCAGGATCTGGCTGCGATCGGGCAAGACGCGTGGCTGGTCACCGCGCCCGCCGCCGAATACGCCCAGACCAGGGGCTGGGGACACTGGCTACGCGCGCAGGCTGGCTGGGCGCACGGCTTTACCTGGTCCTCGCTGCGCAACCCGGGCAACCTGGCCATCGTCTTGTTCGGCGACCGTCTCGAGAAGTCCTTCGGGCCTGACTATGAGCTCGAGGTGTTCGACGACAGGCCCGAACTTGCGATCGACCTCGACGATCCCGGGCGCCATGACTGGCTGGCCGGAATGCTCGCACCGTACCGGGTGGCACTGGAGCGGCCCACGTCGGGCGGCGAGCCCTGGTGGCGATCATCGGAACGGAATTTATCGGAGATTTCCGGATTTTATCCGGAACATATGTGCTGACCATGGGAGTAACTGCGCACGGCCCGAGATAGCGCAAAAATGCACCTTATGGGTAAACGACCGGGGCGGCTGCGGCGTCTACCTGTGCGAGAAGGCTGTGCAACAGGAATGGGCGAGCGGCCGCCTTCCGGCCGCGGCGGTGGGGGTAATTGTGGTAGTGCTGGATATTCTGCTGTTTCTGGCATTCGTCGCGCTGCCGGTCGCGGCGCTATGCATGCAGACCATTCCGATGCGGCTTACCGGTGTCACTTTCCACGACACCGACTTGCCGCACGCCTGGGAGTTGGTCATCGCGTATGCGGAGGGGACCTTCGAGCAGCGCTTCGGATACCCGACAGGGTATTTCGCGGTGGAGGAGAAGCGCACGCAGCGGCCCACCCGGGTCCTGATGCGGGAGCTGCAGCCGGCCGGAGCGGTGACCGACGGGTGCTCGATGCAGCTCGGCGCGTTCAGCCTGAGCGGCCTTGACGAGGGCTGCGGGGCGGGCTGCCTGATGTTCTGCCTGGTCGCCGCCATCGCGGCCCCGTTCTGGGGGATCTCCATCCTGGACCGCTTCTTCAGGTTCATGCTGCGCTCCCGGGTGGACGTCCAGCTGCAGGCGGCCGGCCCGGACTCGGTGGCCTCATTCGCCTTCTACGGCCCTGGCGGGTACTCGCTGCGCCGCCGGTACGCCCAGGTCTTCGCGAAGCCGGCGCTGCCGCCGGAGCTGAGCGCCGAGCCCGCGGCTGCGCCGATCGCCGGACCGGGGGCCCCCGTGTCCCCCGTGTCCCCCGTGGCCCCCGCGGGACCGGCGGCCTCTGCCGGCCCCGTGGCCCCCGCGGGACCGGCGGCCTCTGCCGGCCCCGCGGCGCCCGAGCAGCGGTACGCGCCGCGGCACTCGCCGAGGCACGCGTCGTGACCGGGCAGCAGACCAGGGACGACTACGGCGTCGACGGGCCAGACGAGATCGCGATCGCCATGCTCGAGCGGCTCGCCGATGAGCAGGGCAGGCTCCGCCAGGACTTCGAGCGGCTCGCGGCGGCGGTGACACCGCTGCTCACCAAGCAGTACCGCGACACCGAGGCACGGGTCCGGGTGCTCGAGACACGGCTGCGCAACAGGCAGGAGCGGCCGCTGATCATCCGGATGGCGAGCCTGCTTGCCGACGTCCGGCGGATCGAGTCGGCCGATGACGTCAGGATCCACGTCGAAGAGACCATGCTCGACGCGCTGACCAGCGCCGGGTACCAGGAAATGGGCTGCGAGGGAGACCAGTTCGACCCGGACTTCCACGAGCCGCTGGCCGGGTCCGTCGGGCAGGCAGGCGTGGTCACCAGGGTGCACGGCCGCGGCCTGGCCTGCCACGGCGACGTGATCATCAAGGCCAGGGTGGACGTCGGGCCCGCGGCCGCGGCAGAACCCGAGCAAGGAGAACATGCGACATGACAAGCACGATGCAAGTGGTGGGCATCGACCTGGGCACGACCAACTCGGTGGTCGCGTTCGTCGACGAGGCCGGCGAGGCGCACGCCATCGCCGGGCGGGACGGTGAGCGGATCGTGCCGTCGGTGGTGTGGTTCCCGCAGGACGACGAGACCCGGGTCGAGGTCGGCGACCTCGGCAGGAGCCAGGCCGTGATCGACCCCGAGCACGTCGCGATGCTGTTCAAGCGGGGCATGGGCAAGGCGACGTTCCTCGACACCAAGAAGCCGTTCGTGGTCCGCGGCAAGGAGTGGCGGCCTGAGGAGCTGTCCAGCCTGGTGCTGAAGAAGATGGTGCAGATCGCCTCGGACCATCTCGGGCATCAGGTGACCGACGTGGTGATCACGGTCCCGGCCTACTTCGGCGAGGCGGAGCGATCGGCCACCAGGCAGGCGGGCGAGATGATCGGCCTGACGGTGCACGCGCTGCCGGCCGAGCCGATGGCCGCCGCGGTCGCGCACGGCCTTGACGGGAACACGCACACGCGCAGGTTCCTCGTCTTCGACCTCGGCGGCGGCACCTTCGACGTGACCATCCTTGAGCGGCACGGCGACGGGCAGCTCGAGGCCATCGCCCACCACGGCGACCGCCGCCTCGGCGGCGCCGACTTCGACCGGCTTATCGTGGCCAGGATGGCGGACGCGGCCATGCGCGGCCACGGCGTGGTGCTCGACGCGGATGCCGTGGACCTGGCCGAGGCCTACGCCAAGGCCGAGCAGCTCAAGAAGGAGCTGAGCAGCCGGGAGCGCGCGCAGGCGGCGCTGATCGTCGGCGGGCGGCGGATGACGTTCGAGCTCACCAGGGCCGAGTTCGCCGGGATGCTTGCCGAGCACCTGGAGGACGTGGAGCTCGCGGTGGAAACCTGCCTGGACACCGCGAACATGCGGCCCGCCGACATGGACGCGGTCCTCATGGTCGGCGGCAGCTCGAGGATCCCCGCATTCCAGGACCTGCTGCGCCGCTACTTCGGGCGGGATCCGCAGTTCTCGCGCAACCTGGATGAGGACGTGGCGCGCGGCGCGGCGCTGATCGGGACGCTCAAGACCGGCACCGCCAACCCGCTCAGCACGCTGGCCGCGCTGCCGGTCCCCGTCGACCGCTGCTCGCACGCGATCGGCGTGGACGCGCTCAACGACGGCGGCGTGCTCGGCAACGTCGTGGTGCTGCCCGCGAACACGCCAATCCCGACCGACCCGCCCGAGGAAAAGACCTTCGGTATCCCGCAGGACGGCCAGACCGAGATCAAGCTGACCGTCAACGAGGGCGAGGAATTCGACCTGAAGTTCGTCGACCGGCTGGGCAGCGCGACAGGCGACCTCGGCGGCCCGAAGCCGTCCGGGTATCCGATTACGGTGAAGATGGCGCTGGACGGCGACGGCATCCTGCGCGTGTTCGCGCATGACGGCATCACCGGCGCGCTGATCACCCAGGTGGAGGTGCGCAGGGAGAGCGCGATGTCCGATCGGCAGGTCACCGCCTCGGCGGCGGCCCTTGACGAAGTGCTTGTGGTCTGAGATGCCCACCGCCACCGCGCTCGACTGGCGCGACACGACCGAGTACGCGGAGGTGCCCACACCCCGCGACCTGCAGGAGTTCTTCGGCATCCCGCCGTCCACTCCCGATGAGCTCGGCGCGAACATCCGGGCCAAGCGCAAGTACTGGAAGGCGAAGGAGCAGAAGGCCCGCTCGGATGACGCGCTGCAGTACGCGGGCGCGGTGCTGCAGGCGATCGCTGATGCCGAGGACGCGCTCACCCGCGGCGCCGCCACCAGCGGCGGCGGGGCGCGGGAGTTCCAGCCGGGCGCGCCCGACCGGGCGCCCGCTTCGGTCGACGACGTGGTGCGGGAACTCGAGCGACTGCTGTTCCGCGGCCGCTACCGTGACGCGCTCGACAGGCTGCCGCGCTACACCGAACGCTGGCGTGACCACCCGAGGTTCATCGACATGCGTTCGGTGGTCATCCTGGAGGCGGTGCAGAACGTGCCGGGCATCGCGCTGGATCCGAGGCTGCTGCAGTCCGCGATCGGCGGCGCTTACCAGGTGCTGCACCAGATCGGGCCGAGCGAGGCCGGCTACCTGACGCTGCTCGAGCTGCTGCAGGTGGCCGGGCGTGCCGCCGAGATCCCCGGCGTCTTCGCCGAGGCGGGCCGCCGGCTGCCGCACATCTCCGCCTCGTTCCGGGTGCGCGAGCTCGCGGTCAGGTTCAAGACCGAGCCCTGGGAGGCGCTGCTGCGCACCTGCGTCCGCATCGTCGGGCAATCCGGCGATGACAGGGCGCTGCGCAGCGAGCTTGTCCAGATGATCATCGGGCGGGCGACCACCGAACTGCTCCCGCTTGACGCTGCGGCTTCGGTGCTCGTGTACCAGCAGGTGGTGGCCACGGCGGCGTGGATCGCCGACGGGGTGCCCGAGGCAGAGGACTTCGTCCGCGTGCACCGGATGTGGGCGTCCAACGCGGACCAGCCTGTGTTCGGCGGGAACTGGCAGTGGCGCGCGTTCTTCGGCCTCATCACGCTGTTCATCGCGCTGCCTTTCGTCAACTCCTCGATGGCCAAGCCGGCCTGGCAGGTGCTGCTTACCGGGCCCTCGCTGGCCGAGGACAAGAAGCGGAAGGCGGCAATCTCCTCGCAGAACCGGGCGTGGTTCCTTGTCACCCGCAACGCCTACGTCGAGCCCGTGCACGCGGCGACCAAGCTGCCGTGGCAGCAGAAACCGGGACCCTGGCCGGCCGTCGACTACTCCAAGCTGTTCAACTTCTGACGGCGCCGGATCGGTGAAGGCCACCGAGCGATGAAGAGCACCATGCTGCGCATGATCGAGGCGTGGCAGCGAAACCCGGACCGGCCGCGCGGGATGTGCTTGCACCGGCCGACGTGCTCGGTCTACGGGCACCGGGCGATCAGCAGGCACGGGGTGCTGCGGGGCGGGGTCATGACCGCGTGGCGGATCGCCCGCTGCAACCGCTGCGCCCGGGAAGCACGCGCGGTGACCGGGAGGGATACCACGGCCCGTTCGGCATAAATCTGATTTTGAACTTTCCGGGTACGGCGGGTCAGGGTGGCGGCTTGAGCAGGCCGAGCGGGCTCGGCGCGGCGAACTCGATGGTCACTACGCCGCCCGGCGCCAGGGCCGCGCGCGCGGCCAGGTACGGCGGGCGCTGGGCGCGCGCGAAGGCGAGGGCGCCGGCCGCGGTGCCTGCCGCGGGCCTGAGCTCCGCGGTGCGCAGCGGCAGGTCCGGGCTGGCCCCGGGGCCGGCGTCGGAGAAGCCGATGATCTGCAGCGGCTCGCTCGCGGCCAGGGTCGCCAGGGTGATGAGCAGCCTCGCGTCGACCAGGCCCGCGGCGAGTTCGGCGCGGGCGGAACGGGTGAGCGTGACGCGGCGGTTGCGGAGCAGCTGGCCTGCGGCGAGCTGGCGGGCGCGGCGGTCGGCGGCCAGCGCCCGCGAGTAGGCGGCTGAGCCGTCGGGCGCCACCACCCGCACCTCGATGCGGGCCGGGCCGGCGCCGAAGCTGGCCAGGATCTCGGGAGCGTACACGCTGGCCAGGCGAGCGCCGAAGATGGCGCGGACGGCGGGGGTGGAGACCACGATCGCCGAGCCAAGCGGGTCGCCGGCGCCGGGCCCGATCACGATCAGGTTCCCGGCCGGGATGCCCTGCGCCACCAGCGCCGCGCACATCGCGGGGTCGCAGGCCAGGATGGCACCCGCGCTGACCTGGCGGGCCACCCAGGCCGCGGCCCGGCCGCGGACCTCCGCCGCCTCGGCGGCCGCCGACGCCGAGGCCAGCCCGGCCCGGGCTGGAATGGCGCCGGACGGTACCTGATGGGGCACGGCGACGCCGCCGGCCGCCTCGGCCGCCGCCAGGGCGGCCACCGCAGCGGCGGACACCGCGAAGCCGATCCAGCGCAGGTGACGCTTTTGCAGGCGGTGACGGCCGCCGGATGGTCGTGACTGCTGTTGCGACTGTTGTTGCTGTTGCGGTTCTTGCGGTCGTGTGGCGGCGCCGGCGGCGTAGAGGTGGTAGCCGGCCTCGAGGTTGGCACGCAGGCCAGCCGGCGAGTCGGCGGCCCTGGACCGCCAGTAGCCTGCCGCGCGTCGATGGGCGGCGGCCACCTGGTCGCGCTGCCCGGCCTCGGCCAGGCGGCGGTGCAGGGCGTCCGCGGTCGAGCGGTGTACCGAGAGCTCGCGGCCGGGCCCGACCGTCAGCAGGCCAGCGGCCTGGGCCTCGGCTATGTGGTGCGGCCGGGCGGCGACGGCGCCCTGGCCGACCGGCGCGCGGAATACCGAGGCGCGGACCAGCACGGTCTGCGCACCGGCGCTGAGGCCGTCGTACAGGTCGGCGAGGAGCTGGTCGCTTGCGGCCCTGGCCACGGCTTCGGCGGCCTCGGCGGGCAGCTCGGTCGGCTGCGGCGTCTCGGCCTGACTGAGGCCCGCGGCCACCTTGTCCAGGTCGGTCGCGGCGGTGGCGAGCAGGGCGTCCAGGTATTCCATCGCGCGGGGGTGCCCTGCGGTCAGGCGCCAGGCACGGTCGCGCTCGGGCTCGGTGAGGCGTCGCAGGGCGGGCATGGCCAGGGCGAGTTCGGCGGCACCGGACCGGGTCAGCGGACCGAGATGGCGGAAGCCGAGCCTTTCGCCGCCAGGGGCGGGGAGGGCAAACGGCTCCCGGCAGGTGATCAGCAGCTTGCCCGCCCAGTTGGCAAGCAGCGCGGCTAGGGCCGGGTCGCGGACGATCCTGCCGGTGCCGGCGCCGTTACCTGAGAGGTTGTCGTCGAAGTTGTCGAGCACGAGGAGGTCGGCCTCGGTCGGGTGGACGGGCAGGCTGTGCGTGCCGATCTCGCCGCTGACTACGGTGACGACGCGCCAGGGCTGCAGCCGGCAGGCTCTGGCGGCGATCTGCGCGGCGAGCGTGGACTTGCCGATGCCGCCGATGCCGTGCACGACTAGGCCGGTCAGGTCGGGTCCCGTCAGGTCGGCGGACCACCGACGGCGTTCGGCGGAGCGGATGGAGAGAGCGGTGCGGGGGGACGGCGCGGCGCCGGCTGTCCGGGCGTGGCGCGGGCCGGGGACCGGCGGGCTTGCGGTGCCTGGTCCGGTTCCGGCGCCTGGTGCGGTTGTGCTTTCTGGTTCTGATGTGGCGGGCACGGGAGTTGGGGTGCCTGGCGCGGGTGCGGTGCCTGGAGCGGTTGCGGTGCGCGGGCCGGATGCGGTGCCCGGCCTGTCGCATTGCCGGGTGAATGGGACAGTATCGGGCTTTATGGGGACTAATCCTGGCATGATATCTTCCCTTCCCCGTTTCCGTTTCGCCGGCAAACCGGGCAGGCCGCTATTTCTCTTCGTTATATAGCATGCTTTGGCGGTGTGTCGTTAGGGTTTCACTAATGTCGGGACGGCTTGGCTTCCAGGATTATTCCGTAATATTAGGGTTGGGATATGTTTTTTTGGGTGATTACCGCTATGTCCGAATAGTTGCATTTGCGGGCGCTACGGTGCGCTGGCGGGGCGTGGTCTAGGCTTGTGGACTTGGCGGGGGCGACGCGCTGCGCCGGGGTCCGGGCGGGCGACGGCGCCGGAGGCGGGCGATCGGGTGGGATGCGGTGCCGAGCCCGGGCGGTCCGGGGAGGGCCGCGCCGAGCTGCGGGGAGCCTCGCGGATGGCCAGCCGAACCTTCGGACGAGCAGGTAATACCGCATTGCTATTCGATCGTAAGTGTGTTCTAATTGGGCCATGGGTCAGATCCTCACGGCGGCGGTGGCGCCGGGTAGCGTACGGCTGGCTGCCGCGTGGCCGCCGCGGAGGTCGCGCCACGACCAGCACCGGAGCCGCCGGCGGGGCCATGCCTGCTGGAGTCGCGCCGACCGCCGGGGCGGTTGACAGCCGGCCCTGAATCCCGGGTCCGCGTCGGGCGCAGGCCCGGTCCGTGGGCGGGTGCCCAGCTCAGCCACATGCCGGAGGCGAACATGGTACACGCTGAATTCGAAAACTTTAACGAAAACGATGACGACTGGCTCTCCGACCTGGAACTCAGTGACGCCGAACTAGGCGACGAGTTCCCCGATTGGCCGCAGGAAGAGGACGAGCCGGAGACGCCGCCCACGCGGAGCAGGGCTTCGGCGCCCATGCCGGCGGCTGCGCCGACCCGGTCCCCGGCAGCGCGCCGGGCGACGGCCCCGGGCCGGACGACAGCATCCGGCCGGGCCACGGCTGCGGGCGGGGCGTCGGCTGCGGGCCGGGCGTCGGCTGCGGGCCGGTCGGCGGCTGCGGGCCGGTCGGCGGCTGCGGGCCGGTCGGCGGCGAACCGTGTCCGGGAGGTGCACGGCCGCGCCGCGGAGCGGGACGACTTCGACCTGGACGAGGACGAGACGTCGGTGATCCGCACCGACGCCAGGCCCACGAGGCAGCACCGGCCGGTCGCATACCACCCGCCGGCCGAGGAACGGACAAGGACAATCATCGACCACGGGCGGCTCACGGCCGCTCGTGGCAGGTTCAGCAGGGGACGCAAGATGACGATCGTGACCGCGGTGGCGGCTGTCGTGACCGCGGCGGCGGTGACGATCCTGCTCCGGCCGCACGAGCAATGGCCTGCCAGCGTGGCGATCGTGAAGAGCGAAATCGCCGTCGCCTGCCAGAATCCAAACGTCGTATCGGAGCCGAATCAGGTGAATTTCGCCTGCTCGGACACCACGAAGCAGATCCTCTGGGTATTCGCGCTGATGACCAGCGGCGACAACCCGAACTTCGCCGACGCGAAGACGGGCAGGCAGGGCCTGGAGCCCATCGCTCCGGCTCAGGGCGGCGCGATCGCCTGGTCGCTGAACCTGCATCATCCATATAACCCGGATAACCCGATCGACAGCCTCGAGGTGGCGGCGCGCGCCATCAACAACATCGTCGGCGGCGCGACCATAACCGGCGCGAACGGTAAGCCGACCGTTCAGCCGGGACTGGAAAGCAATCCGGCGAACTGCGCCCGGTACACGGGGTCATCGGCGATCGTCTCGCACGCCGGATTCCCGAGCCTGTGCGCCGAGCCGATCACAAGCCCGGCCGGTCAGGCCCTGCTGGTGGCGAACATCTACCAGTCGTGGGTGGTGGGCACAACTACACAGGACGCGGTGAACGTCAGCGTGCTTTTCGAGAATTCCAATAACCCGGGCGCGTCCCAGGTGCAGGCCATTCTTAGGACTATTCCCGGGGCGACTACCAGCTGAGGTCTTGGGCCCGTTACCGGCGCGGCGGTACGGCGGCAGGGAAGGAGGTGATCGGCGTGCGTTCGGCAAGAAAGGCGGGCTGGCAGCAGGCGACCGCGCTGGTCAGCCTCAGCACCTGTGGTGCGATGACCGGGTTGTCCCTCGCCCACGGAACGGTCGCCGATATGACCTCGCCGACCGGCCTGCCGGTGCACGTGCTTGATTTCTCCCGCGCGGCAAAGCCGGCGGCCACGCCGGGTGGAGCGCTGCGTTCGGCCATCGTCAAGGTTGCCAATTACTACCTCCGGATGGCGCGGGACAAGACGCCGGCCGAAATGGAGGCGATTATCTGGCAGAGCGACAGCATGGACGGCATCGACCACGGCCAGTCGTGCGCCGCGTTCGCATCGCTGACGCTCGAGATGGGCGCTCAGTCGGTGGGTCAGCAGAGCTGGGTGACCGGCGGCGGCTCCTATCCGTATCCGCTGCATGAATGGGCCGACGTCCGGGTGGACCCGAACCCCGCCTCGCCCAACGTCATGTCGATCATGCAGCAAGCGGAGGCCGCCGGGCGCTGGCACCCGATCGGCGACGGCTATCTGCCGCAGCCAGGTGACTGGGCGATGTTCGACGGGCATGTGGAGGTCGTCACCAAGTACAGTCGCGGGGTCCTTTCCTCCATCGGCGGCGACTCGCTGCCGAACTTCTCGGTGAACGCGCACTCCTACCGCGGGTCGCTGAGCGCACAGGGCATCACCGGATTCATCGACAACGGCGACCTGGCGGCGGGCGGCGCCGGTACTACCGGCGGCGCCGCGGGCTTGGGCGGGTCAGGTGGGTCAGGCGGGTCGGGCGGCGTCCAGGTGGACCGGGATCTGGAGCCGGGCCCGGGCCAGGCCGATGTACCTGGCCTGCAGGCGCCGCCGGCGGTGGCTCTCAGCACCGGTGACCAGCTGACGGCGCAGCGTCAGCCGGCGCGACAGCAGGTGCGGGCTCCGGCGGGACAGCAGGTGCGCGCTCCGGCGGGACAGCAGGTACGGGCTCCGGCGGGACAGCAGGTACGGGCTCCGGCGGGACAGCGGGCGCGGCCCGCAGTGGCGGCGGCTGGCCTGGACGCCGTGGCCGGGCTGGGCACGGCTGAAATTCCCGGGGCGCAGGTGGCCACGGAGGACGCCGCTGCCGGGTTGACCGCGGACGCGCCGGCCGGGTTGTCGGCGCAGCCGGCGCAGGCTTACCACAGGAACGCGGTGCCCGCCGCGGCCAGCGTGGTACCGCACGTAAGCGCACAGCAGGCGTTCATCAGCCAGGTCGCGCCGGGGGCGATCGCGGCACAGCGCAGGTACGGCATCCCCGCGGCGGTGACCATCGCGCAGGCGATAGACGAGTCCGGCTGGGGCCAGAGCGAGCTCGCTACCAGGGACCACAACCTGTTCGGGATCAAGGGGACCGGGCCGGCCGGCACCGACGTGTTCGTGACGAGCGAGTACGAGAACGGTCAGTGGGTGACGGTCAGCGCCGGGTTCCGCGCGTACCACAACGTCGCCGAGAGCATCGCCGATCACAGCGAACTCCTGGCCACCGACGCGAGCTACCAGCGCGCGATGGCCGACCGCGACGTCCCCGATGCGTTCGCCAACGACCTGACCGGCGTGTACGCGACCGACCCGAACTACGGTGAGAACCTCATCGCGCTGATGCGGCTCTACAACCTGTACCAGTACGACTCGCCCGCGCCGCAGCCTGTCGCGCAGACCTCGCCGCAGCCTGTGGCGCAGACCTCCCCGCGGCCCGTCGCCCAGACCTCCCCGCGGCCCGTGGTGCTGGCCTCGCCGCAGGGGGTCGCGCATCAGGTCGCGCCGATCGGCGTGCCGGAGCCGGCCGTGCCGGGCGTGGTGGCGCTGCAGGCGAGCCCGCAGGCGGCGCGGGGCGGCGGGCAGACGGCCGCGAGGCAGACGGCGGCGCCCGAGGCAGTGCGGGGCGGGACGGCGGCTCGGGGCGGGACGGCGGCAGGTCGGGGCGGGACGGCGGCT
>Ga0070764_10001106_pt1 | contig 11566 bp, 10 predicted proteins | sample HubBroMetageWRM4_FD_67287 | JGI IMG/M metagenome (GOLD analysis project Ga0070764, IMG submission 67287) | Warmed soil microbial communities from the Hubbard Brook experimental Forest, New Hampshire - Hubbard Brook CCASE Soil Metagenome WRM 4 | ecosystem: Environmental > Terrestrial > Soil >... | reverse complement strand
TGATGCGCGCTGCCATTTTGATGTCGCGGTGGGTGACGCCGCCCGAGTCATGCGAGACCAGCGACAGCGTCACCTTGTTATAGCTGATCAGGATGTCGGGATGATGGTTCACGGCCTCAGCCGCCTCAGCGATCTGGTTCACGAATTCCATCGCCTTCACAAAGTTTTCGAACTGGAAATTACGGTCGATCGCCTTGCCGTTGTGCTTCCAGCCGGGAAGGTCGCGTAGCGCCTGTTGCACCTCTGCGTCGGACAAAATCGTACTCACGTGAACTCCTTGTGTTCGATAAACCAGCGCCGACTACTTGATCTCCAGAGCCGGCTTTCCCGTCAGGCGCTCGGTAATGTGCTGGCCCAGTTGGTCGGCGATGCTTCCTGACCTTATCACTGTGTTGTTCACCAGCACCACCACGGCGTAATCGTTCTTCTGGTTGAAGACTACGTAGCCGCTGTATCCGCCGGTCGCGCCGTTGTGCCAATAGTTCCCGGTTTCCGGATCATACAGCCAAGCCAGAGCAATCTTCAGTCCCGACATCGCGTCATTATGCAGTTCATGAGATTGCGCGAGCGCTGCGGAAAGCGTCTTGCCATCCGGCGTTGCAGTCACAGTTGAAGGCAGTTTGTCGGGATGCAGATTGGCTTCCAGATAGGTCAGCATATCGGCTGCAGTAGAGCGAATCGCCCCTGCGCCGGCAAAAGCAACCAGGTCCCATGCGTGAGCTGGCTGACGATGGGGGTCGTGCCCGGCGATGAATCTCGATTGCTGCTCAGCCGAGAGCGTCACCACCGTGTCCTGCATAGCTAGTGGGGTTGTGATCTGTTGCTGCAGCAGTTGCGGATAAGCTGTGCCGGCACGGTCTGCCAAGGCCTGTCCGAGCAAACCGAAACCGAGATTGCTGTAGAGAAATTCAGTTTTGGCCGGCTTGGTTACGCCCTGCTTTTTGATGAAGGCGTACATGTCAGCAGCGGTGTAGTCGGCGTAGGGATTGTTCTTGTCCGCGGGATTGAAATTGTCAGGCATGCGAGGCAGCCCAGAATGCTGGGTTGCCAGATCGAGCAGTGTAATCTCATCTCCCGTGGGCTTGGCCACCGTGCCCTCCGGAAGTAGTTCGCGAACCGGATCGTCGAACTTGACCTTCCCCTGCTCAACCATCTGCGAAAGGATCAGGCCTGTGAACGTTTTGGTGATCGAGCCGATTTCAAAGATCGAATCGTTCTTGGCGACACCGTAGCTGAAAATCTGGCGCTGTCCGTGATCGACGACGCCGATGGTCACGCCAGCTTGTGTGGAAGGCGCAAGTACTCCGCTCTTCAGCGCCTCTTCCAGATCTTTGTTCAGCACGGACTGCAATTGAGCCAGCGTTACCGGAGGCATCGCCGGCTGGTAGCTGGGCGGTGGCACCGGCGGAATCACGATCGCCGTCGCCTGCCGCTCGAGGTTCAGCGCGGTGGGGTTGCCCTGCGTCCAAGTGCCGGTCAGCGCTTTGCCATCAGCTGAGATCGTTCCGCTCCATTGCGCATGCACTGGTGGGATATCGAAGGAGAACTTGTTCCCCTCCAGTAAAACGTTGGAGCAGGGGATGTCAGTGGCCTCCTGATCCAGGCTGTCCAGCGTGCAGTATTCTTTGCCCGACGCATCACTCTTTAGCTGCAGCTGTATCCGCAGAGTTTCGGATGCCTCGTGGATCGCACCCAACCAGACGCCATCAACCCGGGACGGCTTTGCCGCCGGCACAAATGCCTGCTCGCGCGTGAACGTCAACGGAAGCGGCGAGCCCTGATTCCATGTACCGGCTAGCGATTGACCGTCGGGTGAAACCGAACCTTGCCAGCTTCCGTGCACGGCGGGAACGCTGAAGCTCAACTCTTTGCCATCGAAATGGAAATCGGAGCAGGGAATCCCATTGGCTCCCTGATCCGGGCTGTCCAATGTGCCGGTCAGTGTTCCGTCGGTCCCCGCCTTGATATGAAGCTTGAGGTGAATAGGACCGAGGGTACCGGAGTAGTCTCCGGCGACATCTGGTTTCTGCTGAGCGAATGTCGAGGAAGAGAAAAGGGCGGTCAGTATCGCCGCTCCCAGAATCGTGCGGCAAAGCATTCACTGTTTATACACCAGAGTTGCAAGACAGGCCCTCGCGTATTGCGGGAGCGCGGTAGTGCCTCACTTACGGCGATCGTGTGGGCACGAATAGAACAAGGGTTTTGCTCCCCGGCAAAAACATGTATATTTTCTGGAGGTAACCGAGGAGAATCCTTTTGAGCAAACCCGCAGATCTAGTACAAGGAACTCTTGACCTTCTTTTACTAAAGATTGTGGCTCTCGAGCCACTGAACGGCTTCGCCATCAGCCGCCGGTTGAAACAGGTCTCTGGCGACGTCTTGCAGGTCAGTGATGGATCGCTTTATCCCGCTTTACATAAACTGGAAGCTGAAGGACTGATTGCGGCGGAATGGAAGCTGAGCGAGAATAATCGCCGCGCCAAGTTCTATTCCCTGACGCGAATGGGTCGAAAGCACCTGGAGACCGAATCGGAAAACTGGGGTCGTCTCTCCAGTGCGATTACCCGCGTGGTGAAATTAAGAGAAGCATAAAGTTCCAAAGCGCCCGCTTTGCCCGCTAAGAACACCATCCCGCCGGAACGCTGGGTGTATACCGTCCCGATGCGCCTTCGCGCGCTCTTGAGGAAGCGGCAACTCGATCAGGATCTCGATGAGGAACTGCAGGTTCATCTCGAGGAGATGACGCAGCAGTACATCGCGGACGGCATGAGTCCCGAAGAGGCGCGTTATGCCGCTCTGCGCGAGTTCGGCAACGTCGAGTTATCCAAACAGGAGTGCCGCGATATGCGTAAGGTTCTGTGGATCCAGAACCTGCTGGAAGATCTGCGCTTCAGCATCCGCACACTGACGAAGAACCCGGGCTTCAGCGTGGTGGCGATCCTGACCATCGCGCTAGGGATAGGCGTCAACACAGCGATTTTCTCCGTGGTCAACGCGGTGCTCATTCGGCCACTGCCATTTGAGCAGCCTAAACGGCTGCTGTTTCTGCGCGAGTCCTCACGCGAAGTACCGGAAATGTTCCTCTCACTGGCGAATTTCTCCGACTGGCAGGCCAGGAATAAAGTTTTCGAGAGCATGGGGGCTTTTCGCCGGGCTAGCGCGATCCTCACGGGCAACGGCGAGCCGCGCCGCATCCTGGTCGGACAGATTTCAGCAGGATTATTTCCCACGTTGGGGGTGGCGCCGGTGCTGGGTCGTAACTTCATGGTCACGGAAGATCGGCCTGATGCAGCCCGGGTTCTCTTGCTCAGCGAGCGCTTCTGGACGCGCGAAGATAACCGCGATCCCGGAATTCTCGGCAAACAGATCAAGCTGAGCGGACAGCTCTATACCGTAATCGGCGTGATGCCCACAGAAGGCTTTCCGCCCTATTGGCGGCCGATGGAGATGTTCACGCCGCTGGGCCGGCTGAACAACGAAATCGGTGGCGAAGCGCATCGCGCTTTTCATCTCGGCACATCGGCGTACGCACGGCTTAAACCGGGTGTCACGCTTGGCCAGGCGCGTGCTGACTTAGCCGCCGTTGCCCGTCAACTCGAGCAGGAGCACCCGAAGTCAAATGACGGGCAGGGCGCGATGGTCGAGCCGCTATGGGAACAGGTTGTAGGCGAGGTGAGCCGTCCGCTGGAAATGCTGATGGGCTCGGTGCTTCTAGTATTGCTGATCGCCTGCGCAAACGTTGCCAGCCTGCTGACATCGCGGGCCATCGTGCGCCGGCGCGAACTGGCCATCCGCGGCGCATTGGGCGCGGGCGCTCTTCGTCTGGCCGGTCAACTGATGTGCGAAACGACCATTCTCGCCCTGACCGGCGGCGCTCTCGGCCTTCTTGCGGCTTTCATCATCACACCGATACTCGCGCAGCACGCGCTATCGCTGGTTCCGCGGGCTGAAGGCATTTCCATCGACAGATCAGTGCTTGCGTTTACCTTTGGAATGTCGTTGCTCACCGGAGTGATCTTTGGGGTGGTGCCGGCATTCGCCGTTTATCGCAGTAGCCCTACAGAGGCATTCCGGGAAGGCAACGCGCTGCGAGCAGGCTTCTCGCGAATCAGCGTTCGCAGCCTGCTGGCCGTAGCCGAGCTCGCCATGGCACTGGTTCTGCTGGTAACTGCCGGTCTCACCTTGAAAAGTCTTTACCACCTGCTGCAAACCGATACCGGGATGACCAGCGACAACGTTCTTACCGGGATGCTGAACTTCGCCAACCAGCGGTATGCCGACGAAGCGAAGCTGACGAACTTTGTCTTTCACTTACAGCAACGTGTATCGACGTTGCCCGGCGTTGCGGCGGCCGGCTTGCAGAGCCCGTTCCTGGTCGGTGCCTCGCAAGCCAGCTTCCGCGCCGAGCAAGGTCCTGCGACGATCAGCGACGAAAATTATGCAGACGCAACCAGTGTGACGCCGGGCGCGTTTGAAGCGCTCGGGGTCAAGCTGTTGCATGGGCGACTGTTCACCTGGAGCGACAATCCCAGCACCGCTCCCATCTGCATCGTCGACGACTCGCTCGCCAATCGCTACTGGCCTGGTGAAGACGCGGTCGGCAAGCGTATTTCAACGGCATTTCCCCCCGCCACCGCCGAACATCCAGGGTGGCGCACCATCGTAGGCGTGATTCACCGTCTGGAGACGGATCCTGCCGACCAGCAGCGCTTGCCCGAAATGTTTCTGCCCTACGCCCAATTCCCGGGGGACCGCGGCATTCTGATTGTGCAGTCCAAGACCGATCCCGCTGCGCTCACTCCAACGATTCGTCGGGTAGTTCATACACTCGATCCCGATCTGCCGCTCTACAATGTGCTGCCGCTTTACGATCTGGTGGACGCAAATGTCGCTCCACGACGCCTGATTGTGCTGTTGCTGAGTTGTTTCGCGGGGATTGCTCTGATGCTTGCGCTGTTGGGGGTCTATGGAGTGATGGCTTACATGATCGCCGGACGGACGCGAGAGATTGGCCTGCGTCTGGCGCTGGGCGCAGGCGCTCGCGATATTGTACGCCTGGTGCTTGGTCAGGCTATCCCGCTGGTGTTGGCTGGAGCTGCGATTGGCACTCTTGTCGCGCTCTGTCTCAAGCAGCCTCTGACGCCGCTGCTGCTCGGCGTGAGCGCGCGCGATGCCTGGACGTTTGCCGGTGTCGCCATTCTGCTGGTAGTGGTCGCGCTGGTCGCCTGCTGCATCCCCATTCGCAAAGCCCTGGCAATCGATCCGGTGAAGGTTCTGTATCGCGAATAGGAGCCGCACGGCTTGTCTTGGCAATATAACTTGACCATCGTTCTATAATGTCTCGATTTTGTTTCGGGCCTGGCGGTCTCCCTCAGCAAACCTGATCCGCCCTTCCTAACCCGATTACGATCGAGGAGAACGATGAAGCTTCTGCCCACTCTTGCTTTCGCCTCAGTCGCACTGTTGTCTATCGCCGGAGTTGCCGGCGCGCAGTCGTGGCAACCGCTAACCCATCAGCCCAGCTTTACGGCGGGCCAGGCACTATTACTTACCGACGGCACCGTGATGGTGCATCGTGAAGATCCGAACGACGGCTATTCCGAGTGGTACAAGCTGACTCCCGACATCAACGGCAGTTACGTCAATGGAACCTGGTCGCAGATTGCGTCGTTGAGTTCCAATTACGGTCCCCTCTTCTTCGCGTCAGCTGTGCTTGCTGACGGCAAGGTCATCATCGAAGGCGGTGAGCAGAACTTCAGCCAATACGTCTGGACGACGCAGGGCGCGTTCTACGATCCAGTCGCTAACACCTGGACGAACGTCAATCCACCCAGCGGATGGAGCACGATCGGCGACGCGTCGGGCATCGTGCTGTTCAACAAGACGTTCATGCTGGCGAACTGCTGCACGCGTGAACAGGCGCTGTTCAACGAATCGACCTTGACGTGGACACCCACCGGCGCCAACAAGTTCGACGAGAACGATGAAGAAGGCTGGGTGCTGCTTCCCAATGGCAAGGTCCTTTGCGTGGACGCGTACCTCGATGTGAACGATCCCAACGGCACGAATTCCGAGCTCTACGATCCGACCAGCGGCTCATGGTCGACCGCAGGCAGCACTGTAGTCCAGCTGTGGGATCCTCACGGCTCGTACGAAGAAGGCCCCGGCGTGCTCCGTCCAGACGGTACGGTTTTTTGGACGGGCGCCAACGGTGATGGCGCCGGTCACACTTCGATCTATAGCCTGAGCTCGCAGACCTGGACGCCGGGCCCGGATTTTCCCGGCAACCTTGACGTGGCCGATGGTCCGGCAGCCTTGTTGCCCGACGGGAACGTGCTGGTCAGCGCCAGTCCCCTCATCTTTCAAAACGGCGTCGAGTTTTTTGAGTGGAATGGCAGCACCTTGACCGAGGTTCCCGCGGTTCCGAACTCGCCAACCGATTCCTCCTGGTACGGCCGCATGCTGGTGCTGCCCACCGGCCAGGTGCTGTATACGGACGGCAGCGCCGACGTCGAGATCTATAACTCGACTGGCAGTCCGTACCCCGGAATTGCGCCGTCGGCTGTGATTACTACCGCCATTCTCTTGCGCGGCAGCACCATCAAGCTGCAAGGGAAGAAGTTCAACGGCGCTTCGCAGACCAACTTCTACGGCGATGACGCACAGGCAGCCACGAACTATCCCATCGTGCGCATTACCAACATCAGCACCGGCCACGTCTTTTACTGCCGGACTCACGACCACAGCACCATGGCTGTCGGTTACAACGGGCCGACATACACCCAGGTGGACATTCCGAGCAACATGGAAACAGGTGCGAGCTATCTGGAAGTGGTGGTGAACGGAATTGCCTCACCGCACTACATGGTGGGGGTCCACTAAACTTAGGCCGTCATGAAGAAGGCGCGGCTTACAACCTCCTTTCTCTGCGTTTCGATCGGCGCGCTGCTTCTGTCTTGCCAACAGTCGCGCCGATCGAAAACCGTACTCTCCCCAGGCGCGTCTCTGTCCGACAAATGGCTCATCCTCAACACGCCTTTCGAGTTCCACACTGTTGGTCCAGTTAGCGAAATCTTCATCGCCATTACAGGGAATTCGACAGTCTCCGCGGACAAAGGCGTGACGCTTGAGAACGGCAAGGAGCTTCAGCTTGAGGGCTACCTGACTACGAGCGACGAAAAGCGGATTAATCTCGGCCAAACCTGGTGCCGGGTGAATTCACAAACATATGTGATTCTGGAGAGCCCGGTTCTCGAATGGAAAGATCAAGCGTACCGCTTTCGCGCCCTCTCACTTCGGTCAAACATTCCCATAAACACTGGGAAAATTATCTGGCTGTCAGACGACCCTCGCAACAACAAGGCAGGGGTGATCATCCCTTGATGAAAAATAGGGTAGGTTCACGCTTTTATCACTGCGATTTTCGGATTGTCGGCGTAATCTTGCGATATCGTACAAATCCCAAACTGCGCCAGTGGGAACGAAGGGGGGATCGTGAAGCGCCACGCACTTCGTCGCTTGCTAGTTGCTCTTGTTGTGGCTTTTCTTCTTTGCACAGTAGACACCGTGCACGCTGACCGCCCTGCGCCATCAATTAGCGTGCAGACTCTTGATGGCGGGCCATTCAATCTCGATTCCTATCGTAATCAGACATTACTTGTGGAACTGTGGGCGACCTGGTGTCCCTATTGCAAGAGAGATCAGGCTGCCGTCGACACCATTGCTTCGGAGTACGGGAGCCGAGGCGTTGCGGTGGTAGCGATCGATGAGGGAGAGTCGGAGGCGACGGTACGCGAGTACTTGCAGCAGAATCCCCGCTCCTGCACGATCGCGCTTGATCCCGGCCACACGGCAGCCAGTCAGTTTGGCGGTGGTGGTGTACCGGAATACGTTCTGATTGATCACGGCAACATCGTCGGCATCCACAGTGGGGCTGCAGGTGTGGAGGGTCTGCGAGCGCTGCTGTCGCATGCTGGCTCCGGCTCGCGCTCCGGCACGCAACAGGCCTCAGCACGAGGAGCAGTTGGTGGAGGCGGTGGCGTGGTCGGTGGCAGTGCCGGCATTCCACAGTGGGTTACGGTTCCGTCAGCGCAGTCCAGAAATGCCAAGCCCCTGCCGAAGACCGTCTTTGTCCTCTCCAGCGGAGAAAGCATCGAGTCCGACAACTACACCATCCGCTCCGGCTACGCGGATGTGGTTGTTGGTGATCAGCAACGCCGGATTGCCCTCAATGAGCTGGACATGAAGACGACGCTGGCGGTCAATCACAAGCGCGGTGTTGATCTGAAGATTCCGACGGGGAACAACGAAGTCTTCCTGGCCTTCTGACAACGTTGTCGGTCGATCTGCAGCGGCGTGCAGGGCTCGACGTCGCGACGCTGTGCGATAGCATGAAGGCATGACCCAGCCTGAACCTTGGCTTAGCGGAAGTCACACCGACCTGCCTGCTGTTGTTCGCGCGGCTGTTCATGCCCTGGAACTATCGCGTAGTGATATCGAGAAGTGGTGCGCCCCGCTTAACGATGCCGCGTTCAATGCCCGGCCGAGTGGAATTGCGCCCGTCGCCTTCCATTTGCGCCATATCGTGCGCAGCCTCGATCGTCTTCTAACCTACGCTCAAAGCGAGCAATTAAACGACGAACAGCTTTCCGCACTGAAGAGCGAGCCGGATCCGAATGCGGTGCAAACCGAAGTTATGGAAGAATTTCGGAAGGGAGTAGACGCCGCACTAGGGCGGCTTCGCACTTTTGTGAATGCCGACCTCGAAGCGCCGAGAAGCGTCGGCCGCAAGGCCCTCCCGACAACCGTCGGTGGGCTGCTGGTTCACTGCGCCGATCACACCCAGCGACACACGGGCCAGGCAGTGACCACCGCGAAGCTCGTGTGCAAGATTTGAACAGCGGGTAGAACAGCCGAGAGTTCTTATCGGGTGGCTAACTCGGCGACGCCGATTTCTTCTACGATGCTGGCCGCGGCTTTTGCCGGATCCGAAGCCTCGATGATCGGTCGGCCGACGACCAAGTGTGAAGCACCCGCTTCAATCGCATCGCGTGGAGTCAGTACCCGGGCCTGGTCTCCAATCGCGGCCCCTGCCGGTCGCACTCCCGGGGTGACGATCGCGAAGCCTTCACCGAGCTCGCGGCGCAGCTCGCCGGCCTCTTTCGCCGATGCGACTAATCCGCCGCAGCCAGCTTTGCGCGCCAACGCTCCCAGCCGCAGTACCTGGCTGAGTGCTGTTCCCGAGACCCCGATCTCCTGAAGGTCTTCATCCGACATGCTGGTAAGGACCGTTACCGCTAGAATCATAGGTTTGCTCGAGGATTGGGCTGCGGCTTCGACGGCGGCTTTGAGCATCTTGCTGCCGCCGGAGGCGTGGACGGTCAGCATGCTGACCCTCAGCTCAGCGGCTGAGCGGACGGCGGCGGCGACGGTATTTGGGATGTCGTGGTACTTGAGGTCGAGGAAGACCTTACGGCCGGAAGCGACCAGGTCGCGGACGAGCTGCGGCCCCTCAGAGGTGAAGAGCTGTTTGCCAATTTTGTAGGTGGAGGCGGACTCGCCGATGGACTGTACCAGTTGGCGAGCCTGGGTGGCGCCTGGGACGTCAAGCGCCACAATAAGCCGATCTTTGGTAAGCATCGGCTTCCAGTCTAAACCAAATTCGTCCAGGCACACGAATGCACTGACGTAAACCCATTATGGATAAGGACGTTACTGTGGGCCGAGATTCTCCGCAACCTCTGGAGATTGCAGGACGTCCAGGCGAACGCGATCTACGCCGCGCATGCCTAAAACCCTAGCCGCAGTGTAGGACAGGTCGATAATCCGATTTCGGGCGACTGGTCCGCGGTCGTTGATTCGCACAACAACCGATCGGTCTGTCTTCAAATCGGTGACCTTGACCCAGGACCCCATCGGAAGTGTCCGGTGGGCAGCTGTCAAATCGTTCATGTCATACGGCTCGCCGCTGGCAGTCTTATGGGACTGGAAGATGCGGCCGTACCACGAGGCCTTGCCCACCTGAGCTTTCGCGGTATGGCTTGGCTTAGTATCCTGAGTCTGTCCCGGGGCCCCTTTTCGCGAATCCGGTGTGCTATTACCGGGTGCCGCGCTCATAGCGGAGGCGAAAACTAACGTCGCCGCGACTGAGCTGAGTACTCGTAACATCAAACACCTCTCATCGTGTGAATTGGTCCTCCTGACAGGATGTTGTAAGTCTATTCACCCAAAAGAGCCGGAGTCAACCCAACAATCGAGCTAACTCCTTTTGAGTCTTGCCATTTCGGAACGACTGTGGTAAGCGCCAACGCTACGAGTGTGTAGTTTTCGGCGTCAAGAATAGCCACTTCACCTGCCTGACTATGGACCGACGATGCAGGCGCGCATGCCTTATTAGAGTTAGCCGGTATAGGGTAGGGTTGGCATGGATGGTGACTAAACTTGCTGGGGCCAGCTACTTACAAGAGAATTTGCCCGCAGCGGATGGGGGCTATTAGGGCCAGGTTTCGGTGCTAGAAAGCCTTTGCGGTAAAGTCTTCCCATGGCCGCGCCGCCCGTAATTCTGAGCATTGCCGGTTACGACCCGTCGTCGGGCGCGGGTGTCACTGCGGATATCAAGACGGCCGCTGCCCATGATTGCTATGCGGCCACCTGCATCACGGCCTTAACGGTCCAGTCGACCCAGGGCGTCTTCGGCGTTCAGGCGGTCGATTCAGGATTGTTCGGCCAGATGCTCAAAGCTCTGGCCGAAGATCTGGAAATCGCGGCAGTTCGTATAGGAATGCTTGGGTCGGGCGAAGTTGCGGAGGCAGTTGCTGAGTTCCTGGAGAGTCGCAGGCCTCCGAACATTGTTCTCGACCCCGTTATTCGCTCCTCGTCTGGGGCGGGCTTACTGGATGAGGCTGGACTCGAGGTCGTGAGAAAACGCCTCGTTACCCTGTCCGACGTTGTGACACCCAATATTCACGAGGCTGCCATGCTGGTTGGCACCCAACCAGTCGCTGACGCGAGCCACTGGGCTTCAGCGATTCCAAAAATTGAAGGTCTCGCCGCCGCCCTTCACGGGCTTGGAGCAAAGGCGGTAATCGTTACCGGTGGTCATCTGAAACCGCCGAATGATTACCTTAGTTATGCGGATGGCGCGGAATCGGCCGTCATTGTGGGCGAGTATGTCGACTCAACATCGACCCATGGCACGGGCTGTGCCTACGCGACCGCCTTGGCCTGCCAGCTGGCTCTGGGTTTGGACCTGCCAGGTGCGGCTCGGGCTGCCAAGCAGTACGTGCAGCGTGCCATCGCGTCAGCCTACCCCGTGGGCAAGGGAACCGGTCCAATTAATCATTTCGGATAAGGCCCTTCGCAAGCAAAACGCGAAAAATGCCGTTCCGTCCTACTGCTGCGGCTGTTTGGCCGCCGGAGGCTGCTGATCGTCCGGCAGCGGCATCATGATCCCGCCATTCGAGTTCGCCGGCTGATCGTTCTGAGGCGGCGGAGCCGACTGCGATTGCGGTGGCACCTGCTGCGGTTGTTGCTGTTGATTCTGATTCGGCTGGCTCGCCGGAGCGTT
>Ga0070764_10001103_pt1 | contig 11573 bp, 9 predicted proteins | sample HubBroMetageWRM4_FD_67287 | JGI IMG/M metagenome (GOLD analysis project Ga0070764, IMG submission 67287) | Warmed soil microbial communities from the Hubbard Brook experimental Forest, New Hampshire - Hubbard Brook CCASE Soil Metagenome WRM 4 | ecosystem: Environmental > Terrestrial > Soil >... | reverse complement strand
GTCGGGCGAGCTCACCAGGCGGGCCGGCCGCCTGATCACCGGCATCCGGCGGTAGCCATTGGTCCGCGCGCCTGGCGGGCCGGGCAGCTCGGAGGCAGGCATCATCTGGTCGAGCCGCCGCTGGATGTCCTCCCGCTCCCCCCGGACGCGGCCGACGATCGGATGCTCGAAGCCGAGTGCGGCCGTCAGCCCTTCCAGCGCCCGGTCGCACTCCTCGAGCGCTTCGGCGTGCCTGCCCAGCACCGCGTGCGTGACCGCCAGGTCCGCGAGGCTGACCAGCGTCTCCGGATGACGCGGTCCCAGCGCGTGCGACCTGGCCCCGAACGCGGCCCGGTGCCCGGCCTCAGCATCGCCGGGAAGCCCCAGCGCCAGGCTGATCCGGGCTAGATCGTTACGGCTGTTGAGAGTGTCGTGATGGTCGGGGCCGAGCAGCCGGGTCCTGGCGTTCAGCGCGGCCGTGCACTCCTCGAATGCCAGCGCCACCTCGCCCATGGCCAGGTGCACGCGGGCCAGGTCGTTCAGGCTGACCAGCGTGTCCGGATGCTCGGCGCCCAGAACCTGGACCTGGCTCTGGTAGGCCGCCTTGTGGCCGGCCTCGGCCTCGGCCAGGCGGTTCAGCCGGTACAGCGCCCTGGCGTGATCGTTACGACTGGTCAGGGTGTCCGGATTGAGGTCACCGCGGACACCGGAGTCCGCGTCCGACAAGACCCTGCTGCGGGCGGCCAGGACCGCGCGGTGCTCGGCCTCTCCCTCGGCGTACTCGCCGCTGGCCACCAGTGCCCTGGCATGGTTGTTCGCGCTCGTCAGGGTCTCGGCATGATCGGGGCCCAGCAGGCCGCTGCGGGCGGCCAGGACCGCGCGGTGCTCAGCCTCGGCCTCCGCGTAGAAGCCGAGCGCCCGCTTGGTCCGGGCGACGTTGTCCCTGGTCGTCAGGGTGTCCCGGTCATCACGAGGCCCGTTCTCCAGCTGAATGCGGAGGATGTCCTCATGCTCGGCCAGGGCCTCGGTCAGCATGCCCAGTGCCCGCCGGGCCCGGGCCATCTTGTTGCGGCTGACCAGCGTGTTGCGCTCCGACTCGCCAAGCCGCCTGCGCCGGTCCTCTGCCGCCTGGGTGAAGGCGGCCAGGGCAATGCGGTAGCGGCCGTAGTCGCGGGCCGTCTGGCCGATCCGCATGGCCTCGGTCGCGCTGGCCTCGCCCAGGGCCGCCTCCAGCGTCCCATCGCTGACATGCTCGGCCGGAGTTGCCCGCCGGTCGCACTCGTCGACCAGGTAGCCGAATACCTCAACCCGCCGCGTCCCCGACGAGTCATCGATACTCAGCGCGGAGGCGATCCGGCCCGCCTCGGTCGCCCACCGCCAGGCAGCCTGGAGCGATTCCGGACCTGCGCCCTTTCCGCCGCGCTGCTGCAGGTAGCGAGAGTGCAGCCGCTCCACCAGGCTGGCCGGAATCGCGCCGATGAGCCCGGCCCGGACGCACGCCACCGCGGCGCTGATCAGCGCCGCGCCACGCGCATGCTCTCCCCCGCCGAGCGCCTCCGTCTGCCAGCGGTCGAACAACTCGGGACCGGCCGCAATGTACTCCGGCAGGCCGTACTGCGGATGCCCGAGCGCCTCGCCGATGCGCGGATCACGCTGCAGCAGCCTGGCTCGCCTGAGCTCCTCCTCGTCGAACATGCGCGGCACCCGGATCTGCTGCGCCTGACTCAGCACTTCGCGGTTGATGTCCCGAGTCGCGCCATCGTTCCGGTTGGTGAACTTCGCCAGGTCAGAAGACGTCACCGTGGCCACGATGACCCGATGGCACTTCCGGCCGGCCAGCAGCCTGGACACGTCGGCGTCGGTGAGCCCCTCCGGGCCGGCCAGCCGGGTCAGGCCGTCCAGCCAGAGCACGCAGTCGCGGTACCGCAGCGCCTCCTGAATGGCCGCTTCCACCGAGCCGCGATCCCGCGGTGCCACCAGCATGTGCCGGGGCAGGACCGCCGCTACGGCCTGGAACGCCGAGCGTGACTTGCCCGCCGCGGCATCCCCCACCAGCAGGACGAAGCGGGATCCCCCCAGCATGTCCCGCAACTTGGGGTCGAACGTCCGGGCGACATACGGCGGCAGTGACGCGGCGTCATCCAGGTGGGTTCCGCTCTCGTCGGCCGCCCTGGCCCGGTGCACTCCGAGCCGGTACGGATTGGTGATCGTGCGGACGAGCTGCGCGTCAAAGTTCCGCGGCAGCTGCGGCTCCTGGTGCGCCGGATGCGCACGGTGCTCGCGGCCGACCCGGAGTATGGCCGCCGCGACGCCGGTGGCGACTAAGGACGCGGCCGAGCTCGCGACCGTCCACTGGTCACTGGAGGCAGCGCGGGCGAGCCAGGGCACCAGCGGCAGCGACACGAAGCGCACCACGTACAACGTGACACCGAACGCCAGCGCCGCGGCTAACGACGCTGTCAGCAGATGCAGGCCTCGCTTCATTCGCCACTCCCTCGCCGTACGAGACACTAGACCTCAAGTCGAGTGGACATCATGTCCCAACGACTCAGCATAACCTTTTCTCGCGAGCCTGTGCAGCCTCAGCCGGAATGGCGCGCGTGCAATCGTCAATGGCCTGGCCAGGACTCTGGAGACGACTGGCGAATGGACGTACGATCAGAGTGCAGGACTTGAGAAATGAAGTTTCATGTCTCGCTGGAGGAGTCATGCAGGCGCTGAACGCTGCGCTGGCCACGCCGCAGCCAAAACCACGCCGGATACCGGCGGCCAAGGTACGCCAGCGGATGATGAAGGCCGGCCTCGCGGCCGCCATCCAGGCCGGGGTAGGCGTCAGCCTGGAGAATGTCAGCATGGAGGACGTGATCCAGCGGGCACGAGTTCCGCGCAGCTCGGTCTACCGGCTCTGGCCCTACAAGAGCGACTTCATCGCTGAGCTGATGGTCTACCTGGCCGGCCCGGGCGGCTACATGTCCGGCCGCCAGGTCTTCAACCCGGCCACCTACGACGTGGCGCACAAGGTCATGGCCGACAATCGCGATCTGCTCGGCACCCCCGCCGGGCGCCGCCGGGTCCTGTGCGAGGTAGTACGGCAGGCCGTCACCACCAACTTCCAGGCCATGCTGGACGATCAGGTCTGGCGAGTGCACGATGTCCTGCTCGCCACCCTGAACACGATCAAGGACGACAGCGCCCGCACCGCCGTTGCCGGCGCGCTCGAGCAGGGTGAATCGCAGGCCAGGCAGCACATGGTCGGCCTCATCAAGGAGATCATGGACACCGTCGGCATCCGGATCCGCGTGCCCGGCATGCGGATAGAGCACCTGGTCGTCGCCGGAGTGAGCCTGCTCCAGTCGCTGGCCGAGCGGCACGTGCTCACCACTGACGCGCTCGGCCCGGACTGGCGGGAGCGCACCGACGGGCCCGGCCCGTCGGGCAGCCTGATCGCCGAACCGCTGTCAGGGCCGCCGGGGATCGACGGCGAGCCGTCCCGGTGGACGCTGCCCGCGCTGTCCTACCTTGCCCTCGTCGACTCGTTCTCCGAGCCCGACCCCGCCTTCGAGGCTGCCTGAGCTACTCGCGGGCCGGGACGACAGTCCGGCCAAGGGCGATCAGGGACTCCTCGATCTCGCGCCGCATCCTCGGGGCCAGCAGCCAGAGCAGCGGGCCGAGCCCGCCCAGCACGTCGACGCTCTTGACCACCCGGACGCTTCCCCCGGCCACGGGCTCGATGACGTGCCCGAAGACCACCTTTCCCAGTGGCATCGCGCACTCAGTGACCCAGCGCCGCCCCGCCTCGACCTCGGTAACGGTGAACGGACCGCCCAGGTTGCCGTGCTGCTTGGCCCAGCCGGTGACGCCCGGCTCCAGCGGCCCGTCCAGGCGCGCGATCTCCTTGCTGACATCCCAGGCTGGCCAGCCCGCGACGTCGGTCCAGACCGTCCAGACGGCGGCGGGATCGGCGGGGAATGTGGCCTCGCACGTGAATAAGTGCATTGCCTGTCTTTTCGCGAAGATACGAAGGATTCTGAACGCTAGCAGGAAACCCGCCGATGCCTGGCGAATACGGTGCTAAACCCTGGCGATCAGGCGGTGGATGGTCTTGCCCGACGATGCGCTGGTGCGCTGCTCATTGACCAGGATCGCGGCGGCGGGCAGCGCGTCCAGGACGACCGACGGCTCGAACGCCGTGTACAGGCGCCCGTGCTCATCCCGGTGATCGGCGCCCGCGGTCACCCGCCAGGTCAGGTAGAGGGTTCCGGCTGGCGCCAGCAGGCCGGCCAGCCGCTGCACCGAGGGCCCGATCAGGTCGGCGGGCAGGTGCATGATGACGGTCTCGCACAGCACGTTCGCGAAGGTGCCGGAAACCGCTGCCTCGAGCGCAGGCAACGCGGCGACTTCGAACCTGATCCCCGGATGCCGGCGGCGCGCCTCGGCGATCAGGCCAGGCGAGGCGTCATATCCGATCACGTCAAACCCGGCCGAGGCCAGCCAGGCCGTGTCCCGGCCGCTGCCGCAGCCCACATCGGCCGTCGGGCCCGCGCCGAAGTGCTGCGACACGAGGCTGCGCAGGTCGCCGTCGGCGGGATGCGCCTCCCAGTCGTCGCTGAAACCGACCGGGTCGTCGTCATAGGCCCTGATCGTCGGATCGTCCATGTTCCGCGCCGCGCTCCTCACGTGAGCTCCCGAGTTACCCCAGCGACAGGCCGCCGTCCACGGTCAGCACCTGCCCGGTGGCGTAGTCAGTGCGGAGTATGCCAAGTACCGCCTCGGCCACGTCGGCCGGGACGGCGCTGCGCCGAAGCGGCGCCTGTGCCCTGACGTACTCGCGGATCACGTCCCAGCTTGCGGTCCACGGCGTATCCACCAGGCCGGGCGCGACGGCGTTCACCCGGATCTCCGGGCCGAGCACCTTCGCCAGCAGCAGCGTCAGGTGATTGAGCCCGGCCTTCGACACCGCGTACGGGATCGAGCTCCCGGTCGGCCGTACGCCGGCTATCGAGGTGATATTCACCACCGAGCCGGTCCCGCTCGCGCGCAGGGCGGGTACCGCGACCTTCGTCATGTGCCAGGTACCGAGCACGTTGACGTCGAAGATCTCCCGCCACACCTCGTCGGTGGCCGCATCCAGGTCAGCGTGCGGGATGACCCTGGTGGTCCCCGCGTTGTTCACCAGGATGTCCAGGCGGCCGAAGTGATCCACGGCGGCGGCGACAAGCGCCCGGCAGGCATCCTCATCGGCGACATTGCCCTGCACGTAGATGGCATCCGGCAGCGCCGCCGCCACGGCCTCCCCGGCGGTCACCGAGGCGGAGGAGTTGACCACCACCGACACTCCGGCACCGCCAAGCGCCACCGCCACCGACTCCCCGATACCGCTGGAGGAGCCCGTGACGATGGCGACTTTGCCCTGCAGATCCACGCGATTCACCGCTCTCTCGCCGTCTGGCGCCTAGTTTCCGCACTTGCGTCGGACGGAGTATCTCGCGCCGATCAGCTGGCGGTCATCTCACCGTAAGCCCCGGTGTCTCCGCCTGACGGCGGCCATTACCGCACCTCGCTGAGGCCGGCCGCGGTCAGCAGGTAGGCGCCAGTTCGATCCGGATCAACGGCCAGGCTGAGTACGGCCTGGCCGGCCAGCTCCGGCGTGAGCGCAGGGCCGCGAGTGGCCAGGAAGCTCGCCACGTCCATGCCTTCCCTGGCCGCGTAGGCTGCCACCGCGGCCGCTCCCAGCGCTGTCTCCGGAGTGAGCTGCGGCAGTATCGACAGGAACCTGATGCCGAGCGCGTTCCGGGCCGACTCAGCCGCCGCATACGACGCGATGAACCGAATCGTTGCCTTGGCGCCCGCGTAGCCGCCGCTGAGCGGTGATCCCTGGATGGCCGCGCCACTGGAAAACGTCAGCACCGTGCTGCCGGCCGGGAGCGGGCGCAGCAGGGACTCGCGGGTCCAGTGGAACGCCTGCTGCACGTCGACCTCCCAGTTCTGGCTGAACGACTGCCAGCTGTGCTGCTGCACGGGCCGCGACAGCGGCGCCGCTCCGGCCGCCAGCACGATCAGCCGGGGCTGCCAGGAGTCGATGAGCTGCCCGGCCACGACCGGATCGGCCGCGTCGGCGGGCTCCGGGATGAACCGGTCGCCGAGCTCGGCCTGCAGGCCGGCCAGTCGTGCCTGGTCGCGAGCTACGCCGACTACCTTCGCCCCGGCGCCGGCCAGCGCGGTCGCGACGGCGCGGCCGAATCCCCGGCTGGCGCCGGTCACGATCGCCGTGGTTCCCGATAGCGGTTGAGTTGTCATGACCGATCCCTTCTGCGCTGAGCTCAGCGGGAGCGGCTGTCCGCGCCCGTCAGTGCAGACCCGGCGGCGGCCGGCAATTCACTGCCGTCACGCCGATGAGTTCTGGCCGCGGGCCGGATCAGTACTACTGCGGCCGGCGCCAGCCCTGGCACCGGCAGAATCGATGCGGAGGACGCCCGTGACTGTGATCGGCCGGGAGGAGGTGGCGGTGTCTGACTTCGCCGCCGTGACCGACCCGTACCGGCGTGAGCTCCTCGCCTACTGCTACCGGATGCTCGGATCGATGCACGACGCAGAGGATCAGGTACAGGAGACCATGCTGAGGGCCTGGCGCTCGTATGCCGACTTCCAGGGCCGGTCGTCCGTGCGCACCTGGCTGTACCGGATCGCGACGAATACCTGCCTGCGCGCCCTGGAAACCCGGTCCAGGCGGCCGCTGCCATCCGGCCTCGGCGGCCCGGCCCTGGATCCGGACGCGCCGCCCGCCGACCTCAGGTACGAGATCCCCTGGCTGCAGCCCGCACCCGACGCGCTGGTGGCCGGCGGTCCCGCCGATCCGGCCACCATCGTGTCCGCGCGAGCCGGCCTGCGGCTTGCGCTCATCGCGGCACTGCAGTACCTGCCGCCACGCCAGCGCGCTGTCCTGATCCTGCGCGACGTCCTTGGCTGGCATGCCAGTGAGGTAGCCGGGCTGCTCGGAGTTTCGGCGGCTGCCGTCAACAGCATGCTGCAGCGCGCCAGGACGCAGCTGGCGCAGGTATCCCCGGCCGAGGAGGAGCTGCGCGAGCCGGTCACCGCGGCCGACCGGGTGCTGCTCGACCGCTATGCGGCCGCGTTCGAGTCGGCCGACGTGGCCGGCCTGACCGAGTTGCTCAGGCAGGACGCCACGCTGGAGATGCCACCGCAGCCATACTGGTTCGCCGGCCGGGAGCAGGTCGCCCGGTTCATGCGGTCGCACGTCCTGACCGAGCCGGGCCGGTTCGCGATGGTGCCCACTGGCGCCAACGGCCAGCATGCCTTCGCCGCCTACCTCCGGGAGCCAGATGGCCGCTTTATGGCTCACGCCATTCAGGTCCTCACCGTCGATGCCGGGAAGCTGGCCCGGATCGTCTCCTTTAATGACGGCGGGCTCTTCGGCTCGTTCGGGCTGCCGGCCGAGCACCCGCCGGCCTGACCTGCATCGCTGGCCCGGCATCGCCTTCTGACCAGCATCGGCAGGCAGTTGTTTGAGCCTGGATGGGCCGGAAAGGTACTTCTGCAGGGTTCTCGGCAGCTCTGTTCCGATCTCAGCTGCGCGCGTGAACCGACTGTCAGAGGCCCCTCGTAGTATCGAGAAGAGGCCGCTTCGCCAGAGGCGGTCAGGCATGGACGGCTGAGGTTCCGGTCGCCCCGCACCGACCCGCGGTGGACGCAAGTCCGCCGGCCCGGACCTGGAGGGGCCATATGGCCGTTATCAATGCATTCATGCAGGATGCGACAGAGCTCGCGGAGCCCATCACCCTCGACGCCGCCTATGCGCGATCGAGCACTGCAGCGCTCACAGACTCGACAATCGGCACTGTGGGCCTCGAAATCGAGACACATCTGGTCAATCTTGACTCCGTGGCCGAGCCCGTCACCTGGTCGCAGGTCGAGGCCATGACGAGCCTGCTGCGCAGAGTCCCGATCCGCAGCTCGGTCACCGTCGAGCCCGGTGGCCAGGTCGAGCTCTCCGGCCCGCCCGCCGCCAGTATCGCCGCCGCGGTTCAGGGCATGGGCTCGGAGAGCAAGCGGGTACGTGAGGTCCTGGCCGACCATGGCCTCGGCGTCGCCTACGTCGGCGCCGATCCGCTTCGCCCGTCCCGGCGGGTCAACCCGCGGCCGCGCTACCGCGCCATGGAGCAGCACTACCGGGCCACCGGGCGCGGCGACGCGGGCGCAGTGATGATGAACTCGACCGCCGCTCTCCAGGTCAACCTCCAGGCCGGCCCCCGGCATGGCTGGGCCGGCCGGGTTGCGCAGGCGAACAGGATCGGCCCGACCATGCTGGCCATCTCGGCGAACTCCCCCTGGCTGCACGGCCAGCCCACTGGCTGGAAGTCGGCCAGGCAGCGCGCCTGGAGCAAGCTTGATGCCCGCGCGTGCGGGCCGGTGCCCGGATGCAGCCCTGACGGCCACGCCGGCGCTGGGGCCCTGGACCCGGCTGACGCCTGGGCGAGGTACGCGATGAGCGCGCCGGTGGCGTTCGTGCAGACCGACCAGGACGAGGCCATGGCGGTTGGCCGGGCCGTCCCGTTCGAGCAGTGGGCCCGCGGCGATGTGCGCATTGCCGGCCGGGCACCCACGGCCGGCGACCTGTACACGCACCTCACTACCTTGTTCCCGCCAGTGCGGCTGCGCGGCTACCTCGAGCTCCGGTACCTCGACATGACGGCGCCGTGGTGGTGGCCGGCCATCGCGGCGGTGGTCAGCACGCTGATGGACGACCCGGTCGCGGCCGACCTGGCGGCCGAGGCCACCGAGCCGGCCGCGCAGCTGTGGACCGAGGCGGCCCGCGACGGGCTGGGCAACCCGCAGCTGGCCACCGCCGCGGGCCGCTGCCTCGCGATTGCCGCGAGCCGCGCGCCGGCCGAGCTCGCGTCCGCCGTCGCGGACCTGGCCGATCTGGTCGAGGCGGGCCGCTGTCCCGGCGATCTGCTGGCCGAGCGCGCCGAGCAGGTAGGACCCACCGCAGCATTCGAGGAGCTGGCCCATGCATGACGCCGTTGTCCGTGACCTGGAAAACGCCCGCTCGCGGACGCTCGGGCTGACCGACCTGGACGAGCCGACCCTGCTCGCGCAGCACGACCCGCTGATGAGCCCCCTGGTCTGGGATCTCGCCCACGTCGGCCAGCAGGAGGAACTGTGGCTGCTGCGCGGCGGCGATCCGGGCCGCCCGGGCCTGCTGCCACCCGAGGTCGACTCGCTCTACGACGCGTTCAAGCACAAGCGCGCCGACCGGCCGGCGCTGCCCCTGCTGCCGCCGGTGGAGGCGCGCGCCTACGACCACGAGATCCGCGGCCGGGTGCTGGACCTGATCGAGCGCACCCCGGCCGACGACCTCTTCACCGCGGGCATGGTCGTGCAGCACGAGGAGCAGCACGACGAGACCATGTACGCGACGCTGCAGCTGCGCCAGGGACCGCCGGTCCTGCTAGCCCGCCATCCGCTCCCGGCCGGGCGCGAGGTCGGCACGACCCGGGTATTCGTGCCCGGCGGCGTCTTTACCCTCGGCGTCGACGCCAGTGGCGAGCCGTTCTCCCTCGACAACGAGCGGCCCGCGCATGCGGTCGACGTCAGCCCGTTCTGGATCGGCACGGTGCCGGTCACCAACTGGCAGTGGCGCGAGTTCATCGGCGACGGCGGCTACGACCGCCCCGATCTCTGGTCGGCCCGCGGCTGGGCGCACCGGGTCGAGGCCGGCCTCGAGCGGCCGCTGTTCTGGACCAGGGAGGGCACCAGGCGGCGCTTCGGCGCCGAGGAAGACGTGCCGCCGGACGAGCCCGTGCAGCACATCTGCTACTTCGAGGCCGACGCCTTCGCGCGCTGGAGCGGCGCGCGACTGCCCACCGAGGTGGAGTGGGAGAAGGCCTGCGCCTGGGACCCGGCGACGCAGTCACGGCGCCGGTGGCCGTGGGGATCTGCGCCGCCGGGCCCGGAGCTCGCCAACGTGGGCGGACTCGGGCTGCGGCCCGCGCCTGCGGGCGCGTTCCCCGGCGGCGCCTCCGCCTGCGGCGCCGAGCAGCTGATCGGTGACGTCTGGGAATGGACGTCCTCGGATTTCACCCCCTGGCCCGGCTTCACGCCGATGATCTACCGCGACTACAGCGAGCCGTTCTTCGGCGGCGACTACAAGGTGCTGCGCGGAGGGTCCTGGGCGGTTGCCGCGTCGACGATCCGGCCCTCGTTCCGCAACTGGGACCACCCGATCCGGCGCCAGATCTTCACCGGCGTCCGGCTGGCCTGGGACGCCTGAGTGTGCCGTCACCTGGCCTGGCTGGGCACCAGCCGCTCGCTGAGCGAGCTTGTGCTTGAGCCGCCGCACGGGCTGGCTGTGCAGTCCTACGCCCCGCGCCGGCAGGCCAATGGCCGGATCAACGCAGACGGCTGGGGCGTGGGCTTCTACGCAGGCGGCCGGCCGGAACCTGGCCGCTGGCGGTCGAGCCGGCCGCTGTGGAGCGACGCGTCCTTCGCGTCCGTCGCGCCGCTGATCAGCTCGTCCTGCGTGCTGGCGGCGGTGCGGTCGGCCACGGCGGGCATGCCACCGGACGAGACGGCGGCAGCGCCGTTCCAGCGCGGCCGCTGGCTGCTCTCGCACAACGGCGTGGCCGACCGCTCGATCCTCGGGCCGCATCCGGCGGCGGAATCGGTAGGTGACTCGGCGCAGCTGGCGGCGCACCTGTTCGACTTCGGGCCGGACCGGGCCGGCGAGTTCGTCGCCGATCTGGGCCAGCGGGACCCGGCTGCCCGCCTGAATCTGCTGCTCACCGACGGAGAGCGAATCCTGGCGACCCGGTGGAACGACACGCTCAGCGTGCTGGTGACCGCCGACGGAATCGTGGTCGCGAGCGAGCCATTCGACGACGACCCGCGCTGGGCCGACGTCCCCGATCACCACCTCGTCGAAGTCGCGGCTGGCGAGGTGGCCATCACCAACCTGGAGGTATGACTCAGATGCCAGCTTCAGACCGTGTCCAGGCTCGTCCCGGCCGGTACCTGGCGGAGCTACGGGCAGACGTCAAGGCCGGCCTGACCGCGCCGGACAAGTCTCTGCCACCCAAGTACTTCTACGACGAGCGCGGCAGCATGCTGTTCGACGAGATCACCCGCCTGCCCGAGTACTACCTGACCAGGGCGGAGACAGCGATCCTGACGGAGCGGGCGGCCGAGATCGCCCGCCGGTCGGAGTGCGAGTCGCTGGTGGAGCTCGGCAGCGGCACCTCGGCCAAGACCGGTCTCCTGCTGCAGGCGATGCGCGACGCCGGCACGCTGCGCGAATTCGTCCCGTTCGACGTGGACCCGTCGGTGCTTGCGGACGCAACCCGGGCGCTGTCGGCCCGGTATCCGGGGCTGCGGATCGCCCCGTTCACCGGCGACTTCGAGCATGACCTGGGCGCGATCCCGCCGGGCCGCACGCGGATGATCGCCTTCATCGGGTCGACCATCGGCAATCTCGATCCGCCGGCCAGGGCCAAGCTGCTCGACCAGGTCAGCGTCGCACTGCAGCCAGGCGACACGTTCCTGCTCGGTACCGACCTGGTCAAGGACACCGGCCGCCT
>Ga0070764_10001098_pt1 | contig 11588 bp, 7 predicted proteins | sample HubBroMetageWRM4_FD_67287 | JGI IMG/M metagenome (GOLD analysis project Ga0070764, IMG submission 67287) | Warmed soil microbial communities from the Hubbard Brook experimental Forest, New Hampshire - Hubbard Brook CCASE Soil Metagenome WRM 4 | ecosystem: Environmental > Terrestrial > Soil >... | reverse complement strand
GCGAATTTCAGGGGATTCGTGTCGCGTACCCGTGTCATGGTCAGCGGCGCCTGCATCTCATCCTTGGCCAGGGCACGCATCGCTACCAGGCGATACAGCCCGTCGATGGCAATCCTCAACATCGCACCGACGGAATTCATGAGCTCGAGCGAGGGGCGCTCGGGCAGGGACGCTGTGATGCCGGCCCCTTTGAAGAGATGACGCCACAAGTCTGCACCGTCAGGTGCCGGCGCAGAGCCATTCAATGCCGGCGCGGGAACGGCGCCGGGATACGTCATGATAGTCCGACCCCGTAAGATCGTTGCATTGCTCTCGTCCTGCTCGAAGGCCGCTCTGAGGGTATACCCGCCAATTCCGAGCTCGTCACCCTCGCGCAACAGGACCCTCATACCGGAGCTCAGGGGCCGGTCGTTGTGCAGGATCGGGTTGGCTGCACTGACGTTCTCGAGCCAATAACCCTCGTCCCCGTGAAGAACCTGCGCCTGCACGCGCGAGATCGTCCGCTCCGGATCGGGTAGGGTGAAGGTCGCCGTGTCCGATCGCCCCAACGTGCCACCGCGCTCATCGAAACGGCCGACAAGTGGTTGGCTGATCGGCAGTTCGTCGAGCGAGATGCCCTGCAGGACAAGGATCATGGCGTAGCTAAACGCCGATCGCCCCGACGGGGCAACTGACCAAAGTCATTTGCGGATTCGGTCAGCGCCTCAGGTGTCTGACCAGCCGCACGATGTGGTGTGGTTGCAACGGCTTATGCAGAATCACCAGGCCGCTCTCGTGTGCGAGTTGCAGCAACTCGGGTGACGTATCGCCTGTGATGAGGACAGCCGGAGTGGCATCGCCGGCAACACAACGCACCGCCTGTACGGCGGCGACGCCATTTTCCTGGCCCCGCAGCCGCCAGTCCGACATGATCAAGTCAATTGGTTCTCGTGCCGCCTTTGCAACGTCCACGGCTTCCGCGATCGTAGCCGCGACGAGGACCTCGACGTGTAACGGCCGCAGGAGCTCGCGGGTCGCTTCGCGGATGGCACGCTCGTCGTCGATCAGCATGACCGTGACAGTGCCCTGTTTGCGCGGCGGCAAGGTGTCAGCCTCGGTCGGCGTCGCGTCGATGGCGTTGGCCTCACCGGCGGGGACGAGGACGCGAAAGACGCTCCCGTGTCCCAACTTCGAGTGCAGCTCGAGTTGATGCTCCAGTAGATTGCAAAGCCGTCGAACGATCGCGAGGCCCATGCCGAGACCGCGACCGCGATCCCGCTCGGGGTTGTCGATCTGGTAGAACTCGCGAAAGATCATGTCTTTCTCGTCCGCGGGAATACCGACGCCGGTGTCCCAGATTTCCAGCGCCACACCCTGGCGGTGGCGGCGGGCTGCGACGAGTACGCCGCCCTCGCGCGTGTAGCGCAGGGCATTCTGTACGAGGTTACCCAGCACCCGCTCGAGGAGCAGCGGGTCGCTACAGACGATTCGGCGCGTTGCCCTGAAACGCAGCGCGAGATTGCGCGCTTCGGCGTCCCCCCCGAACTGTTGGTAGAGGCGTCGGAAGATGTCGCGGATTGGAAAAGTTCGCGGCGCCTTCTGCACCAGTCCTGCATCGAATTTCGAGATGTCCAACATAGCGCTGAACGAGGTTTCCAGGGATTCGATGGCGCTCATCATGTTACGCACGAGGGGTCGTTCGGGGGTATTGGGGAGGCGTTGCTGGAGCGCTGCGCAGAACATCCCTAACGCATGTAACGGCTGTCGCAAGTCATGCGCGGCGGAGGCAAGAAAACGTGTCTTTTCCTGGTGCGCGCGCGCCACCACTTCGATCTGGGAGCGCAGTTGTAGCACCAGGTCCTCGTTGCGAAGGCCCACTGCCAGCAGCAGGGTGAGCGAGTCGTTCTGGTCGAGAATGAGCCGCAGCAATACCAGGAGGAACGCGAGTGCGAGCCCCGCCAGCAACAGGGGGGTTGCCGAGCCCGACAGTGCGCCGACTGACGGCCGCAGCGTCAGAGTCAACAAGACAGGTACGAGCGCCGGTAGCAGCGATAGGTATACGGCGGGTCGTGAGGCGCCGACCAACGGCGCCGACAACCCCGCTGCCGCGAGCAGAATCGCTGTCAGCAAGGTATCCGCGGACGGATTCTTGAGAAGAAACCATGCCGGACCCGCTCCCCATACCGCGCAAGTCAGGAACAGCATGGCGAGCCAATGACGGGGATCGGAAACCAATAAACGCAAGCAGGCCAGGGTTACACAGATGCCACACCAGGCCCAGACCGAGCCCGAAGCGCCCTGTTGTTGGGTCACCGACGCGATGAAAAATGCGCCCACGGTCATGGTCGCGACGGCGCGGCGGTCGCCGGCGAGCGCCGTCCGGGATAACATCCTCGCAACCCTGGGGTCCGTGCGTGCCGAGCGGGCTTCAGCGGCGACGCTCATCCGGTGTCACAGCGTTGGCTCAATTGAACAGGCTCATCAGATGTGACCGCGAGTCGACATCGAGCGCCAGCAGAATGACCGACACGTAGTTTTTGACCGTGCCCACAGACAGCTCGGTCGCGGTGGCGATCTCCTGGTTGCTCAAGCCCCCGAGGATCAACTCCAGCACCTGGAGATGGCGGGACCCGAGCTCCGCGACCCGATCGTAGTGCGAAGTACCTGCGAGACGCGGAAACCGTTGGGCGAGTGTGGCGTCCCCTGGAGTTTGTAATAGCGCTTTCAAGGCCTCCTTTATGCGCTCCGGGGCCCACGACTTGAGCAGATAGCCCACGGCTCCCATGGCCTGTGCCTGGCGAATGACGAACTCGTCCTGGGTTCCGGTGAGCATGGCAAACGGAATGTTCGGACACTCGTCGCGCAGCGTGCGCAGGCCCTGCAGCCCCTTCGCATCCGGGAGATTCAGGTCGAGCAGCACCAGGTCGTAGGAACCCTCCTCGCGGCAGGCTGTGCGCGCCTCATCGAGCGACCGGCACGGTGTGATCGTACAGCGGACCTCGTCAAGCGATTCCAACAGCATGGCCGTCCCGAAACGGACGAGGTCATGATCGTCCACCAGGAGGATCCTTTTGTTGGTATTCATAGGTTGTCTCAACTCGGCCGGAGGGGCTATCTTGGCCTTGTGACCCCCGCGCGTGCAGTCACCCGTTGCGACTACAGCGCGCTAAGCTGCACCTTGAGCATACACACGAGACAGAGGCGGAAACGTTCGTGGAGTCCCCGGAGCGCTTAGGCAAATACCCCTTGATGAGCATCATCGGCACGGGGTCGATGGCCGTCGTCTACAAGTCGATCGATCCCGACATCGGCCGTCCGGTGGCGCTCAAAACCATCCGTCGCGAGCTGTTGGACGATGAGATCGAGAATTATCCAGCCCGCTTGCGCATCGAGGCCGAGGCCGGCGCCGCCCTGGTGCACCCCTGCATAGTCAAAACATACGAGTATGGCGAAGCCGATGGCTACGCTTTTATTGCCATGGAGTACGTGGAGGGCCACAGCCTGCGGGATTGTTTCGAGAGCCAGGTGCGGTTCAACACCGACCAGGCGATCAACATAATCTCCCAACTGCTCAAGGCCTTGCAGTACGCCCACCTGCGTGGTGTCTGGCACCGTGACGTGAAGCCGGCCAACATCCTGCTGGTCACCGATGGCCTCATCAAGGTCGGCGATTTCGGCATCGCCCGCGTTGAGTCCCTCAATCTTGCCCAGACGGACTCGATCATGGGAACGCCCGGATACATCGCGCCGGAGATGTACCTGGGCGAGGCGTTCGACCAGCGGATCGATTTGTTCGCGGCCGGGGTGGTTTTCTACCAGTTGCTCACGGGCATGGCACCCTTCGTGGGCACGCCGGAAAAGATCATGTTCAAGGTCTGTTATGAGACCCCGCTCCCGCCGTCTGTCGTGGCCCGGCAGTCGTCACTGCGGCCTTTCGACGCGGTGGTGCTGAAGGCTTTAGTCAGGAGACCGGAGGAGCGTTTCGCCAGCGCCGCGGAGTTTTTGGAGGCGCTGGCGTTGGCGCAGACGGGCGGTCCGCTTGGCACCGATCAGACCGTGATTGTCGCGCGCCGCTTGCTGGAGCCGGTCGGATCGGCCGGTGTCAATGAAACGGTGCTTGTCGCGAAGCGGCCGGAGGCGGCAGGCGGATCGGCCGTTGCTAACGAGACACTGTTGGTGCCGCGTCGGACGAAGCCCGACACTGCGGACTACACGCTCATTCGGCCGCTCCCGACAGAGTATCCCGATCCCCTCACTGAGCCGCTCCCGCCACCCCCAGTCCTTGAGCCGGTTGCCGAGGCCGCCCCACCCAGTCCGCCCCAACCCGTCAACACCCAATCGTTTGAGGCGCAAGCGTTCGTGGCGCAAGCGGTCGAGCTGCAAGCGATCGAACAGCAAGCGATCGAACTGCAGGCGGTCGACGCCCCTCCGGTCGACACTCCTTCGCAAGCCCCTGGCTGGACCGCGGCGGAGCTGACCCAGATCGAGAAACATCTCGCGCGTTTCGTGGGCCCGATTGCCGGGATATGGGTACGCAGTGGCGCTCGCGAGACAAGCGACCTTGTCGCGTTGATCCAATGTCTGTCGTTGAAGTTCAGCGAAGCCGCGGACCGCGACGCCTTTCTGAAAGGCTTCGGGGTTACACCTGCGTCCGCGCCCACACCGAATCGCTCGGACGCAGACGCCAAAGTCCGCGGCACCAGCGCGAACCGTGGCGTACCTCTGACGCCCGAGTACATAGAGCGCGCTGCGCGACTTCTCACTGTTCACCTGGGGCCGATTGCGACCGTACTGGCAAAGCGTGCTGCGCAGCCAGGCTCAAGCCAGGAACAGTTCGTTGACACTCTTTGCACACACCTTCGCGATGACGGTGAGCGGGCGCGCTTTCTGCGAACGCTTGCCTGAAGGCGCGCCTGCGCGCGGCTGCGGCCATTCCAACAACAACAGTCGGCTGGCTGACGGGGCCGACTGATGCGCCGGGCCGCCAGTTCCCGCGGAGTGTCTTAAGTAACTTTCGCCGCCCGGCCGTCTGCGGCACAGTCGCGCGCAGATCTTCCAGTTACGGCCCTCGAGCAGGGGACCCAATGAAAAAGACCCTTGTTTTCTCAAGCGCCTGTGTCGGGTTGCTGTTTGGTTGCGCCTCCGTACGTGTGCCCGAATACCGGCGCCCCGAGGCACCGGCGAAGTCAACCTGGTCGCAGCCCCCTGTGGGTACCGTGTCGGCATCCCAAGCCATTTCCCCGCAGTGGTGGGCGCAGTTCGGCGACCCGGAGCTGAATTCCCTGGTGGCCCAGGCAATTGCCGGCAATCTCGACTTGAAGGTTCTTTCGGCCCGGATCGGCGTGGCCAACGCGCAGATCGCCGAAGCGCGGGCGGGCTCACAACCGAGCCTGGACGCGGCGGCCGGCGCCAGTCTGCAGAAGACCAACGGGCAAGCCTTCGCCAAGGAATTCAGTGTCGGCACCCAGGTGAGTTGGGATCTCGATATCTGGGGCAAGGTCCAGAAGGGCGTCGAGGGACAAACCGCCGAGTTCCACGCAACGGAGGCCGACTGGCGCGCGGGCTACCTGCAGATTGTGGCCGACGTCTCCATGACCTACTTCCAGATTCTCGAGCTCGATGAGCAGATCGAGCAACAGCAACGCTCGTTGGGCAAGAACCGGCAGATCCTCGCCATCGATGAAGGATTGCGTAGCAACGGCTTGATTTCCGGGACCGAAGTGCTCCGGCAGCGGGCGGAGATCAATCGCCTGACCAAGGATCTGCTGGAGTTGCATCGCGTGCGCGACGTGACGGAGAACGCCCTTGCGACGCTCGTCGGCGTGCCCGCCGGAGATTTCAAGATACGCGGCCCCCACCTCGAGGAGCGCATTCAGATCCCGGAGGTGCCGGAAGGGCTGCCGCTGGATCTGCTGGCACGCCGGCCTGATGTCGTGGCGGCTGAGTTCCGCGTGTTGGAAGCCCACGACCTGATGGGCGAGGCGCGTCTAGCGCAGTTGCCTTCTGTGAGCCTGACCGGCCAGGCGGGTAGTGCGAGCTTCGCGCTGTCTGACTTGTTCAAGGCCTTCACTTTCGGGTTCATGCCGACCATCAATCTTCCGGTGCTCAATCCGGGAGTCAGGGCGCACGTCAAGACGACCGAGGCGCAGATCAAGGTCGCCGAGGGGGATTACCGCCGTACCGTGATCGCCGCCTACGAGGAGGTCGAGAACGCGTTGGTGGACCTTGATGCTCACCGCAAGCAAAAGCAGGAATTGCAGCAACAGGTCGATCAACTGCAGCTCGTGTCGGCCCAGACCGAGGCGCAGCTCGAGATCGGCGTGGTGTCACAACTCGATGTGTTCGAAAACGAGCGTTCGCTACTGGCCGCGCAACTCGGGCTGCTGGCAAGTCAGCAGCAGGTGTTGTCCGACACGGTAACGTTGTACAAGGCGCTCGGGGGCGGATGGTCCCCGGTGCAGGTCGCGAATGCAACTCGCTGAGTTCGCACCTATGCCCGCAGCCGGTGCCCACCCCGACATCGTTCTGAAGCCGTTGTCCCGGCCCGAGTTGGGCGAGATTCGGATCGATGACGCCGACTTCTGCATCGGGCGGACCGAGCCACCCTTTGCGTCTTACGGGGACGGTATAGCCAATATGCTGTCGCGCCGGCATGCCTGCATTTTCAGTAAAGACGGCTCGGTCTACCTGCAGGACCTGGAAAGTCGCAACGGGACCTCCGTCAACCATGTCGGGGTCGGGCGTGCGCCGTGTGAATTACGTGACGGTGACGAGATCTGTTTCGCCGACACCTTGTCCTATCGCGTCCAGATCGCCTCGCTGACCCGTCCTGAAGGGGGCCTGACACTGACGTTGAGGCCCGAGGCGGTCGAGTCGGGTCTCGAGCCGATCGTCATCACGAAGTTTCCGTTCCTCGTCAGCAAGACCGACTCGACGTTCTCCCGATATAAAAACAAGAAGGAGCACGACCGGGAGTTGGCCTACCTGTCGCGGCGGCACGCGCACATCCATGTGAAAAACAGCGAGGTCTACATCGAAGACCTCGGCAGCGGCAACGGCACCTGCATCGACGGTCAGCCGCTGGTGCGGGCGGTGCCGTTACAGGATGGCGCCGTCGTGGCCTTCGGTGGCAAACACTTTGTATATCGGGTGAACATCGTCCGTGAGCCGGTGCCAGTTGTTGAGGCGGCCCCAAGCGACCCGACCCGCAACCTACCCGCCGCCGTCCAGCCGGCCGACAGTGAGCCGCCCGGAGAACCTTCCGCCAAGTGCTCCGCCGAGTCATCCGTCGAACCCGCAGCTGCGTCCACCGCCGGGCCCGCCACGGAACCCGAGTCCAGCGCCGAATCCAAACCCGCCGCAGCATCCAAACCCAACGCGCCGCCAGCGCTGCCGGGTAACAAAACCCAGTTCATGGCCGCCCCAACTTCGTTCCTCGAAGTCTATTGCGACCCCAGCGAGCCGAAAGACGCTGCCGCCCCGGGTGAGTCAGCCGCTGCCGCAGCTCCCGCCAAAGAGCCGCCCGCCGGCCGCCGTCGCCGCGGCCGCGCCATGTTGCTGTTGTCCGAGCTTGCTTCTCTCCATGTGGGGGGCGAGCCAGACCGCGCACGAGGCGGCTGGTGGAAGGGGCTCGCCGTGGCAGGCGTTCTGGGTGCAATCATCTGGGCGGTGTACTGGTGGAATGCCCCCGAGCGCGACCTCAAAAACGCGATGGGGCGCGGCGAGTACGCGCGGGCAGCGATGCTCGCCAGTCAACTCCTTGCGCAGCACCCGGATGACGTGGAACTCAAGGCGTGGACCACGGACGCCATCCTGAAGGCAAATGTACCGGTGTGGCTGGCGAAAGTCCGGGCGCGTGACTTCGACGGAGCGAAGCGCATCCTCACAGGCGTGTCCGATATGGGCGCGCGTGATGCGCCTCTACGGCCCCTGATCGAGGAGTTGGACTGGCTGGGTAACTTCGAACGCCTGGTCAGCGAGCGCGGTGGTCCGGAGGCACCCGTACGGATCTACGCGGACGAGGATCGTATCGAGCACCTCATCGGCGGCTGGAACGACGATACGGGCGAGCACCAACGCGCCCTGGCGCGGATCGCCTCGCACGTGCCGCAGTTCGGGGACTTCTACGGCGAAGCGCTGACTTACTTGCGCAGGATGCAAAGCGAATCCACCGTGTACCTCCCGATCATCGAGCGTCTCAAGGCCAACATCGGCATCGAGTTGGAGCGGGACGATCCGGAGGCGCTACAGCCGGTGTTGCAGGAGACAGCGGCCAAGTATCCCGGTCTCGGTGGTCTTGACAGTGTTCGCCAGGATCTGGCGAGCTATATCGAGATCCGACGGGAAGCGCGCACTCGCAAGTCCGGACGGGTGTTTGCCCTGCTCGGCAAGGCGAGGTTCGCGACCCCACCGTTCCAACAGGCCGCCCGCGCGTTGATCGAGAGCGGGCAACTGCCGTCAGCCACCCTCGCGCAACAATACGACGCCGCGACGCGATTCTGGAAGGAGGGCAATACCGCTGAAGCGATCACCGCCCTGCAGAAGATGACGACAGGACCGTGGGCGGATGAGGTCTCCAAGGAACTCGAGCGCAGGCAGCACGTGTCAGAGCGGTTCGCTGAGTTGCAGCAGGCACACAATGCCAATGATTACGTCGATCAGTTGTTGACGTTCCGTGAGTCGCTGGACGCCGATGAAGATGTCTATTTCGTACGCGCGACCGCGGCCGACCTGAATCAGCAGAAAGATGACGTCATCGCGCGGGCACAGAACGCGATGAATCAAGCCCGCACGTTGTGGGAGGAATATCGGAGCAAAGGTGCCATCGACGCCGCTCAGCGGATCGAGACTTCCATCTCGGATCAATATCGGACCTGCGCTCACTTGTTGGCCGAGGCGAGCCGGTATGCGCGGGAAGGTGTCGCGATCTACACGCAGGTCGACCCGGCAGGAGCTGCGCAGTGGACCGGGATCCGCGACGATATCGAGTCGGAAGAGCGTCAACAGCGCGGCCGGCTGAACGACCTGAGCAATGTCGTGGAGCCGGAGCTGTTGAAGACCAAGTTGGCATTGCTCGGAGAGCCGCACGAATGACGACCGCAATTCGTATGCGCCCGTTGGTGGATGCTCTCGGCGACCACAGTTCCGAGGGCATCGCCATCTTGACCGCCGAGCCCTGGCGAGCTCTGCATGCGCTGATCTACACGATCTGCGCACTGGTGCTGAGCGGCGCGGCCTGGTCGTTCATCGGTCGGGCGGACGTGATCGTGACGGAGCAGGGCACGTTGGCCCCTGCTGCGGAGGTACGGCGCTTCTATGCGCCCGTCGACGGCGAGTTGGTGAATCTGTACGTGGCCGAGGGTCAGCCGGTTACCAAGGGCGACGTGTTGGCTCGCCTCAATGCCCGGGGTGCTATCGAAGCTGCCGGCAACGCCATGCAGGCGCAGTTGAGACTCGAGAATGCGGAGCGCGAGTTGCGGCAGTTCCCGGAAAAAAAGGCGCTGTTGGAGCAGAAGGCGGCGACACTCCGCCAGGCGATGGAGCTCGAGGAGCAGCAGCACCAGCGAAGGACTGCGCTCGGAACGAGCAAACTCGTAGAAGAGCAAAAGGCGCAGATGGCGGAAGGCCGCACCGAGGTCGAGGAAACGAGGCGCGCGCGCGACGCCGCCCAGGTCGAGGCGGAGAAGTTCGAGCGCGTGCTGGCGGGTCCCGGCGGTGGCGGCGTGTCGCAGCTACAAGTCGAAAGCAAGAGAAACGCGAAGGCGGCCGCCGAGAATGCCTACCGGCAGTCGCAGTCGAGACTCAACGAGCTGACCGCTCGTCACGGCCAGGAGCTCGTGCAGGCCGAGGCCCAGCTCGAGCAGAGCGGCGAACAGCTCAAGAAGCTGCGACTCGACTACGAGGCGGCGGCGAACGAGCTCGCCACCGCGGAGGAAAAACTGCGGCTGCAACTGAACACCGCGCGTGTCGAGGCCGATACGGCCACCCGCATCCGTTTCGAAAATATCGACAAGGACAACTTTCTCCAGATCGTCGCCCCGGTCTCCGGCATCGTCACCGATCTCTCCTCGACCCAGCCGGGCGACAAGGTCCAGGCCAACACCCCCCTCGGCGGCATCGCTCCGAGCAACTCGCGTTCGGTCGTCAAAGTCGAGATCGCTGAGAACGACCGGGCTTTCCTGCGTGAGGGCCTGCCGGTCAAACTCAAGTTCAATGCATTCCCGTACCAACGCTACGGCGTCATCGACGGCACGTTGGAATACGTATCCCCGGCCACCAAGCCTGCGCAACAGAGCAGGTTGCCGGTGTACGAGGCACGAGTGTCCCTGGATCGCGATTACTACCAGGTGGCCGAGACAAAGTATCCACTGCGATACGGAATGACGACCGCGGTCGAGATCGTCGTGCGTAAACGGCGACTGATCGACCTGGCCCTGGATCCGTTCCGGCAAATCGGCGGCTGAGCCGCCAGGAGTAAAAAAATGACAACTGTCGCGAAGATCGACGGCACCGCAATCGACCTGACCGAACTCGTGCGGGCCTTGAAGCTGACGGGCCAGTTTGAAGCCCTGCTGGAGCAATTCGTCCGCGATCGACTGGCCGTGCTCGGCGCCAAGCATGCGGGCATCAAGGTGACCGAGGAGGAGATCCAGGAGCGCGCCAACCAGTTTCGCCGGGTGCGCGGGTTGCACCGTGCTTCCGACACCAACAAGTACCTGGATGCGATGCGCGTGAGCGCGGCGGAGTTCGAGGCCTTTATCGCTAACGGCCTGTACCAGGAAAAAGTGATGCGCAAGGTCTGCAGCGAGGACGCCGTTCGGGGGTACTTCAAGCTGAATTCGCCCAAGTTCGATTCTGTCGAGGTGAGCCATATCGTGGTCGATTCCGAGCCCAAGGCCAGGGAAATGATCGCGGTCTTGCGCGACGACCCCAGCACGTTCCAGGAGATGGCGCGCGAGCATTCCATCGCCGAGACGCGCGACAAGGGCGGACTGATCGGCAAGGTACTGCGCGGTTCGCTCCGGTCCGACGTCGAGGCGAAGGTATTCAACGCCGCCCCGGGGGATCTGCTGGGGCCGTTTGCATCGGCGGATCGGACGGCTTTCGAGATTTTCCGGATGAATGCCAAGCATCCCGCCCGCCTCGACGAAGACACCTCCACGGAGGTGCGGCGGCTGTTGGGTGAAGACTGGTTACAGGCCAGGGCTCGAGAGCACGTCGTCGAAGCCGGCTAACGCTTGACGGAACGTAAGCCCCATGCAAACACAAGTAACCCAGTCGCCCGCCGAGTTCCTCACGTCCGTCGACCTCCTGTCGGCCTTGACGCGCGCGGACATCGAGCGCCTGGCCGAGAGTGCGCAATCGCGGCTGCTGGCATTCGGTGACACTGTGTGTACGGCTGGGGAAGAGGCCGGGGGTCTGTTCATCGTCAAGTCCGGGTCGATCCGGGTATTTTCCGCGGACGGGGACAAGGAGACCAGCCTCGGAGTGCGCAAGGCCGGGGAAGTTTTCGGCGAAATGGTCGTGTTGCGGGAATACCAACACGAGTGGTCGGCGCGTGCTTCCAGTAAGACCGAGCTGCTGTTCATCCCGCGCAATATCATCAGCCC
>Ga0070764_10001095_pt1 | contig 11593 bp, 9 predicted proteins | sample HubBroMetageWRM4_FD_67287 | JGI IMG/M metagenome (GOLD analysis project Ga0070764, IMG submission 67287) | Warmed soil microbial communities from the Hubbard Brook experimental Forest, New Hampshire - Hubbard Brook CCASE Soil Metagenome WRM 4 | ecosystem: Environmental > Terrestrial > Soil >... | reverse complement strand
ACTCTCACCCTGCCAACTTCGGCATAAGGCCGCCCGACAGAAGCCAGTACTTTTCTCTGGCCTTCATAGATCTCATACTCATTGACGTCGCGTACTTCGCGGACGACCGAATACAGTTGTCCCGCCTGGTAGCCGGTGCCAGCCAGATACACCAGTTCGCCAATCTCGAATTTGGTGGAGGTCGGGGTCTGCAGGCCTCCGTTCACATAATTCGCGTCGGGAATCCGGTTCTTGGTGATAAATCCGGCGCAGTAAATGTCGGCTGCGGTGGGGGTCTGGAAACGCACGAATGGCACGTTGACCGAGGTGTGGACGATACCGTCCGCATCGGGCGTGACTACCGCCGTCGACTGCTGGGCTACCGCCAAGGTCGCAGTCATCGTCAGCAGCAATAACAGTCCTGTTTTCTTCATGTTACCTCCGACTACCAACCGCTTCGGGATTGCCCGAGCTGTGTCTCCCGGAACTCTTTCGGAACACAAGGGTTACAGCCAAAAAGTAACAAGTGCCTGGGGAGGGGTCAAGGTTACGAGGGTGTTTAGCCCTTTTGTCCAAAGTGTTTCCTCGGCGGCTCGGCAATCCTTAAATGTTGCATCTGGGCTTGCTCCCCTGTAATATCGCGCCGTCGTTGAAAACAAATGACCTTGGCCTTGTCTTCTGTCGCGCCACGTTTTCTGCCCCAGCGCCTGCCGAGGGTTTGCCTTGCGCTGAGCGGCGACACGATTGAAGACATGCTCGCTACCGGCGAGTCCATGGCGCGGGATAATCCGTTCGTCGAGTTTCGTTTGGACTACCTCAAGCAGCCCCTGGCAGCTCTTCCCAAAATTCATCGTTTTCTCGAAACCCACCAATACATCACCGCGATTGGTACCTGCCGCCGCGCCGACAACGGCGGTAAGTTCAAGGGATCGCTGGCTGCGCAGTTGGAAGTGCTCAGCAAAGCCAGCGCCGCGGGCTGCCAGATGGTTGACGTGGAATTGCAGAGCGCATTGAAGTCAAAGCCGGAAGCGATCGCGCGCCTGCGCAGCCGAGCTGGACTCATCCTCTCGTTCCACGATTTCCGTGCCACGCGTCACCTCGAAGAGACGCTGGAGAAAATGCTGAAGATCCCGGCCGACTTCTACAAGATCGTCACGACCGCCACCACGCTCTCCGACAACGTGGTGATGATGAAGTTTCTGCAAACGCAGAGCGACCGACATGCGCTGGTCGGATTGTGCATGGGAGAGCAGGGCGTCATCAGCCGCGTGCTCAGCGTGCGCGCCGGCAGCGTGTTCACCTTTGGCGCGATCGATGCCAATGCCGGTCTCAAGACCGCGCCCGGACAGATCAGTGCGCGAGACCTGCGCAGCATCTACCGCATCGATCAGGTGGACGCCGCCACTCGTGTATATGGAGTCGCCGGCGATCCCATCGAACATTCGCTCTCGCCCGTGATAATGAACACGGCGTTGCGGCGCGAGAATGTCAACAGTGTTTATGTTCCGCTCCACGCCAAAACGCTCAAGGAGCTGCTCTACTGCGTACGCGAAATTCCGCTGCATGGTCTCAGCGTCACCATGCCGTACAAGCAGTCCATCATTCCGCATCTCGATAACACGGACGCGCACACGGCCAAGATCGGCGCGTGCAATACCGTCGTTCGCGGACAGGAAGGCAAGCTTTACGGTTTCAACACCGACATCGCAGGCGTGATTCGTCCGCTGGAACAGAGACTCTCCATCGCGAATGCAAAGATTCTCGTGCTTGGCGCCGGAGGCGCAGCTCGAGCCGCCATCTTCGGTCTCAAAGAGCGCGGCGCAGAAGTCTGGGTACTCAACCGCACTGCCGTTAAGGGACAGAAGCTCGCTCGCCAAGCCAAGGCACACAGCATCAAGCGCGCCGACCTGCGCAAAGTCGCCTTTGACGTGATTATCAACGCCACTCCAGTGGGAATGGGAAATACGCGCGACTGTCCTCTCAAAGACCACGAGATTCAGGCGCGGGTGGTTTTCGATATGGTGTATGACCCGGTCGAGACCCATCTGCTGCAGGTGGCGCGCGCGAAGGGAATCGCCGTCATCCCCGGAGTTGAAATGTTTGTGCAACAGGCGGCGCGGCAATTTGAAATCTGGACCGGCAAGCCCGCTCCCGCGGGCGATATGCTGCGCGCGGTGACGATTGCGCTGCAAGAGCGCGCGGCGGTGAAGCAGCACTGAATGGCTTGTCTCGCGGTGAAACCGAGTATTGACTTGCCGCGCTCTGGTTCTTGAAATTCAGCCGAACGACTATCATCTCGCAGGGAGGGCACGATGAATCGAGAACGGGCACTGAAGGTTGTGTTGGTGTTGGTGGGATTGATTTTTTTGGTGGGCGTTTACCCTCTAATGGTGTTTCTATGGCCGAGCGGGTGGCGATGGCAGCCTAATCAGCCGGAATACGAGCAGATGATTCTTGGCGTGTATGCCACCCTCGGCATTTTCCTGCTCCTCGCATCGCGCAACCCTTCGGCGAATCGCAGCCTGATCGCCTTCACGGCATGGTCGAGTCTGGTTCATGCTGGCATTATGGCGGTGCAGGCATTCCAGAATCCGGGCGAACGCGGACATCTGCTCGGTGACATACCAGCGCTCATCATTGTCGGCGTTGCATTGCTCGCACTTGCGCCAAGCAAGCAATCGGCATCCAGTGCGTAGGGTGCGCACTCTGAAAAAGAGCGGCGCCAAGGCGGAGCATGCGAAGTTGCAGTAATTAAAAGATCGCAATTATGACCAGAGGAGATATTGGATGCTCTTTTCCACTATCTCTGGCGCGGTTGTGTAAGTTGCCGTGAGTGTCGCAAACCCCTTGCTAGCACGCCAAAATCGTGTTCGTAGCAGATTGAGACATTCGTCGATGCATTTATAGCAACAAAGGTTGCAAATAACACTAACCGGCAGTAGTATGAATTTGGGCGCAGCATTTCGCGGCCAACTTAACCCAAACAACCAAAACTTCCAGGTAGAAACGCAGCCCTAGTTGACACGAAAATCTAAAGGGGTGCCCAGAGCCCCGGTGCAATTCGGAGAGAATGCATGTCGTGGTACGCGTACTGCCTTACGGAACACCCGACCCTTGCTAATGGTGTTCGCGCCCGTCGTCCGTTCGTTCTAGAAGGAATTCAGGGTGTGAACTCCGCTCCCGTCATGAGCTACCCGAGCGGAGAATTCGCGGTGATTGTCAGCGAATATGACCGCGCCACTTCCAAACTCGATGAAAAATCCGTTCTTGAACATGCTCGTGTCGTGAGCCAGAGCTTCCGCACTGCGACCGTTCTGCCATTCCGCTTCGGGACGATTTTCGATACCGAAGATGCCATCCGCCAGGCGGTTCGATCCAACCGGCGTACTTTCTGTGAGAGTGTGGCGCGTCTTCGCGGCAAGTCGGAAATGCGCATCAAGCTAAGGGTTCGCGACGGTTCTCTTCGCGGCAACCTGGAAGAGATTATCCTGCCGGATACGGTCGGCCGCGAGTACCTTAGCAAGCTCCGCGAGAAGGCATCTCGCGAACGCGAGCGCCAGACCAAGGCCCGCGCTCTCTCCGTCCAGGTGCACAAACTCTTCAATCCCCTAGAAGAAGAAGTCAGCTGCAAAAAAGTTGACTCCGACGGAATGCTGCTCGATATCGCCCACCTCATTGATACCAAGTCCATCGAAAAATATCAGAACCGTTACAGCACGGCCGCCAAGCAACTCAAGAATTGCCAGATGGTCGTGACTGGCCCGTGGCCGCCCTACCATTTCTTGCCCGGGAAGGTGCGCACCGTGGCGGGCGATAGCTAGAGAGTTGCTCCGATTTTCCCAAGCCCCCTCTCGAGGGGGCTTTTCTTTTTGCGGAGCCGACCTTACTTAACGAGAGCGTCTTTCACCTCCACTTCTGTCAATGTGCAGCTTTGTGCAGCCGACGCTCGATTATTTGACAAGCCAACAACGTTTGCACAACTAGGTGATTCACCCTAAGGTATTGATTTTGAATAGGTTCCCAAGATGGGAAGCGAGCTCGACCGTGGGTTACCATTTTGGTTCCGCAAGTGCACATGTTGTTGGTAATAAAGAGGCCGCACCGTTGGAACAACTTCACTCTCGATGTTCTCGACATCTCATCCTGTCCGTTCCACTCTCCCGGAGCGGCGTCAAATTGACTTACCTCTGATTCCCGCCACTTAGCCTCTTTGAAAAAGGGTGGCCCCGAAAGGGGCCGCTTTTTTGTCTAAGGCGCTCCTGTTACACTCACCCTCTCCGATGAACTCCAAAAAAGGCTCTTTCCTTGGCACTCCTCTATTACTGATCGTGCTAGTGGCGCAGGGGCCGGTGAGTGCGCAAAAGCCGCCGGCGGCGCCCAACGATCTCCTGCTCGTGACTATGCAAAAAGAGCTGCACCGCGGGCAGTCCGAGCTTGCCAAGCAGGATCCCGCCCCTTACTTCACCAGCTATAAAGTTACCGACGGGGAGGCGTTGGTCGTTTTGAGCGCCGAGGGCGCCATCCTCACCTCAGCCCGGGCTCGGCAGCGCGCCGCCGACGTCGGCATGCGCATTGGCGCACCCGCCTTGGACAACACGCACAACAAGGAACGCTTCTCCGGGATTACTTCCGGCCAGCTTCCGCAGCAGGACGACCCCGACGCGATTGCGCGCGTCCTCTGGCGCCTGACCTACGAGGAGTACCGCAAAGCGCAACAAGCCTACACCAACGTGAAGACTCAAGCTGCGGTTCGCGCGAAAGACGATGACGACAACTCGCCCGATTTTTCGCAGGAGAAGCCCTCTACTTACATCGAGAAGACCTCATCGGTCGCGTTCCCCGAACAAAAGGCCTGGGAAGAACTCGGGCGCCGCTATTCCGCTTCGTTCCGGCGTTATCCGGAGGTCGAAGAATCGCTGGTCATGCTCTACGCCACTAAAAGCGACACTTACCTGATCTCCACCGAAGGTACGAAGGTAGTTACCTCGGACGCGGTGTTCCGAGTAGTGATTGAGGCCGAAACCCGTGCCGACGATGGCATGCAGCTCATGCGGGTCGAAACTTTCCAGTCTTCCGACCCGGCGAAACTTCCTTCCGAAGCGGAAGTGGCGAAGAGCGCGCAGAAAATGGCGAGCGACTTGAGCGCGTTGCGCGCGGCTCCCCTGGCCGAACCGTACACTGGTCCGGCACTGCTCTCCGGCCGCGCGGCCGCCGTTTTCTTTCATGAGGTGCTCGGCCATCGCGTCGAAGGACAGCGGCAAAAGGGGCGCGACGAAGGCCAGACTTTTACCAAGAAGGTGAACGAAAAAATTCTGCCTGACTTCCTCAGCGTCGTTGACGATCCCACGCTGCGAACGCTCGGCGGTACTGAACTGTCGGGCTTTTATCGCTACGACGACGAAGGCGTTCCTGCGGCACGCGTCGAGGTGGTCAAGGACGGTATCCTGGAAAATTTCCTGATGGGACGATTGCCGGTGAAAAACTTCAGCAGTTCGAACGGGCATGGCCGCGCGCAATCTGGATTGATGGCCGTCGGCCGCCAGGGCAATCTGATCGTCACTTCCTCGAAAACGATTCCGGACGCCCAGCTACGCTCCCGTTTCATCGAAGAAATCAAGAAACAGGGCAAGCCCTACGGCCTGTACTTTGAAGACATTCAAGGCGGATTCACTCTGACCACGACGGAACTGCCGCAGGCGTTCCAGGTGTTGCCCGTCATGGTCTGGCGAGTTTATGCGGACGGGCGTCCGGATCAACTGGTGCGCGGCGTTGACATCGTGGGCACGCCGCTTACGGTGTTGACGGAGATTGAGGCCACCGGGGACACCACCAGCGTGTTCAACGGCATCTGCGGAGCTGAATCGGGCAGCGTCCCCGTCTCCGCGGCTGCTCCGGCCATGCTGTTCTCGGCTATGGAAGTTCAGAAACGGAAATACGGCGACACGCGTCCTCCGATTCTTCCGCCACCACCCGGGGCGACGGACGACAAGGGAGGCGCGAAGTGACGCTGCGCCATCCAAAATCAAATTCAATATGGGCCTCACGGTTCGCGCTGATCTCGTGCGTGATCTTGATCCTGGTCTGCGGACTGTCAACCACTGCACTTAGTGCTGATTCCGCTTCAAACGATGCCGTGCTCCGCGCGCTTCGTGAAGAAATGGAGCGTTCCAAAGCGAAGCTGAAACTGGAGAACGTGGCCGCGCCTTATTACATCGAATACCGCGTCACGGAGATTGACCAGTTCGAGGCGAGCGCCGTTTTCGGTGCGCTGCGCAGCCAGCAACATGATCACGGTCGCCTGCTGCGCGTGGTAGTGCGAGTCGGCGACTACAAGCAGGACAGTTACTACGGCACCGGGGAAGGCGCTGTCGACCTTGTTCCATCCGACAATGACGTCTTCGCCATCCGCCATCGCCTCTGGCTGGCCACCGATCGCGCGTACAAGGCGGCCAGCGAAGCGCTGTCTGCCAAGCAGGCGGTGCTCAAGCAATTGAAAGTCGATGAGCCGGTCGACGATTTCGCCAAAGCCGCGCCCGTCGAATCTATCGAGCCTCTCGCCCATTTTGTCGCAGCGGATTTAAACTCCGGCTTCGCTTCATGGGTTCATCTCATCGAAGAAGCTTCCGCCGAATATCGTACCGACAAAGATCTGGAGAGCTTTGAATCCTCACTGCGTTTCTCGGTCGAGAATCGCTATTTCGTAAATTCCGAGGGCACGGTCGCACGCTCCGGCCGCGCGCGCTATGCCATCTACATCGCCGGCTCGACGCAGGCTGCGGACGGCATGTTGCTGCAACGGTCGCACGGCGATCAGGGTAACGATCTCAAGGAGCTCCCCAGCCGCGATGCGTTTCTGAAGACGACGGCGAAAATGCTGGAGACGTTGAAACTGTTGCGCGCGGCCCCAGTCGTCGACGAAGAATATCGTGGCCCAGTTCTGTTTTCGAACGACGCCGCTGCCACCGTGGTCACCGAACTGATTGAACCGAACGTTCTCGGCGGAAAACCTGGGCTCGGTGAAAACGCGCGCACCACGGGAAAATGGTCGAGCAGCTACAAAGCCCGCGTGCTGCCCGATTTCATCAATGTGTTCGACGACCCTACCATTTCCGCTATTTCCGGTCAGCCTTTGTTCGGCAACTACACGCTCGACGACGAAGGGGTAAAAGCCCAGCGTGTGTCTTTGATCGAAAAGGGGCAACTGGTTTCTTATCTCATCGGACGCCAGCCCATTCGCGACTTCCCCGTTTCGAATGGCCACGGTCGTGGCGCTGCCACCGCCGCTCCTGCGCCTCATCCTGGCAATCTGATTTTGCAATCTACCGACCCCCAGCCCGACGCTGGCCTCAAGGCAAAGTTGATTGAGCTTTGCAAGAAGCGCGACCTGCCCTACGGACTTTACGTGGCGACGATGGGAATGAGGCTCGAGCCCCGGCTTCTCTACCGCATCTGGACCAAAGACGGACATGAAGAACTGGTGCGCGGTGGCGTCTTTGGGGATCTCGACGTTCGCGCCCTGCGAAGCGATCTGATTGCCGCCGGAACCGTGCCCGATGTCGATGACCGGTCAGAGCCGGTATGGTTCAGTGTAGCCAGCCCGGCGCTTCTGTTTGACGAACTGCAGGTCAAGCGGACGCAGGCCGCGAAACAGAAACTTCCTGAATACCCGGCGCCCGATCTCACTCAGACCCGATGATCGGCTCGTGCGACGACTCGATCCGAGCATTTGACGCCCGATCTCTTTCGCGCTTACGATAAATGTTTGTATTTCATGTGGAATGGAGCGCTGTGGGACGCCACTTCCGCGTCACGGCAGGCAGCAATCATGGATAAGAAGAAACTAGAGACGTTCAGAAAAAGGCTGGAAACCCGGCGCAACGAGTTGCGCCAAATGGTGGTTCGTAATCAGCAGGACGGCCGCACCGCCGACGATGAGGCCACGCAAGACGTCGCCGACCGCGCCGCCAGTTCGTACAACAAGGAATTCCTTTTCAGCCAGAGCAACAATGACCGCCAGTTGCTCAACATGGTGGATGGCGCCCTGGCTCGCATCCGCGAAGGCAGCTTCGGAGAATGCGTATCCTGCGGAAAAGAGATCAACGCCAAGCGTCTTGAAGCCGTGCCCTGGACCCGCCATTGCATCGAGTGCCAGGAAAAGGCAGAAAAGGGACTGCTGGAAGCCGCGCAATAGGAAACCGCACCCCCCGCCTACTCTATCGCGAAGTGCATCGGCACTCTCTTGCCAACACGCGGCATATAAATGCGCCGCTCCTCCGCCACCTGAAATTCTGTGACAACAATTTTACAAATCACTGACTTCCGTCTGACAAGTTCTTTCTGCCCGCCGGATAGCATTCCCTTCGCCGCAAGGTTCGGAGGTTTTTGACTTTCAACCCTGCGCGGGTAGGCGTGGCGAACGTCCAAGCCGCCGTCAAGTTTCGCTTCTAAGGAGATTTCTGCTATGTCTCGAGCCTTCCGTCACAACCTCTTAGTCGCCGCACTGCTGGTGCTGGCGCTGTCTGTTGCTTCCAGCCTCGCATTCGCGCAATATACGGCGACCACTCTCGTGAAAAGTACCGGAAAGAAAGGCGACACCCAGCTTATCAATCCCTGGGGACTCGCCTATGGCCCGAGCGCTCCCTTCTGGCTCAGCGATGAGGGCACCGGCCTCTCCACGCTTTACACCGGCACCGGCGCGAAGCAGACTCTGGTGGTCACGATTCCCACGGCTTCCGGCAGCGGCGTAGGATCGCCCACGGGCATCGTGTACAACGGTTCGTCGGAATTCCAAATCGATAACTGGACGTCGGCGTTCCTCTTTGCCACCCTCGACGGTACCATCAGCGGCTGGTCCCACTTCGATCCGAACAACGCACTGATCGGCGTGAATAATTCCAGTTCCGGCGCGATCTACACCGGCCTGGCGATTACCAGCCACGCTTCCGGCAACATGATCTACGCGGCCGATTTCTGGAACAACAAAGTCGACGTTTATAACGGCAAGTTCCAGCTCGTGACGTCTTTCACCGACACGGCGCTTCCCGCTGGTTACGCTCCCTCAGGCATTCAGGACATTAACGGTCAGGTCTATGTTGCCTTTGCCCAGACCAACGGCAAATCCGGTGGATACATTGACATCTTTACCGAAGGCGGGGCTTTCGTGAAGACTCTGATTCACGGCAAACCGCTCAACCAGCCGTGGGGAATTGCAGTTGCGCCTTCAAACTTCGGGACGCTCAGCAACACCCTGCTGATCAGCAACAATACCAACAGCGGTACGATTAACGGCTTCGACCCGACGACCGGCGCTTTCGTCGGAACAGTCACCAATGCCAGCGGCAAGCAGGCGGGCAAACCCATACACATCAACCAGCTCTGGGGAATCGAGTTTGGTGGGGGCACCTCCTCGAACGGCAACACCAACCAGCTCTTCTACACCGCCGGACCCAAGAACAACCTGGAGGGGATATTCGGCGTGATCAACGTTGAGTAATTGTAGTTGCGTAATTGCGTTCGGTAGCTGGCCCGACCCTCCGCGATGGCTTGCGGAGGGCTTTTTGCTGTTTGGAACCCCTGGGCTTCGCCCGGGATTTCCAGCTAAACCCATGATTCTAATAGATCGAAGTAAGATAGTGTGCCGTGCTCAGAAGCCTGGGATAGCCCGTTTGGGCCATTCCGCTCTTGAACTTTCTCGAACGAAAGCAACCAGAGTGATGGTATGATTTCTCTAATCTTCACGCCTAGTCCCCCAGGGCTGGGCGAGCAAAAATCTCAGATTCTAAAGGTGGAAGTCATGGCTTGGATCACTCCCGTTTTTGAAGAAGTCGTTCTGTGCTGCGAAATTAACTCCTACGTTAGCGCAAAACTCTAAACCTGCAGATCAAAGATGCGCATTCGGATCCTCGGTTCTGCGGCCGGGGGCGGATTTCCGCAGTGGAATTGCGGCTGCGGAAACTGTGTTGCTGTGCGCACTCATACCCGCGCTGAGAAATTCTCCGGCAAGGCGCGCACCCAAGCTCAACTCGCATTGAGCGCGGACGGCTCCACGTGGTTTCTGGCCGGCGCCTCTCCCGACTTGACCTTGCAGATCGAAAACTCCCCTGATCTCCATCCTCGCGCTTTACCCGATACCCCGCGCGATTCCCCGATCGCTGGCGTGGTGTTGGGGAGTTGCGACCTCGACCACGTCGCGGGATTACTCCTGCTCCGTGAGCTTCAGCCTTTGCGTGTCTATGCAGCGCCTTCGATCTTGCGGATTCTGCGCGAAGAGAACAGCATGTTCGGTATGCTGAATCGGGTCGACCCGCAAGTGGTCTGGACATCGATCGATTCGGAAGCCTTGTTCTCCTTGCAGTCTGCAGATGGGAAAGACTCCGGACTGCGATGTGCGATCCACTACCTTACTGGCCGCTATCCGAAATATGTTAAGACTGAGGTGGCAAAGCTCGGCCGCGATGAGGCCACGGCAGCGCTGTTTTTCCAATCTTCGTCGCAAGATTCGTCGTCGGGAAAACGAGTGGCTTATATTCCGGCCATTGGCAGCCTCAGCGACGCGCTGCTCGAAAAGATCGCTGGCGTGGACTTGCTTCTGTTCGACGGCACCTTCTGGAGCGACGACGAGTTGCAGCGCGTGCAGGGTAGCGGCGAAACTGCGCATCAGATGGGACACATCCCGGTGGAAGAAAGTCTGCGCCTGCTGGAAAATGTTAAGGTTGCGCGCAAGATGTTTATCCACCTCAACAACACGAATCCGATGCTGAACGAGTTGAGTACTGAACGTCAGGCCGTGCGCCAGGCCGGGTGGGAAGTGGCGGAGGACAATTGGCAACTGGAACTGTAGCTTCCGAAAAGACGCCGAACGATGCCAAGCTCACGTTCGACGAGTTGCGCGCGGTGATGCGTTCAGTCGGTGAAGAACGCTACCACCACAAGCATCCCTTCCATTTACTCATGCACGAAGGCAAGCTTAGCCGGGGACAGCTGCAGGCCTGGGCGCTCAACCGTTACTACTACCAGTCGATCATCCCGATGAAAGACGCGATCATTCTTTCGCGGGCGACCGATCCGTCATTTCGGCGCGTCTGGCGGAAACGGATTGTGGATCACGACGGTGACGAGAAGCGCAACGGTGGAATTCTGCGTTGGATCAAGTTGGCGGAAGCCACTGGCCTGGATAAGGAGCAAGTAATGAGCGGCCGCGAAGTTCTGCCCGCGACGCGCTTCATCGGGAATGAATATCTAAATCTGGTGCGGACGCGGCCATTTCTTGAGTGCGTCGCCTCTTCGCTAACCGAACTTTTTTCCCGCGACCTGATTACGCTGCGCATGGAGAAGCTGCGCCAGCACTATCCGTGGCTTGCTTCCGGGCTCGACTACTTTGAGGCTAGGCTGACCGAGGCTCCGGAGGACGCGGCGTTTGCGTTGCAGTATGTGTTTGATCATGCGGCCACGCGCGCGGAGCAGGAGCGGGCCATCGCGGCTCTGCGCGATAAGTGCGACATTCTCTGGGCGCAGCTGGACGCGCTCTATTTCGCCTACGTCGAACCGGGTTGGCCGCCGCCGGGCGCCTTTCGGATTGAGGATGGCGGGAAAAATGAGGGGAAGCATGGCCGAG
>Ga0070764_10001094_pt1 | contig 11597 bp, 7 predicted proteins | sample HubBroMetageWRM4_FD_67287 | JGI IMG/M metagenome (GOLD analysis project Ga0070764, IMG submission 67287) | Warmed soil microbial communities from the Hubbard Brook experimental Forest, New Hampshire - Hubbard Brook CCASE Soil Metagenome WRM 4 | ecosystem: Environmental > Terrestrial > Soil >... | reverse complement strand
TTGAGTTATATCGAAACGTCGATTCAACCGGGCCAAGCCTCGATCGTCGCCGTGTTTTCGTTGACTTCGGATCAAAACACGGACCTCGTGCAGGTGCAAGGACGCGTGCAAAACTCGCTGCACCAGTTGCCCAACGATCTCCCGACACCGCAAATATCGATCTACAATCCCAGTGAAGCGGTCGTCGTTTCGCTCAGCGCTTCGTCATCGACGCTCTCGCTCGGCCAACTCTCGGCGATCGTCACGAACAACGTCGTGCCGGCGATCGAGCAAGTGCCGGGCGTCTCCTACGTGCAAGAGAACGGCGACGTCACCGCGTCGATTCAGGTCAACGTCAATCCGATGGAGTTGCAATCGTCGGGCTTTACGCTCACCGACGTAATCAACGCGGTCGCGAACAACAACGTCCGCGCGCCGGGCGGCATCGTCTACGAGCCGGATCGCGAAACCAACCTCGATATCCGCGGCGACATCCAAGACGTTCCCACGGTTGCTACCCTCTTGCTCGGCAATACGACGACCGCCGCCGGCTCGTCGAGCAGCACGGTCAACCCGTGGATGGCGACGGCGCGCCTCTATCGCGTCGGCGACGTGGCCAACGTTCAAGACGCCTACGAAACGCAACGTGTCTTCGCGTACACCAACGGTCACTCGACCGTCGAACTCGACGTCCAGAAAGCCGCCGGCGCCAGTGAAGTCACCGCGTCGAATGCGGTGCTGGCGCAGCTGCCGTCGCTGCGCGCGCAGTATCCGCAGATCAACTTTTCGGTGCTCTCGGTGCAATCGACGTATACGAAGCAGTTGCTCTCGGGCGTCACGCGCACGCTGATCGAGGGCATCGTCTTCACGGCCATCGTCATGCTGTTCTTCCTGCGCTCGTGGCGCAATGCGATCGTCGTCATGGTTTCGGTGCCGGCGTCGTTCCTGGTGACGCTGGCGGTCATGCGGGTGGCCGGCTTTACGCTCGATACCGTCTCGCTGCTGGCGATGACGCTGATGATCGGCATTTTGGTCGACGACTCGATCGTCGTACTGGAAAACATCGAACGGCACCACGACGAAGGCGAAGCGCCGCAGATCGCGGCCATCAACGGTTTGACGCAAATCGGCGTCGCGACTATCGTCATTACGCTCGTCATCGTGGTCGTCTTCGCGCCCATCTCGTTCTTACCGGGGTCCGTCGGTCTGTTCTTGCGCGAGTTCGGCTTGGTCGTCACCGTTGCGACGCTCACCTCGCTCTTCGTCTCATTTGCAGTCACGCCGTCGCTCGCCGGTCGCTGGGCGCTTTACTCGCGCTGGAAACCGTGGTCGATCATCGATCGCTTCGGGCATGGTTTCGATCGCGTGCGCGGCTGGTATGCAAAACGCGCGCTGCCGTGGGGGCTCGAACATCGCGCGCTCGTGGTGTGGGTCTCGTTCATCAGCTTAGTCGCGGCAGTGCTGCTCATTCCGCTGGGCGTTGTCGGATTCGAATACATGCCGCCGGTGGATCGCGGCGAAATTTTCGTCAACATCGAATATCCGACCGGCACGCCGCTTTCGCAAACGCAAACCGCGGTCGTGCGCGCCGAGCAGTTGATCGACAAGATGCCCGATATGCAGTCGGAGACATCCATGGCAGGCGCCTACCAAGGGCAGGTCAGCGGTTACATCAACAACGGCTCGATCGGGCAGATCCACATCTTTCTCAAAGACGGACGCAAGCACTCGACGGCGTATTGGGTAGACGACTTGCGTTCGCGGATCGCGCAACTGCTGCCGAACGCCAACATCGTCGCGGTTCCGGCAACCGATCCGTCGGGTGGCATCGCGCAGCCGATCGGCTACGTCGTGTCGAGTTTGACGATCGACCCCGGCCCGGCCGCAGCCCAGGCATTCAACGCGCTCAAGGCGACGCCGGGAACGGTCGATGCGACGACGTCGCTCACCAACGAAGCGCCGCAAGTCGAGGTGGAGTTCGATCGTGGCAACGCGCGCGCGCTCGATGCGAGCATCGGCACCGCATCTACCGCGGTCCGCGCGGCGTTCGGCGGTGATACGGCGACCCAATTTACCGGACCGGACGGCCTCAAAGACGTTCAGGTAATTTATCCGGAGAAAGATCTGCAATCGCTCGATGCGATCTCGGCGATTCCGATTCGCGCCAACAACGGCTCGATCGTGCGCGTCGGCGATATAACGCAGCTCGTGTGGCAGCCCGCGCCGCCGTTGATCATGCGCATCAACCGCCGCAACGTCGTGCTCATCGGCGCCAACGTGGCACCGGGCGCAATTCTCTCCAACGTCGAGCGCGCCTTCGAAAAGCGCCTGCGCGCGTTGCATCTGCCGTCGAATATCACGGTCGCGCCGGTGACTGGCGGTAATCAGCAAAACGTGCACGACACCGTAACCGAGATGAGCCTCTCGCTCGCGCTCTCGATTCTGCTCGTCTATCTGCTCATGGTGGCGCTCTACAACGGCTACATCACGCCGTTCATCATTATGTTCACCGTGCCGGTTGCGGTTGTCGGTGCCCTCGGCGCGTTGGCGCTAACGCATCAAACGCTCAATCTCTTCTCGCTCATCGGTTCGATTTTGCTCGTCGGCTTGGTTGCGAAGAACGGCATTCTGCTCGTGGACTTTGCCAATCAACTGCGAGAGCAGGGGATGAGTAAACTCGAGGCCATCGTGGAGAGCGCGCACGCGCGATTCAGACCCATCGTCATGACGACGATCGCGATGATCGCCGGTATGCTGCCCTTAGCGCTCGCACTCGATCCGGGATCTCAAGCGGAGCGTCCGCTCGGAATCGTGGTGATCGGCGGCCTGTCGAGCTCGCTGATTTTGACTCTGCTGCTCATTCCGATCATGTATCTGCGTTTCGCGCCGGAGCATTTTCAGATCGCCGGCGCTAACGGAGAAGTCGATCCGCATCAAATCGAACTGCCGATGGCGACGCCTGCGCCGGAACGCTCTTAACCAGCAGCCATACGGTCAGCGTACCTTCGCCGATGAGTCCGGGTAGCAAGATGTACGGATCGAGCGCCGCCGCGAGCGGCGGCCACAGGAACGTCAGCCATCCGGCGCCGGCAAACACCATCAACCCGCCGACGATTTTCGGGAACATGGTAGATCGCGCGATCAGCACGCCGATGAGAATGCAGTACACGCCGAAGAATACGAGGCCGCTATCGTAGATGAGGCCGTAGAGTTTGAGTGCGGTGAAGGCGAGGTCGTGCAGTTGCGGCGCAGTCATTCCCGTCATCGGGGTCGTGAGAATCGCGAGCGGCGCGGCGTGAAAAGCGGCCGAAACGATTTGCGAAGCGCAACCCGCCAAACTGAAGAAGGCTGCAACAAGGGCGATCGTCCCATCGACCGGGCGTAAAATCACGTAGAGCAGTGCGGTCACGACGAGGTAGAGTGCAACGCCGCCGAGGTCGCAGGCAAACGCAAACCAAACGGTTGCCGGATGGGCGAGGAAGTTCGCAGCGGTTGCCGCCGGATCGTTGTGGACGATGAGTCGCGATGCAACCGCAAGTTGGAGAAAACCCGCGACGAAGGTCAGCAGGTAGAAGAATCCGGCGATGCGGCCGGTCGCGCGGAGGTCGCTCACAGCCGATGTACCGGCGGCCGCCGGTCGAGGTTTCGTCCTTAGGCAGTCTTGAGCCGGCGGTCGTTGAAACGGCGCCGCGCTTTGGCCGCTTCGGTTTCGCGATCGCGCGGCGGTGCGTTGGTGACGAGCGCATCGAGCAGTTCGCGTGCCGCCTCGGTGACGTGGGCGACGGCATGCTCGAAAGCGGCTTCGTTCGCTTTGGATGGATGGGTGAATCCGCTGAGTTTGCGTACGAACTGAATCGCCGACGCGCGAATCTCGTCTTCGGTAGCCGGCGGCGCGAAGTTATGGAGCGTTTTGATATTGCGGCACATGCGCTGAAGGTTTTCCGGCCCGGCGGGTAGCTCATTCTGCGCCGCGAAGGTGAAGCGATGGACCGCTGGCCGGCGCTGGTGTATGACGAGTGGAAGGACACGCTGGCGACCCTGCATTTATGGACGCAGATCGTCGGCAAGATGCGCCTGCGCTTAACGCCGTTGGTGAATCACTGGTGGAACGTGACGCTCTACGTCACGTCGCGCGGCTTGACGACCTCGGCCATGCCGTATGGCAACGATCGCCGCCTCACGATCGATTTCGATTTTCTCGCGCACCGTTTGGATATCCGCGGCTGCGACGGCGAGCGCGACGGCTTCGCATTGCAGCCGATGAGTGTGGCGGCGTTTTATGGTGAGTTGATGGATCGGCTGCACGCCTTGAACTTCGACGTGCCGATCTATCGCACGCCCAGCGAAATTGCCGACCCAATTCCGTTCGATCGCGATACCGAGCACGCGTCGTACGATGCTGCGTACGTCGAACGGTTCTTTCGCGTGCTGCTGCAAGCCGATCGGCTCTGCAAAGATTTTCGCGCGCCGTTTCTCGGTAAAGCCAGCCCGGTGCATTTCTTTTGGGGAAGTTTCGATTTAGCGGAAACGCGCTTCAGTGGGCGGACGGCGCCGGCGCATCCCGGCGGGATTCCTAATATGCCGGATTCGGCGACGCGCGAAGCTTATTCGCACGAAGAGCAAAGCGTCGGTTTCTGGCCGGGCGGTAAGGGCGCGGAAGCGACCTTCTATTCGTATGCGTATCCGGAGCCGGCCGGGCTCGCGCAAGCCCATCTTTCGGCCCCGGGGTTCTGGTACGACGGATTACGCGAGTTTCTGTTGCCGTACGAAGCGGTGCGAACGTCCGAGGACCCGGATGCGACGGTGCTGCGCTTCTTCAACGAAACCTACGACGCCGCGGCGGACTTGGGCAAGTGGGATCGCATGGCCCTGGAACGCCGTTGACCCTTACGGCGCCGCGATAAACCCAACGGTGTGCCCGCGACGATCGGCGTACCAGCCGACGATCGTGCGTTCGTTGTTGATGCCGGTTGTAGCGGTTGTTGCACCGCTTGCTGCGCGCGGGTTGTCGATCGACTGCCAGTCCCGGGCACGGTAGGGACTGACGGCGATAAATCCGTGAATCGATCCGTTTCGCGCCGTATAGTCTCCGACAACGTCGCCGAGGTCGTTGATTCCGAAAGCCTGTGTGACGATGGATCGCGGAAACTGCAGATTTGCGTAGCGTCCGTGTTTGAGCAACCAGCCGCTGGTGCTGCCGCCGGAGCTCTGCGTCCATCCCACGATATCGCCGAAACGATTGACGCCCGTTGCCGCCGCACTCACTGAGGATGGTGGCGACAAATACGCGATTTTGCGGCCGATCAGGCGGAACGCGACGTCGGCCCCTAATTTGTTGACGTAAAAGCCGACCACGCCGTTATCACTGAAGATTCCCGTGACTTCGGTGTCGTTGGACTTGTCCTCGCGATAGATCGTGCGAAGACCATTTCGCCGGGTGAATCCGGTGACGAGATCGCCCGGACCGATGTGAAAACCGTACGTGCCTTGGTCGCCGCGAAATCCCAAGAAAACCGTTCGCGCGGTATAGAGCTGAAAATCGTTTGCCTGGTAAGGTGCGATGATCCGCACGCCTTTAACCCCGCGGTCGCGTACGAAGCCGGCGATCGTGCCTCGATTGTCGATGCCTAGGCAGTACGTCGCGCCGAGGCTCGGATCGACCAAGGTTTGATACACGAAACGTACGCTATGCGCCGGCGCCGCTCGAAACGCTGTTGACGCGTTAGCGGCCGGCAACGAGTTTCCGGTGCTACACGCGCCGATGACGAGAAGCAACGGCAGTGACAGCGCCCTCCACGCGCGCGGCGCATTCATGTAGTGAATTATCGGATGCCTAACCTGCGCAGGTTAGGCGCAGCGGCCTAAGCGCTCAGCGGCGTCGTATCTGCGTCGGTGCGAATCAGAGACGTCGTCAGCGCTTCCGTTTGGGGCTCGTAGCGATGCACGAGAAAGCCGCCCGGTTCCCAACGTAAACCGAACGTTGCGTCGAGTGTCAGCGTCCGCGCCGTGCTGGGCGCGGTAACGGCGAGCGTGGCGCACCACGGACGCCTCAGGAACTGATGGACGTGCCCGCAAATCACACGAGCGATCTGCGCATTGCGGCGAACGATGGCTTCAAGCGCCTCGCGCCCCTCAAAAATCTGTCGATCGAAGCGTTTGATGCCCGTCATGAAGGGCGGGTGATGCATCGCCAAAATGGTTGTGGTGCTCCGCCGCTCCGCAAGCGTTCGTTCGAGCCACGCGAGCCGTTCGCGGTTCAGATAGCCGCCGCTGTGGCGTTCGCTGCTCGTGTCGAGGGCGATGATGCGAACGGACGGCAACTCGACGGCGAAGAGGACGCCTCCGGTTGCCGCACCGAGATACGAATGCTGGGGAAACGCCGCACGCAACGCCGCAGCTCGATCGTGATTGCCAGGGATGAGATATACGGGGATGGGGCTATCGCTGAGGATGTCACGCAGCCGTTCGTATTCGGGGCCCGTTCCACTTTCGGTGAGATCGCCGGTTGCGAGAATGAACGAGGGCCGCGCCGGTAGCGCTGCGATTGCGAGCAACGCCCGACGCAGCGGCTGGGCGACGTGCGGCATATGGTTTAGCACGCGCCCGCGCGGCTTGATGTGCATATCGGTGATCTGCGCGAGGATCACGTCTCTGAGTATAACATCTTTTCCTTATTACGGCGTTAAGCCGGAAGCGACGAACATCGGTGTGACTCGAATGGCGTGACCGTCGCTCTCCACCGTGACGGCGCCGTTCTCGTCGGTGCGATAGATCGTCACACCGTTGCGCTCCAACGTTCGAAGCGTCGACGGTGCCGGATGCCCGAAAAGATTGTGCCGTCCAACCGAAATGACGGCATACCGCGGATGCACCGCCGCGATAAAAGCGGGCGACGAACCGTACGCAGACCCATGGTGCCCGACTTTCAGCACGTCGGCATGCAGATCGACGCCTTCGTCGAGAAAGCGTGCCTCCGATTCGGTGCCGGCATCTCCAGTAAAAAGCATCCGGAATGTGCGGTATTGCAGGATGAACGCGACCGAGTTGCTGTTGATGGCGTTGCGCCCGCCGATAAACGGCAGCGACGGGCCTATGAAGCTCAGCACGACGCCGTCGTCCGTGCTCCAGCGCATGCCGGCGCGCGGATTGCCGATCGGAACGCCTTGCTCGCGCGCAGTTGCCAACGCGTCCCGATACGCATGACCAGAATATCGCTGACCGCCGTCGTCGAACTGCGCGACGCGAAGATGCCGTAAGACCGGCGCCACGCCACCCGCATGATCGCCGTGCGGATGCGAAAGAATGATTGCATCGACGGTGTGGACGCCATGGCGCAACAGAAACGGCACGACGGTGCGCTCGCCGACGCGTTCGGCAACGGAGTCTTCACCACGCGAGCCGCGTTCCAGACGTCCTCCGGCATCCACGAGCAACGTATGGCCCCGCGGCGTTTGAATGACGATTGCGTCGGCCTGTCCGACGTCGAGTATCGTCACGCGTAAACGCGAACCGTGCGCGCGGGGCGGCCATAAGACGAGTAGGGTCGAAAGCAACAACGCTGCTATTGCGAGCGTTCGGCCGTTGCGTTGCCATAGCGCAGGCATTATGAGAATCGACGTATCGTACGACGCGATGCACCATGCCGGCGGCGGGGTCATCGCGATCACCGCAAAGGGCAGGGCCGAGACGGTCTGCACGACGCCAAGCATCCAAGCGATGATCCAGGAGTTGAGATTGGCAACCGCTTGCGCGAGAGGAGCACACCAGAAGAGGGCGAGTTGTGTCGCGCCGAGCGCCATCGTCGCTGCGACGCACGGCACGATCGCGAAGTTGGCAATCGGCGCATAGGGTGCAAACTGCAGAAACGTCGCAGCGCTGAGCGGCCACGTGCCGATTTGCGTCGCCAACGTCAGTGTCAGTGCTTCGCGAATACGCTCGGGCAGCGCGATGCGCGCTGCGAGCCATCGGTCGATGGGATTGGCGCACGCAAAGATTGCACCGACGCACGAAAACGACAAGGCAAACGAAGCGCTCGCGACGCTCGAGGGACGCAACCAGGCAACGATCGCCGCCGCGATGCCCAACGCATTCCACGAAAACGACGGTCTGCCGAACGCGCGCGCCGCAAGCGCCGCGCTCGCCATTGTTGCCGCCCGTTCTGCGGGCAGTTGTGCGCCGCTCCACCAGACGAATCCCCACAAAGCAATCGACGCCAACGCGCACGTGAGGCCGCGCGGCAAGCCCATCGCCAACAAGACGACCAACACGATGGAGGCGACGGCGCCCATGTGCAATCCGGCCGTCACCAGAATGTGCACGGTACCGGTTTCTTGGAACTCCGCGCGCAACGCCGGCGGCAGCGCGGAACGTTCGCCCCACAGTTCGCCGGACAACACCGACGCCGCCGGTTCGCCGAGCCGCGATTGAAGTTGCGCGTGCGCCCATTCGTGCGCGCGTGCTAAGGCGGCACGTACGTTCCATCCATTCGATTGAATGGCAACCACATCGGCCGCCTCGAGTTGCCCATCGATGCCGCGATCTCGCTCGATATCGCGTTCGCTCGGCTCATCGGGATTGCGCGCGTCGTCGAATGGTTCTAAGCGACCTCGAACGACGAGTTGGGCACCGGATGCCGGAAGCGTGCCGCGCAAACGCGCCGAAACGATCGTGCCGTCGTCGAGCGAGAGCGTCGCCGATACGGAACCGTCGCTCTGTGGTTGGCGTTCGAGCAGCGTCGCTGCGTAGCGTGCCGTGCGGTGGGCGACGATTTCACGCATCTCGCGCCGTTCGAGCGCCGCGTGTGCGGCGAAGAGGACGAGGGTGCCTATTACGACGGCGCGAAAACGCGGCGAATCAGGGCCGAGCAGTGCAAATGCGGCGGCTGCGCCCAATGCGATCAACTCGAGGGGGCGCAGATCCGGTGCGAGCGGCGCGGCGGCCAACGTTCCAATCACTGCGGCTGCTGCAAAGTAAAGGAGTCCTGACGATGGCATCGCCGTTCACCTGTGACAACTCGATGGAGCATCTATGCGCATCGCCGTAACCGGCGGCGCGGGTTTCATCGGCTCGCACCTCGTCGATGCGTATCGGGCGGCGGGTCACGACGTGCTCGTTATCGATTCACTCTGGGAGCACGGTGGCGGTCGTCGCGCGAATGTCCCGGAGAACGTAACCTTGGTGCACATGGATATCCGCGACGAAGCGATCGGCCGCATCTTCGCCGATTTTTCGCCGGAAGTCGTGAGCCATCACGCCGCGCAACATTCCGTCGCGATCTCGTCGCGCGATCCCATATACGATGCAAACGTCAACGTCGTCGGTTTGCTCAACGTCCTGGAATGCGCGCAAAAAGCGGGCGTGCGAAAAGTGATCTACGCGTCGAGCGGCGCGACGTTCGGGACGCCGGAGGGATTGCCGATTACCGACGCGACGCCGCAACGCCCCACCTCGCCATACGGCATCACGAAGATGACCGGCGAGCACTATCTGCGCTTCTATCAAGCCGCCCGCGGGCTCGATTTCACCGCGTTACGCTACGGCAACGTCTACGGGCCGCGCCAGGATCCAAACGGCGAGGCCGGCGTCATCTCGATTTTCATCGGCAAGTTCCTCGCGCGCGAGCCCGTACGCATCGACTGGGACGGCGACCAGACGCGCGACTACGTGTACGTTGAAGATGTGGCGCGAGCGAATATCGCCGCACTCGATCGGGCATCGGGTGAAGCACTGGTTATCGGGACGGGCGTGAGGACGAGCGTTAACGACATCTATCGCCGGCTCGTCGAGATCACCGGTTTCGAAGCGCCCGTGCAACACGCGCCGCCGCGTGAAGGCGACGCCCGCGACGCGCAGTTCGACGCATCAGGCGCGCGAGAAGCGCTTGGGTGGACGCCGCACGTCTCGCTTGCAGACGGTATCGCGGCGACCTACGATTATTTCGCGCGGTGCGCGGTTTCGCAATAACGGCCCAGCGCATAGCCGCTACGCCGGCTAAGCTTGAAAAAATCGCACTGCTGGCCGGCTATTTTCGGGAACTCAACGACGCCGATCTCCTTGCTGCGGCGCGCTTTTTTACCGGAACGCCGTTTGCTGCGCGCGATCGGCGCACGCTCTCCCTCGGCGGACGCACGATCGTCGAGGTGGCGCAGCGCGTGTGGGGATTTACCGATGCGGATCTTGGCTCAGGCTATCGCGCAACCGGCGATCTCGGCGCGGCGCTCGGGCCGCTGGTGCGTCCGCCGCGCGCTGCGACGCTCTTTGGCGACGATCGCCTCACGCCCGCGACGCTCGACGTACTCTTTGGAGAAATCGCCGCCGCGTCGGGCAAACGCTCCGGTGCACGACGCGAAGCCGTTTTGGAGCGCATCCTGCGCGCTTGCGACGAGCCGTTGGTTGCAACGTACGCGATCAAGATCGTCACCGGCGACTTGCGCGTCGGCCTGCGCGAAGGCTTGGTGATTGACGCGATTGCGCGCGCATTCGATGCCGATGGCGCGGCGGTTCGTCGCGGGATGATGGCCGCAGGCGACATTGGCGAAGTTGCACTCGCGGCAAAGCACGGCACGCTTGGCGAACTGCGCGTTGCCTACGGCACGCCGATCGGCTTCATGCTCGCGACGCCGGTACCCTACGGCGAAGCGTACCCCGATCTCGGTTCGGAACGGTGGTATTTCGAGGACAAGTACGACGGCATCCGGGCGCAGGCGCACGTCACAAAAGATGAGGCCCGTTTGTTCTCGCGGCGCCTCAACGACGTTACCACTGCGTATCCCGAGATCGCGGAAGCGCTAGGTGCGCTCGAGCGCGATGCGATACTCGATGGTGAGATCGTAGCGATGCGCGACGGGCGCGTGCTGCCGTTTCGTACGCTGCAGGCGCGGCTGCAGCGCAAGGTCGTGGACGAAGCGCTGCGCCGTCAAGTGCCGGTCGCATACGTCGTGTTCGATCTGCTCGCGCTCGACGGCGATCTCTTAATCGACAAACCGCTCGAGCTGCGTCGCGAACTGCTCAAGGGATTCTTCTCGCCGGGCGATTATCTCGTGATGTCGCCCTTCGGGGTCCTCGACAACGCGCAGGCCTCCGAGGTCAACGAACGCTTTGAAGCATCGCGGGCGCGCGGTAACGAGGGGCTAATGCTCAAACGTGTGGACGCGCCGTATCTGCCGGGACGGCGCGGCAAGTGGTGGCTCAAGCTCAAGCGCGAGCTGACGACGCTCGACGTTGTCGTGGTGGCGGTGGAATGGGGCCACGGGAAACGTGCCCGGGTTCTATCGGATTACACGTTTGCCGTTCGCGGTAAAGACGGTCACTTGGTGACGGTCGGCAAGGCGTACTCGGGCCTCACCGACGTCGAGATCGCCCAACTCACGCCGTGGTTTTTGGAGCATCGTCTCGATACGCGGCGCCCCAAAGCGCGCTTCTCGGAAATCCCGGTGGAACCAAAGGTCGTGCTCGAAGTTGCGTTCGACGTCGTGCAAGAGAGCGATCTGCACGAAAGCGGCTTCAGTCTACGCTTCCCGCGGATCGTGCGCATTCGCGACGACAAACCTGCCGAAGAGATCGATACGATTGACGAAGTGCGACGAATCTACGGAGAGATGCTGGCGCGAGAAACCGGT
>Ga0070764_10001093_pt1 | contig 11597 bp, 10 predicted proteins | sample HubBroMetageWRM4_FD_67287 | JGI IMG/M metagenome (GOLD analysis project Ga0070764, IMG submission 67287) | Warmed soil microbial communities from the Hubbard Brook experimental Forest, New Hampshire - Hubbard Brook CCASE Soil Metagenome WRM 4 | ecosystem: Environmental > Terrestrial > Soil >... | reverse complement strand
GGTGCTGCCCGAAGAGGTCCCCGACTGGTTCTACATGTGGAACGTGAAGGAGGGGGTCGCGCACCGCGCCCTTGCCGCACGGCCGCGCGAGGGCCGGCTCGTGACCCCCGCCGAGCGAGAGGAATGGGCGGCCAAGCAGGCGGACGTCCTTGTCGAAGCGCTGAGCGAGTCCGACTACGACGTGGTCGGCGACGTGGATGAGCTGCGGCCGCTGCCGGTCACCGAGCCTGCCAGCTCGGCGGACCCGCCGGCCGAGCTCGTGCTGGACGCCGCGGTGCACGCCGCGGCGGCGATGGTCGTCAACCAGTACCACAGGGCGCACCCGGCGGCGAAGCCGCAGCCGAGCCCGGACCGGCAGCGTGGGCTCGTCGCCAGGGTCGAGTCGACGGTGGCTTCCTCGCCGCGGCTTAAGCGCACGGTGCGCGAGCTCAGCAGCCGGTTCCCGGTCGTGCGCCGGATTCGCATCGTGGCCTGGCGCAGGCTCGAGCGCCGCCGGGTCGGCAAGCATGCCTAGCGTGCCCGACGGCAGCGGCACCGCCCCGGCAGCCCCGACCACCCCGGCACCCCAGCCCGCCCCGGCGCGCCATCCCTCCCAGGCGCCCCAGCCCGCCCCAGCACCCTCGGCCGCCCCAGCACCCTCGGCCGCCCCGGCACCCCGGGTGATCGCGGTAGTGGTCACCTACAACCGGCGGGAGCTGCTGCTGGAGGCGCTGGCGGCGGTGCAGGCTCAGACCCGGCCCGCCGACGCGGTCATCGTCGTCGACAACGCCTCGACCGATGGCACGGCCGCGGCGGTGCGCGGGCAGTACCCATCCGTGCACCTGGCCGAGCTGGCCAGCAATACCGGAGGCGCCGGCGGGTTCGCCTCCGGCATCGCGCTGGCGCTCGACCAGTCCGCCGACCTCGTCTGGCTCATGGACGACGACACGGTGCCCGAGCCGGACGCGCTGCGCGCCCTGCTCGATGCCCGCGAGCGCTACCCCGCCTACCCGTCCAGGCCCCCGGCCCTGCTCGCCAGCCGCGTGGTCTGGACCGACGGGCGCGCCCACCCGATGAACACCCCGCGGGCCAAGCCGTTCGCCGGCCGGGCCGAGCGCGAAGCCGCCGCGGCGGCCGGGTGCCTGCCGATCCGTTCGGCGTCGTTCGTCTCGATACTCGTCGACGCCCGGGTCTGCCGGGAGCGCGGCCTCCCGCAGGCCGATTATTTCCTGTGGAACGACGACTTCGAGTTCACCACCCGGATCCTGCGCGGCAACGCTGGCCTGCTCTGCCCGGCGAGCACCGTGGTGCACAAGACCGCGGCGTTCGGCTCCACCGACACCGACCCAGGGCAGCGCTTCTTCTACGAGGTCAGGAACAAGATCTGGACGCTCAGGGCCCGGGCGCCGCTCTCTCCAGGCGAGCGCGTGCTGTACGGCGGCTCGACGCTGCGCCGCTGGGCCCGGACGTTCGCCAGATCGAGCGACCGCCGGACTCTCGGGCAATGCCTGGTGAAGGGCGCCGTCGCCGGGGTACGCACCAGCCCGCGGCCAACCAGCGAGGTGCTCGCCTCCGCTGGCCTGAAGTCCCCCGTCCCGTAACCCCCCCGCCCCGCCCACGACGAGTGTCGCCGACTCGCCGACACACCAACTGGACGACAGCTACGGGCCGGCGAGACCAATAGGACGACAGCGGCGGACCGACGACACCATTCATTCTGCCGGACAAGCTCAACAGAACGCCCAGAATATCCTAATAAATTAGGATATTCGTGAGCGGGCTTCGCTGATTTCGGCCAGGCGGTGGTTTTCGGACCGGCATGTACGGCTTTTGGGATCGCCCGCATTTACGCCGACAGGACCTCAACCCCGGTCAGCGACGAGATCGCGTCCGATGACCTCGGGGATCCGCACGACGCGATGCGGCCTAGCCGGGTACGGCCGCCTGGGGCAGGTCTGGGTGGCGGTAGAAGTTCGGCGTCTGGTGGACGTCGTCGTAATACCGGTGGAAGACCGGGGTGGCCGATGCCGCGGCCGGGGGCACGATCCAGGTCCAGTCGGCCGGGCAGACACGCCCGGCGCTCTCTTCTTTGGCCAGGTGCATGAGGAAGCGCACGGATTCGGTGTGATGGTCGGTGATCGTCACGCGGGAGGCGCGGAACGAGGAAAGGACGGCGACGTTCAGCTCGGTCAGCGCCCGGTCCTTCCAGAGCGTCTGGTTGCTGACCGTGGTCATTCCCATACCCCTTGCCACCACCGGAAGCTGGTTGTAGCGGGCGACGTCTCCGAAGTTCCTCGAGCCGATCTCCGTGCACATGTACCAGCCGTTGAACGGCGCGGCCGGATACCGGATGCCGCCCGCCTCGAGGTACATGTCGCTGATCACGGGCACGGCATGCCAGCGCAGCCCCAGGCCGGCAAACCAGCCGAACTCCGGATGGCTGAGTGGCACCTCGAGGACCGCGTCGGCGGGCAGCCGGAGCAGCGCACGCCGCCCCGAGCCGTCCTCGACGATCAGCGGTAAGACGTCGAATCGCCCCTTCGGGTGGCACCCGGCCCAGCCCAGATCACGGGCAAGCCGGGTGATGCCCACGTTCAGGGGATCGCCGATGACCGTGCCGTCAGCCGCCTCGTAGCCGGCGTACCTGATCACCTGCGCATTGAGGATCCGCGGCCCAGGTGCGCCCGGCAGGTCGGGCGCGAACACGGTGATCAGCGGCCGGATCCGGCCCTCGTTGGTGGCTTCGCGCAGGTGCCTGACGGCTTCGGCGGCGACGTCCTCAGCGGTGCCGACGTGCCGCCGGTCCCGGAGCTGCAGGCTGCGCCAGTACAGCCGCCCGATGCAGCGCGAGCTGTTCCGCCATGCCACCCGCGCAGCGAACTCCAGCTCGTCGCGGGTATGCCGGTAGGTGCCCTGCGCATCGATCTCCCGCCGGACCTGACGCAGCCGGTCCTGCGGCGGCCCGGCGCCAGGGTTCTCGCTGTGGAACTGAAGGATGAACCCTTCCGCCTCCTCGAAGCGCAACGGCACCGTGCCGGGCGCGGCCGGTCCGCGCGGCGCCTGACCGTAACCGGGAACAGGCGTGACCGCGGAAATATCCGTCATGGGTGAAGAGCCTCCAGGGCCGGGACGCCGCATCACGATGCGCGGCGTCCGGACGTCGAGGCGCCGCGCACGGAGTGGTTCGCTGGGTGTTGCCGCCAGGTCACGGGCGGGGCGGAGAATGCCACGGGAGGGGGCCCCTGGCCGCACAACAGATCTTGGCAATCACGGTCGGCCCGGTCAACGGACACGCCGCGCCCAGCGCGGTGATCTTCGGGTTTCAAACCCGCTCATAGCCTTGTGACCTGCGCATTCGCCGCAGATCGCGGCCGCGCGACGGACCCCTCGCAAGGCCCCGCAGGCTAGGAGTGCCCCACCATCACACCGCCCGCGGGCACTGCGGGCGTTTGCCTGACTCGCCCACGCTCTCGGCCAGGGACGAGTTGAGCCGGGCCAGCGCGGCCGCGAAGCCGACCTGATCGGCGCCGTCCCAATCGTTTACCAGCGCCTCGATGCGCCGCAGCCGCTCCTGCTTCACATCGCTCATGCAGCGGATGCCCTCGGCCGTCAGCGCGATGCTCGACGACCGGCCGTCGGCGGGATTGCGGCGCCGCTCGATCAGCCCGCCGCGCTCCAGCGGAGCGATCTGCCTGGTGACCGTCGACGCATCCAGGTGCAGGGAGTGAGCCAGCGCGTTGGTGCTCATCGGCCCGAGATCTTCGAGCACCCGCATCGCGAGGTAACCGGCCCGGTCCACGCGCACATACAGCGAGCTGCGCCGGCCAAACGTCTCGAGATGGCGGACCAGCTTGACCAACTCGAGCTCGATAGTCCCGATGGCGTCAGCACCATCTGGCCTGTTATCCACTACGCCAACCAGCTCCGTCGGGGTATGCTAAGCGAGATAGCTGTATGATACATGTGTTTCTGGACAGCAATATGCGGATAACGGTCTGCGGGCAGGCAGACTGGAACGGGCCTGTTGGGAGCGGGGTTAGCGGGGACCATGGTTTTCGTATTGGCCTTGGCTGCCGCCCTCGCTAACGCTCTGACCAGCGTCTTCCAGCGCAAGGGCATCGAGGCAGCGCCTCAGGCCACGACGCTGCGGTTCAGCCTGATCACCTATGCGGTGCGCCGCGGCATCTGGCTCGCCGGTTTCGGGCTGATGATCATCTCGTTTCTGCTCCAAGCGGTGGCCCTGCACCTGGGCCGGCTGTCCGAGGTCCAGCCGATCCTGACCACCGAACTGGTGTTCCTCGTCATCGTGCTGGTCGCCTGGTTCGGGTTCAAGATGGGCCGCCGCGAGTGGACCGGTGTGGTGGCCGTGACCGCCGGCCTGGCCGGGTTCCTGGCCTTCGCCGACCCGGTGGACGGCACGCTGTCCCCGCCGCTGTGGGAATGGCTCATCGCTGGCGGCGCCTGCACCGGCGGCATCGTGATCGCGACCGCGCTGGCGCTGCGCGGCCCGCGCTGGTGGCGGGCTGCGATGTTCGGGACCGCCGCGTCGATCAGCTTCGCGTTCACCGCGGCCTGCACGAAGGTGGTGTCCGGGTTCGCCGCGTCCGACTTGGCCGGCCTTTACCGGCACTGGCAGACCTACGCGCTGGCCTGCTTCGGCGCGCTAGCCGTGTTCCTGGCCCAGAACGCGATTCACGCGGGCCCGATCGTCGCCTCGCAGTCCACGATCGTCCTCGTCGACCCCGTGGCCAGCATCCTGGTCGGTGTTGGGCTGTTCGGCGACGACCTGCGGACCAGCGGCGCGTGGGGGCCGCTAGAGGCGCTGTCCCTGCTGGTCATGGTCGCCGGAGCGGTTCTGCTCGCCCATTCCCCGCTGGTGGCGGGGCTGAAGAGCGGCAGCGATCAGTACTCAGAGATACTTTCGCATCACTCGCAGTCCGGCGGGATGTCCGACGCGGCCTGCCCGGGGCCTTAACGCGACGCTCCCGGCGGTCAGGTCAGGTCGGGTCGGGGGCCAGCCGCGCCAGCCGCCGGCCCGCCTCGTGCAGCGTGGTCAGTTTCTTGCTGTAGGAGAACCGGATCTTGGAGCGGCCAAGCTCGGGCCGTGAGTAGAACGACGAGCCCGGGACGGTCGCCACGCCGACCTCGCGGGTGAGCGCGCGTGCCGTCGCGGTGTCGTCGCCCATGCCCAGGACCGACGCGTCGCACATGATGTAGTACGCCCCGGCCGGCGTGGTCGCGGGCTGGAGCCCCGCCGTGGCCAGGATCTGCAGCATGAGGTCGCGCCGCTCGGTGTAGTCGGCGGCCAGCCGCTCGTAGTAGGAGCCTGGCAGCCGCAGCGCGACCGCCCCGGCCTCCTGGAACGGCGTCGGCGCCCCGACCGTGACAAAGTCGTGCACCCGGCGGATCGCGTCGGTCAGGCCGGGCGGCGCGATCGCCCAGCCGACCCGCCAGCCGGTGACGGCGTAGCTCTTGGACAGCGCGCTGATCGTGATCGTCCGGTCCTCCATGCCCGCGACCGTGGCCATCGGGATGTGCCGGGCACCGTCGTAGACGATGTGCTCGTAGATCTCGTCGGTGATCGCCAGCACCCCATGCCGCTGGCACAGCCGCGCGATCGCGCCCAGTTCCTCGGCGCTGAACACCTTGCCGGTCGGGTTGCCCGGCGTGTTGATCACGATCGCGCGGGTACGGCTGGTGAACGCGGCGGCCAGCTCAGCCTCGTCGAACGACCAGCCGGGCTCGCGTAGGGTGACGTAACGCGGCACCGCGCCGGCGATCGCCGCGGCCGCGCCGTAGTTCTCGTAGAACGGCTCGAAGACGATCACCTCCTGGCCCGGGTCGACGCAACCGACCATCGCGGCGATCATGGCCTCGGTGGCGCCGCAGGTCACGCACACGTCGCGTTCAGGGTCGACGACCATCCCGTAGTGCTCGCGGTACTTGTCCGCGAGCGCCTCGCGGATCGAGACCTGGCCCCACGTGATCGGGTACTGGTTCAGGTCCTGCTCGATCGCGGCGACGGCGGCCTGTTTGACCTGGTCGGGGGCCGGGAAGTCGGGGAAGCCCTGGGCCAGGTTGATCGCGTTGTGCTGCAGCGCGAGCCTGGTCATTTCCCTGATCACCGACTCGGTCAGCGCCGCCGCCGTGGCCGAAACCGCCTGCTGCGCGGCCGCGCTGCCATTGGCCTCAGCCGTCATGAGCCGTCACCTCTCCTTGCCGTGGAACCGGGTGCTGCGGGAACTCGTGGCCAAGGATGTCGGAGATCCGGTCGACGAGCACACCCGCAAGGTACCGCCCGATCTCCGGCGACGCGGGGTCGGACCGCCACGGCACACCGCCCAGCGGGATGACGTCGTCCGGCGTCGGGAAGATGTCATACGCCACCTGGCGCGGTGTGCCGCCCTTGCCCTTAAGCGCCGAGCGCACCAGGTCCGGGCGGAGCTCCTCCATCAGCGATGTCTCGGCCACCCCGGCGTGCTCGGCCTCCCAGCCGGGGAACTCTTCGACGAAGATCCGGTCCATGTCCTCCGGCCTGACCTGCTCCCACCAGTTGACCAGGATCGCCTTGCAGGTCTGCCGGTACGGCTCGATCGCCTCGGTCAGCGCCTCGTAGACGGGCGTGGTGTTCTCGTAGTGGCCGTTCAGGCACGCGATGCGGCGGAACCCGTTGCGGAAAAACTCCGACGCCGCGTCGTGGACAACGCCGATCAGCGTCTGGCCCGTCAGGCCGGTGGAGCCGGCGAAGTTCCGCCCTCCGCCACCGCTGCGCGGTGACGACCGGGCGGCGTAGCACATGGCGGGCGCGACCACCGCGTCGTGCCGCCTGGCCACCCGGCGGGCGAGCTCGAACGCCACGATCGCGTCGGTTGCGAGCGGCAGGTGCGGGCCGTGCGCTTCGATCGCGCCGATCGGGATGATGAGCACGCGCCCGGCGTCCTGCGCGGCCTTCGCCTCCTGCCAGGTCATGTGCTCGAGCAGCAGATCCCGGTCGTCCTGGCTCATCGCCCCCATCACCCTTCCTGCAGCCCTGCGTCGCCCTGGCCCTGCTGCTCGGCGTCGCCGACGTCCTCATACCAGCGCACCCGGGTGCCGACGCGGGCGCGCGCCTTCCAGCGCAGCGACTTGGGAGCCTGCTCGATGCGCTCGCGCAGCTCAGCGGCCCGGGCCGCGCCCGTGGCCGCGACGTCACCGGCAGAGGACCACCCGGCCAGCAGCTCACCGGCCAGCGCGAGGTTCGTCGTCGCGGTGTGGCAGAGCCCCCAGTCCTGGCCGGTGAGGCTGAGCACGCGCTCGACGTCGAGCTGCTCGCCGACGCCTTCGGTCCCCGCCTTGGCGGACGGATGCGCCGCGAGCAGCGCGCCGATGTCCTTGACGTCTTTCTCGGTGATCTCGTGGATCTGCAGCTTGGACAGCAGCAGATCGGCCGCCGGCGCGGCTGGCCCGGCGCCGCCCAGACGGCCCTTGAACTCGATCGTGTGCGACATCCGCAGCACATCGAGGAACACGTCGATCTTGGTCGCGGCCGCGCGCCCTTGGTAGATCAGCCGGTCGATCCCGTACTCCTGGCTGAACGCGACCGACGGATCGGGGGCGTACCCGAGGTCGTTGAACATGCGGCCAAGCTCGCGCTGCTGCTTGCGGTAGGCGAAGAAGTCCAGGTCGCGCGGGAGGTCCCGGCCGAGCGCCGCGACCCCGGCGCAGCACCGCTGGCAGTGCTGCAGCACGCCGGCGGAGCCGGCCAGCTGCAGGGCCAGCCCGCGGTCCGCCGATTCCGCCAGGATCCGGTCTGCCTCCTGCAGCAGCGGCAGCACGGCTGCTGGCGGGCCCTCACTCAATCGGGATCTCCTTGAACCGGCGGTCGACGTCCTCGCCGCGGTGCCTGCGGTACCAGCGCAGCGCGTAGAACCAGCCGAACCCGACGGCGATCAGGATGCCGTTGACGATCAGCGAGATGTGCGCGTTCGCGCCGAGCGCCTTGTCCACAGCCGTACGGTAGGCGATGAACCCGATGAACGGGGCCGCCAGCACGCCGCAGATCGTCATCAGGGGGATCCCGGCGACCTTGATGTTGGCGGGCGACCGCTCGAGCGTCTGCTTGTGCGTGAACGGGAAGAACACGCCGGCCAGGCAGACGACCAGGAACGCGATCGCGAAGCCGAGGAACCCGGAAAGGATCGCGACCAGCGTCGTGTACGTGAAGATGGCCAGCGCGATCTCGGCCAGCACCACCAGCGTGACGATCGCGAACACCGGCGTATGCCGACGTTCCGATACGTTCGCGAACGACCGCGGCGCGACCCCGTCCAGGCCCCAGGCCAGCATCGCCCGCGACGAGTAGATGACGTTGCTGCCGAGCGCGAACGGGATGACGAAGATTACCCACAGGCTGATCAGGATCGTGAGAATCCCGTTGTTGCCGAGGATGGACGCGAACACGTTGAGGAACGGCGGCACCGGGACCTTCGCGGATGTGGGCGCGGCCAGCAGGAAGCGGTCGCCGAACGCGCCGCGGGCGAAGACCATCAGCAGGATCATCAGCACGCCGGTCACGATCATCGAGCCGACGATGCCGATCAGCGGGCCGCGCCGCACGTTCTTGACCTCGCCGCTGAACGACACCATGTTCACCGAGAAAAGGATCGAGAACGCGGGCCAGACCATGAAGTTGAACGTCGCGACCAGTCCGAAGCCGGGCGCCGCCGCGGCCTTGGACACGGCGGCGTAGGCGCCGGAGCCGGCGATCGCGTTGAAGTTCGTCGCGAAGTGCAGCACCCCGGTGCTGCCGAGGATCAGCAGCACGAGCGTTAGCGCCACGCTGCCGAGCGCGAACAGCCCGGCCCACCGCTGCAGCCGGAAGAACCCGCGCATCCCCCGGTAGACCATGAAGCCGATGAACAGAATCATCAGCGAGCCCATGACGAAGATCCCGTTGTGGCTGGAGAACCACGTGCCGGCGCTGGTCAGTCCGGAGCTATGCCACTGCAGGCCGAGTACGACGAACAGCGGCGCCAGCCCGTAGATGGCGAAGAACGCGCCGTTCAGGCCGAAGTAGAACGCGTACCAGAATGCCTGGATGAAGCTGATGACGAAGCCGACGGACGGGTGCACCACCCGGGACAGGAACACGTACTCGCCGCCAGACCGCGGGTAGACGGAGGCGAACAGGGCGTAGACGACGCCGAGCAGCGATCCGCCCACCACGACCAGCAGCGTGGCCAGCTCCATGGACGACCCGGGGTAGCTGGCCCAGGCGGTCACGATGAACACCATGTAGGCGATCGTGATCGCCATGGCGCCGTAGTAGATGGTGTCGCTGGTCGACACCTGGCGCACCAGCCCGGAACTGGCACGGGTGAAGACGCCGGGCACTTCGACGATGCGTGGCTCCGTCGGATCCATTTGGGGGCTCCTCTCTACCGCACCGGGCCAGGGCTCACCCGGATGTCAGCTGGATGTCAACGACCCCGCGGCGGGAGTCCAGGTCGATCAGGACGCCGTCGAGCACGCCCTCGCCATATTCGCTTCCGGGGTTCGCGACCCTGGTCCGGCCGAGCTTGCGCACTCCCCTGGACTCGTGGATGTGCCCGTGCAGCCCGAGCATGGGCTGGTAGCGCATGATCGCGTCGCGCACCGCCGTGCTGCCGACCGGGATCATGTGGGGCCCCGAACCGGACATCACCATGCGCAGCTCGCTGTCCAGTTCGGGCGCGAAGTCCAAACCGCTTCCGTGCGGCGGGACGTGCAGGTTGAAGATTGCGCGGTCCGGCCGCTCGACCGTGTCGGCGACTTCCGCGATCTTCGCCGCCAGCTGGTCTTCCGGGATGTCGCGCGGGCAGTTCCACGGCGTCGGGTTGCCGTAGCCGATCCCCATGATCTGGAAGCCGTCGCCCAGGTCGAGCACCCGGCCGTCGGGATTCCGGATCAGGCTCGACGTCTGGAGAAGGTCGTCCACCTCGTAGAAGTCGTCGTTTCCGGCGCTGACCAGGCACCGGATCCCGGCTGGGCCGAGCCGGTCCTCGGCCATGTCCACCCAGCGGCGGACGCGCTCGAGCGCAAGCGTGCGGAACAGCTCATCGATCTTCGGCTGGTCGCCCTCGTACTCCGCGTACTCCTCGTCTGTGGTCTCGAACACGTACTGGCCGGTGTCGGCGATGTGCGCCTTGAGCTTTGCCAGCTCCTCGCGGGTCTTCAGCCGCCACTGCCGCCCGAGGAAGTTCTCGACCAGCCAGTTGCCGTTCGCCTGGGCGCGGACCGGGACGATGAACTTGCCGGTGATGTCACCGCCGACGATCACGGTGTCGGCCTCGTAGAACTTCGGCGCTGCGAGGAACTTCAGCCAGCAGCGCTCCGACGCGTGCACATCGGAGACGAAGTAGATGCGGGTTCGTGCCACTCGAGCGCCCGATCACTTGTTACGTATACTGAAACAGTTTGTGCCGTATATCGGTACGCTAGCTGCGTCGCCGATATCGGGTCAAGATCCTGACCAGACTCGTAACTGCTGGAAACGCGGCAAAGCGGAAGGTTGATGGCCATGGCTGGCCGGGCTTCGCAAGGGAACACGCTGAGCTCGCTCGACCGCGGGCTCGCCGTCCTGCACGTGATCGCGCGCCGCGGCGAGGTGCGGCTGGCCGAGCTCGCCAAGGAGCTGGGTACGTCGCGGACCACGATTTTCCGGGTCCTGGAGACGTTGCGATCCCACGGGTTCACTGAGCACGTGGCGGAGCGCCACACCTACCGGCTAGGCCCGGGTGCTCGCTCGCTGGCCGCGCTCGCCACGCATTCGGCGATCACCCGCCTTGCCGAGCCCCCAATGGCCGACCTGCGCAACGCGACCGGCGAGACCGTCAACCTGGTCGGCGTGCATGGCAGCCGGCTGGTCTACGAGGTCGTGCTTGAGGGCGGCTACGCGCTGCGCAGCCTGCCGTCGCTAGGCATGACGGTCGCCGCGCACTGCAGCGCCCTCGGCAAGGCCGTGCTCGCGGAGTCGCCGACGGCGCTGCGGGAGGTCCTGCTTGGGCCCGAGCCCTACCAGCGGTTCACTGAGAAGACCATCACCACCCGCCGCGACCTGGACGCGGAACTCGAGGCGGCCAGGCAGCGCGGCTACGCGATCGACGAAGAGGAGATCGAGACCGGGCTCACCTGCGTGGCCGCGGCCATCGACGGCACCGGGGGCAGACCGGCCGGCGCGATCTCGATCTCCGGGCTGACTGGCCGTATGCACCGGCTCGACCTGCCCGAACTCGGGGAGCGGGTGCACGCCTGCTGCGCCGACATCGCAGCGGCACTGCAGGAAACCGGGTCGTGACCTCGCCCGGCCGCGGCTAGCCCGGCCCGCCGAGGCGGGCCTGCAGCCGGCGCATGCCGCGCAGCCACCGGTCCCGGTCACCGGCCCGGCGCTGCTCGTAGATGGCCACGTCGGGGTGCGGCAAGATCAGGAAGCGCTCGTCGCCGATGGCCTCGATGACGCACGCGGCGACGTTTTCCGCGCTCAGCACGCCGTCCACCGAGGCCTGCGGCGTGCCGAGGCCGGTCCGCTCGGCGGGCATCTCGCTGACCTCGCGGTGGCTCGTGGCGATCAGGTTGGTGCGCACCGCCTGCGGGCACAGGCA
>Ga0070764_10001091_pt1 | contig 11606 bp, 6 predicted proteins | sample HubBroMetageWRM4_FD_67287 | JGI IMG/M metagenome (GOLD analysis project Ga0070764, IMG submission 67287) | Warmed soil microbial communities from the Hubbard Brook experimental Forest, New Hampshire - Hubbard Brook CCASE Soil Metagenome WRM 4 | ecosystem: Environmental > Terrestrial > Soil >... | reverse complement strand
CGGGGCTCGCATTCGGCCCTGAATTCGGGTAATCCGTCCCGTCGAACTTCAGGCTTTTATTGATACCGGCCACTGAATCGATGAGAGAAAAGCCGTCACCCTGATACGGCTGGATCTGAATTTCGTAGGGCGAGACAAATACTTCGCTCGTACTTTGCCATGTGCCCGCGAAGCCTGAATCTCCGGCTTTGCGCAGATAGAGGTAGTCGACGGTGAAAGGCGACCCGTCAGGCCGGTATTCCGTATATAAGTCGCGAAGCGTCCCGCCGTCCTCTGACAGCGTCCAGATGGCGGTGAGCAGGGTGCGCTCCTTGCTCTTGCGGACCACCTTCCATACACGAGGCCCCTGCTCGGTTACGGACAAGGTGGTGCCGAAGATACCGGGCTGGTCAGTTCCGTCGATGGCCACAGTCTCGCTATTGGGCTCGGAAAAGATGAATGTGTACTTGTTCGCGCCCTCGGACTCCACCTTCATCGTATCGGCGGGTAATTGGGATCGGGAAGAATCGAGCTTCCATTTGCCTGTAAACGGGTCGTCCGCGGCCCGTGAAGTTCCCGTGACGATACAAACAGCAATCAGTAGCTGCAATGTGCGCTTCAACATTCCGTCCTCCTTGCAAGGTGAAAATTCCGATCCGCAGGGCTTCATCGTTACCGGCCAGCACGGGCGGTTCGCATTGTCGGGAAGCACGCGAAGGGCCATGTGGCATGGCCACAGAGCGCCTATTGGAACCTCGATTTGACGGCAGTTGCCGATTCGGGGGAATCAATTCCTCCTGCTAGAACGTTCGCTCGAAAGCTGACCTGTTCACAGGCGGACAGTGGTGTCCCAATGCGAACACAATCCCAGCCACAATTTCCTCATGAACTTCTATCGTTCAGGCGGCCACGGCATGATGGCGGGTCGAAACTGAGATGGCAGAACCTTAATGAATGGCCATTGGCGAAGGCAGACTTGTTCTGCCTTCAGAGTGGTCGCCCCCTCTTCCATAATCGAAAATGCCCGGATACCATTCTGTCTCTCAGCGTCGAGATCAGAAACTCATTGCAGGAAGCGACCGTAAGGCTTCTGGACGGGTGGTGGCCAAACAGGAAGTCTCAACTTTGACAAAAGTACGTCGCGGGTGTCGATTAATTCATAAGTTCCGGTTGGCTGGTTATTCGCCAACTTGCCGAAGACATAAATCATAAATCTATCTGAGCACCTCAATGAATGACGCGGCCTGTGGGTGTTGAAAAAGTCAGCCCTAATGGGCTGATTTCTATGGCAGTGCAAGGCGTTTGTCGCATAGTTTGGCCACGCTGTTTTGGATGTCTATTGTCGAAGGACGAACGCTCAGACCGACAGACCGCGGCGGGGATTGCCGAAGCAGCCAGATCCATGACACATACTCTCTCCTTGTTGGAACTCGGCTCCGCCTTCCGGGCCGCAGACACAGGTCAGGACGGTTCGTCGTAAACTCCGACATCCGCGATGTGGGATATATTAGAGCAGCCTCGCCCGTATGCGGCCCACTGTCGCGCTGAGGGTAGTCGCGCGACAGTCTCCTAAGTTAACGTACGGCCATTCCGTCAAGCGGATGACGGCCCAGCATCTGATCTGCTTCTATTGTAAGGATGTTAGCTGAGGAACAGTTTCAGTTATCAGGTCTGGACCGACGGGCAGACCGAGTAGATAGCCTTGAAGAGAAGTGCATCCCAAACGAGTGAGAAACTCCTGCTGCACAGAAGTCTCGACTCCTTCCGCCACAATGTTGAGATTGAGCGTGCGGCCAAGCGCGACGATGGCAGAAATGATCGCCGCATCTTCAGGGTCTCTCGCCAGGTCGCGAACAAATCCGCGGTCGATCTTGAGCTCGCTGGCTGGAAACCTCTTCAAGTACAGGAGACTCGAATAGCCTGTACCGAAATCGTCGATTGAGATATGTACACCCATCTCAGTGAGTTGCCTCAAAATCGTCATACTGCTGTCAACGTCGCGCATGGCGGTTGATTCGGTCACTTCCAGCACCAGGTAGCGCGGCTCGAGTGCATGACGTGCCAAAGTTGCCGCGACCAGTTGAGTCAGACCCGAGTGAGCGAACTGCACGGCTGACAGATTTACGGCCACGGTCCAGTCGGCCTTTACTGCACTCCGCCACACCGCCATCTGACGGCAGGCCTCGTCCAGCACCCACTCGCCTATGGGTACAATCAGGCCCGCCTTTTCAGCAGCGGGAATGAATTGATCCGGTGGCACCATGCCGCGTTCGGGATGCTGCCAACGTAGCAGAGCCTCTACACCCGTCAAAGCCGTCGTGAGAGCATCAAACTTGGGTTGGTAGAGAAGCAGGAATTCGCGCCGCTCCAGTGCGAGACGAAGATCGCGCAACAGCTGCATTTGTTGCTGTGCGTTGGCATTCATCGAGGCTTCGAAGAAACAATAGCGGTCGCGCCCCTGCGACTTTGCATAATACATCGCGGCATCGGCATTCATCAGAAGTTCGTTCTGATGCTGGTCGTCACCATCAAATAAAGAAATTCCGATACTGGCGGAAACCATGCAGTCGTGGTCGGCTATTTCATAGGGGCGGCGGATAACCGTTAGCAGCTTCTCCGCGATTCCGGCCACATCTGCCGGGTCGTGAGCCTGGGTCAGAAGGACAAATTCATCTCCGCCCATCCTTGCCAACGTGTCGCTGCATCGAATGTTCGCGAGGATCCGCAACGCTACCTCCGCAAGGAGAGCGTCGCCGACGTGGTGACCGTAGGCATCGTTGACGCATTTGAATCCGTCCAGGTCGACGAACATGAGGGAAAAACGCGTGTTCTCACGCTTTGCGATTTGGACTGCCTGATCCAGTCGATCTTCCAGCAGCACGCGATTTGGCAATTTGGTGAGGTTATCATGCAAGACGAGGTAAGTGAGTTCCTCGTTAGCACTGGCCAGGGACGTCGAAAGGACCGATGTGCGGGATTCCAGCCGGAGATCGAGTACAGAGATAATCAGCGTGACCGACAAACACCCCAGCGTACTGATGGTAACGAGAATCGCAAGCCATCCTTGATCCGCTCCTGCGTGCGCTGCACCGCAAGCGCTGCCCGTCGGAAAACGCGCGGCTGCCATCCCTGTGTAATGCATGCCGGCGATGGCAATGCCCATCACGATCGCTGCGCCCACGCGCAGCAGCCTGACGCGCGAGGAGTGCCCGCGCAGATGGAACGCGATCCGCAGAGCAGCGCCTGAAGCACTGATCGCGATAAGAATCGAGAGAGCGAATAACGAGGGCGTGTATTGAATTCCAGGGCTCATGCGCATGGCAGCCATGCCGGTATAGTGCATTGCTGCCACGCCGCTGCCCATCAGCACCGCGCCAGCGCTCAGACGCCCCCATGAAAGCTCATTCTGCGAAACCAGCCAGAGGGCAAAGCCTGAGGAGGCAATTGCAATGAGCAGAGACAATGAAGTGATTCGGACGTCATAGCCCATTGGGACCGGCAGCTTATAGGCAAGCATGCCGATGAAGTGCATGGACCAGATACCTAGCCCCATCGCGAATGAGCCACCACCTAGCCACGAGCATACGGCAACTCGCGTTTGCGACGCCGTGATGCGCCCAGCCATATCCAGTGCCGTGTAGGAGGCAAACATCGCCACGAATAACGAGACAAGGACCAGCCCGCCGCTATAAATGCCGATTAACACGTAACCCTCTTCTGTCCGCAGAACCAATCGGTCCCAGTTTCACCGACAGTTGGGCAGCCGCTTCCTCGTCATCGTTATCGGCAGCGCAGGAGAAATCTATATGAAGTAAAAGTATGAAACGATTCCGATTCTGTAGCCGATTGCCTCTCGTGGATCGATTCCTGTCGTGACTGAACCGTCCAATTTCTGACAATTATGACTCTCAGTCGTTGCTGACAGGACGTGTGCCTCATTGAGCCGTAAATATCGAGCCTTCTACGTTCCGGTCGGGTTGTCGCCTACCCTCCCCCAACTCCAAATTTTGGTTATGTCCGAGTTGGCGGTGACTCGGGCTCAATGCGAGAACTGGGTGCTCTCGGGTCTGGCAAGACGGAATTACCTATATCCTCGTTCTCCGGGGACGATGGCAGCGGGAACGAACCGCTCTCAAATTGAGGGTTGATAGCGCGGGTGAACTAAGACGGTGAAAGAACGCACAACATTCACAGAGAACGGAGGAGTGCTAACGAAAGTGATCGACGAGCATGATGTCGCTGTTTATATCGCTTTCTTGTGAATAGAGGATCCAGCGGCCATCCGGAGAGATCGACAATCCGCCAGAGAAATCATTGTCCACGGCAAAGATGGGGCGTATTTGCCTGGTGGCGAAATCAAAATAGCGGAGAGATCTGGGCGCCTCGGCAGGAACGAAATAGATACCTGTTGGGGAGAGCGTCCAACGGTTGTAGAAGCTCACGCGAGGCAATCCGTCCACTTCTGATTCCGTACCGGGCTGCCCCGACAGGACCGTTTTCTTCAGCGTCGAATTGTCGGCGTGGCTTGCAAAATATACTGCCTTCCCATCGAAAGACTCCTGCGGACTGATCCCATCGATATCGTTGGATAGTGCAACCGCATCCCCACCGGAGGCGGGACAACGATACACTCCAGTTCTGCCAGCTTCTTCGGATCTGAAATAGATCCACTTTCCATCGCGGGACCAATAAGGTTGAATTACGCCGGAAATATTTGTGATGAGTTTTCTGGGCTTCAGTTCGGCCACGTCCGCGATATATATTTCCCAGCGGTCATAGGGAAGCGAGTTAAACGCTATCCTGCTTCCGTCCGGCGACCATTGCGGACTGCCACTCGCATAATTGGGGTTCGAGACCTGAACCAGGTTGCTGCCATCGTCACTGCTGATCCAGACTCCCTGCCGGCCCGATCGGATAGACGCGAAGGCAATGCGCTTTCCATCCGGAGAGTATTGAGCGTCCCACTGTGCCCGCGAGGAAGGGACGAGTTCTACGGGCGGAGATTCCGGGTGAGTCAGGTCCCTGCGCCAGATGTTCAGGCGACTGGAGTAGGAACTGAAGGCAAGCTTGTCTCCCCGGGCCGAAACCGCGGGCAGCCGCGCATATACCGCGAAGGCAAGCGTCTTGATTGAACCATTCGCGACGCTAACTTCGCCGAACTGTCCTGATGAGAATGAGAATCCATGCCAAAGGGTATAAATGAGTTCCTTGTCGTCGGCCGACCAGGTCAATCCGGTTGGCCACTCCTCAAACAAGGAAACCATTTTAGGCTGACCACCCTCAAGAAGTAGGGAATACAGGACGGCTTCCTTCCCGTTAATACACCAGTAAGCGAGGTGGTCGCCGCTGTGAGAAAAGGCGGGTTGAACTTGCCCAAGGCACTTTGAGGTCTTCGGAATCCGCTCGGTGTCCCCCGTTGCCGTGGAGAGGAGATAGATCCCTGTATGATCGTCGCTCGGCAGCCGGTCGCTGAATGCGATCGACCTGCCGTCCGGCGACCAGCTAACCGTCGTATCGTCTTCCCTGGATGCTTGGGTGGACCGCAGCCTTTTCTCCGGACCGCCTAGCACGGGGACGACATATAAGCCTGTGTCGGGACCGGACGTGCGCTGAAAGGCGATCTGCGTGCCGTCGGGAGACCATGCCGGACTGATCCATTCCGAGGGATGCCGCGTAAGGCGGAGAAGGGTTTCGCTTCCTATTGCCTTCACGTACAGGTCGAAGCCTTTGGTCCCGGGTGCGGGATCACCGTTCCAGGCGAAAGCGATTCGGGAGCCATCGGGAGAGAAAGCAGGCGCAGTCTCCTCTCCGGGCAAAGCCGTAAACGGAACAGCCGTCAAGACTGCCTGCTCACTCGGACTCTGATGCCGATGCCATCGATACGCAAGCACCGTGGCAAGGGCAACGACCGCAATGGCGAGAACACCGGCGGCGATCTTCAACCACAACTTGCGAGAGTCTGAACCCCGATCCGGTGCGACCGTGACAACTGGCTGTTCTACTGGAGATACGGACCGCTTCAGTTCACCGATGAAGCGGTACCCCCGCCGCGGCAGGGTCTCGACAAAGCGCGGACTCTCGGCCGAATCCCCCAGCACTTCGCGAATCTTGTTAATAGCTGTGTTCAGATTGTGATCGACGTCGACAAAGGTGTCCGGCCACAGCCGCTTCTGCAGTTCCTCCCGCGTCACCACGTCGCCCGGCTGCTCCAGCAGAATGCTCAGAACCTGAAATGGCTGCCCACCGAACTTCAGCTTAACTCCCGCCTTGCGCAGCTCACCCGAGCGCAGATCAACCTCGAAATCACCAAATCGAAGGAGTCGAAGCTGGCGCGCTGCCTCTGCCATGGCAGATATCCTCGCGATCTGCGGCGGTACCGATCACATTCCCGGACTACGAGAGGGCTTCGTAAACGCATGAACAGCAATTAGTTAGTCGATGGAGATTCTTTCGATCTTTCATTGACCGACATTTTACCCGCTATCGATTGAGGTAGTCCCGCCGAAGCACCAATGTCGCCTCACCTCGTAACCCGCGAGGCGGAGGTCGGCATGAAATCCACTCGCCACATTCAGTTACTCGCCGCAGTCAGCCTGGCGTTGACCATCCTTCCCGCAATCGAAGCAGAGCCTCGCTGCCCGGGGAACACCGCCAGTGTAACCCCGCGGATTGTCCAACACGCACTAATAGTTATTCCCGTGAAGATCAACCAGATGGGCCCGTTCGATTTCATGGTGGATACCGGAAGCCAGGTTACGGTCATCGATCCATCTCTGGCCGCACAACTCGACCTCAAAGCTCAAGGCAGGGTCGGCCTTGTTTCCGTTGCAAGCGTTGCGCAGGCGTCTGTAACCCTTCTGGATAGCTTGGAAGCCGACTCGCACGTAATCGAAAAATCACCTGCTATAGTCCAGGACCTTCGGCAGATTCAGGCAGCCGATCCTCGGATTCGGGGAGTTCTCGGTGAGAGCTTCCTTGCTCACTTCGATCTGCTCATCGACTATGGACACAAATTGCTTTGTCTCGACGAGACCGGCGCGATGCGTGATAGTGTGCGCGGCGAGCACGTTCTCTTTGTGCCTCCGCAACATCCTGCAGATGAATTGCCATTCATGGAACGGCTGGTCATTTCGGTTCAGCTCTCCGGTACCGGAGCTGGGGCGATTCTACTGCAACTCGATTCCGGCAGTGACGGTCCGATCCTTTATGCAGGCAGCAAGGATCCAGAAGTCCAGGTACTCGTGCACTCTGCAGCGCTGCAGGGAGGCAACACGACCAGTGCGCAACGGGCTTTTGCTGTCGTGCCGCCACAGACGATGCAGATCGGCAACCACATCCTTAGCAACATCTCATTCGTGACACCAGTGAGCGTCCAGGAGAGCCTCCCAAGCCGTCATGAAGACGGCTTGTTGCCGACCGTGCTCTTCCAACGAGTCTTTATTAGCGGTGGCGGTCGCTACGTGGTCTTCAACCCGAAGTGACGGTACTTTCTCTCGCCTCACAGAACGGGTTGGGTATCTGAGGATCGCCGATTCATTCCTCTCGGGTGAGGACAATACGGAAACTATCCCCTTGTGCCATCGGTAACTTGGAGGTGCTGCCAGGTCAGGCGTGTTCCGCTTGCCTCCAGGTGTCGAATGCTGTTCCGGTCGGTTTGTTTGAATGTTAAGTCATTGAGGAGCATGTGGTGTTGCATAGGCTGAACTCAGCGGCGAAGCTGTTTCAAGAACAATCACAGAGGCTCCTCGAAGACATATGTATTACATCGGACTGGATGTACACAAGAAGACGATCAGCTACTGCGTGAAGGATGTCGGTGGGAAGATCCAACAGGAAGGCAAGGTTGGATCGACTCGGCGAGAGCTGGACTGCTAGATGAGGACTCTGCCGAAGCCATGGATGGTAGCGATGGAAGCGACGATCTTCAGAGGCTGGATCTACGACTACCTCCTCCCCCATGCAGAGCAGATCAAGGTAGCTCACCCGTTGCTGCTGCATGAGATTGCAGCAGCCAAGAAGAAGAACGATCAGATTGATGCGAGCAACATCGCTGACTGTCTGCGCTGCGATTTTCTGCCAGAGTGTCACATCCATCCGGCAGCCGATTTTTGAGACGGCACTTTGCTCGCCTCCGTACTGGTCATGGCATTGGAACGAGCCATTTGCGAGCTCACTGGCAGTCTGTTTGGCCCATGTTCAGTTACGAACAGCAAAGTGCGAAAGTGGACACTTAACACGTATTCCTGGATAGTGGTGGCAAAAGGAAGCGGACGGCGGAAGTTCCTGCAGAATCAAGGTTTACATCGATCTATCCTCGGCTGGCCCGCGTCTTATACCTGCCTGCGGTCGGTAATAATCGTGGAAGTTGAAGTGCTGATGACTAAGCGGTGGCCTCGTACTTTCGTTTATTCCGTGTCAGGAGATACGTATGCAGACACTGCTTCAGGATCTCCGTTTCGCGTTCCGGCAGATTCTTCGCAATCCCGGCTTTTCCCTCACCGCAATTCTCTCGCTCACGCTCGGAATTGGCGCCACGGTCGCCGTGTACAGCATCCTCTACGATGCCGTGCTTCATCCCTGGCCCTACTCTGGAATCGAGCGGATCGTCGATGTCTGGATTACGGATAGCGCCGGTCGTGATGGAACGTGGGGGCTGACAGGACCGCAGATTCGTCAGTTGCGGCAGACGCACGCCGTCGAAGACGTGGTTGCCTCGAACTACACGGACCAGACAGTTACGGGTAGTGACGTACCCGACGACGTGATCGTGAATGAAATGACGGGATCCCACTTCCAATTCCTGGGACTGCCGCCCCTCCTGGGCCGCTACATCGTGCCTGCTGATGTGCCTGATAGCCAGGATCCGCAGCCCGTAGCGGTGTTGAGCTACAAGTTCTGGCAGCGTCACTTTCGTGGCGATCCTGCGGTCGTGGGGAAATCCATCCAGCTCAATCACAAGACCTACACGATCATCGGCGTGATGCCGGTGCGCTTCACATGGAGAGATGGAGATGTCTACATCCCCTTGAAACTGGGTTCCGATCAACTCCATCGATATGGACCGGAGATCAAGCTGAAGCCCGGAGTGAGCTTTTCCGCTGCGGCGGACGAATTCCGACCGCTGTATCAGGAATTCGATCACCAGACACCGAACATCTTTCCCAAACAATACAAGCTCAGCGTACGCGGTCTGGCGGACACCTACACCCGCGATCTCAAGAAGACGATGTATCTGCTCTTCGGAGCGGTTGGGCTTCTCCTCGCCATCGGCTGCGGCAACGTTTCGATTCTTCTCCTCGCGCGCGGGACTGCGCGTCAGCACGAATTCGCCGTGCGCTCTGCTGTGGGAGCGAGCGGATTCCGCATCATACGCCAGCTCCTCACGGAATCGCTGCTTTTGTCTTTGACCGGGGCGGCGCTAGGCGTCTTTGTTGCTTATCGGGCAATTGGATTCATAATCCCGCGGCTACCGGACCACTCTTATCCCTACGAAGCCGATTTCCATATCAATCTCGCCGTAGTCTATTTCAGCGTGGGCCTGGCGGTATTCAGCGGGATCATCTTTGGCCTTTTCCCGGCGCTGCAGTCCGCCCGTCCGGAAATCAGCCAGGTAATGCAGGCCAGCATGCGACGGCTAACCGGTAGCGTGAGGGGCAGACGGCTGCACACGGCTCTCATCGCCGGCCAGATTGCCCTCACCCTGCTGCTGATGACCGCTGCCGGCGCAGCCATCCAGGGCTTCCTTCACATGCTTCGTGTTCCGCTCGGTTATGATCCGCAGCATGTGATGTCGATTGTCATCCCGCTGCACGAAAACGCATACACCACCTGGACTGAGCGCAGTCGCTTCTTCACTCAGCTCCGGGAGAAGATTGCAGCAACTCCTGGCGTGCTTGTAGCGGGCATTTCGACCAACGCCACTCCACCGGACAGCGGCTGGGTTCTTCCTGTCGAAATTCTGGGCAAGCCCGCATCGCAGGCTCAGGAAGCCCATTTGGAATTCGTCAGTCCTGAATACTTCAGCTCTCTACAGATACCTCTTGAGACAGGGCGTATCTGGGACCAGGGCGAGATCGCACGTGGGGCTGGACTGATCCTCGTGAACCAAGCATTCGTGCGCCGCTACATGGATAGTAAGGACGCGCTCGAACACTCGGTTCGCGTGCCCCAATTCGCCACCCTTCCTCCCATGGTGTTAACGGCAAGTGGGGCGAGTGGATGGCTTCCGATCATTGGTGTCGTCTCCGATTCACTTGATGATGGACTGGACAAGCCCGTTGCGCCGGCGGTCTACGCTCCTTACACGCTGCTGACACCGCCGGTTACACAGGTGCTGGTGCGCACCCGCGGTGAACCTCTAACCCTGCTGCATAGCGTTCGCCAGCAGATCGCTTCCATCGATCCAGATCAACAGATCTTCGGCGATGTGCGCGACCTGGAAGGCTGGATTCAGCGCGAACCGGAGTTTGCGCGTGGACGCCTCATTTCCATTCTCTTCGGCGCATTTGCCATCCTGGCGCTAGCGCTTGCCGCGTTGGGCTTGTACAGTGTGGTCTCCTACACAGTCGCCCAGCGCACCAGTGAGCTTGGAGTTCGCGTTGCGCTCGGTGCCCGGCGAGGCGACATATTATGCCTCATTGGTCTTTCTGCCGGAACCAGTGTGGGGATTGGTATTCTCGCAGGCTTGGCTCTGAGCTTCGGATTGAATCACATGATCGCTCGGTGGATTGAGAACAGCACACGCGATCCCATGCTGGCGCTTCTGGTGTCGGCCATTCTCGTTTGCGTGGCCGCGCTCGCCTGCCTGATTCCTGCGCGCCGCGCTCTTGCCATCGACCCTGTGACAGCCCTGCGCTACGAGTAACGCTCGTATCGCAGGCGTCCACCTACAGTCTGTCCCTGTTGGTGTTTTGCTATGCATGCAGAATGCCAAATGTGGCTCAAAGGCTGCTGGCTTGGGTCCGAAGTGTAGACCCTCTCCGCGCAGAACCGCCAAAAGTACCGACAGACCTGGATCAGTGTTTCTGGAATCTCAACGAGCGCATAATCGCCGAGTCGCTCATGGAGCATCGAAGGGAGTCGTCAGGCATGTGCTCCAGACGCCTTCATCCGTTGGCTTCATTGCGCGGGAACATTGACGCTCAAAGTTGACAGCAACCATTCAGCTCTCACAGGTGCGGGATTTTAGTAGTATCCCATCCGCCGCCGAGTGCTTTAATCAGTAGTACGCTCGCATCCAGGCGACGTTCCATGATGTCGAGATCGTTGCGTTGATTGTTAAGCGCGGCAGTCTGCCAGGTGACGACCTGGAGATATGTATCGACTCCACCCTCATAACGCGTCTGAAAGAGATCCAGAGAGTGCTCGGCGGATGCCGTGGCTTCATGCTGCTGCTGCGCCTCGTTTGAAAGGACACGAAGGGCTGCCAGGTTATCTTCTACCTGTTGAAACGCTGTGAGCACCGTCTGCCGGTAATTTGCCACTGTGCCGTCATACTGGGCCACGGTGATGTTCTTAGCAGCGCGGCGGCGTCCGGCGTCGAAAAGAGGTTCTGAAAATGCGGGGCCCACAGCCCAGAAACGGCTTGGCCAGTTGAACCAGTTCAGTGCGGATGTTCCTTGAAAACC
>Ga0070764_10001087_pt1 | contig 11626 bp, 12 predicted proteins | sample HubBroMetageWRM4_FD_67287 | JGI IMG/M metagenome (GOLD analysis project Ga0070764, IMG submission 67287) | Warmed soil microbial communities from the Hubbard Brook experimental Forest, New Hampshire - Hubbard Brook CCASE Soil Metagenome WRM 4 | ecosystem: Environmental > Terrestrial > Soil >... | reverse complement strand
GCGTACAGGGTGCCGATGGCCAGCGACGTCTTGCCCGATCCGGACACGCCCACGACCGCGACCGTGCACCACAGCGGCACGTCGACGTCGACGTCGCGCAGGTTGTTATGCCGTGCGCCCCGGACGCCGATGGCGGCGGGCAGCGGTCCCGGCTCGGGCCGGTCAGTGGTCGCCATGGTGCCTACCTAAGCACGAGGGGGCGCCCGCGCCGGGACCGGTCGCGGCGGGTCCCGGAACGCGGGCTGACACGCTCGGCCTCAGGGATGGACTGGTCCGCTCGGGCCCTTGTCCAGGCGCAGCGACTGCATGATCTGGAACGTGGTCGTCAGCGTGAACTCCTCGATGTCCGCCGCCGCCAGCACGCCGCTGTACTTGGCGATCACCGGCCTGGCCGCACGCTCGGTGACAGCGTCGAGATGACCCTTGACGCCGGCCCAGACGTTCTCGCCGTAGCGCATGTAGTACGGCACCGGGTTGACGCTCGCCAGTGCCTCCCTGGAGCTGGCCTCGATGTCGGCGATGTACTGCTGGTGCACGATGACGTCGTCCCGGCTGGCGAGCCTGCCCAGGTGCCCGCTGATGAGGTGCGACCACGGGTAGGAAAGCGCGATGTCGGGAGCGGCCATGTATCCCTGCACGTCCTCGCTCAGGTTGACGTTGTAGATCGGCACCCAGCCCGCGTTGACGACGTCGATGAACATCAGGGTGTCGTGGCCGGGGAAATGGATGTAGATGTTGTCCGGCGTGTGGTTGGAGCCGCGCCAGGCCAGCTCGACCCGCTCGCCGCCGACTTCCAGCGTGTAGCTGTCGGCGAAGGTCACGTCCGGCAGCGGCCGGGCCGGGTCGTTGTCCCTGGCCAGCAGCCGCCGGGTCTCCTCGTGGCCGATCCGGACGACGCTCTCGAACAGCGAGGCGGCCGCTCCGTGGTCGGCGTGATGATGGGAGTAGACCAGGTGCGTCACCGTGTTGCTGACGCCCTCAGCCGCGGCGATCTCGTCGACCGCCCGCCGCAGGTTATGGCCGATGCTGGGCGGGGCGTCGAACAGGACCACGCCGTCCGCGGTGACCAGGAACGCTGAGTTGTAGACCCCGTCGGTGACCCAGTACAGGTTCCGCTCGACCCGTCCGACGTGGTACCCCTGCTCGTTCAGGGCGGGACCGAGCGCCGAACGCGGAACGGGTGCGTACTCGGGCAGTTCGTCGGCACTGCCCGTACCGGCGGCTGGTGCTGTCACGGCATCTCCCTCGCAGCTAAGGGCACGTCCCTGGCCGGCCGTGCGCTTCACGTGCTGCCCACGCTGGCCGGCCGCCAGGTGACGAGGCATCGCCGGATCATGATGATTTCGGCAGTGGCCTGGCCAGGTCCGCTAGCCGCCGTAGGCCGGCAGGATGGCCCCGCTCACCGGCGCCGCCGCGTCGCTGACCAGGAACGCGATGACTGCGGCGATCGCCTCGGGCGCCACCGCGTGCGCGAGCAGCTCGGCCGGGAACGAGGCCCGGTTCGAGGCGGTGCTGATGAGCTGCGGAGCTATCGCGTTAACCCGGATGCCGTCGGGCCGGAGCTCGAGATCGAGGACGCGGGTCAGGTGCACGAGCGCCGCCTTGCTGGTGCCATAGGCCGCCATGCCCGCGGCCGGCTCGAGGCCTGGCCGCGCGGCCACATGGACGATGGCACCGCCGCCGCGGCTTCGCATGTGCGGCGCCACCGCCTGGCTCAGCCAGAGCGCGGGGGCCAGATTGACCTCCAGCATGAGCCGCAGCGTCTCGGCCGTCGTGGCGAGCGCGTCCCCGAGGGCGAACGTCCCGATTGTGTTCACCAGTACGCCCGGCGGCCCGAGCTCGGCCGCTATCCGGTCGATCAGCCGGGTAACCGCGCCGGGATCGGCCGGATCGGCGACTTCCTTGCGCACGGCGTCCGGCAGATCGCTCATGGCGGGCTCGCTGCGGTCAAGCGCGACCACCGAGTGCCCGGCGCCGACGAGGGCCGCTACGGTCGCGTGTCCGAGCGCGCCGCCGGCGCCGGCCACGACCGCTACCGTGTCCTGGCTCATGACGTCTCCGCCGGGATCTCGGCGATCTGCTCACTGCCCATAGGCCGAGCCTCGCCGCCGGGCTGGTGACTGGTCCTCACCTGTTCCTGGTGATTCCCCGAGCCCCCGGCTTACTCGAATGCGGCCGAGAAAAGGTAGGCCGTCGCCAGGCTGCGGTACGGCCGCCAGCTCTCAGCGATCGCCAGCACCTCGTCTTCGGCGGGCAGGTGATCGAGGCCGTAGGCGGCGCGGACGGCCTTGCGCAGGGCAAGGTCTCCCGGCAGGACGACGTCCTCGCGCCCGAGCGCCACGATCAGGGCGCCCTGCGCGGTCCACGGGCCGATGCCGGGGATATCAGTGAGAGCCGATATCAGCTCGTCGTCTGGCAGCGTGGCCAGCACCTCCGGATTGAGTCGCCCGTCGGACAGGCGCTCGGCGAGCTCGCGGAGGGTGCCGATCTTCCGCCAGGACAAGCCCGCGTCGCGGAACTGGGCCGGATCGGTGCCGAGCACCTCGGCGGCCGACGGAAGGCGGCCGCCGAAGCGCGCCTGGATGCGCTCGATGGTCCGGCGGGTGGACGCAACCGACAGCTGCTGGCCGGCGATCTGAAACAGCAGGGCACCGAACAGGTCCATCGGCGGCAGCTCGGCCAGCCACTGGCGCGGGTCGAAATCCGGCCGGCGTGCTACCAGCCTGGCCAGGACCGGATCAGCCGCGCGCAGGTGGCCCTTCGCCTGCTCCAGCCAGTCGGCGCCGGCCGGGCCTGCGCGACTCGACGTAGCCATCCCCGGGATTACTCCTTCCGCAGGCGGTCGGTGAGGACTATCTCCACCACATCTGCGACGGTAGCCTGCCGGGCCCAGTCCCGCTGCAGCTCGCACGCGAGCGACACCCAGCTGATCGGCTGGCCGCCCGCCTGAACCACGCGCTCAAGGCCGGCCCGGTGTGCCTCCGGCGAGGTTCCGCCGATCGCGTCGACGACCGGGTACGCCTCGAATCCCTCCCGCAGCGCGTCGAGAGCCGTGAAGGCCATGCAGACCTCGGTCCAGAGCGCGCAGAAGACCAGCTTCCTGCGGCCGGTCGCGCGGACGGCGGCGACGAACTCGGTGTCCTCCCACGAGTTCACCGTCGTCCGGTCCAGCGGCTCGTCCGCCTCGAGCAGGGCCGCCAGCTCGGGAATCGTCGTTCCCTGGCCGGCCGCCACGTTCACGGTGGAGTGCACGACCGGCACGCCGAAAGCCCTGATCGTCCGCACCGTCGATACGGCGTTCCTGACGAGCAGGTCGTGATCCATCGACCGGACGCTGGCCACCTGGGCCGGCTGATAGTCGATCAGCAGCAGCGCCGCGTTCTGCGGGGTGATCAGATGATCCGCGAGCGGGTCGCGGACGGGTGCACTGGTCATAGCGGGTCACCACTTTCCCGGTCAGGTGAGCTGAGCTGGCGGACCTCGAGCAGGCCAAGACCGAGCGCCTCGACCTCGGCCAGGACGCCATGGAGTCCCGCCTGGTCCAGTACTCCGGTGAGGACTGTCTCCGGCCCGTCCCACTTACCGGCCATCGCCGGAAACGCAGACAGCAGCGTCGCACCGAGCTGGCCCTTGATCCTGATCAGGTACCTGGCCGACGGAGGCTCCATGCACCGATAGTCCGGGGCGGCCAGGTGAGCGCGCATCGCCGGGATCTGGTGACAGATGCCGGAATCCCGCTGTCAGGGATCGGCACGGCGTCGTGCTGGCCGTTAATCTGGCTAGATGCAGCCAGCTCCGCGACTGATCCAGCGCGGGGAGCTGCTCGGATCCCTCGATCGCGCGACGGAAGCCAGGGTCACGCTGATCTCGGCGCCCGCGGGCAGCGGCAAGACCTCACTGCTGCGAGCCTGGGCCGGCGGTCCTGGCCGGGCGCACCGGCTCGCCATCGTGCAGGTCCAGCGCGATCAGCAGGACTCGCAGCAGTTCTGGCTCGCCGTCCTCCGCGCCATCCGGCAGGGGTCACGCCCGCCAGCCGACGGCGAGCAGCTGACCGGGACACCCGACTTCAATGAGACGGCCATCGGCGAGCGAGTGCTGTCCGAGCTCACCGCTCAGCCCGGCCGCACCTTCCTGGTCATCGATGATCTGCACGAGCTGACCTCGCCGGACGCGCTCACGCAGCTGAGCCGGGTGCTGCAGAAGCTGCCCCCGCATGTGCACGCGATCCTGGCCACGCGCCGTGACCTGCCGCTCCGGCTGCACAATCTTCGTCTGGCCGGCGAGCTGGCCGAGATCCGCGCCGGGGACCTTCGGTTTACCGAGCGCGAGACCCGCCAGCTCCTGGAAGCCTCGGGCATCACGCTGTCGGAAGCCGGAGTGGCCCGGCTGCACGAGCGCGCTGAAGGCTGGGCGGCCGGCCTGCGGCTGGCGGCCATGTCCCTCGCGAGCGGCCAGGACCCGGAGAGATTCGTAGCCGAGTTCTCCGGCAGCAGCCGCACCGTGGCCGAGTACCTGCTCGCCGAGATGCTGGAGTGCCAGCCGCCGGAGGTCCAGCAATTGCTGCTGCGCACTTCCCTGCTGGACCGGGTTAACGGCGAGCTGGCGGATCTGCTGACTGACCACGCCGGCTCCGAGCGCATGCTCCTGGATCTCGAGGACGCCAATGCCTTTGTCGTATCGCTCGATCCGGCCCGGACGTGGTTCCGCTATCACCACCTGTTCGCCGACCTGCTCCGCCTGGAGCTGCGCCGCAGGCTCCCCGAAGAACTGCCAGCCCTGCACCGGCGCGCCGCGAGCTGGCTGGCCGAGCACGGCGAGATCACTGACGCAGTCCGCCACACCCAGGCCGCCGGCGACTGGGCCGGCGCGGCCCGGCTGCTGGCCGACCACTCGTTTGGCCTGACGCTGGACGGCCAGGCCCAGACCATCGAGTCGCTGCTGCGGGCCTTCCCGCCCGGCGCCCTCACCCCGGGCCCCGATATCCCGCTGGCCCGCGCAACCAGCGAAGTCGCAGCGGGACGCCTGGACGAGGCGGCCGCCCACCTGACGGTCGCGGAAACCTCGGTGGCCGCGACCCCGCCGGAACGCCGGCACCGCCTCGAAGTGGCCATCGCGGCGCTGAAACTGTCCCTGGCGCGCAAGCGCGGCCACCTGGCGGGCGTGGTCGAGCAGGTCAGGTTCCTCGCCTCGCCGGTCAGCGGCCAGTCGGACGAGGACATCGCGCTGGACAGTGACCTGCGCGCGGTGGCACTGATGAATCTCGGCATCGTCGAAGCGTGGTCGCTGGGAAACCAGGACAGCCAGCGGCACCTGCAGGAGGGCGCCGAGCTCGCACGGAAGATCGGGCGCCCCTACCTCGAAGTGGCCTGCCTGGCGGAGCTGGCCTTCGCATCGAAGATCGAGCCGTTCGCAACCACCAGGCGGCGCTGCCAGGAGGCGATAGCCCTGGCCGAGCAGCATGGCTGGGGCGCGGAGCCAGTCATCGCGCCGGCGCTGGTGAACCTCGCGGGCACCTTCATCTGGGCGGGCGAGTTCGACGAGGGCGAACGCTGGCTGCGGCGCGCCGCCCGCGCCCTGGAGACAGACTCCGGGCCGCTCATCGGAGTGGTGCTGCACATAGGCACGGGGGTACTGCTGTCGGGCCGGCGCCAGCAGCGCGAGGCGCTGGCGGAGTTCAGTGCCGCCGAGCACCTGCAGGCCCAGCTGGAAGGCTCACACGCGCTGATGCGCCAGCTGGTGAGCTGGCGACTGGCCACCCAGGCCCGGCTCGGACAGCTCAGCGAGGCCCGGGCCGCGCTGGCAGGCCTCGACGGCGACCTGGCCGCTACCGCCGAGATCGCCAATGCCGAGGCGACCATCGGCCTGGCCGCAGGCAAGCCGGCCGCCGCTCTGGCCGCGGTCGGCGACGTCCTGACCGGTGCAGCTCCGGCCATCGGCTACACGACCGTGGTGGAGGCAACCCTCCTGGCCGCCCTGGCGCACCGGGAGCTGGGCGACAAGCGAGCTGCCACCTCAGCCGCCGAGAACGCGCTCGCCCTCGCGGAGGCAGACCGGCTCGTCCTGCCGTTCGCGATGACGGGCTCGCTGGAGCTGCTCGAGGCGATACCGCGCCATGAGACCTCGCACGCGGCCCTGCTGGCCGACATCCTCGACGTCCTGCGCGGATCCGCCAGAGCGCCCGGCCATGACTCTGCCCCGGCAGGGATCGAGCAGCTCAGCCCGAGCGAGCTGCGGGTGCTGCGGTACCTCCCGACGAATCTGTCCCGGCCGGAGATCGCCAGCGAGCTGTCGGTCTCGGTGAACACGGTCAACACTCATATCCGCAATATTTACGCCAAGCTCCTGGCGCAGGATCGATCCTCGGCCGTGCAGCGCGCCCGGGAGCTGCGGCTGCTCTCGGCGGGCGGCACAATCACCGGAACCAGGTGACAGCCGTTCACCCGGCCGCTGCCTAGCGTGAGCGGAAGCGATTCCGGCCACGGGAGGCGACGACGTCGATGACCAGCCACGAGCAGCGCTATCGGCTGGGAAAGCGCACTGTGTCCCGCATCGGCTTCGGCGCCATGCAGCTGCCGGGCCCTGGCGTATTCGGGCCGCCGCGCGACCGCGACGAGGCCATCGCGGTGCTGCGCCGCGCCGCGGAACTCGGAGTCGATCACATCGATACCGCCCAGTACTACGGTCCCGACGTCGCGAACGAGCTCATCCGGACTGCGCTGCACCCGTACCCGGACGGACTCGCCCTGGTCAGCAAGGTCGGCGCGCGCCGGGACTCAGCGGGCCGGGTGCTGCCCTTCGACTCACCGGCGCAGCTCAGGCAGGGAATTGAGGACAACTTGCGGAGCCTGGAAGTCGACCAGCTGGCCGCGGTCAATCTGCGCCTGATGGACGATGCCACGCCAGGTCAGCGATTCGACGACCAGCTCGCCGCGATGGTGCAGGCACGCGATGACGGCCTTATCGGCGGCATCGGCCTCAGCAACATCACCCGTGAGCACCTGCTGCACGCACTGGCGACTACCGAGATCGCATGCGTGCAGAATCCGATGAACCTGGCCGACCGGCATTCCCTGCCCGTGCTGGAGGAGTGCACGGCCCGTGGCATCGCCTTCGTGCCGTTCTTCCCGCTCGGCTCGGGCTTCGCCCGCGACAATCCGGTTCTGGACAGTCCGCTGGTGACGAGCATCGCGGCTCGCGTGCACCGCACTCCGGCGCAGATCGCGCTCGCGTGGCTGCTGCGATTCCGGCCCAGCATCCTGCTGATCCCCGGCACGTCCTCGGTGCGTCACCTCGAGGAGAACCTGGCGGCCGCGGACATCGAGCTGGACCCGGCCGCGCTCGACGCGCTGACCGCAGCGGGCTAGTACTGCCCGCTCCCGGCCCCGGGGGCGCGCGGACTGGCCGGTGAATCACCGGGATCAGGTGAATCCCAGTCACCACCACGGCCGCAAACCTGGGTGAGGAATCCGCCCGCCTGGCTGAACTCTCCCGCGAGCAGCAAGGGCAAAGGAGAACCACTATGACGAGCAACCTGGGTGTCTGGACCGCCGAGGACTGTGCCTTGGTGCTGATCGAGGACCATGCCTTCCGGCAGGCGGTGCAGGCAACCGGGCGGAAACGACTGATCGTCGGCGGGCTGCACACCGATCAGGTCGGCGTGGCGGCGGCGGAGAAGCTCGCCGCAGCCGGTCAGGGAACTCGCTGAGATGCCGGGCCGGCTGGCAGGCAAGGTCTGCGTTATCACCGGAACCGGCGGCAGCATGGGACGCGCCGCCGCCCTGACATTCGCGCGCGAGGGCGCATCGGTCGTCGGCTGTGACGTCACGGTCGAGCCGGCTACGGCGACGGTCGGCCTGGTCCGCGCCGCAGGCGGCGAGATGGTATCGCTGCAGCCGTGCCAGCTGGGCGATCCGGCCGAGTGCGGGCGCCTCGTCGACTTCGCCGTGCGCGAGTTCGGCCGGATCGACGTGCTGTACAACCTGGCGGCGAAGTCCCACTTCAGTCCGATCGAGACCTTCACCGACGCGGACTGGGCGGCCGCTCGCAGGGACGAGGTCGATCTGGTCTTCTACCTCACCCGGGCCGCGTGGCCGCACCTGAAGGAGAGCGGCGGCGTGGTCGTCAACATGGCCTCGCTGAACGGGTCACTCGGTTTCCGGCTTCTCCCGGCGCTGGCGCACACGACCAACAAGGCCGCGATCATCGGGATGACGCGCCAGCTCGCGCTGGAGGGAAGCGAGCACGGGATTCGCGTCAACTCGGTCTCGCCGGGCTTCATCGAGACCAACTCGACCCGAGCGGAACTGGAAAGCGAGGAGTTCGGCCGCCAGATGCGCGACCGGACGCTGCTGGGCCGGTTCGGCCAGGCGGAGGACATCGCCAGCGCCGCCCTGTACCTCGCGTCCGACGAGAGCTCCTACGTGACCGGCATCGACCTCGTGGTCGATGGCGGCATGAAGGTCTGGTGACCGCGATGTCCGCCACCGACCGAGGTCCGGCACCCGACGTGGCCGCGTCCGCGGCACCAGGACGCCGGCCACGCTCCGGCTTCTGGGCCGCAGCGTTTGCCTTCCTGATCGTCATGGCGGTCGCCACCCTGCCCAGCCCCCTCTACGGCCTCTACCGGGCCCGGGACAACCTCTCCGCCCTGACGATTACGGTTGTCTTCGCGATCTTCGCGGCCGGCACGATCGCGATGCTGCGAAGTGACAACTACGTGGCCGCGCGTATCGGCCGCCGGGGCGTGATGCTCGCTGCCGTGGCGACGATGATGGTGGCAATGGCGGTACTCGCCCTGTGGAAGGATCTGCCGGGCCTGCTGATAGGGCGCCTGATCACCGGAGTGGCGGTCGGGCTGGCCGCGGGTACCGCGATCACCTACCTCATCGAATTGCGGCTGCGGGCGAATCCGGGCGCATCGGCCGCCCGGGCCACCACCATAGGCACGGCGGTTACCGTCGGCGCGCTCGGCATCGGCCCGCTGATCGCCGGCTGCCTCGCGCAGTGGGTGAGCCAGCCGCTGACCGTTCCCTACCTCGTGTTCATCGTGCTGGGCGTGCTCGCGCTGGCCGGATTGCGGGCCGCGCCCGAGACCGGCGCACCGGTCAGCGGAACGGCAGCACGGGGCCAGCCAGCTTCCCCGCGGCCCAAGCCGAGGCTGCCAGTTCCGGCCGCGGCCGCGACGCTGGCCGGATTCGCAGCCAACGGCCTCTTCGCCGGCCTGTCCGGGCTCTTCCTCGCCACCACGCTGCACCATCCCTCCCATGCCCTGTCCGGTGCCTCACTGTTCATACTGTTTTCCTGCGGGGTCGCGTCCCAGCTGGCCACGGCCAGGCTGGCCGCTCCGCGCGTGCTCTCTGTCGGAACTGTCTCCATGCTGGCCGGGCTCGCGCTGCTTGTTGTCTCCGTGCGCCTGTCCGCGCCGAGCCTCGCGCTGTTCCTGATCGGGGGCGCGCTGATCGGCGCGGGCTCGGGCGCCGTCTTCAAGGGCACTACCGGGATCGTGCTCGCGGCAAGCCCGCCGGAAAGCCGGGTTGCGATGACGTCGGCCCTGCTTATAGCCCTCTACGTAGGCCTCGCGGTCCCGGTGATCGGAGCCGGGGTCGCGCTCGACCTGGGCGCCACGCCGCCGGACACCGTGCTCGGGTTTGCCATCCTCGTCGGGGTGGGCGTTGCCGCCTCGGGCTGGGCGCTCCTGGGACGCCGGCACTGAGCGCGTACCTTGCTGGCGTGGGATCGCGGACGGTGACGGTGAAGGAGTCCGAGAATGCCAGGCATGCACACGGTGGAGTCGACGACGCAGACAGTGCGGTCAGGCTTCCTGGACCCGGCCGCCGCTCCGGTGGCCTCCATCGGCTCCGGCGACACGGTTCGCTATCCGAATACCTGGACTCACTGGGGCAACGAGGCGAAGTTCGGGATGACCTTCGCCGACCGCGAGCCGCTTCGGCACCGCTACCCGAACGGTCCCTACTCCATGCTCGGGCCGGTCGAGGTAACCGGCGCCGAGCCGGGTGACATTGTCGAATGCAGTATTACGACGCTGCGCACCATCGGCTGGGGCTGGAACTCCTTCCCGCTCGGCGTCGGCGCCCTGCCGCATGACTTCCCCGAGCCGTACGTGCACTACTTCACCTTTGATGAGGCCAGGACGACCGCGGAGTTCACGCACGGCATCCGGCTGCCAATGGCCCCGTTCCTGGGCGTAATAGGGGTCGAGCCGGCCGGGAACGACCCCGTCAGCGCAATCTTGTCCGGTCCCTATGGCGGCAACCTGGTGCTGCGCGATCTGACCGCGGGCACGCACCTGTTCCTGCCGGTCACCAAGCCAGGGGCACGGCTCTGGATCGGCGACGTGCATGCCCTGCAAGGCGACGGCGTGGTCGACCAGACCGCGATCGAGACCGCCGCCGAGGACCTGACCATCCGGTATGACCTGCACAAGGACGTGCCGCTGGCGGGGCCGCTGGCCGAGACCGACGACACCTGGATCATCATCGGCTTCGCCGCGAGTCTCGACGACGCGCTCGTCGGGTGCCTGCGCCAGCTGATCCGCTGGCTCGCGGCAGCGGCGCAGATCACCGAGCCCGAGGCCTACGCGCTGGCGAGCATGGCGGTCAGCTTCCGGGTCACCCAGTACTCCCACCAGACCGGATCGGCCTACAGCTCGATCCCGGCCAAGGCGGTGCACGCGGTCATCCCCAAGGCCGTCTTCCCGGCCGAGATCCGTGATCGGGTGGCTGCGTGGCTGCGGCCGGGAGCGGCCGCGTGACGCTATCGGCCGACGACCGGCTCGAGATCCTGGACGTCGTCAGCCGGGCCGACGCAACCGTCAGCTCGGTGCTGCTCATCGTCGACCTCGCCGCACCCAGCACCATTCGCACGGCCGCAGCCATCACCCAGGCCCTGCGCCGCACCGCGCCGCACCGCACCGCCGGAGGCTGGCGCATTAGCAGGCGGACCGTCGCCGCACCTGGTCCCCCGGCTGGCCACTAGGTATCCGCGCTCTCGCGTGGCCCGCCCGCCGCGCGAGCAGCACGGGCCAGGTCGGCCGACAGGAGCTGTCCGGCTCTGTCGAGAGCAGCGGCGGCTTCGTCCAGGATCAGGTGATAGGCCTGAAAGACGTGCGGCACGCCGGGAGTGATGTCGAGGGTGACTTCGACGTCGGCGGTGGCGGCCTGGCGGGCGAGGCGGATGGCGTCGTCGAGGAGGACCTCGTGGGTTCCGGCCTGGATGATCAGGGGCGGCAGGCCGGACAGGTCGGCGAATATCGGGCTGATGAGACCGAGGGCCGGGTCCTGTCCCGACGTATAGTCACCCACTCGGGCCTGGAGGGCTTCTCGGCTGAGCAGCGGGTCGGCCTCGCGCTTGGTCTCCATGGTCGCCCCGGCCAGGGTGAGATCAGCATAGGGCGACATGACGAACGCGGCGGCGGGCAGCGGCAGCCCGTGATCGCGGGCGCTGACCAGGGTGGCGATGGCGAGGCCGCCTCCGGCGGACTCGCCCGCGAAGGCAATGTCCGCCGGGGCGGTACCCTCCGCCAGGAGGGCTTCGTAAGCGGCAAGAGCGTCGTCGACGGCGGCGGGGTACGGATGCTCGGGGGCGAGCCGGTAGTCGACGGAGATGA
>Ga0070764_10001085_pt1 | contig 11642 bp, 11 predicted proteins | sample HubBroMetageWRM4_FD_67287 | JGI IMG/M metagenome (GOLD analysis project Ga0070764, IMG submission 67287) | Warmed soil microbial communities from the Hubbard Brook experimental Forest, New Hampshire - Hubbard Brook CCASE Soil Metagenome WRM 4 | ecosystem: Environmental > Terrestrial > Soil >... | reverse complement strand
AGTCGCCGTTGCCGACATTGCCGCCGCCGTTGGACGGGTCGATCAACAGGTTATCCAGGAAAAACCCGTCGAGCTCCGGGGCCGCCGAGGTTCCGGAGTGCAGCCCCAGCCGGAACAAATCATCCACGTATTTCGCGCCCCACGCGTACGGACCCAGTGCCGTCGTAGGATCCACCGGAACGTTCGGTCCCATATTCACGAGCCACATCTGCGACGATTGCGGGTCGACCACGGGAGTCCCCGCGGTCGTGGTCGGGTGCAGCCACCAGTTCCTGGCGACGACCTGGTTGTACCAGATGGTGAGCCCGTTTTGACTGGCGTAGGTTGAGTTATACAGCGCGTTGAGAGCGACGTATTGAAACACGCGCGTGCTCACGAAGGATTGCGACTTGATGCTCGAGATCACCTTCTCTTTGCTGTAGCCGCGGCTCTTTTCCCACCCTTCCCAGTTGCCGCCGATGACGACCATGTGGAATTTGGCGGCGTACGTTTGAAAGGCGCTTGCATACTGCTGCGCGCCACCGGTTGAAAACAGGCCGATGCGCGGAAAGTTGTCGCCGCTGGTCGCGGCCGTCGTGTTGGCTGTGGTGTCAGCTATCGTTGTCGCGGCCGCGCTCGTCTCATCTGCAGCGGCGTGACCCGCCAGTGTGAGCGCCAGGCTGGCCAGAAACGCGAACGGAACAATACGACCCCACCCAAACGCTCGTTTGGTTCTTCTCATGCAAGCTCCCCCGAAAAATAATTGCGACGCCGCCGACCAATGGAGGAACACCAGTGCAGATCGCGTGCCAACAGGTTTAACATATTGATACTGTTGAAATTCACAGCTTGGGCGGAAACGGGGTGGGAAAAGCTTGGCGGCGATTTCCGTCTGCCTCAGCCGACAGCGGGTGCGCGGCTGTTAGCCGAATCGCGCTAACACCCTGATTTATATCCGAAAGGTGCGGTCTCTAAACCGCGACAACCCTGGGCGGGAAAGGCGGCCGCGAGTGCCCGCTACGAGACGTTGGTTGCGTAGAACCCGCCCCGAAGCGCTGCGCGAGCCCGATGTCCGTCATAGGCGACAAGCACTATGGACAAGCCCGATCCCCACCAGCAGCGCTACCTTCCCCTGCTTCGAGCGCGGGCTACACCCGTGTTGTGATCTAACTCGGCGCCCGAAACTTCGCACCGGGCTCGTTGTTCAATCATTCGTCATCGAGGGTTTCGTTATGCGGTCCGCTGTGAAATATCTCGGCACTTTGAGCGCCTGCGCGGCGCTGGTCGTCTGCGTCGGCTTCGTCGCGAGCTCCGTGGCACAGACAGCCCAGGACAAGTACACCTTGAAGATTCCGGGCGGGCTCGCATTCGCCGAGTTCAAGGGATACGAAAACTGGCAGGCCATCAGCATCAGCGCGAATGAAAAGTTGGTCTCTTTGATTCTCGGGAATCCGGTCATGATCGAAGCCTTCCGGTCCGGCATCCCGGGCAATGGCAAGCCGTTTCCCGACGGGGCCAAGATGGCCAAGGTCCATTGGAATCCTAAAAAGAACGACTACTTCCCTGGTACGGCCGTGCCAGGCACCCAGCACGACGTGGACCTCATGGTGAAGGACAGCAAGCGGTTCGCGGATAGCGGCGGCTGGGGATACGCCGTATTCGAGTATGACGCCGCATCCGACACGTTCCGGCCCGGCACCACGGCGGACGAGCCGCCGCAGGCGAACGACGCCAAGTGCGGGGCCGCGTGCCACACCATAGTGAAGTCGAAAGACTACGTTTTCACCGAGTACGGGCACCGCTGATCATCTATCGATAAAGCCCCTGCGCACGGCGATGGTGACGGCGTGCGTGCGGTCGCTCGCCTGTAGTTTCGCGAGGATGTGCTTGACCCGGCTCTTGACCGTCTCCTCGGAGACATGCAGGGCCTCGCCGATGTGACGGTTCTGTTTTCCCGCTGCAATCATTCTCAGGACCATCAACTCCCGGTCGCTCAAGGAATCCATGCCCCGGTGAGCATCCAGGTCGCGGACGATTTCCGGTGAAATGGTGATGCGCCCCGCTCGCGCCAGGCGCAGCGCGCCAACGATTTCGGCCCGCGAGGATATTTTCAGGATATAGGCCTTGGCGCCCAGGGCGATGGCGCGCGCCACCCGGGCATCGCCCGGATAAGTGGTCAGAACGACAACAAAGGCATTCGGAACCAACGCCAGGATCGCGCCGATAGCCTGCAGCCCATCGACATTCGGCATTTGCAGATCCATGAGGACCGCATCGGGCCGCAGCTCGGTGAACATCGCGATCGTTTGCGCGCCGTCAGCCGCCTCGCCAACGACCAGCATGTCAGGCTCGCGCTCGATCGCCGCCCGCAAGCCCTCTCTCATCAGGGGATGATCGTCCGCGATCAATACGCGGAGCCTGTCTTCAGTGCCTGCCATGACTGAATCCTCTTGCGGCGCCGCCGGACCCGGCGCAGCCCTCCATCCATACACACGTCTTCAGTTCGAACACCGCCAAGTGTAACCGCACAACTCAGTTCTGACAAGTTACGCCGCCAGGAGCGGTTGCGCGCGCACCGGGCGCGCCAGATTCACTATTTTGAGGGTGTTGTCAGTCCGCGGACACGATGAGACTGCTGTTGGCGCTTACATGAGGGACCTTACATGAGTATCGATCGCCGTCATTTCTTACTCGGCAGTACGGCAGCCGGCGTCGCAGGTATCGCCTCAGGAAAGATACACGACGGTGAGCTTGGCGGACCTGTCCAGGTGATACACGGCGCGGTGCCGTGGCAGGAAGGAACCGCGGACTCACCGCCGGGTGTCTCGGGGTCGGGCTACTCTTACTTCACGAATATCGAGGCGGCGTTCGTCGAGGCCGCCCTGGCGCGCCTGATTCCGGGCGACCCGGTGGGCCCCGGCGCTGTCGAAGCCAACGTCCCCTTCTTTATCGATCGCCAACTTGCCGGCCCCTATGGCCGTGGGGATCATCTCTATAAGGGCGGACCCTGGCCCAAAGGCACGCCGGAGCAAGGCTATCAAAGCCGTTTCACGCCAGCCGAGCTCTATCGGGCCGGTATCGCGGCTGTCGATCAATACGTTGTCGTAACGTTCCAAGGTCACACTTTCGCGCAACTCGCCGCGCCCGAGCAGGACGCGGTGTTGAAAGGTCTCGAGGCGGGCAACATCGCACTCGATCGCGGCGTGGATGCGAAGACCTTCTTTTCCATGCTGCTGCAGAATACCAAGGAGGGTTATTTCTCGGATCCGATCTACGGCGGCAACAAGGACATGGCCGCGTGGAAGATGATCGGCTTTCCCGGCGCTCACTATGACTACACCGAATGGGTGTCCCGCCACGGCGAGCGCGTTCCGTATCCGCCCGTCAGTTTCATGGGGCGGCCGGGTTGGAGGAATGCGTCATGACGACGAAACTCAAACCGGTCGACGTGGTGCTGGTCGGCTTCGGGTGGACCGGCGCCATCATGGGCCAACAGTTCTGCGATGAGGGACTCGAGGTGGTCGCCCTCGAACGCGGCCCCTGGCGCGATACGGCTACGGACTTCGCGACCGGATTCGCCCAGGACGAATTGCGGTACATGTGGCGACACCATCTGTTTCAGAACCTCGCCGATAGCACACTGACCATCCGAAACAATGTCAACCAGGAGGCACTGCCGATGCGGCGCCTCGGCTCCTTCCTTCTCGGTACCGGGGTAGGTAGCGGGGGTGTGCATTGGAACGCGCAAATCTGGCGGTTCCTGCCAACAGACTTCCTCACCAGGAGCCACAACGAACAGCGCTACGGCAAGAAGTCCGTCACCGACTACGATCTGACGGTTCAGGATTGGGGCATTACCTACGAGGAGCTCGAGCCGTTTTACGATCAGTTCGACAAGGTGTGCGGCACCAGCGGCAAGGCGGGCAACCTGCGAGGTCAAATTCATCCGGGCGGCAACCCGTTCGAAGGGGCACGCTCCAGCGAATACCCGACGCCACCGATGGCGCAGACCTATGGGCCCACGTTGTTCGGGGCGGCTGCCCGCGAGCTCGGTCATCATCCTTTTCCGCACCCTACCGGCAATTTGTCGCAACCCTATACCAACACGCACGGCGCGCAGCTCGGAGCTTGCACCTACTGCGGATTCTGTGAAAAATTCGCTTGCGGCAACTACTCGAAAGCCAGCCCCCAGACCACCATCCTTCCCTATCTCCTGCAGAAGGGAAACTTCACCTTGAGAACGGAATCGGAGGTACTGCGCGTCGAGTTGACACCCGACAGGAAACGCGCGACCGGCGTGACCTATGTGAATAGTGCCGGCGAGGAGTTTTTCCAACCGGCACAGATCGTGATCCTGTCCGCATACGTGTTGCACAACGTGCGCCTGCTGCTCCTCTCCGGAATCGGCAAGCCTTACGACCCGAAAACGGGTGAAGGTGTCGTAGGAAAGAACTACGCCTACCAGACGATGTCATCGGTGAACGTGTTCTTCGATGACAAGATCCTGAACCCGTTCATCGGCAGTGGTGCGCTCGCGACTGTGATCGATGATTTCAATGGCGATAATTTCGACCATGGCGGCCTGGGTTTCATCGGCGGCGCTTACATCGCGGGAATGGTAACCGGGGGCCGGCCGATCGAGATGATCTATACGCCGCAGGGCACGCCCGCATGGGGGCTGGAATGGAAACACGCCGCGGCAAAGAATTACCTGCGCTCGTTTTCGCTGAGCGTCCACGGATCGAACATGAGCTGCCGTGGCAACTATCTCGACCTGGATCCCACCTACCGCGACGTCCATGGCCTCCCCATGCTGCGCATGACGTTCGATTTCAACGGCAACGATCACAAGATGTCCGACTACCTCACCGATCGGGCTGCCGAGGTTGCGCGCGCCATGAACCCGCGGGAAATCAAGTTGAACCGTCGAGTCGGCTCGTGGAGTGTGACTCCATACCAGACGACGCACAACACGGGAGGAGCCATCATGGGCGACAACCCACAGACCAGCGTGGTCAACAAGTACCTGCAGTCCTGGGACGTGCATAACGTCTTTTCCATGGGTGCAGGCGCCTTTCCACAGAACGCCGGGTATAACCCGACTGCCACTCTCGCGGCGCTCGCCTACCACTCGGCCGCCGAGATCAAGACACGCTATCTGAAATCCCCCGGCCCGCTGGTTTGAGGGCAGCCATGTCAACTGTTGTGTATTCCCGCACGCGAGTCGTGGCTCCGATCGCCCTCCTGCTCTGTATAGGCCTGGCGGGGCTCGAGTGGAATCAATGGCGAGTTGCAGCGGCACCGCGCAACGTGCCGGCGGCTCGGAGTCTTTCCTCCATCACACCCGTCGACCTGCTGATCACACCTGTCGATACATCGGCAGAAAACGCTGCTCAAATCGACCGGGGCCGCTACCTGGTCGCGGCGGGCGACTGCATGTCTTGCCATTTGCGTGACGGCGGCGAGCCGTTCGCCGGTGGCCTGGGACTCAAGACCCCGTTCGGCGTGATCTATTCGTCGAACATTACGTCGGACGCGGAAACGGGCATTGGAGCCTGGTCGAGTGAGCAGTTTTACCGGGCCATGCACGACGGCACGGGCAGTCACGGCGAGCACCTGTACCCGGCCTTCCCCTACCCCTGGTTCCGGCTTACGAGCCGGGCCGACGACGATGCGATCTTTGCCTTTCTATTGACGACGCCGGCGGTGCGCTATACGCCGCCCGTAACCAAACTCCCGTTTCCCCTGAACGTTCGCTGGACGCTCGGGGTCTGGAATCTCCTCTATGTCAGGCAGGAGTATCGGAGCGATCCGCAACATTCGAGCGAATGGAATCGCGGCGCCTACCTGGTGAATGGCCTTGGCCATTGCGGCGGCTGTCATACTCCAAAGAAAGTCACGGGGGCCGATAAGCGCGGTCGCGACTTCTTCGGCGGCAGTGTCGACAACTGGGCGGCGCCGGATCTGACGGGCAACGCCCTGGCGGGGTTGGGTAGCTGGACCATTGCCGACGTCACCGAGTACCTGCGCAGCGGGCGTAACGCTCGCGCCAGCGCCGGCGAGGCCATGGCGGATGTCGTGAAATATTCAACGTCGCTGCTGAGCGATGCCGATCTTCGCGCGGTGGCTGTCTATCTCAAGAGCCTCCAACCCAGCGATACCGAAGCCGCCGACACGCCCGACCCGGGAGCAATGAGCCGCGGCGCGGCGATTTACTCCGACGCCTGCACCGCCTGTCACCTGGAGAAAGGTGTCGGTCAATCGCGGACATTTCCGCCTCTCATCCGTAACGCGATGGTACAGCAGCACGACCCCACCGGACTCATCCACGTGATTCTGGGTGGAACCCAGGTAGCGGCGACTATTGCGCGGCCCTCACCGCTGGCGATGCCCAGCTTCGCGTGGAAACTTTCCGACCGGGAGATCGCGGATGTCGCAACGTTTGTCCGCCATAGCTGGGGCAATCAAGCGTCATCCGTATCCGCACAAGAGGTCGGAAAGTTGCGTAGGGAGCTGAACCTCCAGGTGAGCCACCTCACTGTGAATTCCGGAGACCACGAATGAAAACTCCATACGCCGCGTTGCTCGGAACCTTCTGTGTCACGACCGTGCTGTTGATCAGTGTGACGACTGTAGCCCTGGCTGGCGCCCAATCCGCGGGCCGGGATCCCGGGACGATCCGTCGAGCGCTTTTCGGCCATAACGACCAGAGCGGCGTGCCCGGTAAGGAGATTGTCACCGGCACGGCAGAACTACCTGCCGGGACGGCCATCGGCTGGCACGTCCACGCGGGCGATGAAGCCGGCTACGTGTTACGCGGCAACCTCGTACTCAAGACGCGCGGGCAACCGGATCGGTTGCTCAAGGCAGGCGACTCTTTCTTCAATCCGCGCGGCGCGGTACACAGCATGGAGGCTGCCCCCGGTTCCCAAGGGGGCACGGCATACTCCACCTGGGTCGTGGACAAGGACAAGCCGCTGGTCGAAATGGTGCCGTAATCGTCTAGGACGAACGACCTTCCATTTTCCTTCGCGCAGCGCAGATTTCGCCCATGGGGCGCGGATTCCGGCGTATTTTCTCAGGCCGGATGAAGCGCGCCCTGGACCATTGGTTCGCGACGGAGATCCTGCCCTACGAGGCAGGGTTGATGCGCTATCTGCGCCGGGTATCCCCGCGCCCGGCCGACGTGGCCGACCTGCGCCAGGAAGCCTATATGCGCGTCTACGAGGGAGCGGCGAAGAGCCTGCCCCAACACCCGCAACGTTTCCTGTTCGCCACCGCCCGTAATCTGTTGATCGACCGCCTGCGGCGTGAGCGGGTCGTGTCGATCGACTACACGCAGGATATTGAGTCCTTGCACGTCAATATAGATGAGCTCTCGCCGGAGCGGCGCCTCAACGCGCGCCAGGAGCTGCTACGGCTGTCAGAGGCATTCGACCAGTTGCCGGAAACGACGCGCTCGGCTATCTGGCTGCGCCGGGTAGAGGGGCTTTCGCAGCGCGAGGCCGCCGCTGTGTTGGGTCTCAACGAAGGTGCCCTGGAAAGTCACATGTCGCGAGGACTGCGAGCCATGACCAATGCCACGCTCGGAAGCAACCCGAATACGGACGCCGCGTGTGGCACGGACAAGTTAGCTGGGGGGACAGAGCATGGACAGCGGAACGATTGAAGAAACCGCCACCCGCTGGGTCTTGAGACAGCACGAGGGGTCGTGGACCGCGGCCGACGCGGAGCGCCTCGAGGCCTGGCTGGAGGAATCGCTACTCCATCGTGTTGCTTTCATTCGCCTCGATACGGTGTGGAAAGCCACCCCACGTCTGAAGGTCCTCGGCGCCGGGCTACCCAAAGGAGCCGTGCCTGCGCCGGGGGTGTTCAAGGCGTCGACGAGCGGGCCAACTATGGAGTCCGGGGTACGGACCGGATACACGGCCTTTACGGGCTGGAGGCGTTGGGCTGCCGTGGCCGCCAGCGTGGCTCTCGCACTCCTGGGAGGAAGCTACTTGCTGCTATCGAAGGTGAGCGCGGCGAACTACTACTCCACACCGATCGGTGGGCTTGCGACCATTCCTCTCGCGGACGGCTCGACCCTGTCACTCAACACGGAAACCCGGGTGCGGGTGTCGTTGGGTAAACACGAGCGTCGCGTGGACCTCGAGTCGGGAGAGGCCTACTTCGTCGTTGCAAACGATAGCGCGCGGCCCTTCGTGATCTACGTCGGAGCAAAGCAGGTCAAAGCGCTCGGCACTGAATTCTCGGTGCGCCGCGCAGCGCAGGATCTGCAAGTCTATGTGGCCGTCGGCCGGGTCGCCCTGACGACTTCGCCCCAAGGAGCCTCCGACGGCTCCGTTTCTCTGGAGGCGGGGATGGTGGCCAAGACGGCCAAATCGGCAGTCCTCGTCAGTCAGGCGACACCGACACAACTCGATGATGCCTTGAGCTGGCGGACCGGGTTTGTGACCTTTCACGATACCGAGCTCAGCGACGCCGTGGCGGAATTCAATCGATACCGAGCGCGCAAAATTGTGATTGTCGATCCCACGATCGCCTCACTGCGCATCGCGGGCAAGTTCCGCTCGAGCAACGCCGAGGCATTTCTATGGCTCCTGCAAAAGGGGTTCCCCGTGACGGTGGAGGAACAGGAAACGCGCACCATCCTGAAAAGACGCTCCTAGTTACGTTTCCTGGTCACATTTCCTGGTCACATCGACTGTGACAGTGCATCCTGAATCAACGCCACCACCCCATCGGGGGCCGTAACCAGTGGCGCGTGGTCTACTTTCTCCGTGTGAGTCTTCGCTCCCATCCGCGCGGCCATGTAGCGTTGCGCGGCATGCGGAATCATCCGATCCTCTTCCGCAATCAGATACCAGCAAGGCCTGGTGCTCCACAGCGTCTTTGGCGAGCGCTCCTGGATGCAAGGCAGTGCAATGGGACGTTGCGTGGCATTCAACACCGCGATCTCCTCGGGGGTCGCATTCTGCGCGAATGCCGCTGCAAAGGCCTCGTCCGGTAACCAGATCAGCCCATTAGCATCCGGCGCAAGCTGTGGCGCCCGCGGATGAGGCTTTTCCCGATAAAACACTTCGGCCACGGTCTCACCCTCGGCCGGCGCCAGCGCGGCTATGAACACCAGCGCACGCACGCGCTCATTCTGCGTGCCCGACATCACTGCTCCAGCGTAGGCGTGGGCGGCGAGAATGACCGGGCCCTTCGTCCGCTCCAACACCCGGTCGAGCGCCTTGATGTCATCACTCAACGAGGTCAAAGGCAGCGGCGCTGCAATGACCTTGATTCCCTTCGCCTGCAGCGGGCGCATGACCTTAGCCCAACTGGACCCGTCCGCCCAGGCACCATGAACCAACACGACACTGGCATCCGCTCCGCTCATAAATCACCTGTTCCGGGAGGCGAGGAATCCTAGCCTCCAACGCAATAACTTGTCAACTTCAATGTGAGAGGTTACTAACATGCGCCGCCGGGAACGGCGGCGACGCCTAAAAAATGCCCCTTTTGGGTATTCTCCAAACAAATTTCGCCGGGATAACTTCGGTCGTGTGTTCTCATGCCTGGACCGGATGAAGATGAATGCTGTCGTATCACCCCTTGCCAGCGGCTATCGGCTCATCCCTGCGGACGTCGGCATCGGTCTATGTCCCGAGCACCACGCCCTGGTGCTGGACCGGCAACCGCAAGTTGCGTGGTTCGAGGTGCGAGCCGAGACTTTATGGGGCCACGGCGACTGGTTACGGGATGTGGTATCCGTCGGGTGCGACTATCCGCTTTCCGTGCATGCCACCGGATTGTCGCTGGGCTCGGTCACTCCTCCGGAAGCCGGCTATCTGCGCCGCTTGAGCGAGTTGGTCACCCGGCTGCAACCGGACTTCGTGTCGGTGAACCCGCCCGACCTCCTCCCGCTGACCTACACCGAAGAGACCCTGGCGAGCGTGGTTCGCAATGTCACCCACGTCCAGGATACTTTGCGGCGGCAGATACTGCTGGACACCCCGTTCAAACGACTCGAGCGTCCCGAGGCCGCCCTGTCAGAGGAGGCTTTTCTGGCCGAGGTCGTGCTGCGAACCGGTTGTGGCATCGTGCTGGATCTGCACAATCTCCACAGTAGCGCCACTGAGCTCGGCATCGACGCGAGCGCCGCGCTCGAGCGCTTTCTCGAGACGCTCGAGCCTGAGAGCATCGCCGAAATTCATCTCGCCGTTCACAGCGACCCCGGATCGACTGTCTACGCGGCGGTCTGGGAGTTGTTCGAAAGAACGGTTGCGACTATCGGGCCGATTCCGACCCTGCTGGAGTCGGACACCTCTAATCCCGCTTTCGAGGCGCTTCAGACCGAGGCCGCGACGGCGCGCTCGATCATGATGAACAGCACGCGGCACACTGCGACATAGAGCGGGGCGGGCCTGCAGTCCTGACCCGATCGAATCAGCGCCAACGCTCGATCAAGCGGGCGGCAACTTCCGGAAGCGTCTTGCCGGATACTACCGGTTGCGGGATTCGTGTATGAGGCAGGAGTGCGTTTCCGGGTCGAGTCACCAATGCCGCCGTCATCCCGACGCTCTGGGCGCCGATGGTGTCCCATACATGAGCGGCAATGAGACAACAGTCGGACGGCCGCAGTCCGAGGGATTGAACGACCAGACCATATGTGAGGGGTGAAGGTTTGAAGGCGTGCGCGGTGTCGACGGTAAACTGTCGCTCAAAATAGGGTCCGAGCCCGGCGTGATCGAGCGGACTGCGACCTCCCGATGTGGACGGCGAGTTGGTCAGCGTCATCAGCCTGAAGCCGGCATCCCGGAGCATCCGCAGTCCCTCCGCGGCGTCCTCGTGAGCGGGCAACGTTCGCAGGCCCTCTTCGAGTATAGCGACGTCCGACGGCTCGATGGCAACGCCGCGAACGCCACCCATCATACGTAGCACACCTCCGCCGAGAGACATCAAGTCCACATAGACATCCGACAGCGTTATGGTCATGGAATACAGGATCAGGTTGTTAAACCACTCGCGCGTCGCGTGCGCGGTGCCGAAGAGCCGCTCGAACAATGGATTCAACGCTTCGATATCGATGAGCGTCTCGTTGACATCAAAAATCAGGACCGTTGGCTTTTCCATTGGATTCCTCGCGAGCGTTGCCCAACATCCGTCGATTCGAGCCGAATGTAACCCCCATGAGTTGTTCTGACAAGTTACGAAACCTTAAGTGAGGATCACTCGAATTGGTATTGGCTGACAACCGCCGGCGGCGCAAGATCGCAAGGGTCGCGCCAGCGGATGTGCGCTTGCAGGATTTACCCATGGGACTCCAGTTTCAAGTCGCCGAACACAGCACCACCAGTGACTCACTCGCGTGGGTGCGATGGACAATGGTGGCCATATTCGTCTGGTTCGGAACCCAGAAGTTCACACCTTACGCCGCCCACGAAATCGCTCCGCTCATTGTGAACAGCCCGTTCTTCAGTTGGTTGATGGCTTTTGGCGAGCAAGGGGCGGCCAAGATAGTGGGGACCATCGAACTCACGACGGCGACACTGTTGATCGTCGGTGCGTTCCGTCCGCTCGTGTCGGCGCTGGGAGCAGCGTTGGCCAGCGGGACGTTTGTCCTGACTGTGTCGTTCATCCTCACGACTCCCGGCATCACACTGAAGAATGCC
>Ga0070764_10001083_pt1 | contig 11654 bp, 9 predicted proteins | sample HubBroMetageWRM4_FD_67287 | JGI IMG/M metagenome (GOLD analysis project Ga0070764, IMG submission 67287) | Warmed soil microbial communities from the Hubbard Brook experimental Forest, New Hampshire - Hubbard Brook CCASE Soil Metagenome WRM 4 | ecosystem: Environmental > Terrestrial > Soil >... | reverse complement strand
GCGGCGATCTCGCCGAGCTCGGGGAAGCTTGCCTTATCGACCCGCTCGACGAATATGTCGATGATCCCGCCGCAGGTCAGCCCGACGGCAAACGCGTCGTCGTCACTGACACCGTAGGTCTGCAGGACCGGCGCACCGGTCTGGCAGACGTCGAGCGACAGCTCGTAGACGGCGCCCTCCACGCAGCCACCCGACACGCTACCGACGACCTCGTGGTCACCGGCGGCCGATACGGCCAGCGCGGCGCCAGGGTCCCGGGGTGCGCTGCGGTACGTACGCGAAACCGTCGCCAGGCCAAAGCTCTCGCCGGCCTCCCACCACTTGGTAATCCTGCTCAGGATGTCACGCACGTGCGTCACCTCGGCTGTCAACGTCCTGCTCACAGCAACCGGCGCTACCGCAGGTCATATTCCTGGCGGGAAACCGCCGCGGGGCATACAGTGCCGGCAGGGCCCCAGCCTGGCCGAGAGGAGGAGTCGCAGTGCAGCCGCGCTGGTCTAGACTTTCGCTGGCCGAATGGGTGGTGCTCTGCCTGGTTAGCGAGAAGCCGACGCACAGTTTTGCAATCGCGAGCCTGCTGGCGAAAGACGGCAGTCTTGGTCAGGTCTGGCATGTTCAGAAGGCCGTGGCGTACCGTGCCGCGGAGCGGCTCGTGCAGCTAGGTCTGATAACGGCGACCGAAAAGCAGCCCAGCAATCTGGGACCGGCCCGCTCGCAGCTTGAGGCCACTTCCAAGGGCGAGCAGGCGGCACGAGACTGGCTGCGCCAGCCCGTCACGCATCCTCGCGATATTCGTTCCGAACTGCTCGTCAAGCTCGCTTTGCTAGGCCGGGTCAATTCCGATCCCAGTGACCTGCTCCGAAGGCAACGTGCGCAGCTCGTTCCGATTGCCGATGCGCTTGCGGCGGAGGTATACGGCGCAACCGGATTTGACCGCACGCTGGCCCTATGGCGGCACGAGTCGGTCTCGGCAACCCTCCAGTTTCTTGACGGCCTGCTGGCCACGGCGCCTGCAGCGGGCGCTGGCAGGTAGGAGGATGACGGGACGTGCGGACGGCGGTCCTTCCGGGTGCCAGGCTGTCGATGCTCTCGCGGCGCCGCTCGGACGACTCGCGGGCCGCACAGTCCCGGCACGGCCAGCGTTGCCGAAGTGCGCCGGGCGATGATCGCAGCCGGGCGGCGGCGGGCCGCCGTCACCAGCGCCGACGGCCGTCTTCTTGGCCTGCTGTGCCTGCAGGCCAGCCGGGCTGGCTTCTGCTCTGACCAGGATGTTCGCGCCCGTGCTCGCAGTGAGATCGACCCGCTCCCCGCCCGTATCCGGACGAGTCGTAGCGTAGGAGATACTTGGCCGGTGGGCCGAACGGAGCGGAGGTGACGCCGGGCATGGCAAGCCGGAGGCGCATCGGTTCGTGGCCGGTGTACCGGCAGCTCACCGGGTCCGACCGCCGCGGGCTCGGCGCCGCGGCCAAGAGCGACGGCCAGCGCGAGGCACGGACAAGCACCGCGGACGCCGTGGTCAAGTCGATATGCCCCTACTGCGCGGTGGGCTGCGGGCAGAACGTCTACGTCAAGGACGGCAAGGTCGTCCAGATCGAGGGCGACCCGGACTCGCCGGTCAGCCGTGGCCGGCTGTGTCCCAAGGGCTCGGCCAGCATGCAGCTCACCACCGGGGGCTCCCGCCAGTACCGGGTGAAGTACCGACGCCCGTTCGGGAAAAATTGGGAAGACCTCGACCTGGATACGGCGATGGACATGATCGCGGACCGGGTGCTGGCCGCCCGCCAGCATGGCTGGCAGTGGGAGGAGAACGGTCACCGGGTCCGCCGCACGCTCGGGTTCGCCAGCCTCGGCGGGGCGACGCTGGACAACGAAGAGAACTACCTGATCAAGAAGCTGTTCACCGCGCTTGGCGCGATCCAGATCGAGAACCAGGCGCGGATATGACACTCCTCAACCGTCCCCGGTCTGGGGACTAGCTTCGGGCGCGGCGGCGCGACCACGTTCCCGCAGGACCTGGTCAACGCCGACTGCATCCTGATCCAGGGCTCGAACATGGCCGAGTGCCACCCGGTCGCTTTCCAGTGGGTGATCGAGGCCAAGGCCCGCGGCGCGGCGGTCATCCACGTCGATCCGCGGTTCACCCGCACCAGCGCGCTGGCCGACCTGCACGTGCCGCTGCGGGCCGGCACGGACATCGTGTTCCTGGGCGGGGTCATCAACTACGTCCTGGCGAACGAGAAGTACTTCCGCGACTACGTGGTCGCCTACACCAACGCCGCCACGATCCTGAGCGAGGATTTCCAGGACACCGAGGACCTGGACGGCGTCTTCGCCGGGCTGGACGTGGCGGGTCACCGCTACGACAAGTCCCCCTGGAGTTACTCGGGCGCCATGATGCGGGCCGCAGCAGGTTCCCGCGGCAGGCCTTATGACCCGACGGACGGCGGCACCAGCGCCGCAGCCGGCCAGCCGCAGGTAGCCGAGTCACTCGAGCATCCGCGGTCGGTCTTCCAGATCCTCAAGCGTCACTTCTCGCGGTACACCCCGGAGGTCGTCGAGCAGGCCTGCGGAGTGCCGCCGGAGACGTTCGCCCGGGTCTGCGAGCTGCTGACCGCGAACTCGGGCCGCGACCGCACCACCGCGTTCGTGTACAGCGTCGGCTGGACCCAGCACACCGTGGGAGTGCAGTACATCCGCACCGCCTCGATCCTGCAGGCGCTGCTTGGCAACATGGGCCGCCCGGGCGGCGGCATCCTGGCGCTGCGCGGGCACGCGTCCATCCAGGGGTCGACCGACATCCCCACCCTGTTTGACCTGCTGCCCGGTTACCTGCCGATGCCGAGCGCCCGGGCCCATCAGGACCTGGAGGCCTACCTCGGCGACATCACGATGACCAAGGGTTTCTGGGCCAACAGCCGCGCCTACATGGTCAGCCTGCTCAAGGCGTACTGGGGAGAAGCCGCCACGGCGCAGAACGGGTTCTGCTTTGACTACATGCCCAGGCTGACCGGCGACCACGGCGCGTTCGCGACCGTGCTCGAGCAGCTGAACGGCCGGTGCAAGGGTTACTTCCTGCTTGGCCAGAACCCGGCGGTCGGCGGGGCCAACGCCCGCATGCAGCGGCTCGGCATGGCCAACCTCGACTGGCTGGTCGTCCGGGACATGATGATGATCGAGAGCGCGACCTGGTGGCAGGACGGGCCCGAGATCGAGACCGGCGAGATGCGGACCGAGGACATCAAGACCGAGGTGTTCTTCATGCCCGCCGCGGCGTTTACCGAGAAGTCGGGCAGCTTCACCAACACCCAGCGCATGCTGCAGTGGCACCACGAGGCGGTGCTCCCGACCGGCGACGCCCGCAGCGAGCTGTGGTTCACCTACCACCTGGGCCGGCGCATCCGCGAGAAGCTGGCCGCCTCCGCCGACGAGCGGGACCGGCCGGTGCTTGATCTGACCTGGGACTACCCGACCCACGGCCCGCTCGCCGAGCCGTCCGCCGAGGCGGTGCTCGCCGAGGTCAACGGGTGGGACGCGGACGGGCAGCCGCTATCCGGGTTCGCGCAGCTCAAGGGCGACGGGTCGACGACCTGCGGGTGCTGGATCTACAGCGGCGCGTACGCCGGCGGGGTCAACCAGACGGCCCGGCGCAAGCCCGGCTCGCAGCAGAGCTGGGTCGCGCCCGAGTGGGGCTGGGCCTGGCCTGCCAACCGGCGGATCCTGTACAACCGGGCCTCGGCCGACCCGGACGGCAAGCCGTGGAGCGAGCGCAAGGCGTACGTCTGGTGGGATGCCGAGGCGGAGAAGTGGACCGGGCACGACGTGCCGGACTTCCCGGCCACCCGGCCGCCGTCCTACCGGCCGCCGCAGGGCGCGACCGGGGTCGACGCGCTCTCCGGGATCGACCCGTTCATCATGCAGAACGACGGCAAGGCGTGGCTGTTCGCCCCGGCCGGGCTGGCCGACGGGCCGCTGCCCGCCCACTACGAGCCGCAGGAGTCGCCGTTCGCCAACCCGCTGTACGGCCAGCAGCGCAACCCGGTCCGGGAGATCATCAAGCACAAGGACAACCCGCTGCAGCCCAGCGGGAACGAGCCGGGCTCGTCCGTCTTCCCCTACGTGGCCACCACCTACCGGCTGACCGAGCACCACACCGGGGGCGGCATGTCCCGCACCCTGCCCTACCTGGCCGAGCTGCAGCCGGAGTTCTTCTGCGAGGTGTCGCCCGAACTGGCCGCGGAGCGCGGGCTTGAGCACATGGGGTGGGCCACGATCATCACCGCCCGGACCGCGGTCGAGGCCCGGGTGCTTGTCACGCCGCGGATGCGCACCCTGACCGTCGCCGGGCGGCAGCTGCACCAGGTCGGCATGCCCTGGCACTATGGACCCAACGGCCTGGCCACCGGCGACTCCGCGAACAACCTGAGCCACATGGCCCTGGACCCGACCGTGCACATCCAGGAGACGAAGGCGTTTGCCTGCGACATCCGCCCCGGCCGCCGCCCGCGCGGCCCCGGGCTCGGCCGCCTGGTCGCAGAGTACGTCGAACGTGCTGGCATCACCGACGAGACAGGGACGGAGGTCCGCGATGAGCCCCGACCCGATGAGCCCCGATCCGATGAACACTGACCCGGCCGGACGGGCCGGCTACGTCGACCACCCGCCGCGGATGGGCTTCTTCACCGATACCTCGGTCTGCATCGGGTGCAAGGCCTGCGAGGTGGCGTGCAAGGAGTGGAACGCCGTCCCCGAGGACGGGATCGCCCTGTCCGGCATGTCGTACGACAACACCGTCGGCCTGGGCGCGTCGACCTGGCGCCACGTCGCGTTCATCGAGCAGCCGCTCACCGCTTCCCTTTCTTCCTCCCCGGCTTCCCCTTCCCCCCCGGCTGCCGCCGAGGGCGTCCGCTGGCTCATGTCCAGCGACGTGTGCAAGCACTGCACCGAGTCGGCCTGCCTGGACGTGTGCCCGACCGGCGCGCTGTTCCGCACCGAGTTCGGCACCGTGGTGGTCCAGGACGACGTGTGCAACGGCTGCGGGTACTGCGTCGGGGCCTGCCCGTTCGGCGTGATCGCCCGGCGCGAGGAGGACGGGCAGGCGCACAAGTGCACGCTGTGCTACGACCGGCTGGGCGCGGGGATGGAGCCCGCCTGCGCCAAGGCCTGCCCGACCGATTCCATCCAGTTCGGCCCGCTGGACGAGCTCCGCGAGCGGGCCGCGCTGCGGGTGGCGGACCTGCGCGCGGCCGGACAGGACCACGCCCAGCTCTACCTGAACGACCCGGACGACGGCATCGGCGGCGCCGGGGCGTTCTTCCTGCTGCTCGACGAGCCAGAGGTATACGGCCTGCCGCCCGACCCGGTGGTCACCACCCGGGACCTGCCCGGCATCTGGAAGCACGTCGGCCTGGCCGCGGCCGGGCTGATCGCCACCGGCATCGCGCTCGGCCTCGGCCAGCGGCGGAAGTGAGGGCCCGTTGACCCAGGTCGAGAACGGCCCTCCGGACCGCGCCTCCGGCCATGACGGCCGCAGCCATGGCGCCCCCGGCCATGACGGCCGCGGCGGCCACCGCCGGCGCCGCCGGGACGAGCAGCTCATGGTCCCGGACGCGGAATTCACCTCCTACTACGGCCGCCCGGTGATCAAGGAGCCGGCCTGGGGGGCGCCCGACGTGCCCGGCTACCTGTTCCTCGGCGGCCTGGCCGGCGCGTCGTCGGTGCTGGCGGCCGGCGCCACGGTGTCTGGCTACGGCGAGCTGGCCCGGGTGGCCAAGGTCACCGCGCTCGGCGCGATCAGCCTGTCCGCCGTGGCCCTGGTCCGCGACCTGGGCCGGCCGGAGCGGTTCGCCAACATGCTGCGGGTGTTCAAGCCGAGCTCGCCGATGAGCGTGGGCTCCTGGCTGCTGGCCGCCTACGGCCCGGTGGCGGGCGCTGCCGCGGTGTCCGAGGTGACCGGGATCCTGCCCGCCGCCGGGACCGCGGCCACCATCGGCGCGGGCCTGCTCGGCCCGGGCATCGCCACCTATACCGCCGCCCTGATCTGCGATACCGCGGTGCCCGGCTGGCACGCGGGCTACCGGGAGATGCCGTACGTGTTCGCGGGCTCCGCGGCCGGCGCGGCGGGCGGACTCGGCATGCTCGCCCTGGGCCCGGCGGACACCAGGCCCGCCCGGACCCTGGCCACCCTGGGCGCGGCGACCGAACTCGTCGCCAAGCGCCTGCTGCTGCGGCGCCTCGGCGACCTAGCCGAACCCTACGAGTCCGGCCGGACCGGCGCGATGCTCCGCACCGCCGAGGCGCTGACCGCGGGCGGGCTGGCCGGCACGCTGCTCGGGCGGCGCAGCCGCCTGGTGTCCGCGCTGTCCGGCGCGTCGCTTGTCGCGGCCTCGGCGCTGACCAGGTTCGGCATCTTCGAGGCGGGCATGGCCACCGCCCGCGACCCGAAATACACGATCGTCCCGCAGCGCCAGCGCCTGGACCGTCAATCCGCCGCGGAATGAACTAGCGTTCGCCGCTGTTATTGGGTATAGTCACCTTCAGGTGACGTTCCCCGGCTCCGTTAGCCCGTAGCTGACGTCGAGCGAATAACCAAAGCCCGTTTTTCCGGGGCTTCCGCTGTACCTGGATGTCTCATCTTCCCAGGTAACAGCCGTAGGCGTAAACCCTAATGCCGCCTACGGGCCTAGCTTTCCGCCGTTTCGCCAGCGCTTGTATTTGGCGTGCCCGGATCCGTTTCTCTCCCACCACCGAAAGGAATTCATTTTCATGACAGCAACCATCCAAGAATCAACCCGCCGAGAATCAGCCGCTTCGCCGGCCGCGAAGCAAACCTCGGTCAGCGTCCCGGTCTCCGGGATCGTCGAGACGGTCGAAGGGAACGCCTTCGTCCGCACCCAGGGCTACCGGCGCGGCCCGGACGACGTGTACGTGTCCGCCGCGCAGATCAGGCTGTACGGGCTCAGGAAGGGCGACCTGGTCTCGGGTACCGCCCGCCCGGACGTTCGGGGCGGCAAGTACCGCCCGCTCGACGACGTCTACACCGTCAACGGGATGCCGCCCGAACTCGCCAGGAGCCGCAGGCACTTCGACGACCTCACCCCGCTCTACCCGACCGAGCGTCTGCGCCTCGAGGACGGCGACTCGTCGGCCACGTCGCGGATCATCGACCTGGTGGCCCCGATCGGCAAGGGCCAGCGCGGCCTCATCGTGTCCGCGCCCAAAGCGGGCAAGACCATGGTCCTGCAGGCCATCGCCAACGCGATCGCGAACAGCCATCCCGAGGTGACGCTGATGGTGGTGCTCGTCGGCGAACGCCCGGAAGAGGTCACCGACCTGCGCCGCTCGGTCCGCGGCGAGGTCATCTACTCCACCTTCGACCAGTCGCCCGAGGACCACACCAGGGTCGCCGAACTCGCCATCGAGCGGGCCAAGCGCCTCGTCGAACTCGGCGGCGACGTGGTCGTGCTGCTCGACTCCATCACCCGGCTCGGCCGGGCCTACAACCTGGCCGCGCCGGCCAGCAGCCGTACCCTGGCGGGCGGGGTCGCGGCCAGCGCGCTGCAGCCGCCCCGCCAGTTCCTCGGCGCGGCCCGCAACATCGAGGAGGGCGGATCGCTCACGATCCTGTCCACCGCCCTTGTCGACACCGGCTCCCGGCTCGACGACGTGCTGTTCGAGGAGTTCAAGGGCACCGGCAACATGGAGTTGCGGCTCCGCCGCGAGCTGGCGGAAAAGCGCATCTTCCCGGCCATCGACCCGATGCCGTCCGGCACCCGCCGCGACGAGCTGCTGATGCCGGCCGATGAGTACCAGGCCGTCTCCAAGCTGCGCCGCGCGCTCGGCGCGCTGGACCCCCAGCAGGCCATGGAACTGCTCATCGACAAGACCAGGGGCACCGCCTCCAACCCCGAGTTCCTCCGCCAGATCCAGCCCGCCAGCTAACCCGCCCTCTATGCGGCGGGCGACATTCAGCACCGCTCCCCAGCCTCGCCGCACCGGCCGGTCGGGGCGCCGCGCCAGACGGCGGCGGATCTCGCCGTACAGCCTCTCCCGCTGCCAGTCCGCCATCAGCAGGTGCCCGGAAAAGGTGCTGAGCAACTCGATGTACTCCTCCGCGTCGTAAGCGCGCTCCCAGCCGTACTGCCGGACGGCGATAACCTCGAACAGCCCGCTGGCCTCGATGTCTTCCCGCTCATCGGGCAGCTCGCCGGGCCGGTTCCGCGCCGTGCCGGCCGGCATTCCCTCGCCGATCTCGTCGTAGACATTCTGGATCTCATCGAAGAACGGGTCGCCGCCGTCGGGAAAGACATGCGTCGCCGCCCAGATGGCCAGGTGGCCCCCGGGCCGAAGCACCTTCCAGGCCCGCAAGTACCGAACCGCGGGATCGACCCAGTGCCAGGCTGTCGCCGCGTACACCAGGCTGGTCGGCTCATCTGGCCGCCAGTCCTCGAATCGCCCCTGCACCACCTCGACGTCGAACCCCGCCAGGTTCGCGCGCGCGACCGCGGCAAGCTCCGGGCCGAGCTCGACGCAGGTGACCCGGAACCCCCGCTGTGCCATCGGCCGGGTCGCCTTCCCCGTCGCGCAGCCCACTTCCACCACCCGGTCGCCCGCTACCAGCCCCGTCACGGCGACAAGATCGTCGAACAGCGCCTCGGGATACTCAGGCCGGACCCGGTCATAACTCTCGGCGACCCGATCGAACGTCTCCCTGAGCCGCTCCCTCTCCTCATCAGGCCACACCGCGCCAGTATCGCACCGGTGATTTCTGGCCGGGAAGTTCGTCATCATGGTGGGACCCGCCATCGGAAGGAGCCACGTGGCGAGCGAGGAAACCGGCTTCTATCTCAGGCCCGGGGTCATGACTACGCCGGGCCGCTACCAGCCGCTGTTCGCGGACCTGCCGCGCGGCGTCGCCGCGCTTGCCGCGGTGGCCCAGGGGCTGGTCATTCACGAGTTCCTCGTCGAGGCGTACGGGGTGACGCTGTCCGAGGAGCGCCGGGCGACCGTGCACACCAGGCCGCTGACGGAGATGATCGAGCGGCTGATCGCCGAGGACAGCCGCCCGCTGACCGTGCCGAGGGAGCCGGCCGGTCGGCTGACCGGCGACTGCCGGCACTTCACCGTGCTGACCGTGGCCATGCTGCGCGCCCAGGGCACGCCGGCCCGGGCACGGTGCGGGTTCGGCGGCTACTTCGGCTCCGCCATGTTCGAGGACCACTGGGTCTGCGAGTACTGGGACGAGGCGGCGCAGCGCTGGCGGCTCGCCGACGCGCAGATCGACGACGTCCAGCACAAGCTGTTCGGCATCGACTTCGACCTGACGGACGTACCGCGGGACAGGTTCCTCGTCGCCGCCGACGCCTGGCGCGCCTGCCGCGCCGGCGCCGCCGACCCGGCGAAGTTCGGGCTCAGCGCGCTGAACGAGGCCGGCTACTGGTGGATCGCCGCGAACATGGTGCGCGACCTGGCGGCGCTGAACAACATGGAGATGCTGCCCTGGGATGTCTGGGGAGCGATGCCCAAGCCCGATGACACGGTCGACGACGCGTTCTTCGACCGCCTGGCCGAGCTCACCTGCGACCCGGCCGCGACGTTCGCCGACCTGATCGCCGCCTACGCCTCCGATGACCGCCTCCGCGTCCCGCCCGTCGTCTTCAACGCCGTCCTGCGCCGCCCCGACCCGGTCCCCGCCGCGCTTGCATAGGTAGTGGACGTGGCGTCGCATACCGAAATCGGTAGGCGCTGTAGCATTCACTACCTCTTGGACGTGTCGTTGGCGAGGCGGTGGGAGCGTGCGGACCTGGCGAGTCGAGGTCGTCCGGCGCCTCCCGCATCCGGGGCGGGGGTTCACCCAGGGGCTGATCGCGGCGGACGGGATGGTATGGGAGTCCACCGGTCTTTACGGGTCCTCCGCGCTGTGCCGGTACCGGCTGGGCGCCGACCAGCCTGACCGGCGCGCGGCGCTGCCCGGCGAGCTCTTCGCCGAGGGCATCTGCCGGGCCGGCCCGGTGATCTGGCAGCTCACCTGGCAGGAACGGGTCGCGCTGCGGTGGGACGCGGAGACCCTTGAGCCGGCCGGGCGGGTGCCGTACAACCGGGAGGGCTGGGGCATGACCGCCGCGGAGGGGTACATCGTGACCAGCGACGGGAGCAGCGAGCTCGTCCGGCGCGACCCGGACGGGCTGCGGCCGCAGGCGGTGATCCATGTGCGGTACGCCGGCCGCCGGGTGGTTGGCCTGAACGACCTGGCCTGGTCCGCCTGGTACGGCAAGCTGATATGGGCCAACGTGGCCGGCACCCACTACCTGGCGGGAATCGACCCGGACAGCGGCGAGGTGACCGACGTGGTCAACGCCCGCCCGGCCAGGGAGCGGCACCTGCGCGATCCGCAGGCGATCATGAACGGGATCGCCGCGCTGCCGGAGGCGGGAGAGTTCCTGCTCACCGGGAAGAGCTGGCGGTGGATCCACCACGTGCGCCTGCGCCAGGCCCGGGATCGGGCCGCGCCGGAAGGCCTGCTGGCAGGCCTGACCCGCTGACCCGCCGCGATACGAGTGGGCGCAAGGCGGGCCGCAGCGGCCGGTCGGTGTAGCCGCCGTCGGCCAGCCCGGCCCGCCGCTCGAACACGTTGCGGGCACCGAAGTCGCCGGTCAGCACCCAGGACACAGCCGCGGCCGCGAGGTACATCGGCACCATCGCCACCCCGCCGCAGCAGGCGAACTGGGTGGCGTGCCTGGCCTCGTGCCGGAACAGCGGCGAGCCGGGGTCGATCCCGTTCCCTCGGGTCAGGATCACGTTGCCCAGGCAGAACGCAGGGGCGGGCGGCACCGGCAGCCGGTACCCGGTGCCGATGAGCAGCCGGCCGGGCGCGCGGGCCAGCCGGGCGCGCCCTGCCACGGCGACGCCGAGACCTGCCAGCGTGGAGCCGTTGAGCAGGTTGACCGCTTCCCGCGCGCGCAGCCACCGGCGCCGGCTCGCCACGGTCACCCCAGCCGGCCCGGTGACCTCAGGTCTGGTCCGGGTTGTTGTGCCCGTTCAGCCCCTGCTGGTCGGCGTCGGCCACGATCACCCCGGCCGCCCACGGCGCGCTGAGGTCCTGGACGGGCGAGGGCATGTTCAGCTTCGTCTGGCTGTGCTCGCGGTGCGCCCGCGCGGCGGCCTCGTGGTAGTCGTCGAGCCGAGCCAGGAACGACTCGTCGGCGTACGGCGTGCCGTCGACGAGCGGGCCTTCCCGGTGCTCGATCACGGCCACGACGTCGTCGCCGCTGAGCGTCTTGTGGGTCTCAAGCGCGTGCGCGAGGGACAGGACGTGGTTCCTGTTCTCCCTGATGATTTCCTCGGTCCGGTCGAGCAGCGTCTTGAGGTTGTCCTCGATCCGGTCCGCCAGCGCGCGCCGTGCCTCGGCCTCGGGGTCCTGGCCCTTCTTCAGCGCGCCGCCACGGCCGCCGCCCGGCGAGCCGACCTCGAGCCGCCTGGCGGTGGAGTAGGACGACACCGTTGTGCCCATGCCCCAGAAGCCCTCCATGAACGAGGCGACCGCGGTCGCCGACTCCAGGTCCCCTGATACCCCGGAGGAGCTGTCGGCGTCGAAGAACATCCGCTCGCCGGCCAGCGACGCGAGCGACACCAGGATGTCGGTCTCGTACTCGCTGCGC
>Ga0070764_10001082_pt1 | contig 11655 bp, 10 predicted proteins | sample HubBroMetageWRM4_FD_67287 | JGI IMG/M metagenome (GOLD analysis project Ga0070764, IMG submission 67287) | Warmed soil microbial communities from the Hubbard Brook experimental Forest, New Hampshire - Hubbard Brook CCASE Soil Metagenome WRM 4 | ecosystem: Environmental > Terrestrial > Soil >... | reverse complement strand
GGCGCATAGACGCAGACGCTTCCGTTATCGCCGGAAGATACATCGGGGTGAGCGAGGGCGACGCCATAATCGTCGTTACCGACGTAAAGATTCCCCTTGCCGTCGGTCATCAACAAATCCGGATCGTCCATGCCGGACTTGATCCGGTAACTCGGATTCGACGCGCCGGGCGCGTAGACGGAGACCCAACCCGGACTCGGAAACGGCGTGTTCGAAACGTAGAGCATCCCTGAGCCGTCGAACGTCATTGCTTGCGGGCTTGCAAGTCCCTTGGTGATGGTGCGCACGATTGTGCTCGACCCGGCCCCGTATTCGACGATGCTCGGCGGCAAGCTGTAATTATTGCGCATCACGAAAAGATTGTTTGAAGGGTCGAGCGTAATGGCGAGCGGCTCCGTAAGCCCCTGCCGAAGCCTGCGCAATGGTTTGCTTGATCCCGGCGCGTAGACGATCACCGAGTTTTGATAGCGGCTGTGGTTTAGCACGTATAAGTTTCCGTCCGTATCGAAGGCAAGCGCGGTCGGTGCATCGATACCTTCTTTGATCGAACGCAGCAGCTTCGTCGTGCCGGCCGCGTACACATTGATCGAGCCCTTCCCGCTTATGTACTCGTGGCACGAAGGGCACGCTGCAGCGTAGAGATTATTCGATCCGTCCATTGCCGCGACCCACGCGTAAGTCAGCTTGATGCGGCGAGACGGCCTCTCGCTGCCGGCATCGTACTCAGTGACGCCCTGAAGAGAGTCGAGCGCGCTGATCATATAGACTCGTCCGGCGCCATCGACGGTAATAAAGGTGGGATTTAAGACGCCCTTCGTTATCGTGCGTGCCACTCCGGTAAGCTCGAGATCGTAAAAAGCGATGTTACCCTTGTTTGAAAAAATTTGCTGACAGCATTGGGCCAAATAGAGAAACGACGCCGGCTTATGCGGCGCACCGATCGCGGATGGCACGAATTCCGGACGCGGGCCAACGTTTTGGATGGTGGCGCAGCCGGCGAGTACGCCCGCAGCGGCCAAAGCGAGGCAGCGAGGACCAACGATCTTCATAACGTCCACTCCTCAAGCGCTTAGGGCAGAATCGTAGCTTGTTGGCCAGTTCCGGTCAAGTTATGCCGTACGCGGGTCGGGAGCGCGATCGCGCCCGCAAAAGCGACCGACTTTGTGTTCACTCGTTACGCGCCGTGATTCGAGCGTAGTGAGCGGCGAGCCGAACGGCTTGTGACTCCGTCAGTGCACTACCTTCGCGGGCCAGCGCCGCAATCTCGTCGCCGGTCAGCGCCTGGCGGAGCCTCTCCATGAGGAGTTCTTGCGTGAACCGCTCGGTGTATTCGCGAATGTACCCGGCGGAGAAGACATTGTCGACATAGCCATTGAGTCTGGCAGCGCCTCGCGGATCGTTGCGCGATCGCAGCGTCGCGAGCGTTCCAATCGCACATGCCATGATCCCGTCATCTCCAGCCTCCCGCGCATCCCGGACTGCCGCTCGGGCCAACGCGCGAGCCTCATCCTCTCGTTGCAGGGCGATCAGATAGATCGCCAAGTTGGACTCTACGTTCGCCCGAACCCGTACGTTCTTACGCATCGTCCTGCCGGCAAGCAGCTCCTCCAGGCGCCGGACGGCGCTTTCAATTTCGCCAGCCCCGAACTCGGCCTCAGCCAAGTTAATCACGCCAACCCACAATATTCGCTGGTCGCCAAGTTGTCGTGCCATCTCGAGCGACTCGTGCGTCGTCTGCCGCCCTTCCGCTGGACGGCCCGTCATTCCAAGGGCTAGACCGATGGAGCCTAACGTACGCACGACGTCACGCTGACTGCCGTGCGCTTTGCTCAGCTCGAGCGACCGCCGCAGAGCTTCCTCAGCTTCGGCATACAGCCCAAGCCTTAGTTGCGCGATGCCGCGCGCGCGAAGAGCGCGCGCGACCCCAGCCTGATCCGCGAGTTCTTCATAAAGCTGCAGCATGCGCGCAGCTGCTTCAAACGCCTGAGATGGAAGGAGCAGATCGCCGCGCATATTCGCAATGGTCTCCCACGCCTGCGCCTGAATCGGCTTCGGCAACTCCGTGGGACCGGCCAGCGCACGCTCGGCGCGTCTTGCCGTGTCCGCGCCCAAGCCACGCAGCAAAAGAAACTCTCGTATTGCCGCAAGCAAACGAACGCCCAACTCGGCATCGGCGCCTCCGTCGATCGCCCACTCTAGAACACGTCGCAGGTTGTCGTACTCGGAGTCGACGACCTCTTCAAAGTTGGGATTGCTCCAGTCGACAGACTCGGCGAACTTCAGATAATAGAGCGCGTGCTTTCGATTCAGCGCTGCGATTCGAGCGCCAAGCTTTTCGATCGCGTAGGCGCCGATCGTTTCGAGCAGCCGAAAGTGCCTGACTCTACCGCGTCGCTCGGTCGTGAGCAGCGACTTGTCAACGAGCGATCCGAGGATGTCAAGGACGCGCCCCTTGGTGATGCCATCGCCGGCGCAAACGGCCAGCACCGCCTCGAGCGAAAACTCGGCTGGAAAGACGGAGAGCCGCGCAAAGAGCGTCTGCTCTTCCGGTGAGAGGAGATCGTAACTCCAGTCCACGAGCGCGTGCATCGTTCGGTGGCGGCCAAGTCGTCCGCCGCCGCTGAGCACGGCAAAGCGCTCGGACAAGAGCGCTTCGATCTGCGACAAGCTGATTAATTTCACGCGTGCCGCTGCCAGTTCGATCGCGAGCGCGATTCCATCAAGGCGCCGGCAGATACGCTCGACGATCGCGCGCTCGTCGCCGAACGAAAAGCCGGTGTCGGAACGTGCTGCGACCTCCGCGAAGAGTTCGACCGAGGCTTCCTCGCTCAACGATGCGAGACGATACGTTCGTTCGCCGGCCACTTCCAACGGCTGGCGGCTGGTCGCCAGTATGCGCACCCCGGCACATTCGGACGATATTTTTTCAACGGCAGCCGCCGCGGCGGTGACAACGTGTTCGCAGTTGTCGACGATCACCAACATATTCTTTCGCGCAAGCGCCTCGACAACGCCATCGAGCAGCGACGCATTGGGACGCTCGCGCACGCTAAACGCGTAGGCCAGCACCGAAGGCACATGAGTGGGGTCGTGCACCGCGGCGAGATCGACGAACCATATCCCATCGTCGAACTTGGCCTGCGCGGCATGACCCGCTTCAACGGCCAGCCGCGTTTTGCCGACGCCGCCGGTACCAGTCAGCGTGACGAGCTGTGAAGCGGCAACGAGGCCCTCGATCTCGCGAAGCTCGCGTTCGCGGCCGAAGAGTGGCGAGGTCAGGCGCGGCAGATTGTGCTTCTTGATCGCGCGGGCTGCGGACATGCGCGGCCGAGAGGGCCGGCGGGCCGCGGCTTCGATCGCTTGGCGTTGTTGCGCCTGAAGCTGCAGCGCTTCCAAGAGTAGCGCCAGCGTTTCACGCTGCGGCGCCTTGTTGACCCCACGTTCGAGCGCGCTAATTCCGTCCGCGCTCATGGCCGCGCGCTCGGCGAGCGCATCTTGCGAAAGTCCCGCCGCGAGCCGAAACTCGCGCAGAAGCGCACCGAACGACGAGCGACTTGCGGCGTCTCGCATCTCGGCAAATTATACGCCTAATTCATACGGATATCGGTTCCACCGTCCAGCCGATTACGGCATGCTCTCAACTGGCCGCGCAGGCCGCCCTTAAGCCGTCAAAGGAGAAAAGCCCCTGCTTGCCTACAAGAAGTACCCCCGCTCCGCGCCTGCCGCGATTGGCGCGCGAGGGGGAACTCACCAACCTCTGAACTGGGCGTCGCTGGCCGTGGCTTACGCCGCGGTGAACGTTGCGGCCGGCGCCGCGGTCGCCGGATGGGAGCCGGCATCGTTTCTTCGCATGAACGCCGTCTGGCTGCTGCTTTGGGCAACGACCACGGCGGTCGCGCTGGCGTGCTCGGGTCAGTGGTACGTGCATCGCCGATTCAACCGTCTTAACTTCGTCAGGCACAACGAAGTCGGCGGCTTCATTGTTTCGATCGTCGGAGGCCTTTATAGCGTCCTGCTCGGTTTTATGACGGTTATCGCGTGGCAGCACTTCTCCGATTCCCGGCAACTCGTCGCACAGGAGTCGGCCGCGTCAACCGACGCCTGGCACACGTCGGTCGGGCTGCCGGCCGAAGAACGCTCGCGCGTACGCCACGATATGTTGCTCTATGCAAACGCCATGGTGCAGCGCGAGTGGCCCGCGATGCGAAGCCGTGGATTCGACAAAAATGCGGATGTTATTGTCATGGATGCCATTGGAGCTGCCGGCAACTTCAATCCGCGCAACTTAAAGGAGGCAAACGCACAGGGCGCGACGCTTCAGCAACTCGGCGCCCTACACGATTATCGTCAGCGCCGACTCTCCGGCAACAACTCGGGGATGGCATCCTTCGAGTGGCTCGTCTTAATGGTCGGCGCGACATGCATCGTAGGATTCTGCTGGCTCTTCGGGCTTGCAAACGCAAAGGTGCATCTCGCGATGACCTCGGCCGTAACCATCGTCATGACCACGACCTTGGTTCTGTTATTCGAGCTGCAATGTCCCTTCCAAAGCGATCTCCGGATTGCGCCGGATGACTGGAATGGCGTCATCAGTCATATCGATTTCATGCAGCGTGGCTCTCAAGCCGAAATGCGAATGTAACCGCGCGCAGTCATCGACGTGCGGTTCATTACCAATGGAAAACGACCACCCGTTTCGTAGCCTTCCATCCTTTCCACATTTTTACGCCGCTTGCGCCGGGCTCGACGTACGACGATCCGCCGCCTCCGCTACCGCCCGGGCCAGGGAAGCCGTCTGGCGGATTGTGGTACGCGCCGGCGCCGCCACCGCAAACGTCGTAACCGTAGTGGTGACACTTGGGAGTGCTACCACCGCTGCCGGCAATCAGGCCGCCGCCCTTGCCGCCAAATTAGAATCGTTCGTTGAGTCACACCGTCTGCGGGCTGCTGCGGCTCGGTATCGGCCGCTACTTCGAGCTCGCCGATGCAAAGCGGGTAGCGCCGCTTGCGGCCAAGGTGTGCGAAGAGCTCGAAGACATCTTCGGCGATTCGTTCGACTCAAAGGCGGGAGCAAATGTACAACGTGCACGACGCGGGACGCGGGCGGCGGACGCCGCGGAATTCGACGAGGCGATCGAGATCGGAAAACGTAAGTTTGCTGAAAAGTACGTGGACGGATCACGGACATTCTCGCGAACATAATTAGTGACGCCTACACGCCGAAGCAATGCGCCATCCGCTCATCGCATATCAGCTTCTCGTGATAAACGCGCTGGGTGCTTTTTCGGACCTATGGGGCAACACCCCACTCAAGCGCAAGAAGACGAATGGCCGCGAGATTTCCTATTAAAGCCGAAACGCCGCCCTCGATACTCTGCTGTTCATTGAGTTGGTAGGCAAGGTGCACTATCTAGCGTGAGGCGATTGGCCCAACTTGCCCGTTGGGCGCTTTTCGACCGTCCGAGATGCGTGATAGGCTGGAGCCCGCGAAAGGAGCTGTTAGTATGCGCGGTGTTTCGGGCTTGAAGCGCTACGCTCTAAGCGTTTGCGCCGGCGCTGTTATCGTCGCGGGCTGTTCGGTCACGCCCCAAAGGTCGTCTAACCTACCCGATTCATCCGCTGCTGTTATGCCGCGCCTGCCAAGCTATGCCGACCCTGCGACGTTATTGGCCAGTAGCACCAAGGTAGCGTTGTGGGTTTCCTACGAGATCTTCGGCAATCTCTTGGGGTTGGACAAAGGCGGAAACGTTGTCGTCACCGTTGACGCTTGGGACAATGGCTGCACTCCTCCCCTTACGGTTAAGGTCGACCACGAGCAAAACGTCTGGGTCGCCTGTCAGTTTCTAAATCCGCCTTACTTGTGGGGTGGGGAACAAGAATACAGCAGCAGCGGCACAGTTAAGCGGAGCTACGCCTTCGATGCTTCCCGCTTTTGCGGATCGGGGTATTCGCGTTGTGCCGCCCAAAGCTGGGACGGCGGCTGGGACAACAAGGGTCACGTCTTCGCCGAACTCTCTGAAGGCACTTGGTTGTTCGGGAGCACAAATAGCCGCGTAGTCCACAATATGCGTCTCGGCTTCTTCTGGTGGAACGCGAACGATCCATCAGGCCCCGCAACCTTCATCCGCGCGTCGCGCTACTGCAAGCCGATGTGCGGTGTTTACTACATGGACACCGACCGTGCGGGAAACATCTGGTTCGATTTCTCCAGCACCGGCTATCCCGGTCTCAAAGGCGGCCTTGGCGAGGTAACGAACCCGACGACGTCGCCATCCGTACGGGTCGTTTTTCCTGCGGGAACGTATCAGCAACCCGGCGGCGTCTACGTGAGCGGCCACGGAACCGTGCTGAATGTCACCGATGAGCTCGCGCAGCTCATCTACCAGTATCACCTGCCCGTTACGCGCACGTCGAGACCGTTTAACGTGCTAGGGCCGACAAGAGGTGCTCCGCTTTCAGGCGGCTTCAACAAAGCGGAGTCTGCAATGGCGTTGGGCGATCTTCGTTCCGGCATCCACATCGGCAACTTACGCGCGAACTTGTGGTCACTCTACGCTTGCTACGTGCCCCACGAATCGAGCCCCTGCTCGGGCGCTGCCTTTACGCCTTCAGACAAATAAGCCACGCTGATGCGAGGCTGTCGCGATTCAGCGGCGCTGAACGTCGGGCGTCTGCGTGGGATCGTGGCCGACTGCGTGTGACGGTTAAGTATGTGGAACGTTTCGCAGGTCCGGGCTCACGCGCACGGTGATTCGAGACTTTCGCGTTTTCATGCCATTCCTCACGCCGTCGATCAGGGCTTTGGTTTTGACAATGATCTCATCGGAAGTGGAACCTTCAATAACCTCCTTCAGCTCAGCACACAAGCCGATATACTTCCCGCCATTGCGGTGGACGTAGAGCTCAAACGTGTTATTCGAACTCTGCCCATGCGTCATGGTAACGCGGTAACCATTGGCGAGCCAGCTACGGCGTCTTCAATGTCGAAAACGCCATCCAAGCTGCAGAGCGAGAAGATCCGTCGGAAATAAGCGCTGCCCTTAACGATCCGCAACCGCGTGGCGTCGATCTCCCGGCGACAGCGTGCGACGTACACAAAGACGCCAAGAGTGCTAGCGTCGATAAAGGTGGTGTGCTCGAGATCTATCGTAAGGGTTGGAGAATCAATGTAGGCCGTTAAGGCTGCAAAGAGTTGCCACTTGTTGGAAATATCTAATTCCCCGCGCAACGAGAAGCGAACCTCTGACTCGTCAAGGCCGCTAACGCGTCGTATATTGTTGCTTTTTGTACTGTTAAACTCAGTAGGAGCGCCCCACTCGCTCCGACTGGTGAGGTGCGCAAAATCTGTCGTTTCCATAATGGTTCGCGCCGTCATGGAAGCTTCCGTTAATACCTGCAAAAGAGCCACGGCCGCCTTTTCTAGTCACACTGCGTTGGACTCTAGTCTAAGCAATGGCTTGGCGGCAAATCTGTACGGTTTCGCACGAAGCAAAGGAATTCGTCGCTACGCTGCTTTCCTGCCGCCTTCTATTGCTTGTCGGCCATATGCTCCAACAGCGGCCCAAACTGCGCCCGCGCGACGCTATAACACTCGCAGGAGGCTTCCTCGAGCCCGTTTCGATCTAGAATAACGATGTGGCCATGAGCATAGCGAATGAACCCCGCTTGCTGAAGTGTCGCAGCGGCGATGGTGACTCCGGAACGTCGTGCGCCGAGCATCATCGCAAGGTATTCGTGTGTGAGGGCGATCTTGTCGGAGTTGACGCGATCGTGCGTCAACAAAAGCCACCGCGCGCATCGCTCGTGGATATTATGCATACCGTTGCATGCGGCAAGCTGCCCCAACATGTTGACATAAGCTTGGAGAAATCGGTCAAGCATGCCACGAAACTGGCCATCTCCGCGGTCGAGCAGTTGTCGAAAATGGTCGCTGCTGATGACGACCGCGCGCCCGGGAACTTGGCAGTAACTTTCGTTAGCCGAGGTCGTTGCTCCGAGGAGCAACGGGATTGCCGAGACTCCCTCCCGCCCGACTGTCCCTACCTCGATTGATCCGCCGTCGCGCATTTGGGTTACCACTGAAAGCACTGAATCGATTGGGAAATAAACATCTCGTATTGGACGGTCGGCCTCATAAATCTGCTGGGAGGTTTCCAGCGCGATCAGTTTCGCTGTTTTGAGGACCTCTGCGATCATGGTCGCAGTTAAGCCACCGAGGATCGCGTTCTGCTTAAGCACACCCGGACTGGGGATGAGGATCTGCTTAGCACTCATTCTCTCGATGCTTTCGTTGACTGTTGACCTTTCAAGCGCACGAAAGAGGCTTTTTCGGGATCGGGTCGCGGTCCTGGTGCTATGGCAGACCGACATTCGAAGACTCGGAGCGCGGACGCGGCTGCTTTGGCCTTCCCTTCACTGGGACCCGATGGCAAGCACATGCGCGCCGTCGTTGCCCTCGCTGATCCGGTAAAGAAGCTTCGGCGCGCCGGGAGCGTAGACGTCAACGTCCTGGCCGTTTGCAACGTAGAGGTTGTCCGACGCGTCCACGGCCAGTCCCGCTGCAGAGCCGTGGCCTCGGGCAAACTCACGCTGTGGCTTCGTGGCGCCGGGCCCGTAAAGCGAGACCCACGAATGCCACGGAGGAGCTCCAGCAATCGTCGTGTTCGCCACGTACAGGCGCCCCACTGAGTCGACTGCCAGCGAGCTTGGAAGTCTGAGGTCGCCAGTGACTCGCAGTGTCGGCGTCTTCTCGCCTGGCTGGAACACCGTAACCGATGGCGGCCCGCGATCGCAAGGTGCGTCGCAGTTCTCTGTATTGACAACCAAAAGCTCGCCCGTCGGCCCGAATGCGAGCGTGTCGGACCAGTGAACCCCCTTGCGAATCGCGCCCGAGAACTTCAAGTGTCCCGGTACGCCGGTGGGCGCATAAATGGCGACACTGAAGAGATTGTCCGCATAAAGATTCCCCGAGCTGTCGAACGCCAGTGCACCATTGGCGAACCGCCGCATATGATTGACGAGATGCGTGCCGCCGGGCGCGTAAACCCAGAGGCCCTGACAACAGGTGGTGAAGTAGAAGTAGCCCTGACGATCTATCGCGACGCCTGAGAAGCATACCGGTGCGGTGATGGTGCGCAGTAGCCGAAGATCGCGCGCACTAAAAACCTGAACCTGTCCCCCGCAACTTCCGTAGTTCTCCAGGACGAAGACGTGCCCCAGCCGGTCGAGCGCGATCGCGAACGCGGAATAGGCGAGCATTACCGATCGAAGTGGCGTGGAGCTTCCAAGGTTATACTTCGAGAGTTTGCCGCCGCCCACATAAAGGAAGCTCGTTTGGCCGGGCGTTGACGGGCTCGTTTCGGGCGCCGCGCCCAAAGTCGATGGGACGGTCTCAGGCGGAGGCAGCGAGCAGCCGCCGCAGCAAAGCGACGCTGCCAGAATGCTCACAAGCAGATTGCGCCGATTCATCATTCTTCGGCCCCTCCGATAACTCGATTATACTCAAAAAAGTCACCGAAGTCACTCTTCAAAGACGGGGTCTGATACACGCATCTGAAGGGCTCGCCGCTTTCGCGCGGCGAGCGTCGCGCACGATCTCGGACGTCGGGCGCTTAGGGCCGGAGCCCCAGGCCGACGCCGTTTTACGCTTTCTTAATAGATTCGCGCTAGGCTTCGCCCGCAAAGCACACCAAACATCACTTAAGGAGCAATATGAACTCTGCCAGGTTGTCACTTCGATCTCTTGCGGCTCTCGCCGTCGCCGGAATGCTGGCGGGATGCGCGGGCGGCGCGTCCGCACCCTCGACCGCTTCGAATGCGCTGCCTTTCATGACGTCGCACGGACAACCCGCGGGCGCTTCGATCGACATCATCGCCATGACATGCAAATCCGATCACGGCGTGTCGGTCAAGCCCTGCTCGATTCACCTATCCGGTTCCAATCCCGTGGAGTCAGTAACCACGAAAGGCCCAACGGGCGGGAAGTTCACGTTCGACGATAAGGTATGCGCGAAAGACGGCATCGCAATGATCTCCGGCTCCGGGAATAAGTATCAGGCGGTATGGGGCAGCAAGAGCGGATCTTGCACGGCGCTGTTTACCGATAAAGCCAAGACCGGGAAGACGATCGGCACGGCCAAGCTGACCATTACCAATCAGGCCTAAGCCGCGCCGGCCATTATCGCTGGGTCGAAGGCGTGCGCGATCGATTACAAATACACTAGCCATTCTTTGGGGTGTCGTATGTTTGGGACAAAAATCAGCTCTCGATTCCTGGTCTCGCTATCGATTGCGTTCGGCGTTGCCGCGACAGGGTGCTCGTCCAACGGCGGCAGCGGCATTGCAAACTTCACGCCGCCCGCGCAGGGCACCGCAAATGCGCGCGCAACCGGCAACCCCCTGGCGCGTGCCGGTCACGACGCAACAACCAGTTCGGTGAACTGGATGGAGTTCGGCTTTATTCCTTCGGGTGGGCGGTTCAACCCCGACGAGAAGACGCTAACTCCGCGCAACGTGCACAAACTGCGGAAGCAATGGTCCTTTTCCACCGGTTGCAACGGCTCGATCTGCGGCGGATCGTCGCCCACGGTGGTCAGCGGGGTAGTGTACGCTGGATCCTATAATGGCAATCTGTACGCGCTCAAAGCTACCACGGGAGCTAAGCTGTGGTCCTTTCTCACCCAAGGCGAAGAGTTCTCGACACCGGCGGTGGTAGACGGTGTGGCCTACGTCGGCTCCGACGACGGAAACGTGTACGCCCTCAACGCCACGACCGGGGCCAAGCAATGGTCCTTCACGACCGGCTTCGACGTGGCTTCGTCGCCCGCGGTAGTCAACGGGTTTGTTTATATCGGTTCCGAGGACGGCAATGTCTACGCCCTCAACGCTAGCACCGGCGCCAAGGCGTGGTCCTTCGCGACTCGCCTAACCGTTGATTCATCGCCGGCGGTGGCTAATGGCGTGGTCTACGTCGGCGCTGCCGACGATCACCTCTACGCGCTCAACGCCACAACCGGCGCAAAGCTGTGGTCCTTCGCCGCCAGTGACGAGGTGAATTCATCGCCGGCGGTGGCCAACGGAATAGTCTACTTCGGCTCTCAGGATAGCAATGTGTACGCACTCAACGCCAAGACGGGGACCAAGGAATGGTCCTTCCAGACCGGCGACTTGGTGAATTCGTCGCCGGCGGTAGCCAACAATGTACTCTACGTCGGTTCCATCGACGGCAGCGTGTACGCCCTTAACGCCAAGACGGGAACCAAGCTATGGTCATTCGCCACTGGCGACTACGTGTTCTCGTCGCCGGCGGTGGCCAACGGTGTGGTTTACATCGGCTCCGAGAACGACATCGTATACGCCCTTAACGCGAAGACGGGGGCAAAGCTGTGGTCCGACCGCACCGGGAACCAAGTGAGTTCGTCGCCGACGGTGGTAAATGGTGTGGTCTACGTCGGTTCCCAGGACGGCAACCTCTACGCGTTCGGGCTGTGATGCCGCAAAATGCTGACCGGCAACGCTTAGCGTCATAGGACGCCCTTGCGCCTACCGCCTAAGCGACCATTTCGCGGCTCGACCGGTGTCTATACGTTAGATGAACGTGCGACACGGTCCGGAAAGGCGTAGCGATAGTGAGGAAGGTCGACCTGATCTCAAGGG
>Ga0070764_10001080_pt1 | contig 11663 bp, 9 predicted proteins | sample HubBroMetageWRM4_FD_67287 | JGI IMG/M metagenome (GOLD analysis project Ga0070764, IMG submission 67287) | Warmed soil microbial communities from the Hubbard Brook experimental Forest, New Hampshire - Hubbard Brook CCASE Soil Metagenome WRM 4 | ecosystem: Environmental > Terrestrial > Soil >... | reverse complement strand
TGGCGAGACTCGCGCGCGCGCGGGTTTCATCCGGCTGTGCATCGAGCGCCGCCTGGTAGAAACCGATGGCCTCATTGATGTTATTGCGCCGCTCGGCAACCCGGCCGCTGAAGTAAAACGCATCGACATTCTGGTGCTCGATCTGCAAGGCATTGCGGAATTCGATGTTGGCCTTGTCGAGATTGCCGGCCGCGAGATACTGCTTGCCACGCTCCATGTGGCTCAGGAAGCGGGAGTGCGAGCTGCCGCAACCCGCCAGCGCCAGCAGGATAACGAGCGCGACGAGGTGAGCTATCGGGAGGCGCATCGCGCGCACGGATGTCATGATGTCGGTTTGTTCGCGCCGGAGTACGACCGGGCACTGTAGGTAGTGCCGATGACGGGCATGTGACACACAGCCGGCGCGCGGGGACAGCAATCTAAATGTAACTTTCCGCACGCCGATCCTGCCCCACACTAGGCGACTTTGGTCACGGACCCCCGCCACGATGAACAGGACCGGCCCGATACAGGTGCTCCCCGATCTGCTGGTCGTCTTAGCCTATGGGGTCGGCTTTGTCGTCATCGGTAGCACCCTGCTGCAGCACTTCGGCTTTCCGCTGGATGACTCCTGGATACACCAGAGCGTCGGCCGCAATTTCGCGCAATACGGATCGCTCGGCTATCTCCCGCAACAACGATCGTCGGGCTCTACCAGCCTCCTGTGGACTTGCTTACTGGCGGCGAACTATCGATTCCTCCCGGGCCTGAGCCCTGTCACTTTCACGCTGTCATTCAACGTCCTGTGCGCTATCGCGACGGCCATCATCCTATTGCGCCTCGCGCGCGAGGACGGGGCGAGCACGCCCTTCGCAGTCGTGATCGCGGCGGCTCCGGCCTTCGACGGCAACTACTTGTGGCTTGCCTTTACCGGCATGGAGCACCTGCTCTTCGTCATGCTGTCGGTCGCCATCATCTGGCTTTGGATGTCCCCTACTACGACTCCGCGCGCGGCATGGGTGACGAGCATCACCGCCGGCGTGTGCATGGGCCTGCTCGGCATGACGCGGCCCGAGGGGATTGTGCTGCCGCTGCTTCTCCTTGGCGCATCGATCCTATTCACGCCGTTGCGAACCCGATCTACGTCACAGCTGGCTACCGTCGGGGCAATATTCATCGCCTTGGCCAGCATCCCGCCGGTCGTCAACCTGTACGGCTCGAAGTCACTGCTCCCGGTCACCTTCAAGGGGCGCCAATGGATGCTGGTCAGTGACGCGGCCACCTGGCTCGCGGCGGTGATTCGACTCCCCGAGCAATGGTGCACCCGGATATTCAAATCCGTCGTCGTCTTCGCGGGTGGAGAGCTCGATCTGCAGGGAAAACTCCTCCTGCTCGCAGCCCTGGTCCCCGTGGTCGTGTTGGCAGGTTATGGAGTGCGGGGCCTGGTCAGGCAACGCTCCTGGCGACTGCTCGCAGTGTGCGCCTGGGGCCTGCTACACGCTGTGCTCTACCTGGCCATCCTTCCCTCCTCCGGACATGGAGGACGCTACCAACCTTTTCTGTTGCTTCTCCTGCTGCCGCTGCTGTGTGCGGGTGCCGCGGATCTGCTGCGCCAACACAAGCGCGCGGCAATATGGGTTCCCGTCGCGGGCCTCGTACTGTTCGGCTGTGTTTCGCTGACGCTGTGGCGAGCGGTGCTGGCCAGCGGTATCGACCACATCTCCCATACTCACGCGCGAGTCGCGGCATGGCTACAAGAGAACCTGCCCGATCAGACAGTCGCGGTGTTTGATATCGGACGCATCGGTTATGCACGCGGCACGTCCGGCGATCCACGCATTATCGATCTCGGCGGGTTGACCGACTCTGGGTACCTGGCCTACCTCTACGGAGGAAAAGTGCCCGAGTACCTCGCCTTGCACGACGTTCGCTATCTCGTGCTACCGGTAGACCCCGTCGGCGCGTCCGATGTGGCCCACCGGCTGCGACTCCAGGGCAACCCGGCGGTAAAAAGGCGGAGGCTGTTCCAAGCGTGCAGCACCCACGATGCCTGGGAGCCCGGCTGGTTCGAAACGGGCAACGCGTTTCAGTGTCAGGAAGTAGACAGCGTCACGTTCGCCCCGGAATCGGGCTCATAGACGCCCCCGAGCATGATCGGCAGGTCCACCGTCGCGGCCCTCATACTGGTAAACCGCGGCGGCGGCGCTCCAATTCCGCGCCTTTGCAGGCGATCATGTATTCGTAAATCGCCTGCAGCGTTGCAAACGTCAGGCCGGCGCGACCGTCCAGAAAGCCACGGCGCCAACCGTAACAATACAGGAACTTGATTAGAGGGCGTGCCGGCATCTGGTAGTAAATGTCCTTCAGGGCGCGGCGCCGCTCGTTCGGATCGCGCGACCAGAGCGAGCCAGAGACAGGCCGGTGCTCGCGGACCTTCTCGGCCTCGACCGCTTCCAAGTCGGAGTAGCGGTTATGGCGCGCGATCCAGTGCGATACGCCGTGGCTGAAGGGGTAGTGGATGACGTGCTCGGACAACTCGCCGATCGGACCGTCCACCACCGCGACGGGATTCACCAGTCGCTCGTAGCGAATGCGCTGCGGGCGAAACAGTCGCACCAGCCACGTGGGGTACACCTGCGCATGCTTCAGCCAGTGACCCATGAAGAAGTCCTTGCGTCGGATCCGGAAGGCGGACTCCGGAGCCAGCGCAAGCGCGCGATGGAGTACCTCGTCGCGCAGACCCGGCAGGCAGCGCTCGTCCGCATCCAGGTAGAGCACCCAGGGGTGCCGGAATTCGATATTGGCGACGGCCCAATTCTGGTGTGCCGACCAATTGTCAAAGGCGCGCGTGACGACCCGCGCGCCATGCTCCGCGGCGAGCGCTTGCGTGCGATCGGTGCTGAGCGAATCCAGCACCACCACGTCGTCGCACCAGGAGACCGACTCCAGGCACGCCGCAATGTTGATCTCTTCGTTGAGAGTCAGAATCAGAACCGAAACACTCACCGTTCCTCGCTTACGATCGTCACCGAATCGTCGTATTCGCGCCGTATCATTTTGGGTCCCCAAAACAGAGCAAAAGTATGTATCTGCAGCGCCTGAACTCGCCCCTTTGGGTTTACACGCTACTGACGGTCGTAGCGGTAGCGGCGTTTGCGCCTTTCGCCGGAGTTCTGGGGGACGTCTACAATATCTGGAACCTGAAGCCGGAGTACAGCCATGGGATCATGATCCCCGTGCTGTCAGCTTTTCTCATCTGGCGCCAACGCGCCGAGCTGCGCCTGCTACCGTTCACCGGCTCCTGGTATGGACTTGCGCTGATTGTTGCAGGTCTAGTGTTACGTTTCGTCGGTGTGATGACCACGATGCAGACACTCCAGCACTACGCTTTCCTGTTGGTGCTGTACGGCCTGGTGCTCACCCTGGTGGGTCCGACGATCTTCCGCCGCCTGTGGATGCCCCTGCTCATTCTCATATTCGCGGTGCCCCTGCCCTCGGTTTTCAACAACGCCCTGTCGCTGCAATTGCAACTCGTCTCGTCGCAGCTCGGCGTATGGATCATCCGGGCGGCGGGGATCAGCGTACTGCTCGAAGGTAACGTCATCGACCTGGGCAGCTACCAGCTCGAGGTGGCAGAAGCTTGCAGCGGTCTGCGGTATCTCTTACCGCTCATGACGCTGGCCTTCATAGTGGCCTACCTGTTTCGCGGAACGCTCTGGAAGCGCGTTGCGATCTTCCTGTCGAGCGTGCCGATCACCGTGATCATGAATAGCCTTCGCATCGGCTTCATCGGCATCACCGTGGAGCATTGGGGCGTGGGCATGGCGGAAGGGGCGTTGCACGATTTCGAGGGCTGGCTGGTTTTCATGTTCAGCACGGCTGCCCTGCTCCTGACGGCTTTCGGCCTTTCGCGCATCGGACCGTCGCGGGTGCCGTGGCAGGAGGCCTTCAATCTCGGTGCCACAGCCGCCCCCTCGAAGCCGGGCGGACGGGTGACGACGGCGACAGGTTGGCAAGGCGTACCGCGTCCCTTTGTCGTGGCCTCGGTACTCGTAATAGTCGGCGCGGCGTTGGATTTTGCAGTGCCGGCTCCCGTCACCCAGGTGCCAACCCGAACGAGCTTGTACGAATTTCCTGCCCAGGTGGGCGACTGGGTCGGCAGGCGCGACACCTTGGAAAACGTTTATCTGGATGCCTTGCGGCTCGATGACTACGCGTTGGCCGACTATCGCGGACCGGACGGGCAGTTGGTGAATTTCTACGCCGCCTACTACCAGTCCCAGGACTCGAGTCGGGCCATTCACTCACCGCACGACTGCATTCCCGGCGGAGGTTGGGAAATCACCAGGTTCGAACAGCGCACATTCCCGGCGGAGGGCACCACGGGCGCCTTCAAAGTCAATCGTGCGGTCGTGCAGTTGGGTGGACAACGTCAGATTGTCTACTATTGGTTCCAGGAGCGCGGGCGACATCTCACCAGCGAGTATGCCGCGCGCTGGTACCTGTTCTGGGACGCGCTCACCCGGAAGCGCACTGACGGCGCGTTGGTAAGATTTGTAGCATCTGTACCTCCCGGTGCGAACGAGACGGAGGTCGATACGCGGATTATGCGTTTGGCGAGCGTTATCGAGCCGACGCTCAGCCGCTACGTGCCGGACTGAGCGTCCCTACAGAGACAATCGCAAGAAGACGCGTTCCGGGATCGTGCGAATCACCCACATGATGGGACGCCAGAATCCCGGCAGATAGACCGTACCGCTGTGCCGGTCGATCGCCCGCACGATCCCTGCCGCGATCCGCTCAGGACGGGCCCACAGGGGGCCTTTCGCGAAAGCAGCAGTCATGGGCGAGTCGACGAACCCGGGCTTGATGGTGACGACAGTGACACCACACTTTACCAGCCGCTGCCGCAGCCCGGAGAGGAAGGCGGTCACGAGCGCCTTGGCACTGCCGTAAACATAATTGCTGCCGCGTCCCCGGTCACCGGCGACCGATGAGATGACAGCGATGGTTCCCGCCCTCCGCTGCGCCATGCCATTCGCGATCCGTGTCAACAGGGCAACGACCGAAAGCGCGTTGGTGTTGAGTTCCTGCAAAGTCAGCTCCACGGAGCCCTCGCAAGCCTTCTGGTCGCTCAACGTGCCGTGAGCGATCAACACCGAGTCGCAGCCGGCGAGAAACGACTCCGCCCGAGCGAGCATCGCCTCGTGGGCCGCGAAGTCGTTGGCGTCGAGAGCTTCGCAGCCGACACGCGGGCTGCCACGCACCGAGAGATCGGCGGCAATCGCCGCCAGCCGCGCCTCGTTGCGCGCGACGAGATAGAGCGCATCACCCCGCTCCGCCAACATGCGCGCCGTCGCCTCCGCAATTGCCGACGTAGCACCGATGATCAATGTCTTCCTCAAGCGCCCTCCGTTACCCGCCGCCAGAAACTCGAAGAGCAGGCGGGGTCGATATACTCAGAGAATTCCTGCCAGCGCGGATAGCCGGCCCGGAACAATGTGCCGGGCATCCGCCCGTCTTTGGCAGGATAGAGTGCTCCTCCCGCGCTAGTCAGAATGCTGTCGAGCGACTCGAACAACCGCTCCAGCGCGGGACCCTTGTTGGGAAAGTCGAGCGCGAGCGTAATGCCCGGGCGCGGAAACGAGAGCATCCCGGGAGAGGCCACGGAGCCGAACCCCTTCAGCACCGCGAGAAAAGAGCCCTGCCCGCTGCGGGCGATGGTTTCGAGCAATTCCACGGTCGCCTCGCGGGCGTGGGGCGTCGGCACTACACACTGGTATTGATAGAAGCCCTTCGGGCCATACAGCCGGTTCCAATGGAGAAGGCCATCGAGCGGAAAAAAGAAGGACCGAAAGTAGTCGCGCGTGCGCCGCCGGCGAGTGAGCTGCCTGTGATAGTGGAAGGTGTTGAATACACGCAGCGACAGGCCGTTGACGAGCGACACGGGTGGTGGAAACGGCACCGACCGGTTTCGCTCGGCGGGAGCTACTGCGCGGGGCCGCTCCTGTCCATGATTCGCGCGCTGCAGGATGCCCCGGCCGAGCCGTTTGCCGCGGCTCAGACAGTCGATCCAAGCCACCGTATATTCAAAATTCCGCTCCGATTCCTCACTGAGTGCAAAGAATTCCCCGACGTTGGCGAACCGGACGCTCTCGACATCGAGCCACGGGCCGGGGATGCGTCGCAGCTGCAGCTCCGCCCATGTAATGACGCCGGTCAGCCCGAGCCCGCCGACCGTAGCGGCGAACCACGCGGGATTCTCGGCCTGCGAGCACACGGTCCGGGTACCGTTCGAGCGTAACAACTCGAGCTGACGCACGTGTCGGCCGAAAGTGCCCTCACGGTGGTGATTCTTGCCGTGCACGTCATTCGCGATGGCGCCGCCGACCGTGACATAACAGGTTCCGGGAACTGCCGGCAGGAACCAGCCCGCGGGAATCACGAGCCGGAGAATGTCGGCCAACAATACGCCAGCCTCGCAGACCAACACGCCCGTGTCGCGGTCGAAGCGGATGAAATGGTCCAGCGCGCGCATCTGTAGTGACGCACCGCCCTGGTTCAGACAGCTATCGCCGTAACTGCGGCCATTGCCGAAAGGCAACAGGGTCTCGCCGGGAGGGAGCGTCGGAATGGAATCGTCGCGACCGCGCATGTCATACACGACATGCGGCGCACGAAACACGTTCCCCCACGATGCAACCAGGCGCGAAGCCATGAAGACCTTTGGATCGTTTTTAGATCGCGATGGCGATCGCTATCGCGGCCAGCAGGCCGAGCCCGAGGCTGACGCGGTCTTTCAAGGCATATACGACCGGATCGTCGTGCATCGAGCCGCGGTGAGCGGTCATCCACACCCGACTGATCCAGTATAGTAACAACACGCAGAGCGTCCAGATCACCTTCGGACGGTGATAAAGCGGCTCGATTTCCGGCGAGTTGATATAGAGCGCCAGGATCAGCACGCTCAGATAGCCGGCGGCCGTACCAAAGCTCTGTAGCACCGCGAGATCCTCGACCCGGTAGCCGCGACCCAAGGCCTGCAGTTTCTGCTGCCGTCGCAGCGCATCGAGCTCCGCATAGCGTTTTACCAACGCGAGACTCAAGAACAGAAATACTGAAAACAACAGTAGCCAGAAGGACAGCGCCACCGACACCGCGCCCGCTCCGGCGATGATGCGCAACGTATAGAGCCCGGCGAGCGCGACTGCATCGAGGAGCAGGAACCGCTTGAGTACCGTTGAATAGGCGACAGTCAACAGGTAGTAGCTCCCCAGGACGAGCTGGAATTTCTCCGGCAGCGCGGCTGCGACGAGGACGGCCGTCACCAGCAACAGCGGCGCCAAAACCATGCCGGTGGCGAGTGACAGATCGCCCGAGGCGAACGGCCGCCGCGACTTGCGCACGTGCGCGCGATCAGCCTCGAGATCGAGCATGTCGTTGAGAATATATACGGAGGAGGCACACAGGCAAAAAGCCGCGAAGGCAGCCAATGCGGACGCCAGGGAGAACAGATCGCCTGCGCGGTGGGCAGCGAACAGCGGCACGAAGACGAGGACGTTCTTCGCCCATTGATGGGGACGTACGGCGCGCAGGATGGCCCGGTACCGCTTGCTTCCCCTAACGCCCGGCGAATCTTCACAATAGTCGAACGCGCCCTCGGCGAAACGCGCGGCGTGCTCCTGCGCCTTCCCCGAGATCACGCCATCGAAGAACTCGAGGTGTTCAACAACTTTCGCGGCGAGCTGGGTGTTGTCGGTCGTGCACAACCACAGTTGCCTGCCAGTGTCGCGCGCGTTTTTGAGGCGTGCCAGCAATTCCTTGTTATAAAGAAGCGCCGCTGGATTGAGAGTCACGCGCGACGCGAGCTCCGCTCGCAACCGGGCCTTACCCCCGCGTAACAGCCAGCCCGCCACCAGAACCAGGTACAAGGGGTTGTGCTTCAAGAGTAGCAACAGCGATTCGAGCAGCACGTCGCTGCGAAACAGGCTGCCATCGAGATCGACGTACAGCGGCGTTGCCAGGACTCGCGCACTCACGGCCATGAGGACACCATCGGCACCCACTTTTGCCGCAAAACAAACACCGCGAGCCAGCCGATGCACACCGCCAGCCACAAAGTCACGATCCGACAGAGGATCGTGATCAGCAGCGCGTCACCGAGAGCATAACCCTGCGTGGCGAGCAGCGCGGTCATCACCGTCTCGGTGCTGCCCAGACCGCCCGGGAGTAGTGACAGAGCGCCCACCAGCACAGCGACCGCGTAAATTCCGACACCCGTCGCGGGAGCGAGATGAACCGCAGGAAGCATCGAACCGAGCGCATAAAGACCGAGGCCCTCCAGGCCCCAGGCGACCAGTCCGAGCGCAAAGCCAATCAACAGAACGCCCGGAGTCAGGAGCGAGCGCGCCGCAGCCAGAGCCTTCGCCGCGCCGGCAATGAAACGCGTGAGAGGCCGCGGAAGGCGCGTTTCTGCCGCTAGCTTTCGCGACAGTGACGTCCACGGCAAGAGAGCCAAGCAGGCGAGCACGACTATCGTTATGCCGCCAGCACTCCACATCGCGAATTCATAGCGCGGTGTCGCCGTTACGATCAGGCTGGCCAGCACGATCATCGCGATTACGTCCATCAGGCGCTCGAGGAAGAACGCCCCCGCGACGTCGGACAGCGATATGCCGAGGTGCGAGTAGTAGCGGGCGCGCGCCATTTCGCCAACCTTCCCGGGCGAGACGGTGAACGCGAAACCCGCGATGTAGGTGAGACTCGTGAAACCGAGTGGCAGATCGTGGCCTAGCCGCAAGAGATAGCGGTGCCAGCGAGCGATGCGCAATGCATAATTCAACAGCGAGCAAAGCGCCGCCAGCGCCACCAAGTCCCACGAGCGCGCCAGGGGCGCGAGGGAAACGAGAGCGATGTCATTGCGCAAGCCGTAGAGACAAACCACAGCGAACGCCACGACGAGGCCTGGAAATAGATAACGCGAGAGAGGTTGCATGGGAGATATCGTGGGCCGGCTCGTTTCCGTGCTCTGTTCGCGCCGATCTTTACAGTATCGTGACAGCGCGCGGTCGCACTAACCTACGATGTTACGATCTTGGTCTGCTTTCACAGCAGGTTAATCGCCGATCCTTACCATGCCGTGACAGTCTCCCTTCGGTCCTTTCGAGGCGACGTTAGTCACGCATCATGTCGATCATTGTGTTCAAGCTGCTGCTGGCCCTGGCCGATGGGCTGCTCGGTGTCCTGGTGTTACGAACCGGGTCCCTGGACCGCTGGGACGAGGGGCAATTCCTGAGGCGCATGGTGGCCCTGCAGATCATCCCGGCACTGGCGCTGTTCGGGGGCCTCTATCTCCTGGGTCACCAGGAAGTGCCGTCGGACATCCCGGCTTACTACATGCCGGCCGCTCACGCGGTGCTGGCGGGAAAACTGCCATTTCGGGACTTCACCTCGAGTTACGCACCTCTGTTCCCGTACCTGGGTGGCGCCCTCGTGTGGATCTGGGACAGCGGCAAGGTGTTCGCGCTGTTTTCGATCCTCGTCAATGCTGTGGCACTGCTCGTGTGGAATCGGTTAGGAACGGTGTGCTTGGACAAGCAGACAGCGCGGCAGAGCACGCTGCTGTTCGCGACCAGCGGACATTTGCTGCTGCAATCTCTTCTCGGTACCAACCAGACCTGGATAGGCGCCGCCCTGGCCGGTAGCGCGCTGCTGGTGGTCCTCGAGCGACCGATAGGCTCTGGACTGTTGCAGGCTCTTTCAGTCGTCATCACCAAGATACTCGCGCTGCTCTTCTGGCCTGTCCTGTGGATCTGCGCTCGCCACCGCGGGCGGTGGCTCGCCGCGGCACTGCTGCCGGCGCTCTGTTTGTACGCGGCTTTCGCGGCAACGGGCGCGGACATTTTCTATCCGCTGCGCTTCGAGGGTGAGCTCATCACTTCTGGAAATCTGCCCTACGTCCTCGACCCCCTGCTCAACATAGCCGGCCCCGCGAAACGCCTCGGCTTCGATGCTCTGGCCTTGGCGGCCCTGGGTGGCACGACGCTCTGGATCTACTTACGCGCCCGGACGCTCTCCCCGCGGCAGCGTGCGACGCTGCTGCCCGTTGCGATCGCCCTGACCGGTCTCGTGTTCCTGGTCTTCAGCAAGAAAAGTTTTACCGGTTACGCGGTCTTCTTCATGTATCCGCTGATTGTCGCGCTGGGTGTCGGGATGCGGCCCCTGGTTTCGCGGGTTGGATTCTGGGTCGTGTTCAACGCACTACTGGCCACGGAACCCAGTTTATGGTTCCGGCTAGGCGGCAACTCGGAAACTCTCGGGGACTGGCTGAAAGCGGGGCGAGTGGCGACCGTAGGATTTGTGCTCCTGGACGTGGCGCTGCTCGCCTGTTATGTCTGGCTCACGTGGCTGAGCATAGGTTCCATTCGGCGGACGACCGCTGGCGCGATGAGGTTGAGAAACGCAAGCCAGTCCGAGACGGCGTGCTCTTTGGTGTAACGCGTAAGTGCCAGCGCACGCGCTCTCGCACCCATGAGATCAACGCGCGCGGGGTCGGCTTGCAGCGCGCGTAACTCCGATGCGAGCGTGTCACTGTCTCCGACTGCCACCGCGATTCCGCAGTCGTGCTGTCGAACCAACCTGGCCAGCTCGCTGGTGGTATCACCGATAAATACCACTGGCCGCCCAGCGGCGAGAATGCCATAGAGCTTGCTCGGTACGATCAGTCCCTCCAGCGCGGGCAACAAACTCACGAAGTGCACATCTGCCGCGGCCAGACTGTCACTGAGCAGCTCGGCCGGCTGATAGCTCTGAAAGTAAAAGCTTTCCAGACCCTGCCCCTGCACTGAGGCACGCACCGAATCGGCCTTGGCGCCACCGCCCGTGATCAGGAACGCGAAAGCGGGATCCGAGCGCAGTAGCCGGGCCGCGCCGATCACGGTTTCGAACTCATGGGCGCGACCGAGATTACCGGAGTAACCCACGACGAAACGGCCTTCGAGCCCGATGCGCCGCCGGGTTGCGCTAGTGGCGCTGAGCTGAGGGACCACGCTGTTGGTATCGGCCCAGTTCGGCACGATTCGAACTCGAGCTGCCGCGATTCCCGCGCACAACACCCGGTCACGCATCCCTTCGCCCAACACGACATTCAGCGCCGCGCGTCGCAGCGACCGATTGCGGGCAGCGATCAGAAGGCGTTCAACGGGGCCAGGAAGCAAGCCAGGAGTCAATACAGAAGCCACCTCGGGGAAAAGGTCCTGCAGCCAGTTGATCAGCACAGCGCCACGCAGCGTCGCGGCGAGCGCGACAACATTTGAAATGAGAGGGGGATCCGTTTTCGCGACTACGACGTCGCCGCGCCTGAGGATTTTCAGGAGCTCGATGCCCGCAGCGGCGTGAAAACTGACGTAGTCGAGGGCACGGCCCATGAGCCGTGATCGCCCGCGAGTGGCCGTGGCTACGCGGTACACCGTGACGCCGTTTATGACCTCGCGCGGAGGAAGGGCTGCGCGCGGGTTCTCATAGAGCTGCCGCGATGTAACGACCGCAACGCAGATGCCCCGCTCCGCGAGGCGAAACGCCAAGTCGGACAGCATGCGGCTGGTTGCCGACTGATCCGGGAAAAAGTAGCGATTGACGAAGACGAGTCGGGCGCCCGGTGGGGGTGCCGTCCTCGCCCCGGAACC
>Ga0070764_10001079_pt1 | contig 11671 bp, 12 predicted proteins | sample HubBroMetageWRM4_FD_67287 | JGI IMG/M metagenome (GOLD analysis project Ga0070764, IMG submission 67287) | Warmed soil microbial communities from the Hubbard Brook experimental Forest, New Hampshire - Hubbard Brook CCASE Soil Metagenome WRM 4 | ecosystem: Environmental > Terrestrial > Soil >... | reverse complement strand
AACGTGTTCGCGCCCGACCCGACCGAGGGCGTCCGCCGGCTGATGGAGTTCGGCGCCCCGCCCGGCCCGAGCCGGGCGAAGATGGAAGCCTTCCTGCGGATCATGGTCCATGACCAGCGGCTGATCACCGACGAGCTGATCGACGAGCGGTACGAGCTTGCGAGCAGGCCGGAAGCGCTCGCCGCCATGGTCGCCATGGGCGGCTCATTCTTCGGCGAGCACGCCGAGGACGGCATGCTGTGGCGCGAGGCACACCGCCTGAAGCACGAGGTGCTGCTGATCTGGGGCCGGGAGGACCGGGTCAACCCGCTGGACGGGGCGCTCATCGCGCTCAAGCAGCTGCGCCGGGCCCAGCTGCACGTCTTCGGCGGCTGCGGTCACTGGGCCCAGCTCGAGAAATTCGGTGAGTTCAACGAGCTCACGCTCAGGTTCCTGGCGGGAGGAGCGGCATGACCGGCCTGATCAGTTCCCTCGGATACCTGCGCATCGAGTCCGCGGACACCGCCGCCTGGCGCGAGTTCGGCACGAAGATCCTCGGGATGACCGAGGGCCGCGGGCCGGACCCGACGGCCGTCTACCTGCGGATGGACGACTTCCCGGCCCGGCTGATCATCGTGCCGGGCGAGCGCGACCGGCTGCTGGCCTCGGGCTGGGAGGTCGCCGACGAGCAGACGCTGACCGAGGTCGCGCACATCCTGGCGGCCGCCGACACGCCGGTGAAGGCCGGCGACGCGGCCGAGGTGGCCGACCGGCGCGTGGGCCAGCTGCTGCACGTCGAAGACCCGTCCGGCAACGCGCTGGAGATCTTCTGCGGCGCGATGCTGGATAACCGGCCGGCGATCAGCCCGTATGGCAATCAGTTCGTCACCGGCGACCAGGGCCTGGGCCACGTGGTACTCCCGGTGCTGAATGACGAGGAGACGCTGTCCTTCTACACCGACCTGCTCGGCTTCCGGCTGCGCGACTCGATGCGGATGCCGGGCGAGTTCTTCGGCCGGCCTGGCGGTCAGGTCTGGATGCGATTCCTCGGCTGCTGTCCTCGCCATCACTCGCTGGCGCTGGCGCCCATGGACCCCGCGGCCGGAATCGTGCACCTGATGGTCGAGGTCGCCACCCTGGATGACGTGGGCCGCGCGCTTGACCGCTGCGCCCGGCGTAAGGCGCCGATCAGCTCGACGCTCGGCCGCCACGCCAACGACCTGATGGTGTCGTTCTACGTGCAGACGCCCAGCGGCTTCGACATCGAGTTCGGCACCGACGGGCAGCTGGTCGATGACAGCACCTGGGTCAGCCGCGAGTCCACGGCCGTGAGCCTGTGGGGGCATGTCTTCAGTGCCGGCCACGCGCACTGAGGCGCCGGTGAGCCCCGTTCCCGGTGCCGCCACCGGGCTGGCACCGGCCCGGAGGGACACTGGTGTCATGGACCTGCCGTCGTTCGAGGCTGACCCGCAGCGGTTTCGCCAGGTGCTTGGCCATTTCGCTACCGGTGTCACGGTCATCACCGGATCGCACGAAGGTGAGCCGGTGGGGTTCGCCTGCCAGGCGTTCGCTGCGCTCTCGCTCGATCCGCCGCTGGTCCTGTTCTGCCCGGGCAAGCTGTCGGGAACGTGGCCGCGCATCGCCCGTACCGGCGAACTTGGCGTCAACGTGCTGGCCGCCAGCCAGCGCGACCTGGCCCGCAAGTTCGGGGTTACCGGGGCCGACAAGTTCGATGGCGTGCCCTGGTCCGCCGCCGGGAATGGTGCCCCGATCCTGCACGGGATCCTGGCCTGGGCCGCCTGCACCGTGGAGGCAGTGCACGAGTCGGGCGATCATTTCATCGTGATCGCCCGGGTCAGCGAGCTTGGCGAGTGCGTCGCCGGGGATCCGCTGCTGTTCTACCGCGGCCGGTTCACCCTGTCGGCAGCAGCCGACGGCGACGCGCCGCCCGAGGTGGTCGACACCCTGCTGAGCTGGCCCCGGTACGCCGACTGGATGTAGCGCGGCAATCCATGCTCGAGATCAAGGTACTCACGCCCGATGACTGGCCGCTGTGGCGGGCGGCCCGGCTGGCCGCCCTGGCCGAGGCGCCCCGGGCCTTCGGGTCGAGGCTGGCCGACTGGCAGGGCGACGGCGACCGGGAAGAACGCTGGCGGGCCCGGCTCGAGCTGGAAGGCTCCTACAACCTGATCGTTCTCCGCGATGGCGAGCCAGTCGGGATGGCATCAGGCATCCCCGGCGACGAGCCGGGCACCGCGGAGCTGATCTCGATGTGGGTCGCGCCGCAGGCGCGCGGCCAGCACGTGGGCGATCAGCTCATCGCCACTATCGAAGCCTGGGTCGTCGCCTCCGCTATCGATGATTTCCGGCTCACCGTGAAGGCGGACAACACCCAGGCGATACGCCTGTACGAGCGGCACGGCTTCGAGTTCCCGGCTGGCGGCCAGATCGACGAGGACGGTGAGCTGCCCATGACCAAGCGGCTTCGGCTCGGCTGACACCGCCACCGTCCGGCAGCCAGAGAGCGGCGCTAGGCGGGCGCAGCGACCTGCGGGCTCACTTCGAGGGGCTCGTCCGCCTGCGCGCGGTACCGGGCGAAGGCCGGCAGCGCCAGGCCGATCACGACCACGCCAGCCAGCGTCACCAGGCCGCCGCTGAGCGCGCTCACGGTCGGCGAGGTGAGCGATCCCAGCGCACCCGCCTCCAGGTTGCCGATCTGGCTGCCGCCCGCGCCCACCACGTAGTCGGCCGCCGTAACCCGGCCCCGCAGCGCGTCCGGAGTAGTCGTCTGCACGATGGTGCCGCGGAACACCACCGTGAAGGTATCGGCCGCGCCGGCCACGGCCAGCAGGCCGAGTGTCAGCCACAGGCTCCTGACGACAGCGAACCCGGCGAATGCCGCCCCCCAGATCGCGACCGCGCCGAGCATGGCCCGGCCCTGCCTGCTGACGTGCCGCACCGGGCCCGACAGCGCGGCGCTCGCCATGCCGCCGACGCCGATGGCCGCGGTGAACAGGCCAAGCGTGCGCGGGTTGCCGCCGAAGCGCTCGGCGTTGATCGCCGGGAAGAGCGCGACCGGCAGGGCGAAGACAGTTGCGTTGAGATCGACCAGGAACGCGCCCGCGAGCACCTTATTGCGGCCGATAAAGCGGACTCCCTCGGCTACTGCCCGCGGGCCTGGCCTGACCACGCTGCCCGCCGCGGCCAGGGCGGGCAGCCGGACCAGGCCGTACAGGGCAGCGCCGAAGCTGGCCGCGTCCGCGAGGTAGCACGCGCGCAGGCCGAGTCCGGGCACGGCCGTGATGAGGCCGGCCAGCGCCGGGCCGACGGTCATCATGATCTGCGAGCTGAGCCGGTCGAGCGCCAGGCCTGCTGTCAGCTGATCGGCCGCGAGCAGGCCGGGAATGAAGGTCCTGCGGGCCGGAGCGCTGATGGCGCTGCAGGAGAACTGGACCGCCACGAGCCCGTACAGCAGCCAGACCAGCCGCAGCCCGGCGAACGCCTGCGCGGCCAGCGCCACCGGCACCGCGGCCGAGCAGATGCCGACAACGAGCACCAGCTTGCGCCGGTCGACAGCGTCGGCGAGTGAGCCGCCGAGCAGCCCGATCGCGATCGTCGGGACCATCTGCGCCACGCCGAGACCACCTACCGCCAGCGGCGACCTGGTGATGTCGTAGACCTGCAGGGACACGGCGAATCCGGTCATGGCGGCACCGACCGAGGACAGCAGCGATCCGGTCCACAGGCGCCGGAAGGCCGGGGACTCGCGCAGCGGGCCGATGTCCGCCATCAGTGCCCGTGCCCGCGCCATGCCGCAATTGTAACAGCACTTATATAAGTGCTGTTACAATGTGATCGTGACCGAGGATCCCACCGAGCAGAGCCGCTGGCGCCCGCTGCGGCTCCTGCAGGCGGCCATGGACGCCGAGATAGACCGGGTCTACGCCGACGCGCAGATCTCCGGACTGCGGGCCAGCTGGGTGATGGAACTGCTCCGGCTGTACGCCCGCGGGCCGATGACCATCACCGAGCTGGCCGAGACGGTGCAGCGCACCCACTCGGCTACCAGCCAGAAGGTCAGCGCCATGCGGGCGGCCGGCCTGGTCCGCACGACCACGGGCGCGGACGCCAGGACCAGGAAGGTAGCCCTGACCGCCAGGGCGCAGCGGATGGCCGGGCGGCTCGCGGCCGAGTGGCGGGCAACCGAGGCTGCCATCGCGGAGATCGAGGCGGAGATCCCCTACCCGCTCAGCCGGGTGGTGACGGACATCGAGGCAGCGTTGCGCCGCCGGAGCTTCCACGACCGGATCGCCGACAAGCTGGCGGCCGACGCCGACTGGCAGGCAGGCCCGGAGCGCACCCGCAGGACGTAGGCTCAGCCGCCCGCTAGCCGTCCCGCAGGACGTTCTTGAGAATCTTGCCCGTCGGGCCCTTCGGCAGCTCGGGCAGGAAACGTACCTCGCGCGGGTACTTGTAGGCGGCCATCATCTCCTTGCAGTAAGCGATCACGTCCGCGGCGCTCAGGTCGTCGAAGCCCGGCCTGCGGACGACAACCGCCACGACTTCCTCGCCCAGCCGGTCGTCCGGCTTGCCGATCACCGCCGCCTCCGCAATTCCCGGATGCGCGAACAGCACTTCCTCGATCTCGCGCGGGTAGACGTTGTACCCGCCCCGGATGACCAGGTCCTTGGCCCGGTCGACGATGAAGTAGAAACCGTCCGCGTCCCGGTAGCCCAGGTCGCCGGTGTGCAGCCAGCCGCCGCGCAGCGCGGACTCGCTCGCCTCCGGCTTGCCGAGGTAGCCCTTCATCACGTTGTGCCCGCGGATCTGAATCTCGCCTACGCTGTCCTGGCCGGCCGGCAGCGGCCGGTCCTGGTCGTCAGCCACGCGCATCTGCACGCCCCAGATCGGCTTGCCGACCGATAGCGCCCGCCGGTCATCAGGCCGGTTGAACGAGGCGGTGCTGGCGGTCTCCGACAGCCCGTAACCCTCCAGCACCCGGATGCCGAACTTGGCCTCGAACTTACTCAGCACGTCCTCGGGCAGTGACGCACCGCCCGACACCGCGACCCGGAGCCGGGACAGGTCCCGCCCGTCGGTGTCCTGCTGCGCGATGGCCTGCAGCATCGTCGGCACCCCCGCGATCACCGAGCAGCGATCGCGCTCGAGTGCGTCCATGACCGCGCCGGGCTCGAACCTGGGCACGATCGAAAGCCCGCCACCGTACCTGACGCTGACGTTGATGACCGACGACAGCCCGAAGACGTGGAAGAACGGCAGCACCGCGAGCGTCACGTCGTCAGGCCGGGCGCCGAAGAGCTGGCCGGATACCGAGCAGTTCATGTACAGCTCGAAGTGGGTGAGCTCGGCTCCCTTCGGCTTGCCCGTGGTGCCGCTGGTGTAGATCAGCACCGCGGTGTCGTCCGCGTTGCTGGCCCGGATGTCGCCGCCAGGCGCGTCCAGCTCCGCGGCGCTGATCAGGTCAGCGAACGGACGGGCGCCGTCTGGCAGCGCGTCCTGGCTGAAGCTGACCAGGTACAGCGGGATGCCCGCCAGCTCGCACGCCTTGGCCGCCTCGGCGTGGAAGCTGTCGAAGCCGATCAGCAGCGCGGCCGAGGAATCGGTGAGGTGATACTCAATCTCCGGTGCCTTGAGCAGCGGGTTGAGCGGCAGCACCACCATGCCGGCCTTGAGCGCGCCGAAGTACGCGACCAGGAACTGGGGCAGGTTCGGCAACTGCAGCGCAACCACCTGGCCGGGTCGCAAGCCGCTCTCTATCAGCCCGGCGGCGAACCGGCCTGACTGCTCGTCCACGTCCTGATAGCGAGTCGTCATGCCCATGAAGGTGTGGATCGTGGCATCGGGAGTTGCCAGGGCCGTCTCGTTCAGGATGGTCGCCAGGTTAAAGCTCACGGGCCACTCCTCTTTCCGGCAATGCCTGTGAGACATACATTAAAGATGTATCACCACCTTGCCTAGGTCGATCTAGCCACAGGCGGGAGCAGACCATGCCTTCCAGCACCGGAACGACAGGCCGCGTGACCGGGCCTTCCATTCCGCTGTACCTCACCGAGCCTGCTCGCGGACTGGCCGACCTGGCGGTACTGCCGCTCGCAGCCGGCTGGCTGGCGTCCGCACCCCGCGGCGATGGCCACGGCGTGCTCGTGCTGCCAGGCCTGCTGGCCTCGGACATGAGCACCGCGCTGATGCGCCGGTACCTGGGCTGGCTCGGGTATGAGGTCCACGGCTGGCAGCTCGGCCGTAACGTCGGCCCGACCGAACTCGTCCTGGACGAGATGCCGCGCGAGCTGGCCGGGCTAGCCCGCAGTAGCGGCGGGCCGGTATCGATCATCGGCTGGAGCCTCGGCGGCATCTACGCGCGGGAACTGGCCCGCGATCACCCGAGCCTGGTCCGGCGGGTGATCACGCTCGGCAGCCCGTTCGCCCTCACCGATCCCCGGCAGAGCCGCGCCGACGGAACCTACCGGCGCCACAGCTTCGAGCATGCCGGCGCCAGGATCCCGACCAGCGAGCAGATAGCCCAGCCCATCACGGTTCCCTCGACCGCCGTCTACTCCCGGCGGGACGGGATCGTGTCCTGGCAGACGTGCATTGAGGCGGAGACCGCCCGGCACGAGAACGTCGAAGTCCGCTGCGGCCATCTCGGCTTCGGCGTGGACCCGGCCACGCTGTGGCTGATCGCGGACCGGCTCGCGCTCCCGGCGGGCCAGCTGCGCCGGTTCCGCCCGGCCGCCCTGCTCAAGACCTTCTACCCCCACCAGTGAATCCTCAGGAGTGACAGCTCATGCAGCAGTTAACTGGCCTGGACGCCTCATTCCTCGCGCTGGAGACCGCCAATGCCACCGGGCATGTCGGCGGCGTATGCGTGCTTGATCCGAGTGCGGCACCGCGGCCGGTCACCCTGGCCCGGCTGACCGAAGTGCTGGCCGAGCGGCTGCCGCTGGTGCCGGTGCTGCGCCGCAAGCTGCTGAATGTGCCGTTCGGGCTGGATCAGCCGTACTGGGTCGATGACCCGAACTTCGATATCGAGTACCACATCCGCGAGATCGCGCTGCCCCGGCCGGGCTCCGAGGCCCAGCTGACCGAGCAGGTCAGCCGGCTGCACGCCCGGCCGCTTGACCGCAGCAGGCCGCTCTGGGAGATCTACCTGATCACCGGGCTGGCCAAGCGGCGGGTCGCGGTCTACACCAAGATCCATCACGCCGCCATCGATGGCGCGTCCGGTGCCGAGCTGCTGACCGTGCTGCTCGACCTGAGCCCGGACGGGCGCGAACTGCCGCCGGCCAAGCCGTTCGTGCCCGAGGCGGCACCGGGACTGCCGGCCCTGGCGGCGCTGGCCGCCACCAAGCTGGCCTGGCGGCCGGTGCAGACGGTGCGCATTACCAACGAGCTGGTCCGGGTCCTGCCGACGCTGGCGCCCACGGTCGGCACGCTCATGGGCGGCCTGCTGGGCCTGGGCCGCGGCGACGGCGGCGTGATCCCGTCCGCCTCGGGCCGCGCTCCGGCTACGCCGTTCAACAAGCCGATCACCCCGCACCGCAGGCTCGCGCTGCGCAGTGTCGACCTGGACACGGTCAAGATGGTGAAGAACGCATTCGGCGTCTCGGTCAACGACGTGGTGATGGCCATGTGCGCGGGCGCGCTCCGGCGCTGGCTGGCCGATCACCAGGCGCTGCCCGACCAGCCGCTGATCGCCATGATCCCGGTCTCGGTCCGCGATCCGGCCAGCAAGGGCGCGATGGGCAACAAGGTCTCGGCCATGCTGGCCACCCTGCCGACTCAGGTCGCCGACCCGGCGCAGCGGCTGGAGATCGTGCATGCCGCCACCCAGCTGGCCAAGGCACAGCAGGCCGCGATTCCGCAGGGCCTGGTCGACCAGATCAGCGATTTCTCCCCGCCGGCCCTCACGGCGCGGGCGGCCCGAGTGGTGTTCGCGACCGGGCTGCTGCACCGGCTGCCGCCGTTCAACCTGTGCATCTCCAACGTGCCCGGCCCGAACGTGCCCGTGTACCTGTGCGGCGCCAGGCTGCTGGCGCATTATCCGGTGTCGGTGATCACCGACGGCCAGGGCCTGAATATCACCCTGGTCGGTTACCTGGGCCAGCTGCACTTCGGCCTGACCGCCTGCCGGGAGCTGGTACCGGACATCGAGACGCTGGCCAGCTACCTGGCGGACGAGCTCGAGGTGCTGGTCAAGGCGGCCGACGAGCGCGCGGCGAGCTGACCTTCTCCGCCGATGCCGGAGACCAGGCTGCTCGATCGCGACGACGCGGCGATCGTGGTGCCCGAGGGGACCGCGCCGCCCGCCGGGCTTCCGGCGGCGGTATTCACCGCGGCCGCTGATGCCTACGTGCTCGGCCGCCGCCTGGACATGCAGTCGCTGGCCCGCCGTCTCGGCGTCGCCCGGGCCACCTTGTACCGGCAGGCGGGCAACCGGGATCAGCTGCTCGACCAGGTCCTGTGGTGGCGGGCGCGGCTGCTGCTGACCGATCAGGTCCGGGCCACGGCGAACGCGGCCGGGGTACCGCGGATCACCGCCGTGATCGCCGGAGTCCTGCACGCGATCGAGCGGGACCGGGCGCTGCGGACGTTCCTTGAGGCCGACCCGGAGGCCGCCCTGCGCATCCTGACCGGCACCCGCAGCATCGTGCAGCGGGGCATGGCCGCCGCGCTGGAGAACCTCATCGAGCTGGAACGCGGCCGCGGCGCCTTCGCGGCCGACCTGGATACGCCGACGCTGGCCTACGCCATCTTGCGGATCTGCGAGGCGTTCCTCTACGCCGACGTCATCGCGGACTGCGACCGCGACATCGGCCGGGCCGTCACAGTGATCGAGGCTTTGCTGGCCGGGCTTGACCGCCGGCCTGCGGCCTGACCGGGGTAGATACCAGCGCTACCCCGGCGGCTGCGGCCGGTGCCTGCCCCAGGCTGAACGAGGCCGATCCGTGCCGCCGGGTCGCCAGCAGCACGACCTGGACCTGATCGCCCGCCCACTTGGTCGCGCTGAACTTGAACGCCGTCCGGCCGCTGGCACTGAGCAGGCCGGACTTGAGCGTGACCCAGGCCCCGCTGGCCAGCACCTGCAGCTGGACGACATCGCCGCGGCGGGCGTACGTCGCGTGGACCGCGACGTAGTCGCTGATGCCCTTGGCGCCCCTGGTCAGCGTCGCGGACAGGCCAGGTGTCACCGTGACCGGCACCGCGCTGCTCCTGGTCCCGGTCGCATAGGCGAGGCGGAATCGCGCGTTCGCGGCCAGGGCCGGAGTGGTGAACGACACGTCACCGTGGGAGTCGGTCTTCGCCCTGGCCACCCGAACCCAGGCCACCTGACCGGCGCCTCGCTCCATCAGCCGGACGTAGACGCCCGCGTCGGGCGTGCCGCCGAGGGTGAGCTGGCCGCTGATGGTGGCGGGAGTCCCGGCCGGGATCTGCGTGGCCCCGGCCGACACCGACAGCGCCGCGGGTCCGGTCGGCGACGTCGATGGCGAAGGCGACGACGTCGGGCTGGTGGAGGTGGTCGGCTTACCGGGAGAGGTCTTCGTCGGTCCCGATGAGTGCGGCCCAGATCCCGACGGAGTCGGGTGCGGCGCGCCCGTGGCCGCGGAGGTGGAAGCGTGCTGCCCCGGCCGCGAGGTGGACGGAGTACCTGGCTGCCTGCCCGACGCCCGGTCGCCGTGGTTATCGGGCACGCCGATGTAGTGGAACGCGTCGTAGGCGATGTGCTGCACCGGCGCGGGCAGGGCCGAGGCATAGGCGGCAGCGGCGAAGCCGCCCACCAGCGCGGCCGCCGAGACCGCGGCGATCCGCAGTCTCGGGATGCGCCCGGTCCGCAGCCAGCCCTGGCGCTGGCGGCGGTCAGCGGCGGGGTGGACCTCGGGCTCGGTTAGGGTCAGCGCGCCGGCGGCGGACCGGGAGGGGACATGCGCGCGAAACATCGCCAGCGCGGCCTGCTCGCCGGCCAGCTCGCCGGCGGTGCCGTCGGCGGTGAGCGCCATCAGTAGCTGCTCCAGCCCTGGCTCAGCGCCTAGTCCGTCCGGGCCGAGATCATCGGGGCCAAGGCCACCGGGAAGATCAGAGTTCATTTAGTCCACCTCCTCCAGCGTCGAGAGGCTCGGGGTTGCGTGGGGCACGGTCAGCCCCGGGGCGGGCAAACTGGTACCGAAGCCGCCGGCATGATCGCGGCCGAGCGGACTCGCAGGCCCGCTCGCGGCCAGGGCCCGCACGGACGGGTCGTCGGCCAGGGTCTTCAGGCCACGGTGCAAGGCGACGCGCACGGCACCGGCCGACTTGCCGAGGATCCGGGCGACGTCCGGCGTCTCCAGGCCTGCGATCACGCGCAGGGCAACCGCCTCGGCCTGATCCCTGGACAGGCCGGCCAGCAGGGCCACGGCCCGCTGGACGGACATGCCGTCCAGCACCTGATCCTCGACCAGCTGACGGTCGGCCAGGATTTCCATGCCGGTGCTCACCGGGGTGACCGGCCGCCGGGACCGGGCGCGGGCCGCGTCGATAGCCCGGTGCCTGCCGATGGTGAACAGCCAGCGCCGGAAGTCCTCCTCGGCGCCGGAGAACCTGGGCAGGTCACGGACCACCTGCAGCCAGGTCTCGCTGGCGACGTCGTCCGGATCGTCGCAGCCGATGACGCGCAGGAACCGCAGCAGTGGCGGCTGCAGGGCCCGCCAGAGCTGCAGAAACCCGGCCTCGTCGCCCGCGGACGCCCTGGCCAGGGCCTCGTCCAGAGCACCAGTCTCACTCGCCATCGCGGCATCTAGGGTCGCACAAGGGCGGGCATGCCCTGAACATCTCCGCAAAACCCGGACACGCCCGCCCTTGTCGCATCGCGGCTAGATCAGGAAGCGCTGATCACGACGACGTTGCTCACGGCGCGGTCGAAGTTCTTCTGGCCGCGGAAGACCAGCCTGAACGTCGCGCCCTTGGCCACGTGGTGCACGACGAAGCGGACGTAGCCGTGACCGCCGGTGCGGCCGTGCTGAGTGATCCTCCACTTGCCGGTCGCGGTCTCGCGCTCCAGCAGGATGGGCTTGCCGGCGAGCTGCGGGGCGGGGGTGCCAACGCCGGTCAGCTGGCCGAGGAAGTGCGCAGCACCGTACCGGTGATACCGGTTGATGTGCGTCGGGCCAACCTTGGCGGTCAGGATGGTGGGCTCCTTGACCCGGTGCGCGGTGGCGGCGTTCGCGGTGGCGGCGACGCCGCCCACGGCGAGCCCCGAGATTGCGACAACCGTGCCGGCCTTGGCCGCGAGCGTCTTGGTGACGAGCATTGGGTTCTCCTTCAGGTCGGGCCTCGATCGGGTGGAGGCCGTGACAACACCGACTACAGCGACGCCGCCGCTCCAGGCGTTACTCGCCCCGATGTGACCTATGTCACCGCAGGTCAGGGTCGTCGATGACGGCGACCGCGATCCGGTTCACGTGCGCCGCCGGGGCGCCGAGCAGCAGCGCGGCGGCGTGCGCCCGCTTGAAATAGCGGTGCGCGTCGTGCTCCCAGGTCATCGCGATCGCGCCATGCAGCTGGAGCATCTCGGCGGCGACCTCCTGCAGTGCCTCCGAGCAGTAGGCCTTGGCCGCGGCTGCCCGCAGGCTCAGGTCCGGCGCGTCCTGCGCAGCGGCGTCGGCGGCCGCGCGCGACAGCGACGTGGCTGCCTGCACCA
>Ga0070764_10001078_pt1 | contig 11671 bp, 10 predicted proteins | sample HubBroMetageWRM4_FD_67287 | JGI IMG/M metagenome (GOLD analysis project Ga0070764, IMG submission 67287) | Warmed soil microbial communities from the Hubbard Brook experimental Forest, New Hampshire - Hubbard Brook CCASE Soil Metagenome WRM 4 | ecosystem: Environmental > Terrestrial > Soil >... | reverse complement strand
CTTTAACCGCGCCATTGACGGTCTTGAGCGAGAGTGTGCCGCTCCAGGCAGCATTGCCCATGTCGGCCTCGATGGAACCGTTCACGGTTTCCGCATCGGCCCAGGCGGTAGTCGAAACCCGGACTGATCCATTGACGCTCTCCGCGCGGACGAAGCGGCCCATGCCCTTGGCATTCACGTCGCCATTCACGTTTTGTCCCGCAAAGCGCAGGTTTTTCGGCATGCGAATGCTGAAACGCACCTTGGTGTCATTGCCTCGGACGTGATTTGCATGCCAACTGGGCGAACACGATCCAGAGGAGCCGGGATAAATGGCGCAGATGACGACTCCCTCAGCGCTGGGAGCGACCTCAATCTTGACTCGATCAGCGTCAGGGCCGCTCTTCTCGGCTGTGACCTCGATCTGATTCCCGCTACTGGCTTCCGCATCGATGTTTCCGTTTACATTCTTGACCTGGACGATCTGGTCCGCGGCCAGCTTCCCGCTCCAGTGGAACTGGCGCCCTTGATCCTGACCCAGGGCGACGGCCGTGTATAGGACAAGCCCTAGCGCGGTGAGCAACGTTGACCGACAAGCTCGGGTTTTCATGGATATCTTCCTCGTTTCGCAGGGATAGGGTTGCGCGCGCCACCTATTGGCCCGGCAGCGCTGCAACAGGATACGCGAAGTTGGGCGAAGAGGTTCCGCGGTTGAACGGGCTAGTGGGACGTTCGCATCAGATTCTGAAGTTCTTCCCGGAATTGCCTCAGTTTTTCCAGACGCTCGGGAGTGGCTTCGACCATTTCTGTCTTAGCCTGAAACACTTGGCGGCCGCCGACCTCGGTGAGCACACCCATGACTTCCCCGATTTGCCAGCCGGGTGTACCCAGCATCTGCAAGCCGTCGGGGCCGGGCACAAGCAGCGCAATGCAGTCATCGCGCACGACACCTACACATTTTGGAAAGCGATCAAAGGTCTTAAGTTCGAACCCTGCCATGTAGATTTGCTGGAGTTGGTGGGCAGTGTCAGGCATGTGAATCCGACCGGCGATATGTCGGGAGAACTTGATGAGCTTTTTACAAGTATATGACAACTGCCTGCGCGAGTTGATCTTCAATAGCTGGTCGGTGGAGCCACTCGCCATTCGGGCGAAAGTTCAGGAGCGAAAATGTCGAGATTCAGCCGCTTCGTCGTCTTCATTGTTCTCAGCTCAGCCAGCGTGATCGCGCAAATTGACTCGACCTCGGTTTTTAAAGTGGTGCCGACTCCGAGCCCCAATCAACCATACCCTGCCAATAATCTGCTGTATTCAGTTTCTTCCTCTTCTTCTTCTGATATCTGGGCGGTTGGCGCCAGCGCAATCCACTTTGATGGCATCCAATGGACTGGCTTTTCCGTTCCCGACATGATGGGAACTGGCAGCAGTGCTTTGGCCGGGGTGGCGGACGTTTCTCCCACGGACGTGTGGGCGGCCGGCTATATCAACTATCAACTGGTGAACACCTTTCCCGCCCCGATCATCGAACATTTTGATGGTACAAGTTGGACGATTGCCCCGAGCCCTCAATTTCCCTATGAAGCGTTTTTGCGATCGATCGTTGCCATCTCTCCCACGGATATCTGGGCTGGGGGCGATTACTTTGTCGACCCCTCGGTGTTTCCTCTCATTGAACACTACGACGGTACAGGGTGGAGTAACCTTTCTCCACCGGTTGTGAACTGCTCCATATGGGGGATGTCGGCGGATGCGAGCGACGATGTCTGGGCCGTAGGGCAGACCTTAGGCGGCGGCACCTGCTCTTTGCATTACGACGGGTCTGTTTGGCAAGCGATTCCTACCCAGAATGCCGGAGCTGCGTATAACACTCTTTACGGGGTCGTGGCACTCACTCCGGACAACGTGTGGGCAGCCGGTTGGTATGTCTCGAACCCCAACGATGGCCGGCCACAACTCACCCTGATTGAGCACTGGGACGGCGTCAATTGGAAGATCATCCCCAGCCCCAACATTCAGCCCGATACCCAAGTGAGCAGCCAGCTTCGGGGCATCACAGCGGTTTCGGCGAATGACGTATGGGCCTTTGGGACAAGCATCAATTTCGCCAGCGACTGGGCATCGACGCTGGTGATGCGCTGGAATGGCTCGAACTGGGCAATCAAACCCAGTCCGGATGTACCACTTAACAATTCTCTTTCAGATTATCTTGAAGGCGGCACGGTACTCCCGGGCGGCGATATTTGGCTCGTTGGAAGCAGGAACGTCTTTGACACGCTGGTGTTGAACGCAACCGGTCAATAGATTGTATTGCTGGTGGTCAAATAACCAAGGATGCGCGACCGCCCTCGGTCACATTTTGTATCGTCCTAAATCCTCGTCGTTCAAGCCTTCCAGCCACTTGCGTAGTTCTTCGCTGGTGACCCGATCAGAGGCGGTGGTCGCCTGCTTGGAATTCTTCAAGACTTCATCTTCAACAAAGATGGGGCAATCGACTCGCAACGCCAGTGCTAAAGCATCGGAAGGCCGCGAATCAATGCTGATCACGTGTCCATTGCGCTCCAGCCAGATAACTGCGAAAAACGTGTCTTCTTTCAGTTCGGTAACTACAACCTTGTGGACCTGGGTTTCGAGGCCGGTCAGAACATTCTTGATTAGGTCATGCGTCATAGGCCGCGGGGTGCTGACCTTCTCAATCTCCAGGGCGATGGCGTTGGCCTCGTAAATCCCCACCCAGATCGGCAGCACGGTGTCGCTGCCGGCGTCCTTCAAAATCACGATTGGCATGTTCGTGACCGGATCCATCAAAAGCCCGCGGATTTTCATTTCGACTTCCATCGTGATCTCCTGCTTAAGCTTCTTATATCACCATTTCCCCCGCCAGGCTGTTGGGAAAACAAACCGTGGCGCGGGCGGAAGTATAGCTCCCAATGGTGGGCGCGAGGTTTTCCGGGGCGGTGAAATTGAACACCTTATTTTGCGAAGTCCTTCCGATCCATTGGTTTCGGGCTTCATTCTTCCCTTCAACCATGACTTCAAATGTCTGGCCGAGATGCCTTTGATTGCGACGCTTCTGGATCTCTCGCTGCCTCTCGTTCACCACGGCAAGACGGCGAATCTTCTCTTCGTCCGGGATGGCGTCTTCCAAGTGGAGCGAAGGAGTATTCGGCCGCGGCGAATACTTGAAGCCAAAGATGCTGTCATATTCGATTGCGTCGAGCAGAGAAAGTGTTGCCTCGAAATCGGCTTCGGTTTCGCCCGGGAACCCGACGATGATGTCGCTGGTAATGCTGATCTCGCGCCGCGCCGCTTTCATCCAGGAGATGCGCTCAAGATACTGCTCCCGGTTGTAGAGCCGCTGCATGGCATCGAGAATACGAGTGGAGCCGCTCTGCACCGGGAGATGCACGTGATCGCAGAGTGTGGAGATGGCGTCGATCGCGTCGATGATATCGCGGCCGAAATCGCGCGGATGAGAGGTTGTGAAGCGGACCCGCCGGATGCCCGGAGTTTCTCCCACGGCCGCCAGTAATTCAGCGAAAGTCTTCTTCCCTGCCGGATCTTTATAGGAATTCACGTTCTGGCCGAGTAACTGAATCTCGGTATAGCCGAGATCGGCCATCTGGCGTGCCTCCGCGAGAACGGAATCCGAAGCCCGGCTGCGCTCCTTTCCGCGAGTGAATGGGACCACGCAGTAAGCACAGAACTTGTCGCAACCCTCGATGATGGTGATGTAGCCGCGATGTGGGTTTGTGCGTGCAGTGAATTCAGTTTCGAAGCATTCGTCGGTTTCGCGGTCGTCAAGCCCGGATGCCCGCTTCCCTGCCTCGATCTGAATCAGCATTTGCGGCAGGTTGCGATATGAAGCCGAGCCGCAGACGAGCGATACGTAGGGCGCACGCTCGAAAATCTTCTCACCTTCCTGCTGGGCCACGCAGCCCAGCACGCCGAACTTCTTGCCTTGCTTTTGCAGCTTCTTGTAATCGTTCAGCCGATTGAAGACTTTCTGCTCCGCTTTGTCGCGGATGGAGCAGGTGTTGTAGAGGATCAGCCCGGCTTCTTCGACCGTCCCGACCTGCTGATAGCCCTCGGAAATGAGCGTCCCAATGACTTTTTCCGAGTCATGGGCATTCATCTGGCAGCCAAAGGTTTCAAGGTAAAACGTCTTCTGGGGCTCCGCCGACATATTGCGTCAGTATAGCGCAGGCAGGCTCTGACTGATTGACTTGACGATGCTGCGGGCCTAGAGTTGACTGCGAAATCCTGACCTCTTTTCCGAAGGAAATGGCAACCGACTATCCCATCATTGGCCGAATCCTCGGCCACTATCGTGTGCAGGAGCAGATTGGCGCCGGCGGTATGGGGATGGTTTTCCGTGCCTACGATCAGCGTTTGGAACGAGATGTCGCCTTAAAAGTCCTTCCTCCCAGAACACTCTCGGATGAAGCCGCGCGCGCCCGCCTGCGCACCGAGGCGCTCACGCTGTCCAAGCTGAATCACGCTCACATCGCCCAGGTCTACGATTTCGATACCCAGGATGGTGTGGACTTTCTGGTGATGGAATTTGTTCAGGGCGCCACCCTCGACCGGAAACTGGCTCAGGGAGCGTTGCCGGAAGAAGATATTCTCAGGCTGGGTGTACAGATTTCCGCGACCTTGGAAGAGGTATCTTCGCTCGGGATTGTTCATCGTGACCTGAAACCGTCGAACATCATGATCACCCCGACTGGAGATGTAAAGCTCCTCGATTTCGGTCTGTCGAGTCTTCCCAACGAAGAAGCCACGCGCAGCGCTGAGCACTCGCGAGACTTGAGGGGAACGTTGCCCTACATGTCGCCGGAGCAACTAAAGGGGCAGCCCATCGATTTCCGCAGCGACATTTATCAGGTCGGGGCGATTTTGTACGAGGCGGCAACCGCCCGACGCCCGTTTTCCGCGGACGTTCCGGGCACGTTGATCCAGGAGATTCTGCGAAAATCCCCGGTCGCTCCACGGCAACTGAACCCCAATCTGGGTTCCGGTGTCGAAGCTGTCATCCTACGGTGCCTCGCGAAAGATCCGGGGAGGCGCTATCAGAGGGCGTCCGAACTGCGCGCGGCTTTGGAAGCTGTGAGTTCGTCCTCGGAAACAGCCGTTTTGGTCCATCCCGTACGAGCCTGGACCGTGCCTTTGCGCTTTTGGCTGATGGCTTTGGTGATGACGCTATTGGTGGTCGGCGCCGGAGTGATTTGGCGACAGCGTCGCAGCCCGGCGAAACCGGTGTCGCGGATGAACGAATTGGTAATCCTCCCCTTGTCTCCTTCCGTCGACAGCGATGTGGCGGCATTTGGAAATGGATTGGTACATACTCTGACCTCGCGCTTGTCGCAACTGACGGCTACTCATGCATTCCAAGTCGTGCCGGCGAGCGAGGTTCGCAACAAGGGTGTGTCTACGCTGGAACAGGCCACGCAGCAGTTCGGAGCGACGCTCGGTCTGGAAATCGATGTAGAGCGCAGCGGAGATATGGCTCGAGTGAATTACGCTCTGGTCGATGCCACGCAGCACCGGCAGTTGGATGGCGACACCATTACCGCTCCCTGGTCGGATCCGTTCGCCTTGGAGGATCGGGTCGCGGAAAGCGTGTTGCGCGCCTTGCAGGTGGGATTGCGACCCGAGGAGCAGAAACTTCTTGCCCAGCACGGAACCAACCAGCCCGCGGCTTACGATTATTATCTGCAAGGGTGGGGATATTTGCAGGATTTCCTGAAGCCCGAAAATATTGAGAGTGCGATCGCGGAGTTCAAGCGTGCCCTGCAGACTGATCCCAACTACGCTTTGGCTTATGCCGGTCTAGGTGAAGCCTACTGGCGAGAGTACGAACACACGAAACAAGTGGAGTGGGTGAAGCGGGCGAAAACGGCGTGCGACCAGGCCGTAAGGCTAGGGCCGGACCAGGCGGCCGCACATTTATGTTTGGGGATGGTGGACGCGGGGACCGGGGCCTACGAAAAAGCTCTCGAAGACTATAAGGTCGCAGCCAGCCTGGAACCAACCAACGATGCCGCGTACAACGGCTGGGCGGGCGCCTATGAACAATTGGGTCAGTTTGAACAAGCCGAGAACACATACCGCAAGGCCATCAGCCTGCGTCCCAATTACTGGGCTACTTACAACTCCCTGGGCAGCTTCTACATGAGCCGAGGACGCTACGCCGAGGCGTCTGAGATGTTTTCACAGGTGATTGCCCTGGCCCCGGACAGCTTTGCAGGGTACAGCAATCTGGGTGGAAGCTATTTTGCGATCGGCGATTACGAAAAAGCGATTCCAGCGTTTGAGCACTCGGTCGAAATTCGCCCTACGGCCGACGCTACCTCGAATCTTGGGATGTCGTACTATCAGGTCCGCAACTACACCCAGGCAGCCCAAACCTTTCAGAAGGCAACGGCTTTGGACATGGAAAACTATGAGGTGTGGGGCAATCTGGGAGATGCATATTATTGGTCTCCGCAAGAGCGCGGCAAGGCGAAAGCCGCGTATCAGAAGGCCATCGAGCTTGCGCTTAAGTTGGTCACCGTCAACCCGCGCGATGCCAGCGTGCTGGGGTATCTGGCGCAGTATTACGCCATGACCGGCGAACGAACGCCAGCACTTGCCAACATTCACCAGGCGTTGGGAATTGCCCCCGCCGATCCCGACCTGCTGGAGACGGCCGCGACCGTGTTTAATCAGTGTGGGGACACAGAACAGGCCTTCACTTACCTTGAGAAAGCAATAGCAACGGGCTATTCAAAATCGCTCTTGCGGGATACTCCTAACTTTGATAACCTTCGCGACCTACCCAGATTTAAGAAGCTAGTTGAACCCAAAGCATAGTTAGTTGTCGTGGAGGAGCCATGGAAGCTAAAGGATGGATTGCGGCGTCGTGGGTTGCGGCGTCATTCGTAACGCTCGCTGGGTTAGCCATCGGCGCCCTCGTTTGCCCTAAGCCTGTGCCGCCCGCGGTCAATATAGCTTTCGTAAGCTCTGCGATCCCGGACTGCAGCAAAGGAACGGACTATATCCATGGAGATATTGCTATTCCCCAAAATGGTGTGAAGCCCGCCGATGTTAGTCGGGTCGTATGCCCCGGAGATTATCTCTTCTGGCACGATGAGGCGAAGCGTACGCTGAAGGCTGATTTTGGGTCATCTACGGACTGTACGCGCGCTACAACATATACAAGCGCCGCCGCCGGGACGGGCCCGGAGACTTTCATACAAACTCAGGCGAAACAAGTGGGGAAAACCGTAGACTGCACGTACATCTTTACAGTTGGGACGACGCCGCCACTCGCCCCCGCTCACATCATAATCATGAAGTGAGGTCACAGGCGAGACTGCCGGTGCGAGTCTCTGCCCTTACTTCGACCCGAAAAAGCTTCTGTTCAGCTTTTCGATCTGGCCGTTCGCCAACGCGCCGGATCGTAGCTGTCGTTTCAAGAAGACGGGAAACGACTCCCGCGAACCGTCGAACTTCTGCTCTTTCATCAAGCTGTAAAGCGCAATAGAGAAGACGTGAATCCCGTCATCTTGCATGCGCCAGTAAGCACGCGGATCTCCGCCCATCCCGTAACGCTCGGCAATAATTTGCTCCAGCGCCTGAACCGAATCCTCTTCTTCAAGTCCCGCCAGCGTGTTGTAGCCGAAAGAAGCGTTGTGGTGCTCTACCTTGTCCATCAAAAAAGCGTCGGACTTCAATGACTCCAGACCGGAGCGCAGTTCTTCGTCATGGGCCAAGTCGTACGGCGGATGCATCATTTCGTGGATGGCATTGCGCAGAACGATCCGAAACGGATAGGAGTAGTGGGTCAGAAACCGTGTGCCTGTGATCTTGATCCCATGCGGCTGTGAGTAGTAGAGCAGATAAACCGTGATCTTATTGCTTGGGCGCGGGCTGCCGAGGACCACTTCCACCGCGGGAATGACATTGTAGTCGGGCAGTTTGGCGGCAATCGTGGCCCTGGCTTGCTCAATCTTGGGCTTAACGTTCTTCTCCCAATCTTCCTCGAAATGAATGCGCTTGAGGGCGCGGAAGGCAGCTTCGAGATCAGGACGGCTGGCTTCGTAAAGTTTCCATCCGTCGTCATCGTAGTAGGTGGTGGCTTGCAAATTGCGGCGCATGGTGCTGCTGTCCTGCACAGTGCGAATCAGGTCGTCAAGCGACTCGGCGTCGGTGGCAGAAAAATAAAGTGCGAGCGAGGCGGAAATGATCCCACCGTTCTGATCTTTGATCCGCCGCTTGAGGCTGGCGAACGCTGCGAGTTCCTCCGGGCGAAATTGTTTGGAAAGCCGGTCGTAATCGGCGCGGTAGTACTCAAGATAGTAAGGGTCGCCGCTCAGCATATTCAAAGCGCAAATGGCGTCGAAGGTGAGCGAAGGTTGCAAGTCCCACAGGGTAGTCGTGTGAAAGGACGTCGGCTGCTCGGCGGCATGTAGATGAGCCGGAAGGGCTGCGAGGAGCAACGTAACCGTCAGGAAGGCTGTGCAGCGGCAAGCGCGCTTGAAGATACCGCCCGAAATCGGCATGACGATTAGACGGCAAAGTGAGCGAAATGTCATGCGCGCCTGCTGCCTAAAGTTGCCACAACCCGTGATCCACATCTCCCTGGATGTAGATCGCGAACGTGCCCTTTCCTGGAATCTCTAGCGGCGAGTGCGCAACCACAGCGCCCTGCTTTGATGCCGCATCTAACGCTGCTTCGATGTCGTCAACGAGCCAGTACGGTCGGACGATGGGCTCCTCCGTGTCCCGCAAGGGACCGCGCACACCAATCCTGCCCCCATCCGGCATCGCGGCCGTCCGCGCACCTCCCAGAAGCTGGTCAGTTGGTCCAAACTTGAAGTTGTGTGCAGCCTCGTACGCAGCACACACCGCATCTACATCCGAAGCGACAATCTCCAAGTAATGAATCTTCATCTCGATCTCCTCATTTAAGGCTCACACCCTACCAGCGTCAGTCGCCGAGCCTTTCCGCTTTCAGTACTACAGAAAGCGAGGGCTTGCCGCCTGGCAGGCCGCAGGTTTCGTCGACCAAGTGCTCTCCGACCAAATCAAGAAAGGCCCGGTGCACTCGGGAATCGTGGCTTAGCTCTGGATGGAACGTCGCCGCCATGACGCTTCCCTGCCGCACGGCGACCGGATCGCCGCCTTCGGTAGCCATGACTTCAACGCCCGGCCCGACGCGCTCAATCTTAGGCGCGCGAATGAAGACCATCTCTAAAGGTGACGTACCCAGCTTTCCTTCGCGGATGGAGCTTTCGAGTTGCCGTCCGTAGGCATTGCGCCGGATGCGGACATCGAGTGCGCCTAGGCCCGCTTGCTTTGGATTCTCGACCTCGTTGGCCAGAAGGATTGCCCCAGCACAGGTACCGAACGTAGGCTTGACCCGGACGAACTGTTTCAGCTTCTCGAATCCCGCCGCGCCCAGCAGTTTCAGGAAAGTTGAAGACTCGCCACCGGGGATCACGAGTCCGTCGATTTCGTCAAGTTGTTCAGGCTTGCGGACGAGCAGAACTTTCGCGCCCAGCTCTTCCAGCCGTTTGCGGTGCGCGTCAAAGTCGCCCTGAAGGGCTAGTACCCCGATGGTCATAGGATCCCTGACAAAGACCGCAACCACAGAGGAGCATAGAGACATCGGCACATAGTCCTCTGTGCGACTCTGTGTCCTCTGTGGTAAAGCCTTTTACCAGCCTCTCGTCTGCAGCATCTGCGCCTCATCCAGCCCAGCGACGGCCAGTCCCTTCATTGCCCCAACCAAGTCCTCGCTGACCTCAAGTAACACTTTAGGGTCTTGATAATGCGTTGCAGCTTGCACAATCGCTTTGGCTCGTTTCTCGGCTTCCTGCGGATCGGCAAAAGTTGTCGAATCTTTCATGAAGATGCCAGAGCCGACGAACACTGCTTCGGCGCCGAGTTGCATTACTAGCGACGCATCAGCGGGAGTCGCGATGCCTCCAGCAGAGAAATTCGGCACCGGCAGCTTCCCTTCTTTCGCGACCATCCGAATCAGTTCGTAGGGCGCGCCGTGCTCTTTGGCTTTGGCGTAAAGCTCCTCTTCCCCGAGCACGGTCAAGATTTTCATCTCTTGCACAATCTGGCGAATGTGTTTCACCGCGTGGACCACGTCGCCGGTTCCCGCCTCGCCCTTGGTGCGAATCATGGCCGCACCTTCCGCAATGCGTCGCAGAGCCTCGCCCAGGTTGCGCGCGCCACAGACGAACGGCACCTTGAAAGCGTGTTTATCCACATGATGAGCTTCGTCCGCCGGTGTAAGCACTTCAGATTCGTCGATGTAGTCGACGCCCAGTTCTTGCAAGATCTGCGCCTCGGCGAAGTGGCCGATGCGGCACTTCGCCATCACCGGAATCGAAACTGCGGCCATGATCTCGCGAATCTTCTTGGGCGAAGCCATGCGGGCTACGCCGCCTTCAGCGCGAATCTGTGCGGGAACGCGTTCGAGCGCCATAACAGCGACTGCGCCGGCTCGTTCGGCGATGACTGCCTGTTCGGCGTTGGTAACGTCCATGATGACGCCGCCTTTGAGCATCTCGGCTAGGCCGGTCTTGAGGCGAAGGCTGGTTGAATTTCCGTTGTTGTGCGACATGAGTCCTCTTTCGTGAATCTAACTTCTAGGATAAACGCTGAATGGCTAGCTGGATATGTCCATTTTGTATAATCCTTACATACCATTTGTGAATCGAAAGCCCCCCAAGCTCGAAACACAGAGGCCGCTGAAGGGATGCAGAGAACGCGGGGAGGAGCCGTTTGGCAAAGAAGCTGAGCACACTGCCGCTGAGCCTGCGTGGGCCGAAGCCGGGAACGCCACTTTATCGCTGGTTGTATGAAGAGCTGCGGACGAAAATTCTAGCTGGTCAATTGCGCCCCGGCACCCGGCTTCCCGCGACCCGCGACCTGGCCCTGCAATACGGGATCTCTCGTCCCACGATTGTCACTGCTTTCGAGCAACTGCGGTCGGAGGGATACGTCGAGGGCCGCGTAGGTTCGGGTACCTACGTCAGCCAGACTCTGCCGGATGAGTTGTTACAAGCGCCGCGGTCGGGGTCGGGCGTGGGACGGCGACGGCGCCGCATTGCGCTCTCCGCCTACGCACAACGTCTGCGAAAGTCTCCCCGGGAGGTTCCGAGAAACATTCTGCACGGACGAGCGCGCGGCGGGAGAACGATGACGAGGGCGTTCCGTGCCGGGCAGCCGGCGCTAGATGCGTTTCCCGCGGACCTCTGGGCGCAGGTGGCAACGCGGCGTTTGCGGCGGGTTTCGACGAGTCTTTTAGCCGGTGGAGAAGCTTTGGGCTATCGCCCCCTCCGCGAGGCAGTCGCCGAGTATTTGAACACTTCTCGCGGCGTGAACTGTTCAGCGGAGCAAGTGTTGATCATCTCCGGAGTGCAGGAGGCGCTGGACCGGGCTGCGCATCTGCTGCTTGATCCCGGAGATCCGGTTTGGATGGAAGAACCCGGATACCCCAGAGCCGCGTCCAGCTTCTTTGCGGTAGGAGCAAAGATTTGCCCAGTTCCGGTGGATGCGGAGGGTCTCGATCTCGCGGCCGGGCAGCGCCTCTGGCCACGCCCCCGCCTGGTGTACGTGACCCCGGCGCACCAGTTTCCTCTGGGAGTGACCATGAGCTTGCGCCGGAGATTGTCGCTATTGGAGTGGGCGC
>Ga0070764_10001075_pt1 | contig 11682 bp, 6 predicted proteins | sample HubBroMetageWRM4_FD_67287 | JGI IMG/M metagenome (GOLD analysis project Ga0070764, IMG submission 67287) | Warmed soil microbial communities from the Hubbard Brook experimental Forest, New Hampshire - Hubbard Brook CCASE Soil Metagenome WRM 4 | ecosystem: Environmental > Terrestrial > Soil >... | reverse complement strand
CAATGAAACAGTTGGTAACCTTCAATCCACTCGTCTTGTCTCTGGCCCTGTGCCCGAGGTAAGGACGAGTGGATTTTTTATTTCTGAGAATCGGTCAAGAATTATGATGAAGTCGCTTAGGCTGTATTTGTCACGTGCGACATCGGTGCTGGTTGGGGTTTGCGTCGTCGGCGCGGTCGCACTTGGGGCGGATACGCCACATTACGTGGTTACAAATGACGATGTCCCGCCCGAACTCATTTCCAGCGTCACCTTCTACATGGTGGAGGCGAACGGCCAATTGGACATGAAGGCGAAAGTGTCCATCGGGCAAGGCGGCATCGGGGGCGGATACTTTGCCGCGAATCGGGTAAATGTGCTCGACAGCGGGAACGCCGAGTGTGTCTATGCTTCCGACGCCTTGAACGGCGAGATCGTGGGAATATCGGTCAAGACCCTAAAAGCTTCCGGCCACGCGAATGGCTCCAAGAATGACACCGGTGCCTCCAACGGCGTCGGCCTGGCCATGAACTCCAAACACATCTATGCCAGCTTCACCGACTTCAGCACTATCGGAACCTTCGAAGTTCAGCCGGGCTGCAAACTTAAGTTTGTTAGCGACATCACTGTTGCGGGCCTGCAGGGCGGTACTGTCGACGGCATGGTGATCCACGGCGACATCATGGTCGTCACCTACGGCGACGGTTCGATTCAATCTTTCAACATCTCGGCGGGCGTGCCGGTGTCGAATGACGACGAACAGAATTCCACAGGTTCGCGCGCCGGTAATACTTATCCCAGCGCGATCGATATTACCGAGGATGGACACTACGCCATCTTTGGCGATACGTCACCTTTCACGATCGTCGAAGTTTCGGATATTTCCTCCGGCAAACTGACTCCCACAGTGGTTTATCACTTGGGAAGTGCACTCAATGCGAGCAACATTCTGCTGAGTCCGGATGAGACGCTGCTCTACATCAGCAACAATCAATCGGGCAAGGTCACGGCTGCGTTTTTCGATAAGAGCACGGGTACGCTGTCCAAAGGTTGCGTGTCCCGATATCTGAAGGGATTCGTGACCGACTGGGCCTACACGGCGTCGTTGGCGTTGGAAGAAACCACAGGAACGGGCGGGATGATATACGTCGCGGAGTATGGCAATCCATCCTCGATCGGAGAGGTTAAGGTGAATTCGTCAGCAGGCAAATGTACCCTGACGGAATCGCCGAAATCGCCGATTGCAGACCCAAACAGCCCGGGGTTGTTGTCGATTGGAGCCTTTCCGCCCCGGCCGTTCTAAGCGCGCTGTAGCACACCGAATCAGTTTCAGGTACACTTCCATGCACTCTTCCTTTCTCTGTTCGTGGAGAGTCGTTTTTCGTTCTTTCTCAATTTCTTTGGTTCGCGCGTTCTCATCGATAGCGGTGAGAAGAGAAGCGGGTGGGAATCCCGCGCTGCCGCGCAACTGTAAGCGAGGAAATTCGCAGCCGGTCACTGGGTAACTCTGGGAAGGCCGGTTGTATGGGTCGGACAGTGAGCTGTCCTAACTCGCAAAGCCAGGAGACTGGCGCGAACCGTCCACACCAACCCCTTTCGCGAAACAAAGGAGGAGTGCATGCGGTTCTTTCGTATTTTCCTCAGTGTGGTTTGCCTGCTGGCAGCAGCTTCAGCCGCAGAAATCAAAATCAAAGTGATCGATCCCCAAGCGGCGGTGGTTGCCGGGGCGCAGGTGTGGTTGTTCGAAGGGCAGGCTACTGCGCGTCCGGCGGTGCAGGTTACGTCGGCGGAGGGGCTCGCCATCTTTCGCGGGATGGGAAGCGGCCCTCACCAGGTAAAGGTTCTGGTTCCGGGCTTCGCCGTTGAAACCACAACGGTTTCCGCTAAAGACGATTCCATCACCGTCCAACTTCATCTGGCGACGGCTTCGGAGACCGTAGTCGTGACCGGGACGCGAACGCCTGTCCCAGGCGAAGACGCCGGCGCGGATGTGGCAAGCCTGAGCGGCGAACAGATACAGACGATGAATCCGGTGGCAGCCGACGATGCTCTGCGCTTTCTGCCGGGAGCCATCGTCAATACGGCTGGGCAGCGCGGAGGACTGTCGTCTCTGTTCGTGCGCGGCGGCAATTCCAACTACAACAAAGTGATCGTCGACGGCGTGAGCGTAACCGAGGCAGGTGGGACCATCGACTTTGGCACGCTTCCGCTGGACGAGGCCGATCGCCTGGAGTTCTTGCGGGGCGCGCAGAGCACGCTCTATGGTTCCGACGCGATGACCAGCGTGGTGCAGGTTTGGACGCGCACCGGAAGCACGCCCACTCCGGAATTAAGCTTTGGTGCGGACGCGGGCAACTACGGCACAGAAAACGGGTACGCGACTCTTGCCGGCGCGCGCGGCCGGTTCGATTACAACGTCTTCGGAAATCAGTTCAACACCAACGGCGCCGGGCCGAACGATGCCTACTCCAATTCTTTGGAAGGCGCAAATGTGGGTATGGCGGTGAATCAGCAGATCTCGCTGCGCCTGCGCGTGCGCCATGACAACAGCGTGACCGGCGTGCCGGGAGCCTGGAACTTCAACGGACAAAATGTATTTGATATCGGTGGCGAGACTTACGTTCTCTCGCCCGACCTTGGTGGAAAAGCGCGGCAGAACAATCTGCTTGCGAGTCTCGACCTCACGGTGAAGACGGGATCAAACTGGACGCACCGCTTCACCGGATTCGAGTACAACCTGAAGACAATCAATTCGGACAGCGGAATTTCGCCCCAGAACACTCCCTTCGGCACCATCAACACGCCTTTCGAGGCTTTGATCAATTTCAACCGAGCCGGCTTCGATTATCAGGGTGATTACGTCGAGCGCAGTTGGGCGCACACCACCATCGGTTACGAATTCGAAGACGAAAATGGCTTTGTGAGCGATCCCATTCCGGCGGATTTCGCCAGCGGTGGCCATGGCTTGCGCTTGAACGAGGCTGCCTATGCGCAACAGGCGCTGACCCTCGGGCGGCTCACTGTGATCGCGGGCGGCCGCTTTGCTCACAACACCACCTTCGGCAATGTCGGCCTTCCGCGAGTCGCTTTGGGATTTCAAGCGCTGCGCGGCGGACATATTTTCTCCGGAACTCGACTGAGCTTCTCCTACGCCACCGGAATCAAGGAGCCGCGATTCGAGGAGACTTTCGTTAGCAGCGCATACCAACTCCCCAATCTCAACTTGAAGGCCGAACGCAATCGGGCTTTCGAAGCCGGGTTTCAGCAGAATTTCCTGAGCCGGTTCGTGCTCGTGGCCAACTATTTCAACAATCTGTTTCACGATCAAATTGAGTTTGTCACCGTCAACCCCACTACTTTTGTCGGCCAGTATATTAATCTGGAGAAGTCCTTCGCTCAGGGAGTGGAGGTCGAACTGCAAACCCGGTTGACGCAGCGGCTTTCCTGGAACACGTCCTACACAAACACTTCAACCCAAATTCTGCTGGCGCCCCCCGGCAGCTTTCCTCCCGATGCCCAAGGAGATCCCCTTCTCCGCCGGCCCAAGAACTCCGCCACGACATTGCTCACCTACCTGGGTCCGCGCTGGGGTGCGAATCTCAGCGGCAGCTTCGTGGGTCCGCGCCCGGACTCCGATTTCGACGGCTTCGGCATCACTCACACGCCGGGATATTTTCTTTTGAACGTCGGCGGTTGGTACAAAGTCACTTCGCGTGTAACTGCCTACGCCAACGTGGAAAACGTGCTGGACCATTCCTACCAGGAGGTGACAGGTTATCCAGCCCTGGGCGTGAATGTTCGCGCAGGAATGCGTTTCAGAATCGGAGGGGAATGAGAAGAACAGCTGTCAGCTTTCGGCTTTCGGTCAAGAGAGATGGATTTTCGGTGTTTTGCTGATAACTGAGAGCTGATAGCACCTAGTTGCCCGCTTTTATCTGGCCGCGGAAATCCTTACTCCGGGATCGTATTGCATTGTCTATGCGCAATGTCCGATTCGATTGGAGCCGGTCGTGGTGATTTCCGGCTGCGATGCTGCAAGGTTGAATTGCGCCCATGCTTTGATAGCGGCTGCGCGCCAATTTCAATTTCTCCAGATCTTCGCCCTCCAAAGGCTGCTGCCGTCCGAGCAAATGAGTGACGAGAGCGATCTGGGCAAAATGCTCGACGGTCTCCATCTTCATGTAAGCGTGATGAAGCGTATCGGCGTAAGCAACCACGCCATGGTTAGACATGAGGATGGCGTCGTACTGGGGGATCAAGGGTTCAAGCGCATCGGAAAGTTCGGGCGTCCCTGGCGTACCGTACTTAGCCAAGGGAATCGAGCCTAATCCGATCACGACCTCGCAGACCAGCGGTTGGTTCAGGGGCAGCCCAGCTGCGGCGAAGCCGGTAGCCGTCGGCGGATGCGCGTGCACTATGCCTTTCACGTCGGCGCGCAGACGGTAAATCAGCAAGTGCATGGCTAGTTCGCTCGACACGTCGCGGTTCCCCGCGAGGCGACGGCCCTCCAAATCGACGACCACCATATCCGAGGTGCGAAGCATGCTCTTGCTCATGCAGGTGGGAGTGACCATAATCCGCTCATCATCGAGACGAACCGACAGATTGCCGTCGGTGGCGGCGACGTAGCCACGCTGGTGCAGCATGTGGCCGAAGTCAACCATTTCGCGTCGATATTGGCGAGCGCTGGGCATTCGATCCGGGGGCAGCTCAGGGGGAAAGCGAACCCGATAGTGCGCGTATGTTATCGCAGAAAGTTGGTCGAACACAATCCGATTGTTGGGGTATTTTTCTTAATCCATCATATGTCCGTTTGGATTAGGCACTTATAGCACCTTGCGTATTCGAATTTATAATCAGTCCTCGTGCAAGTTTCCGAATTCAACTATCATCTTCCCGCGGAACTGATCGCTCAGGAACCCCTGACCGACCGCGCTGCATCCCGCTTGCTGCAGGTGGACCGTAGCACGGGAAGCTTTCGTGACCTTTGCTTTCGAGACTTTCCCGACCTGCTCCGTCCCGATGATCTGGTTGTGTTCAATAACACGCGCGTCTTTGCGGCGCGTCTGTATGGGCGGAGAAGCGGCGTCCACGCGCAACCTCTCAGTCCGCAGAATCCAGCGGTTCGCGACTTTCTTAAGGGTCGGGTCGAGGTATTGCTGACCCGGCAGTTATCGTCGGAGCCGAATGAATGGGAATGCCTGGTCCGTCCAGGGCGCAAAATTGGTTTGGGCGAGCGGCTGTGCTTCGGTGAAGACAACGAACTGGAGGCGGAAGTGATAGCCCGAGGCACGTTTGGGGAACGCCGCATACGATTTTCTCCGGTGGCGGATTTCTTTAATTTGATCGAGCAGTTGGGGCATGTGCCGCTGCCGCCTTATATCGATCGGCCGGACCGTCCCGGGGATCGGGATCGCTATCAGACCGTCTACGCGCGGGCACGCGGTTCGGTAGCGGCGCCGACTGCTGGGCTGCACTTCACGCCAGAGATTCTTGAACGCATACGGAATCGTGGCATCGAGACGACGGAGATCACGCTCCACGTGGGCCTGGGAACGTTTCAACCGGTACGCGTGGAGCGGGTTGAAAATCATCGATTGCACCGCGAGGCCTACGAAGTTTCAGAAGAGGCATCTGCAAAGATCAATCGAGCCGTATCCGCGGGCCGGCGCGTGGTTGCAGTTGGAACCACGACTGTGCGCACTCTGGAATACCTGGCGGGTCAGTCCGAGGACGGTATGTTGCGGCCTGGCGTAGGCGAGGCCGATATTTTCATTTACCCCGGATATGAATTTCGGGTCGTGGGGGCGCTGCTGACAAATTTCCATCTGCCGCAATCCACACTGCTGATGCTGGTGTGCGCCCTGGGAGGAAAGGAGCCGGTAATGGAGGCCTACCGGCACGCCGTGGATCAAAAATACAGGTTCTATTCCTATGGCGACTGCATGTTCCTCGAGTGAGTTCAACGGAGCGCGAGGCGTCCCTTGCCCACAGCAGTTTGCTCAGACGATATACTGTTCCTAGGGGTGAAACATGGGGACACAAGCGGTGTCTAAGCAGGTCGCGATACAGGATTTTGTTTTGGAGTTGCGCAAGTTTCCGGAGGCGTCTTTCGACCGGACTGACCAGATCGTTAAGTTTCTGGAAAACGTGATTGTCTCGCCGGATACCTTAGCCCCCTACCTGACCTGGGATCGCCAGCACTACACGCGAAATCTGATCGACAAGACGCCGTTTTATGAGCTGATGGCCGTTTGTTGGGAAGTCGGCCAGGGAAGTTCGGTGCACAATCATCGCGATCAGAATTGCTGGATGGCCGTGCCCATTGGCAGATTGATGGTCGAGAACTATCGGGTGATCGTTGAGAAACTGGATGAAGGCACCTGCGATCTGGAGCCGGCGGACACCGTCGAAATGAATCAAACTCATCCTTGCGCCGTCAATCCTGAGGAGCCCGTCCATCGCGTGTATAACCCGCGTGAGTTCAACCAGCGCGCGGTCAGCCTGCACGTCTATTCGCGCCCCTTCGATAGCTGCGTGGTGTATTCCCCGGAGCAGCACACTTGCGGCGAGATTAAGCTCCATTACAACTCCGAATACGGCAAGCCACCCCGGTGACTTCGGTCATCTGTGCACGAGGGCGGATGTCGTAAGAAAATCAGCAGGTGCGACAAGATTTTCGGGAGACGTCGGTGAAACCTGCTTGGCTGTTGATGGTCGTTCTGTCGGTGCTGGTCTGCGCCTGCTCCAAGAAAGAAATACCGCGGGAGCAAACGCAACCATCGTCAGAAGTGTCGGTCGATCACCTGGGCAATTTAAAAACGGAAGAACCCAAGAATGTTGTGCACGGAGTCTTCCCGGTGAAGAAGTACACGCAGTTTGCATTTATTGTTCCAGCACATCAGGGCTATCCCAAACTGCAAGGGGACTTCCGATCTTTCACCAAACCGCGCGACCCGGACTCCAGCGACAAAACCGGCGAGGTTAGCTTACTGTTACTGAACGACCAGGAATTCGCCGATTTCCAACAAGGCCGGCCGGGGACCACTACCTACGAACTGAATCCTGCACACGATCAAGTCGTCGATTGGCAAGTGCCGAACACCTACGATCAGCCCCAGCAATACCATCTGGTTTTCAGCAATCCGGATGGCGGACCAAAGACCAAGTTCGTAAAGGCTGAATTCACCATCAGCTTCAAGTAATCTTCCTGCAGAGACATAGCTAGCTATGTCTCCAGTTCACGCGAGCAGCGCCTCATTCCTGCTGCTAAACTAAATCTGTTGTCTCCGCGAAAGAAATCCTCGGCACTCCCGGTAGAAGGCGCTGCGAACGTGTCGGCGCCAGACGTACCCGCTTCCGCGACGAAGCTGCAACTTGTCCAGGGCCAGGCCGGATGCATTTATCTGATCGACACCATGTCTTTCATCTTCCGCGCCTATCACGCCATGGCGCGGCAGCGTGGGATGTCTACAAAAACCGGTTTGCCGACCGCGGCGACCTATGTCTTCGTCAACATGCTGCGCAAATTGCGCGACGATTTTTCGCCGGAGTATTTGGCCGCGGTCTTTGATGTCGCCGCGCCGACCTTCCGCGATCAGCAGGCCGAAGGCCTTACCAGCGTCCGCCGGTTCGACCTGAAGACGCAGACTTTTCAGGAAGTCGAATATCACGGCTACAAAGCCAACCGAAAAGAAATGCCCGGAGACCTGGCGCAGCAATTGCCTTACATCCGAAGAGCGCTCGAAGCCTACCGCATTCCAATCCTTGAACTCGGAGGCTATGAAGCCGACGACGTGATTGGCACGCTGGCAAAAAAAGCCGTGGCGCAATCGTATTCGGTGTATGTGGTTTCGAGCGACAAAGACATGCTGCAACTGGTGAACGACCGGGTTCACGTTCTGAATCCGCCGAAGGACAATCTGATCTGCGACGCGGCCAAGGTCGAAGAAATTCTGGGAGTCCCTCCCGAACGCGTGGTCGATGTCATGGCCCTGCGCGGCGACTCGATCGACAATATTCCGGGAGCTCCTGGAATCGGCGACAAAGGCTCGGTCGAACTGATCCGTCGTTTTGGTTCAGTCGAGCAGGCGCTGGAACGCGCGGCAGAAGTCGAAAAGAAGACCTACCGAGAATCGTTGCAGAACAATCGCGACAACATCCTGCTGAGCAAGAAACTGGTCACCATCGATTGTGATGTGCCCATTGAATTGAATGTGGATGCAATGAAGGTGGGCGAGCCGGACGTCGAAACCCTGCGCGCATTTTTCACCGAACTGGAATTCACTTCACTTTTAAAAGAGTTGCTGCCGACCGTCGAAGTCAGTGAAGCGCATTACACCGAAGCGAAATCTGCCGCCGATGTAGACGCGATACTGAAGTCCGTTCCCTCGGGAGGTGCACTGGCCGTGGCCGTGGAGGCCGAATTAGACGTGGTCGACGAAGATGAAACCGAAGAAGACGAATCGGAAACGGGGATGTTGGCCCTCACATCGGAGCCTCAACCGGTGGAACGTCCGCGCGACATCGCAATCTCATCCACGCATGGCGTCGCTGTCACTGTCAGTGCCAGCGCGGAGGAAGCGACACTAGAGCTGAAGTCGGCGCTTGCCAACGAAAATCTTCCTAAAGCCATCCACGACTACAAAGCGGCAACGCACGCATTGGAGCGCCAGGGAATCACGCTGCAAGGCGTGCAACATGATCCGATGCTGTATTCCTACCTGCTCGATCCGACCTACTCATCGCATCGCTTGGCCGATGTGGCGCTGCGCCGCTTCAATCTCAAGCTCAGCGGCACTCTCCCCGAAGCCGCCGACATTACGGGCCGGCTCGCAACCACGCTGCGCCGCGAAGTGGAAGAAGCCAGCCTGCACAAGCTGTACGAGGAAATTGATCTGCCTCTGGTTCGAGTGCTCGCGCGCATGGAACATGCCGGAGTCAAGATCGACCGCGCCGCCTTGGCCGAAATGTCATCGCGACTGGAACGCGAGATCGACACCAAAGCAAAAGAGATTTATCAGCGAGCGGGCAGCGAGTTCAACATTAGTTCGCCCAAGCAGCTCGGCGACGTTCTTTTCAACAAATTGAACCTACCCAAGCCGGTGAAATACGGCAAGGGAAAAACAATTTCGACCGCCGTCGACGTGCTCGAGGGATTGGCTGAGGAACACGATGTGCCTCGGCTGGTGCTCGAATACCGGCAACTCACCAAGCTCAAATCCACGTATGTCGACGCATTGCCGGCCCTGCTGAATCCCGCCAGTGGCCGCTTGCACACTACGTTCGGCCAGACCGGAACGGCGACGGGAAGACTGTCGTCGGCGAATCCGAACCTGCAGAACATTCCCATTCGCACTGAACTCGGCCGCGAAATTCGAGCGGCATTCACCGCCGAACCCGGCCACGTACTGCTGGCTGCGGATTATTCGCAGATCGAGCTGCGCTTGCTGGCGCATTTCTCGAAAGACCCGCTGCTGGTCGAAGCCTACCGTCGCGGCGATGACATCCACACGCTCACCGCCTCTCAGGTCTTCGGCGTGCCGCCGCTGATGGTCACGCCCGATCATCGACGCCAGGCCAAAGTCGTGAACTTCGGCATCGTCTACGGATTGTCCGCGTTCGGACTCTCGCAAACTTTGGGCATCGAACCGTCCGAGGCGAAGCTTTATATCAACGCTTATTTTGAGAGATACAGCGGCGTGCGGGCATTCATCGACCGAACTTTGGACGAGGCCCGGCGCGAAGGAAAAGTCAAAACGCTATTTGGTCGCGTGCGCCCGATCCCCGACATCAACAGCAAGAACGCCAACCTGCGCGGATTCGCCGAGCGCACCGCAGTCAACACGCCGTTGCAGGGCACAGCCGCCGACTTGATCAAAATAGCCATGATCCGCATCGACGCAGCCCTGCGCGAGCAGCGCCTGAAATCAAGAATGACGCTGCAAGTCCACGACGAATTAGTATTCGAGGTTCCAGAAGCTGAAATCGAAGCGATGCGAACCCTGGTGCGCGAGCAGATGGAAAAAGTCCATCCTTTGATCGTTCCTCTGCTGGTAGAAATCGGAGTAGGCGCCAACTGGCGCGACCTGCAGTAGCTTTTCCCTCGCAGTTAGCCGTTCTTCGAAAAGGCCAGCGAAAGCAGCGTCTTCTGCTCCATTTCATGAGCCTTGGCTGATCCCGTCGACGGGCTGGCGCTGGCTGAGCGCTTCACCGAAAGCACATGCCGTTCTCCCGCGAGCTGACGCAGGCGTGGCAGCACATAAAACATTGCGCCCATGTTCGCCGGTTCTTCCTGCACCCAAACGATGTCGCGCGCACTCGCATGCCGTTCCAGTTCCTTGATCAATTCAGCTTCAGGAAACGGGTACATCTGCTCCAGAAAGACAATTGCCGTCGAATCGTCTTTTCTTTTTTTGCGCTCCTCGCGTAATTCGTGGCCAATCTTTCCCGTGCAAATCAACACACGCGCGGCCTCGCTCACCTCCGTATCGGGCAAAACGTTAAGAAAGTGTGGATGCGAAAAATCCTGGATTGGCGAAGACGCATCCGGATGCCGCAACATGCTCTTGGGCGTGAAAACGATCAGCGGCTTGCGCCACTTCCGCAGCGCCTGGCGGCGCAGCAGATGAAAATATTGCGCCGCATTTGAAGGCTGGCAAATTTGAAAATTGTCCCGCGCTGCGAGCTGCAGAAAACGTTCGATGCGCGCGCTTGAATGCTCCGGTCCCTGTCCTTCATACCCGTGCGGCAGCAGCAAAACCACGCCTGAAAGCAATTTCCATTTGTCTTCGCCCGCGCTGATGAACTGATCAATGACGGCCTGCGCCACGTTCGCGAAATCGCCAAACTGCGCCTCCCACATCACCAGCGCCTCGGGATAATCGCGACTGTAACCGTATTCAAATCCGAGCACGCCCGCTTCCGAAAGCGTGGAGTTGTAAATCTGGCAGCGCGCCTGACCCGCGGAAATGTGTTGCAGCGGGACGTATTCCTCCTCATTCTCAATATCCAGGAGAACGGAATGCCGCTGATTGAATGTGCCGCGGCGGCTGTCCTGTCCACTCAACCGCACCGGCACGCCAGCCTTTACTAGGCTGCCAAAGGCCAAAGCTTCGGCCATGCCGTAATCCACGGCACGCTTCCCTACCCCCATCTCGGCGCGTTGCTCAAGCAACTTTTTGACTTTCGGATGGATGTGGAAGTCCCCGGGATAAGTCGTCAGCCGCTCTGTGATCTCCCGCAATTCTTCCGCCGAAAGTGCGGTCTCAACGTCATACTCTTTCTTATACCGTCCGCCTGTGTATTGATCCCAATAGCTTGGCAACTCGCGAAGCATCGGCTTTTCGGTAAGCGAGCCCGCCTTTTTCTGCGCGGTTTCGAATTCGGCTCGGATGGCCTGCACCCGCGTCTGCGCGTCTTCGACACCAATGTCCTCGGAATAAATTTCCCACAACGGTGGATGCTCTTTGATCGCCTTGTACAGCAGAGGCTGCGTGATCGTGGGGTCATCCACTTCGCTATGCCCATGCCTCCGGTACCCGATCAAGTCCACGACTACATCCGTCCCGAACGTGTATCGATAATCGACCGCGATGCGTGCCACGCGGATCACTGCATCCACATCTTCGCCATTCACGTGAAAAATGGGAATAGATTGGCGCCGCGCGAGCTGCGCCGAAAATCGCGACGAATGCGATTCTC
>Ga0070764_10001073_pt1 | contig 11686 bp, 4 predicted proteins | sample HubBroMetageWRM4_FD_67287 | JGI IMG/M metagenome (GOLD analysis project Ga0070764, IMG submission 67287) | Warmed soil microbial communities from the Hubbard Brook experimental Forest, New Hampshire - Hubbard Brook CCASE Soil Metagenome WRM 4 | ecosystem: Environmental > Terrestrial > Soil >... | reverse complement strand
GAAGCTGGATGGCCGTATCATAGCATCCTGGCAGATAGCATCAAGATCGGTTCCCACTCACGGGTGATGCGTTACCAGTGAAAACAAGGAAGCCGCGCCTGGCAGAGCCGCACTCCGTCAACCCGGAACCTATCTGATCAAGGCCCCGCGAGGATAAATGGCCAGCCAGGAAACAACACATTTTGATGAAAAGCTGGTGCCTCACTGGCTCGAGGCCTGTTCAATTTGGATCAGGAAGTCTTTGCGACCGGCTGGTGCGGCCAAGCTGCGCGAAGTGAAAACATTTATCTCAATCTTTTGGTTGACAAAGATCCTACCTAAATACTAAGCTTCTCGCCACAAGATTGGAACCGTATACAATCGAGTTCTTTGCACTCGAGTAGTGGTCGGATTCCGCATGGCAGTTTGGCCCTCAGGAAACAGCAAGTGGCGTATCAGGGGGGTATTTGGATGGTTGGTGACCGCGTCGCAACGAGTTTGAGGAGAGTAGTGTCTCCTAACTTTGATAAAGCAGTAGTTCACCGAAATACATTGGGGCTAACCCCGCCATTATTTTTCTCAGGCGATATCCCTGCCTTCATTCCCTTGTTTTCAATTCCGGAGATCGCCAGCCAGTTTTCCAGCCGCGTCAATTCATTCTTATCATCCCCGGTGATGTTGCAGTCATGCTACGGCTTAATAGGTAATTCCATTAGCTGCGAATCGAACCGATAGTACCAGCGACAGCACTGGAGGGTATTCGGATGGTTGGTGACCGCATTGCAACTCGTCTAAGGAGAGCTATGTTCAGCATCGCTCTCCTGTGTGCATTCTTCTTTCTGCTAACGAGCCCGTTCGCTTGGGGCCAGGTCGACGAGGGATCGATAACCGGTGTTGTCACAGATTCCACCGGCGCCGTGGTGCCGGACGCACAAGTGACGCTTGTGAATACCGATCAGGGTATTACCTTGCAAACGCATTCGAGCGGCACGGGCGGGTACACGTTCTCGCCGGTCCGCATTGGACACTACACCCTCACGGCAACCGCCAAGGGTTTTGAGACAACGACGCAGACAAACCTGACGGTGCAGGTTGCGCAGTCGCTGGAGGTGAACGTCGCGCTCAAGCCGGGCTCGGCATCGGAGACTGTACAAGTTACCGAGGCGCCTCCGTTGCTGCAAACCGAGGAAGCTTCGACGGGCCAGGTGATTGGACGTCAACAGGTCAACGACCTTCCTCTCAACGGCCGCAATTTCACCTTTCTGGCGCAGCTTGGCGCAGGCATGCAGACCCCGCAGGCGGACACGCGTGGCAACGCCGCATCCGGCGCCTTCTCAGCCAATGGCGAGCGGCCCGCGCAGAATAACTACCTGCTTGACGGCATCGACAACAACTCCGATAACGTCGACTTCCTCAATGGCACCAACTACGTGATTCTTCCGCCGCCGGATGCAATTCAGGAATTCAAGGTGCAGACCAGCGACTACAGCGCGCAGCTCGGCCGGGCTGCGGGCGCGGTATTGAACGCCACCGTCAAGTCCGGCACCAATGCAATCCATGGCGATGTGTGGGAGTTCTTTCGCAATGACAAACTCGATGCTGCTGACTGGTTCGAGGACAACTCCAGTACGCCGCACAAGGGCGAATATCGTTTCAACCAGTTTGGAGCCACCATCGGCGGCCCGGTCATCAGAAATAGGATCTTTTTCTTCGGTGACTATCAGGGAACGCGGCGCGTGCAGGGCACCTCGACTAACCCACAGGTTCCGACGGCGAATGAGCAAAAAAGCCCCATCGACGGTTCCGCTTTCACCGATCTCCAGGACATCCTTTCGCAGAATGCCGGAGCCGCCAGGACGGACATCCTGGGCCGCAGCATTCAGCGGGGAACGATTCTCGACCCCGGCACCACGCGTTTCGTAGCCAACGGAATGCCGGATCCGGTATCCGGGTTGACGAACAACTCCGGGTCCGACGGCTATGTGCGCGACCCCTTCAGCAACAAGTGCGGCCCCGGAACCGCAACCTTCACCCTCGCAGCCTGTTCCGACCTCAACGTACTTCCGGGCAATCGCATCGATCCCGTCTCGGTGAAACTGTTGCAACTTTATCCCGCTGCCAATGCGGGCGCCAGCGCCACAACGCCGGCAAGCATCAATCAGTCCAGCCCGGCCTTATTTGAACACGCAAATTCGTTCGACACCCGTGCAGACTTCAACCCGAACGACGCGAATCAGATCTTCGCGCGTTTCAGTTACTCCGATGATCCGCAATTCATTCCCGGACCATTTAAAGGCGTTGCCGATGGCGGCGCGTTCCAGCAGGGCGTCCAAACCGCGAAATCGGCCCAGATGGTGGCGGCCTACACGCACGTATTCAGCCCCAACGTCGTAAACCAGGGGCGCGCCGGCTTTGCTCATTTGCACACGACACGCGCTGGACCGGTCTCCACGCAGACGGGGATTCCGGATAAATACGGGATTCCGGGCATTCCACAGGTAGACAATAACGGCGGCCTGCCTGGCATCGTCATCACCAACCTGCAGACTCTGGGCAGCAACGAGTACCTGCCCTCGGACGAAGCAACCGCTACCGTCCAGCTCACGGACGACTTTACACGAACGTATGGCAAGCACACCTTCAAGCTCGGCGTCGAATTCCAGAATGCAAAGTTCTCGACTTTCCAGCCTGTCGCCTCGCATGGCTATTTTCAATACAGCGGTACGTACACGGATATTCCGAATCAGGGAGCCACGACGGGCGGCCTGGCCCAGTTCCTGCTGCCGCCAACTGCCTTTGCAGCGAGTAATGGGGTGGCAGATACTAATGGCTACGACTACTCCGGCGGCTCGCAGAGCGTGACCGCCTCGAACCTCAACAAAACGTACGATGAGAAGAAGTATCTTGCCTTCTACTTCCAGGACGATTGGAAGATGACCACGAAGATAACGATGAACCTCGGCGTCCGCTGGGATTACTTCGGTCCCATCAATGAAACAAACGGCGGGCAGGCAAACTTCGTTCCCTCCCCGCTGCCGGGGTATGGTCTCGGCAATCCGACGTTTATCGTTCCCGCCAGCGGCAAAGATAATCGAACCCTGTCGACGAATTCCTCCTGCGTCGGAGGCACGTGCATAGGAATGCAGAATCTTCTGGCAGACGATGGCATTACGTTGGACGTAACAAACAAGTACGGACAAGGACTGCTGCAGACGCAAAGGAACAATTTTGCTCCGCGTCTTGGACTCAGTTACCAGATCACGCGCAAGCTGGTCGGGCGCGGCGGCTTTGGCCTGTTCTATAACTCGTTTGAAAACCAGGGATATGGACCGAACATCGGCGAAAACTATCCCTTTGTATTTAACTTCGGATACGGCGTGACCGCCGATCCCTCCGACCCGCATGCGTCGGTCGTGTCACAGGTCGCCCCGGTCAGGTTCAACACCGCATTTCAGGGCTGCTCCACCGCCGGTCCGGGGGGAACCGCGGTGTTAGAGTCCGGCTTCTCCTGCATGCAGTTCAGTCCAGGCGTGGTAAGCGCCAAGAACGTCGGGTTGCAGGGCTTACAGTTCAACTACCAGACGCCCCACGCCTATGGCGCAAATCTCGCCTTCCAGTACTCCGTCACGCCTACACTGTCAGCGACAGCCGCATATGTATACACACATGACAGCAACCTGCAGCGCGGCGTGGGCTACCACAACGTGACCCAGATTCTGCCTTCCGGCATCACTACCGGCACCGGATGCCCCTATGGAAACTTCCCTGGAGGAGTTACACCAGCGAGTGTAAGTTGTTATCCGTTCCCGGACTTCGGGGGCGGCAGCTACCAGGCGAACGTGGGCGTAAGCTCGTATCACGGCCTGCAGACCACCCTTCAGCAACAGACTTCGAAGGGCCTTACCTTCCTGCTCACATATACCTGGTCGAAGTCCATGTCCGATGGCGGCGATCTGCTGAATGGCACCAACGCGGACACGCTCCGCGCTTATGCTATTCCGGGCCTGGGTCCAAAGTTCGACTACGCTTTGTCGGATTTCGATATCCGCCAGGTCGTTCACTTCAGCGGCGGCTACCAATTGCCATTCGGAAAAGACAGGCAGTTCATGAACCACGGCGGCTTTACCAACCTGCTCCTCGGAGACTGGTCCACCCAATGGATCCTGACCTTGCAGGGCGGGCAGCCGCTCGGCTTCGCCTGCCATACCGGCACGGTCTCAGGGCCGGGCTGCAACGATGTTCGCGTCCCCGGCCAGAACCCACAGCTCGGAATCAAGGTGAAGACAGCCGGTGGCGTTCATGATCCATTCTGGGTCGGAAACCCAGCAGCCTTTGCCCAACCGTGCCTGTTGGCCGTGCCAAAGGGAGGAACACTTTCACAAATTGCGCCGGTACCCGGCTCGGTGACAAATTGCGTTCCGTTGAGCGGCGCCGCGGCGCTGGGCTTTAAGCGCGATATGATTCCGGGGCCGGGATTCCATCGTCTCGATTTCTCGATGTTCAAGAATTTCCAGATGGGCGAAAGGCTCAGGCTTGAATTCCGCTCGGAGTTCTATAACATCGTCAACCACCCGAACTTCAACCAACCGAACTTCGGTGGAAATGGCGTAGTCGCAGTCGGTAATTCGGGCGACTACACAAGCCCGACCTTCGGTGCAATCGGATCGACCCGTGGGGCTCCTTACAATCCCCGCCAGATCCAGTTTGCAATGAAGCTCTACTACTAAGGACCTGTGAACCGTACCTTGAGGATTCGAGTCACGGTTCACAAACGATCAGTTAAGATCAACACTCCGGCGTGGCGCGCGTTACGCGTGCCACGCCGGAAGACTTTAGCAGGGTGTCTTGCGTAAGCAGAGAGCTGGCGGCAAAGCAACGTGAGAGCGAAAGTCCTCGGTGCGTCACGAATTTTGCGCTCAGGTCTACTCGGACAAGTGCTCGATTTCATCTGCAAATCCGATGCTGCGAAAATTCTTGAGTACGCCGCGGCTGCGTGTCTACCAGGAGACTCTTCGGATTTAAGGCCGATGGTATGGACGAGTTTTTCCAAAACACGAAGGTTCTGTCCGGCAGGTTTGCAGAGGAGCCCCTGACCCCTCGCGAGCTCTCACGGCGCCTGAGTCTCAGCAGGCGCGAGTTCCTGCGCGGAGCAACGGGAGCTGTCCTGGGCTCGGCTCTTTCAGGCGCCAGCCCTTATGTCCGCGGCGAAAGCGCGCAGCGGAAGCGCAAAGTCATCGTGATCACCTTTGGCGGCGGCGCGCGCGACCAGGAGACCTTTGCACCAGAAGGACAGGCAAATATTCCTCACCTTTTGAATGAGCTCGCTCCGCAGTCCAGCTTCTTTACCCACGTCACCAATCAAGGCATCCTGGGGCATTATGTAGCGACAGCGAGCCTGGCGACCGGTGTCTACGAAACTCTCAACAACTTCGCCGCCGTTCCGCCGGATCATCCGACCGTTTTCGAGTATTTTCGTAAGGATTTGCGGCGTCCTTCATCGGACACATGGGTGGTTGCGCCGAGTAATGGCTTCAACCGTATCGGCGAGAGCAATTACCGGTCGTACGGATCCGGAGCCACGGTGATTCTGCCCAAGCACCTGCTGAATGCGGCAACGTCCGGCTCAGGACCCAACCTCGATCATCTGCTCCACGACAACTACGAAGATCCTCTGTATACGCCGGTATTGGAAGGCGGAGAGTTTGAACTAGATCAGTTGAATCGGATTCTGCGCCTCTCTGTGGATGACTTCATGGCGCACGCGCGCACGCTGTCGAGTCCCGACGAGCTTTCGGTCTACATTGCAAAGCGTTTGATGCAGCAGGAGTCGCCGAGCCTGCTTTGGATCACAATGCACGACATGGATGTCGCACATTCCGGCGCCTACTCGCTCTATATCGATGGAATTCGGCGCACCGACCGTCTGTGCGCCGAACTATGGAAGGCCGTGCAGGCCGAGCCGGAATACAGGGACAACACGACGCTCTTCATCCTCCCCGACTTTGGCCGCGATGCGGACTACGATGCCGCCGGGAATGGATTTCAACACCATCGCACGGGCGATGCTGTCAGCCGCACCACCTGGATGATGGCACTCGGCAGAGGTGTACGCGAAGGAGTGATCTATGACCAACCCATGCAGTCCATAGATCTCGTCCCCAGTCTCGGCGCAATCATGGGCTTTTCACCGGATCTCGCGCAGGGAAAACCAATCAAGGAGTTACTATAGGCCGCATGCAGCCTTCGGATCTCAAACCGGAAGTCTTCGCGAACTACCCGCCCGAGGCGCGCACGCTGGCCTGTGCGCACCTGGAAGTGATTCGGCAGCTTCCACTAAGTTTCTTGCCCAACCTGCTGCGGGAGGTAATCGACTACGACTTCAAGTTCCCGGCGGAGCGGTCTGCACTTGAAAAGGAACTCGCGACGATCAGTTCCCTTTCCAGCGCCGAGCGCGAGGATTGGTTTCGCGGCTTCGCGCACATAGCTCTCTCGCCATCGCTGGAACGCGTCGATTGGGTCAATCAGCCGGCAAGGTTTGGGGAGCAGGAATCCGCCCATCTCTGGAGCACACATCAGCAGGATGCCTTTCGCGAGACCGCAATGGCATATGGCGCACGCCTGTCGGCCGCGGCGCCGCCCGGCGAGCCGCCGGTGAAAAGACTCGGCATCGCAATCATTGGACAAGGCGTCAGTTCCTACGATGCGCCTCTCTTCCGTAACCTCCGCGCGCACGGAACCTACTTCAGCAAGCTGGATGCGAAAGACGCGCTTCAGCTTCTGCTTGCCGCAGTTGGCGAACGTGCGCAAGCCCACACGACGCCTTACGGACACTGGTACGTGGACGGCGGTGAAGCGGCCGAACACAGTCCTCTGATCACCTGCCTCTCGTATAAGGCTCTCGAGGGCGCACGCGCGGCTCTGCTGAGAAATATGCAGGCGGAAATTCAGCGCCCCGGCATGGGACCTGAACAATTGCGCACTCACCTCGCAGAGATGAAGCCATCCGATCTCGGAATAGACAAGGCGAGTGACCCCGTGCTGGATCGCTTTCAACTGAAAATCCTTACCGAAGGCTCGGGAACGCAGATATTCAGCACCACTTTTGCTCAGTGGGCGGCACGCGAAGCCCTGCGCCGGGCGCAACCTCTCACTCTGCTCGTTCGTTTCGCGCCAAGGCAAAGCATACGGCCGATGAATGATCTGCTTTCAAGCCCTCAAACTGAGCCAGAGCTTGACTTCACAGGGTCGCTGGTCGACGCCGACATGGGCGCCTACTATCACTGGATCAATCAGCAGCGTTTGCCGGGCGCGTCGCAGTCGGTCTTCCTTGCGTGGTTTGAAGATCACCAACAGGCGATGGTGGTCTCACCGTCATTGCCCCACGGCGTGGAATCGGAATCGTCAATCGACCTTGGAAAGCTTCTCCAGTTGGCCTTGAGTTAATGCAGCAGCGCATGATCGTTTTGATCCCCATCTTCGTGTCGGGAGTTCAAAAATCGAGTAGCCTTGGCCACTAAGATGAGTCTGTAATGCCGTAGGACAAATGAAATTGAACGAACAACCGCTCCAGCCGAGAAGGCTGAAGCACTGTAAAACGAAAGGTTGGAATGAAACCACTTTCTCGCCGAGACCTGCTCAAATCATCGCTGCTCGCACCCGCGGCGGCTGCCGCGCAACCCTGGAAGCCAATGGAAGCGGCTCTTCCGGCTGCAGTTGAAACCGGTGGGCCGCTCTCAACCAGCGTATCGACCGGGACAGTGCCCAGCGTCGCTGATCCCGGCGCTGGTCGCAAACGCCTGCTGCTTGATTTTGGCTGGCGTTTCCACTTCGGGCACGCCTCCGATGCGAGCAAGGATTTCGGATTCGGTAGTGGCCGCTCAGGGAATTTTCAGAAGACAGGCAATTTCCTTCCCGCCAGCTCACAGGCCTTCGACGACAGTGACTGGGCACCCATTGATCTACCCCACGACTGGGCCGTTGAATTACCTTTCGTCAACGATCCGGCGCTCGCAAGCAAAGGCTTCCATCCACTGGGCCGCGACTATCCGGAAACGAGTGTCGGCTGGTACCGGCGGGTCTTCGAACTCGATGAAGCCGATAAGGGCAAGAGCATCTCGCTTGAATTTGACGGCGCCTATCGGGAGTCGATGGTAATCCTGAACGGCTTCTACATCGGCCACCACAGCGGCGGTTACGACCCATTTCGCTTTGACCTCACCGCCTTCGCCAATCCGGGAGGCCGCAATGTGTTGCTCGTTCGTGTCGACGCCACATCATCAGACGGCTGGTTCTACGAAGGCGCAGGAATCTATCGCCATGTCTGGCTGGTCAAAACCAACCCAGTACACGTCAAGCAGTGGGGCACGTTTGTCCGCTCCGAACTCAAGCCGGGTTCGGCGGCTCTTTCGATTCGTACTGAGCTCGTGAATGACACGACCAGCGCCAAGGATGCCCGTGTCGTCTCCACCATCGTCGATCCAGACGGAAAAGAAGTGGGCAAATCCGTCACAGCTTCAGTCTCGGTCACTGCTGGTGGCGAGCAGGCAGTTGAACAGAAAATCACAGTCAACCAGGCTCGACTGTGGTCGCTCGAAGAACGCCATCTCTATTCTCTCGTCACAGATGTTCGCTCCGGTGGCGAAGTGGTAGACCGTTATGTAACCCGCTTCGGCATTCGCTCCATCGAAATGGACCCATCGCGCGGCCTGTTGCTGAACGGGAACCCCGTAAAGGTGAAAGGCACTTGCAACCACCAGGATCACGCGGGCCTCGGAGTGGCATTGCCGGATTCAGTTCAGTACTTCCGCATCCGTAAGCTCAAAGAGATGGGCTCCAACGGGCTGCGCACTTCGCACAATCCGCCCACTCCAGAGCTGCTCGATGCCTGCGATGAGCTAGGTATGCTGGTTTTCGCTGAGACTCGCATGATGTCTTCGAATCCCGAAGGCCTGGCGCAGTTTCAGAATCTTATTCGGTGCGACCGAAATCATCCCAGCGTCTTCATGTGGTCCATGGGCAATGAAGAAGGCACTGCGAATTCCGAGCGAGGCGTCGAAATCCTGAGCGCGATGAAGGCGGTGGCCGACCATCACGATGGATCGAGACCTGTTTCTATCGCGCCGACCGGTGCGATCGGTACGGGCGGACTGGCCGTTTGCGATGTCGTTGGCTATAACTACCAGGATCCCCAAGCCGCGGCGTTCCATAAAGCGCACCCCGATCGGCCGGTGATTGGTACTGAGACCGTGAGCGCCGTGTGCACACGCGGAATTTACATTACCGCCCCTGACAAAGGATTCGTTAGCTCCTACGACCCCTACACCACTACGGGACGCGCTTCGGCCGAAGGTTGGTGGCGTTTTTGCGATGCACAGGATTGGTTGGCCGGTGGTTTCGTTTGGACGGGCTTTGATTATCGCGGCGAACCGTCGCCTAACGGATGGCCCAATATCAGCTCTCAGTACGGAATCATCGATACCTGCGGCTTTCCCAAAGACACATTCTTCTACTATCAATCCTGGTGGACGCAGAGTCCCGTGCTTCACATCTTTCCTCACTGGAACTGGCCGGATTTCCAAGGCAAAAAGATTGCAGTCTGGGTTCACTCCAATATGGATAAAGTCGAACTATTCCTGAATGGCCAGAGCCTTGGAATGCAGGAGATGCAGAAGAACCATCACCTGGCCTGGAATGTTGAGTACGCTCCAGGCGCGCTTGAGGCCCGCGGCTATAAAGGTGGAAAGCTCGCCCTCACTACGCGCCGCGAGACGACGGGCGCTCCGGCGGCGATCGCTCTCTCCGCAGATCGAACCGCAATCAATGCGGATGGTGAAGACGTTGCAATGTTCACTGTTGAAGTGCACGACGCCAGTGGCCGCATCGTCCCCATCACTGACAACGAGATTACTTTCAAGATTCAAGGTGCGGGCAAACTTATCGGGACGGGCAACGGTGATCCCACCAGCCAGACTTCAGACAAGGGCTCTTCACGCAAGGCTTTCAGCGGCCTCTGCGTGGCCATCGTGCAATCGACAAAGACCGCAGGAAGCATCACGCTTGAGGCCAGTTCTCCTGGTCTTTCGTCTGCGATGCTCGCCATCGACGCAAAAACAGCCGCGCTTCGCCCACAGATATCCGTGTGGGAGCGCGAAGTTCCGCAAGGTGGCGCTGCGAGCGGACTTTGGCGTCCTGAACACGAACTGACTGCGCAGATCCTCACACTCTCTCAGCAAGGCTCGAAGCTGACTGGTTCAGCGGAGGGTTTCGGAGTTGGTTGGGCGGGTGGAAACGATTCCGCAACCTCGGTCGAAGATGGTTCGGCGAATGGCAAGAATGTCAGCTTCAGGATTGGCGACACGACATACGCGGGTACGGTCGACAACGACCGGATGGACCTCGTGCGCTCATTCAGCTCTCCTCAGCGTTCTCGCCCCAACCCAACTGAACTTGCCGACAAGAGCCTGGCGATTGGTCCTGCTCCCGACGGATCCGATCCTTCGCGCGGCCCGAATTCACGTCCGCAACCGAGCCCATCGCTGGTATTGCGACGGGTGCAGCGCTAACGAGCGGTAACCCACCGAAAGTGAGCTCGGCAATTAGAGCATTTTCGATCGACATGTTGACATTTTGGCTGGATTGAAGGTGGCATTTTCCTCAGGAAAATGCCACCTTGCTGCGTGGTTTCTGTAAAGAGCAGGATCGAAAATGCTCCAAAGCATTCTCTTCTCTCCATCTTGAGAATGAGGATGGTCCCATCCTTGTGGACGTTGCGGCCCACCGGATCGTCGCGAATAATTCGCTCTGAGAAATCGATCCCCAATCTCGCCCTCCCAATTCGTTTTCCGCCGAGGAATTCCAGCATGCAAGATCTTTGTGCCATCCCTCTCCACGGGCGTATACGGCGTGTAATTCCAACGCTCATTCAAGTACTTCTTGAATACCCGCTATACCGAGTCCTTTCGCTGTTCATGCTGTTTGGCGTCGCATCCTCAACTCTGCTCAGCCAACAGTTCGCCACGTTGAATCTGACCGTTGCCGATCCGGCAGGAAAGCTCATACCACGGGCAAGCGTGTCGGCTCGCAACATCGATACGGGAGTCGTCCACACAGCAATTTCAGACAAAGTTGGATTGGCAATCATTCCAGGTCTCCCGGCCGGCCAATATAAGTTGACCGTGGATGCGGACGCATTCAGCCGTTATGAGGCGCCGCTCACACTCACTTTGGGCCAGGTCGCATCGTTACAGGTTGCGCTTCGCGTCAGCACAGCGACGGAGCAGGTGGTAGTCCACGACACAGCGGCCGGCGTAGAGCAGGAGCGGACCGAAGGCAGCCAGGTTATTCCACCTAATCAGATCGCCAATCTTCCCATCGCAGACCGCGACTTCATCGACTTTGTGCTCTTAACGCCAACAGCCACGGTGGGGCGCAATTCGAGCACGGGTGCACAGTCGGCCTTTCAGGAGACGGTTCTCGAAATCAGCTTTGGAGGTTTGCGGGAAACGCACAGCGTCTTCTACGGCCTGGATGGGATCAATTACACGACGACCGTCTCGGGAGTTCAGCGAGTCAGCCCGTCGCTTGACTGGGTTGAGGAGTTCCGCGTCGTCGACGGACCGGACGCAGCGGGCGGCGGGCTGAATTTAGGCGCGGCCGTCAATACCATCACCAAGTCGGGCACCAACGATCTGCATGGCTCGATGTACGA
>Ga0070764_10001072_pt1 | contig 11686 bp, 5 predicted proteins | sample HubBroMetageWRM4_FD_67287 | JGI IMG/M metagenome (GOLD analysis project Ga0070764, IMG submission 67287) | Warmed soil microbial communities from the Hubbard Brook experimental Forest, New Hampshire - Hubbard Brook CCASE Soil Metagenome WRM 4 | ecosystem: Environmental > Terrestrial > Soil >... | reverse complement strand
CCCCTGAGTCATAGTGTGGTTGTGACTCTGAACGTCCAATAAGAGACAGTAGTGAACTTTGCGCCGGCCTCAGGCCGTCGAGCTCCGCTGGATCGCGCGGCAGATGGCTGGGCCATCGTCGTCAAAACAACAATCCAGCGCGCCTGCATCCAGCGCCTCGGTCCACATCACGTCATCGGGCGTGTGGTGGGTGCAAATGATTTGTATACTTAGTTGCTGTCGCAGGCGGATGATTTGCTGGAAACTGATTAAACCCAGATCGAGGACACCAATGGGAATGGAGAACTCAGACGCCAGCGTTTGAAGTTCCGCCAATGACCGCACAATAAAAACAGGATATGCAATCGATCTGACCTTGGAGCTCAAGTCGTCCGCACGCGCGGGATCGTTCTGCAGAATTACGATCGCGGTGTGCATCGGGCAACTCCTTCCGTCACGTCACCAAGCGGATCGCATGTCGCTGGATGTGCCCCCGGCTGCGGGAACGTAACATTTCAGCGTGTAATCCATCACCATGCGATCGGCATTGAAGCGCCAGCCAAGAGTTCGAATCGTACGCTTCATGCGCTTAATCCAGCCGCGGGGCAAGCCGTCGCGATCGCGCTGGTAATACAACGGAATCACTTCCTCCCGAAGTGTCCGGCGCAAATCCTCCGCATCGCGCCCGTCATGGACGTTTATGTTGGAGTGAGTTCGGCCGGTCCCGATGGCGAATCCATTCATGCCGTCATAGGCCTCGGCCCACCAGCCGTCGAGAACGGAAAGGTTCAGTCCTCCGTTCAGAACAACCTTCTGCCCGCTTGTGCCCGATGCCTCCTGCGGACGCCGCGGATTGTTTAGCCAAACATCGACGCCCTGCACGAAATGCCGTCCCACGTTGATGTCGTAGTCTTCGACAAAGACAAACTTGTCTGCGAACTGCGAGTTGCGCATCAATTCCGCAATCTGCTGTAGCACCTTTTTTCCAGGCTCGTCGTTGGGGTGAGCTTTCCCCGCGAAAACAAATTGGACCGGGCGTTTGGGGTCGTTCACCATGGATGCCAGACTCTCGATGTCGCTAAGAATCAGGTTCGCCCTCTTGTAGGTTGCGAAGCGGCGGGCAAATCCGATAGTCAGCGCATCGGGGCTGAGCACCTTACCCAGTCTCTGCAAAACCTCGCGCGGCTCCTCCCGGCGTTCGGCTTGTTCCACGGCACGGCGGCGCACGAATTCAAGAAGCTGCGATTTCAGGCTGAGATGCGTCTCCCAAAGCTCGCCGTCGTCTACGTTTTCAATGCCCTCCCAGATGCGCGCCTCGCTCCCGTGCTGGTGCCAGTTTGTACCTAGATGGCGGTCATACAGGCGAAACATCTGCGGAGCCAGCCACGACGGGACATGAACCCCGTTGGTGATGTGTCCGATAGGAACTTCGTCTTCGGGCTTCCCCGGACAAAGCCCCGTCCACATCGCCCTGGATACTTCGCCGTGCAGAGCGGAAACTGCATTGGCGCGGCGCGAAAGTCTGAGACCGACCACGGTCATGCAAAAGGTTTCGCTCTGGTCGTTCGGATTCTCGCGTCCCAGCGCCATCAGGCTTTCCTGCGAAAGGCCCAGCCATTCGCGTAGAGGTCCAAGATGCTCCTCAATTAAATCCGCATCGAAGCGGTCGTGACCGGCGGGCACGGGCGTGTGAGTTGTGAAAACCACCTCCCGTGAAACCCGAGGCACGGCCGCGTCGAACCCAATGCCTTCTTCCTCCATGCGCGTCCGAATCGCCTCCAGAACAGCAAATCCGCTGTGCCCTTCGTTGAGGTGAAGCACGCCGGGTGTGATCCCCATGGCTGTGAGGGCGCGGAAACCTCCGACGCCGAGCAACAACTCCTGGCGGATGCGAGTGCGCGCGTCTCCGCCATAGAGCCGCGAAGTTAACTCGCGGTCATCCGGAGTATTGCCGTCAACATCTGAATCGAGCAGAAACAAGTCGCAGCGTCCCACCTTCACGCGCCAGACTTTCGCATGAATCGAACCGCTGCGGGTGTTGATTTGTACCATCACCGGCCGGCCGCTTTTGCCGATAGCCGCGTCCATCGGCAATTGATTGACATCCGTCTCCAGATATTCTTCCTGCTGCCAGCCCTTGCGGTCGAGGCGTTGCCGGAAATATCCTTGTCCGTAAAACAAACCAATTCCGACCAGCGGAATGCCTAGATCGGACGCGCTCTTTATATGGTCCCCAGCCAGCACGCCAAGACCGCCCGAATAAACCGGAAGCGACTCGTGCAAGCCGAATTCCGCCGAAAAATACGCCACCGGACAAGGCCGTAAGACCCCGGCATGCCTCGTTCCCCAAGTGCGGTCCGCCTGCAAATATTCCTGCAATCGCCGACACGCGTAGTTGATGCGGCTGTGCAACACAAGTTCCGCAGCCCGACTTTCCAGCTTCGCTAACGGAAATTCCGCCAGCAGCGAAACCGGATTCTGGTTCAGTTGCCTCCACCGCACCGGATTGAGATCGCGAAACAAACTGCTCGCATCGTGGTCCCAACTCCACCAAAGATTACGAGCCAAGGCCCAAAGCCGCTCCTGGGCGGGGGCGATGAAGCGATCAAGAGTCCGCGCTTCACTCACGACCGGCGCCACTTGGGCCGCCGCCTCGGCAAGCATGCGAATCTCGTCTTCCAGGAAGATCCGAGGCTCCACGGTTTGAACGACCAGAACCCCCTGCAGAACGCCGCGGTCGACCAGGGGCACTCCGAGGAACGACTGATAGTCATCTTCGCCTGCCTCGCGAAAATATTTGAAACGCGGGTGGCTGTGCGCCTGCTCAACGGCCACAGGCCGCACTTGTTCCGCCACCAGCCCAGCCAATCCTTCGCTGATTGCCATCCGCAGGTTCCCGATGCACTCCCGCCGAAGGCCGACGGTCGCGGCCAGCACCAGATTGGCTCGATCGGGCTCGAGCAGATACGCCGAACAAACCTCAGTCTTAAATCGTTTGGCAATCAAGGCGACGACGTTCATCAGCGTCTCGGCCGGTTGGCCCTCCGCCGCCGCCAGATTTCCTATCTCTTCTAAAGTGAGCACGTGGCTGACCTCGCGAGCTTGACCTGCTAGATCCAAGTCTTGAACCTCAATTCGATTCTCTTCTAATTCCAAGCTCTCTGGTTCCATTTTATCCGCCGCACTCCTCTGGAGCATCTAGCTCGTCATCATTCAGCAGGCACGGAGGGTCGTCTCGGGCTCTTTCCCAAAACGGGACCCTCCCCGCCTACCGTTACCCGCAAAGGCGCGCTCCCCTCTCGAATCGCATGGCTTTTGCGTGCTTTTATCTCCTGAGCCAATCTAGGGGCGAACAGATCACAGAGTCCAATTCAAATTATTGATAACGGATATAGCTTCGATGGGAGCGATTTCGAGAAAGCAGCGCTGGCGAAGTGGACTCACCAGCGATCCATCGCGGAGGGACAGTGTTTCGATCCGACAAGAATTGCCCGCGCAGAACATCCGCCGAGAATCAAGCTCCGAATCTCTCCGCGGCACGAGCTTTCGCCCTCGCGGCCTCTTCTTCCCGATTTTTCGGCGGGGCATTGGTCTCAAGCGAATGAAGAAGCCGAGCCGATACCTCGGCGACTTCATCAACTGCGGCCAGGAAGACGCTTTCGTTGGCCTTCGACGGTTTGGCAAAACCGCTGATCTTTCTAACAAACTGCAGCGAAGCAGCTCGAACTTCCTCCGGAGTAACCGGCGGATCGAAGTTGAAAAGCGTTTTGATATTCCGACACATTGACGATCTCCTCAAAACTGTCCACGGTCTAAGGTGTTGGAGAAACCGCGGCGGTTCCCATGGCTCTATCTTAAACCGGGCGTCCATTCCGGCGACAGCGACTGCGCCCGCAGATGACTTGCCCGGAGTTCGCTCGAAGAATATCCGAAACTTTACTACGGCCAGCGACGTATCATATTGCACGCAGGATAGAATTTGCCTATGGAACTACGTATCGACAAACTCTCAAAACGATATCCCAACGGAGTCCAGGCGTTGCAGGAGGTCTCGCTCCAAATTCCCCAGGGAATGTTTGGGCTGCTCGGTCCGAACGGGGCCGGAAAATCCACATTGATGCGCACCCTCGCCACCCTGCAGGAAGCCGATAGTGGGAGCGTTTCTCTCGATGGCATAGACGTGCTGAAAGATAAAGACGAACTACGTAAAGTCCTTGGGTACCTCCCGCAGGAATTCGGCGTCTATCCAAAAATTTCCGCCGAAGTGCTGCTTTCTCATTTCGCGGCGCTCAAGGGAATTACGAATTCGAAAGAGCGCGGTGAAGTGGTCGCTGCCCTTCTGCAACAGACGAATCTGTGGGAGCATCGCAAAAAGCCGCTTGGCGGATTCTCTGGCGGCATGAAACAGCGCTTCGGCATCGCCCAGGCTTTGCTCGGCAATCCCCGGTTGATTATTGTGGACGAACCCACCGCCGGCCTCGATCCGGAAGAACGCGTCCGCTTTCATAACCTGCTCAGCGCGATCGGCGAAAACATCATTGTGATCCTTTCGACTCACATCGTTTCCGATGTCAGTGATCTCTGCGGCCAAATGGCAGTAATTCACCAGGGACGTGTGCTTGCCGCCGGTGAACCCGCGGCCCTGGTCGCCAATCTTCAGGGCAAAGTATGGAAGAAAGCTATAAATTCCTCTGAACTCGCGGCTCATCGTGAACGATTCAAGGTGATTCTGATCCGACTGTTCAGCGGTCGTACCATGATCCACGTCTGGAGCGAGGTCGCTCCCGAAAGCGGGTTTGAAGCGGTCACGCCTGACTTGGAAGATTTGTACTTTGCGACCACCCGAGGCTATTTGCAAAATCCGGTCACTCTTGAGCGTGTGAACTAAAGAGTATGGTATTTACGATTGCTTCTTTTGAAGTTCGCCAGCGCCTGCGACGGATTTCCACATATGTCTATTTCTTCGTTTTTTTCGCTCTGAGCGTGCTGTTCGTCTGCGTGGCGGGCGGAGCGATCTCCGGCGCCGCGGTAGACTTCGGCACGGGGGGCAAAATCTGGCTGAATTCTCCGTACGCGCTCAACGTAATCACCATGTACATCACTTTCCTCGGCATCGTCGTGACCGGCGCCATCGCCGGACAAGCGACCTACCAGGATACGGACAGCCACATTAGCGATCTCTTCTACACCGCGCCAATCACCAAGTTCGATTATCTGGGCGGACGATTCCTTGGCGCCCTCGCACTGCAAATTCTGATCTTTTCCAGTGTGGGCTTCGGCGCCTACGTGGGCGCGCATCTTCCGTGGATTGATCAGAGCCGGCTGGGACCCAACAACGCGTTGGCATACCTGCAGCCCTACTTGAACCTTGTTGTCCCCAACCTCGTATTAACTACGGCAATTTTCTTTGGGCTGGCTGCTTCCTGGAGAAAGATGATTCCGGTTTATGTGGGCAGCGTTTTGCTCCTCATCGGATATTTCACGGCGGCTCAACTCTCCACGAATTTGACTGTCAATACGGTCATCGCACTGGCCGACCCGTTCGGAGCCAGCGCCGTCGAGCGGCTAACCCAATACTGGAGCCCGTTCCAGCGCAATACGCAACTGATTCCGCTAGGCGGAATTCTGCTGCTGAACCGCCTTCTGTGGCTGGGACTCGGAGTGATTGTTCTCGCCATAACGTACCTGCGGTTTTCTTTATCTCATCCTTCACAGCGCTCGCGAAAACCTCGGGTTGCGACGGATACGGATGAAGACATACTCGTTCCCTCGACTCGAGCTCTGCCTATTTCGCATCCAGTTTTCTCTTCCGTCGCCTCGTGGCAGCAGTTCCTCTCCTTAACCCGAATCCAGTTCACGGAGACCGTTAAGAACGTCTTTTTCCTGGTTTTGGTGCTGGCAGGAGGCCTGTTCGCCATTCTTTCCGCCAATCAAATTGCCAGTCCGTTCTCCAGCCGCACTTATCCCGTCACCTACGAGATGCTGGAGGGAGCCACCGGCGGTCTGTTTGTATTCGCACTGGCGATTATCACCTTCTACGCAGGGGAGTTGGTATGGCGGGAGCGGGATGCGGGCCTCAACCAAATCGTCGATGCATTGCCAGTAAAACGCTGGGTGCTTTTCACTTCAAAGCTGACGGCGCTTCTGCTGATACAAATTATTCTCGTTCTGGTGATCATGGCGGCGGGGTTGATCGTGCAACTCGCGCAAGGTTATCACCGCTTCGAATTCGGACTGTACTTTACCGATCTGTTCGCCATCCGATTGTTCCAGTACTGGGTGATCTGCGTTCTGGCTTTCTTCATTCACACTCTCGTGAACCAGAAGTACCTCGGGCATTTCGTGATGGTGCTTTATTTTGTGAGCACACTCGCGCTGCCCGGGATGGGCTTGCAGCATTTCCTGTATCGCTACGGACAATCTCCCAGATACATCTATTCCAACATGAACGGCTATGGCCCGTTCGCCGCTTCATTGTTCTGGTTTGAGCTCTACTGGGGTATCGCGGCTATCGCTCTCGCGATTATCACAAACACTCTGTGGGTGCGCGGCACTGGAGAAAACCTGCGGGCGCGGCTGCAGCTTGCGGGCGCTCGTTTCACTCGTCCAACCGTCGCTGCGCTGATGGTTTGTGCCACCCTGCTCCTTGTGGTCGGAGGTTACATTTTCTACAACACCAATGTTCTCAATCCCTATTACTCGACTTACGCTATCGACGAGGGACGAGCCCAGTACGAAAAACGATATCGGCAGTACAAGGATCTTCCTCAGCCCAAGATCACTGATATCAACACGCAAATCGATCTCGACCCAGCCAATCGTTCCGTCGACATGCGCGGCACGATGATGCTGGAGAACAAAACCTCCTTCACGATTGACCGCGTAGCCATTACTGTCCTGCCTGTCGATCTGGCTCCGGTGCCGCCGCCTCACCGCGAGATTCAAAAGCTCACTTTTAGCGGTGGGCAAACTACTCTTCTGGAAGACAACGCGCTTGGCTTCTATGTTTACGGCTTGAACACGCCGCTCCTGCCGCACGGACGTATTGCGCTCGATTATTCGGTCAGCTACAAGAACATTGGATTCGTGAACAGCACGCCTAACCTTGACATCGTGAAGAACGGAACCTTCCTCAACGATCGCTACGCACCTTTTGTTGGCTACGCCCCGGATATCGAATTAACCGACGACAGTACGCGCCACAAACACGGCCTGGACAAAGTCAAGCGCATGCCCAAGCTGGAAGATATCGCTGCGCGAAACGAGAACGGAATCTCAAGCGAAGCCGATTGGATCAATCTCGAATCCACCGTGAGCACAAGTCCGGATCAGATCGCGATCATGCCCGGCTATCTGCAAAAAGAATGGCTCGAGAACGGACGCCGCTATTTTCATTACAAAATGGACGCGCCCATCCTGAATATTTACTCCCTGAATTCCGCCCGGTATACGGTGCGTCGCGACCACTGGCACGACGTAAGCCTGGAGATCTATTACCACGCCGGGGACGAGTTCAATATCGACCACATGATGGATGGCATGAAAGCCAGCCTGGACTATTGCAGCCAGAATTTCAGTCCGTTTCAGTTTCACCAACTGCGGATTATCGAGTTCCCTCGTTACGGCACTTTTGCCGAGTCGTTTGCCAATACCATTCCATTCTCTGAGGGCATCGGCTTCATCACCTATGTCGATCCTACAACCGTCGATCAGATCGATCTTCCCTTCTACGTCACGGCGCACGAGACGGCGCACCAGTGGTGGGCCCACCAGGTGATGAGTGCGAATGTGGAAGGCGGGACATCCATCGTCGAGACGCTCGCGCAATATTCCGCCCTGATGGTTATGAAGCATCGTTACGGTCCCGATGGAATGAAGAAGTTCATGCATTACGAGCTCGATAATTACCTGCGGGGACGCGCTCAGGAACGCAACGAAGAGCCGCCGCTTTACCGCGTCGACGCCAACCAGGGTTACATTCATTACAGCAAGGGTGCGATGGTGATGTACGCGCTGCAGGATTATATCGGCGAAGACAACGTCAACAAGGCGCTGGCTGAATTTGTGAAGGCGTTCGCTTTCAAGGGTCCGCCTTACCCTGTGTCGCTTGACCTGATCTCCTACCTGCAGAAGTACACTCCCCCCGAATACCAGTATCTCTACGATGATCTTTGGCGGAACGTCACCCTCTACGACAACCGCGCGCGTTCTGCCACGTATTCTCAATCGCCAGATGGCAAATACAAAGTGAACCTCGTAGTCGAAGCGCACAAATTCCGCGCCGACGCCAAAGGCCAGGACCACCCCGTACCCTTGAGCGATTTCATCGATATCGGAGTGACAGACTCGCAGGGGAAGTTCCTATATCTGCAGAAACAGAAAATAGAGAAAGAACAGAACACCTTCACGATAACCGTGGACAAGGCTCCCGCCCAAGCCGGAATCGATCCCATCCTCAAACTGATCGACCGCAACCCGGACGACAACACGATCAAGGTCGACAAGCAGTAGCAAACTTCGAACATGGCTGCACTTCGGCGTACCCATTTAATGACAATTTCACACTCTGGTCGAGGCTTGCTAAAATCACTCGAGCGAAATCATTCGGAGGATGGACACGAGGGGAATCTCTAGGTTTTTCCCGCTCGTCCTCGCACTCGAGAAATAAGGTCCTGCACGATAAGGCTGGACTATCTGTAGGCGTAGGAAGGGAACTTCCCATACGCCCACGCATCTATGCATGGGTGGTAGTAGAAGTTGAGCTGCTATATTCTCGTTGTCTGCTGCTGGCGCATAAAGCAGGCCGCTGAAATATTCTCGAACAGCACGGAGTAGTCGAATGCAGCGAGATACGACACGAAATCTTCAGCTTGGAATGGATAAGCTTCTCAGCGAAGCCGTCAAACTTCCGTCGCAAGCCGCGATGAGGAGTGAATCCGTCAGTCGGCCCAGGTCGAAGACGACCCCCGATGCGAATCGTTTCTGCCTTTGCATCGTTTTGGTTGTCCTTGCGAGCTGTGGAATGCTGAGCTCTCAGAATGTGGTTTTGACGGGTGCGCTCAGCGGGCGGGTTACGGACCCGAGCGGGGCGGTCGTGCCCGGCACGTCGGTGGTTGTGCGCAACCTGCAAACGGGTGTAACCCAGACTATCGCCAGCAACCGCGACGGACTTTACCGTTTTCCCGTGCTCACTCCGGGATTCTATTCCGTCGCCGCCAGTCTCAAAGGGTTTCGCGATGTCGAGGCCCTCGTGCGAGTGCAGGTGGGAAATACAAGCTCGCTCGACATCAAGTTGCAGGTAGGCGCCAGCGGAGACACGATTAAGGTCACCGGAACCACCCCGCTGCTACGCCCGGAGGAATCCTCTGCCAGTACTGTGCTGGACCGGTCGTTTACCCAGGACTTACCACTCAACGGTCGAAAATACACCGACTTTATTGTACTGACACCCAATACCAGCTACGACGGCGACACCGGCCTGGTCAGCATTGCTGGCCAGCAAGGTGGTGAGGACTCGGGATACGCCAACGGAAACGGCTCCAATGCTTTCACCGTCGACGGAAGCAATGCGACCAACAATTACTTCGCCGACATTGTGGGCCGGAATCGCATTCCTTATTTATATGGCGAGGACTCGATCCAGGAGTTTCAAGTTTCGGTGAGCCCGTATTCAGCGGTCTATGGCGGTGGAGCGGGTTTCATCAATGCCGTGACCCGGTCGGGCAGCAATGCATTCCACGGCAGCGCATTCTATTACAACCGGAACTCGGTGTTCGGAGCCAACGACGCCCTCGACAAAGCCAATGGCTTTCCGAAACCGGAGGATGCTTTGCAGCAATTCGGCGCCGGCGTGGGCGGGCCGATCGTGCGCAACCGTTTGTGGTTTTTTGCGGATTATGAGCAGCAACTGCGGAACAATCCGATTCCCGTCATCAATTCAGCGTTAGCCACCACACCCGCGAACTTGCCTGCTTTCTTGAGTGCGAACTTTGGAATTCCGGCTGGGATCACGCTGCCCGCGCCCAATGGCCCCTTGCCCATCCCGGGCAGCGACACTGCGCCCGATCCGACCAATCCGGTTTACCTCCAGCAAGTATCGAATGTGGTGAACGCGCTCAATTCGAATCTGGGCGTCGCGCCCAGAAAGCGCAACGATTGGGTGATTACGCCCCGGTTGGACTATCAGCCCACGTCCCGCGATGCCCTGTTCCTGACCTTGAATTTCAACCGCTTTAACTCGCCCGGCGGCGTCATCATTGATCCGACGGTGGGGAATTATGGGACGCAGACGCTGGCCAATGCCTACGTCCACACCTTCCAGACCAGCGTGGGATGGACGCATACGTTTTCCTCTCACCTGTTGAACGAATTCCACGTCAGCACCTCGCAAGACAACGAGATTTCGACGCCGACCGGTGCGGCACCGAACACGCCGACCGTGGTTCTGGATAGTCCCGCGGCTTTCATTCTCGGCAACGCTCCTTTCTCGGTAGGCAGAGTTTTTGAAAGACAGTATTCTCTGTCCGACCGAATTGATTATGTGATCGGCAAGCACACCCTGCAGTTTGGTTTTGACTGGAGCCACACTTACGATGCGGACACCGACGACGGCGGTGCGGATCCGAATGAAGCGATCGATTTCGGATCTCCGCTCGGCCTTTATGAGTTTCCTAATCTCGAGGCTTTTGCCCTCGGTCAGTACATTACGTTCAGCCAGGCTTCCGGCAAGCCGACTTTTTCTTTTAGTGTTCCTTACTACGGATTCTATATACAGGATTCGTACCGGGTTTTGCCGCGGTTGACCATCGAAATGGGCTTGCGCGAAGACTTCCAGGTGTACCCGCAGCCGGCGGAGAATCCGCTGTTCCCGCTAACCGGGCAATATCCCAACCAGTTTCGAAGACTGGCGCCGCGGCTGGGATTTTCCTGGCAGCCCGCATCAAAAACCGTAGTGCGCGGAGGATTCGGCGATTTCTATACCAACATGAACGGGTTGAACTACCGCAACGCCGTGATTTCGAACGGGCTGGCGTCACAGCAGTCGGAGGCAAGTACCAGTTACAACGGAGGTCCGCCCAACCAGCAGTTGCCGACCTTCCCCAATATTCTCGCGGCGAATTCGCCTCTGTTTGCCGCCTCACCAGACATTTCGCTGGTCTCTCCACAGTTTCGCGTGCCCTACATATTGCAGGCGAGTTTGCAGATCGAGCGCGAGATTTCCGAGAACACAACCGTGAGTATCGGCACCATGTGGAATCACGGAGTGCACATTCTTTCGGGCAGCGCTTACGACCCGAATCTGAATCCTCTTGTGGGCACGACGACGTACGTTACGTGTCCCGCCGGCACAACTACAGCGCCCTGCAGTGGGCCAACCATCACGCTGCCGAATATGGACAACGGCCTGCTGACCGAAGGCCGCATTAACCCCAACCTGGGGCAGATCAATGAGCTGATCAGCCCGGCTCAAAACTATTACAACTCGTTGTTCGTGCAACTGCAGCGTCGCATGACGCGAGGCCTCTCGCTGCAATTTTCCTATACTTACGCCAAGAGCATCATGCTCGATGGCATGGACTTCAACAATCAGTTCGACTTCAGCGACACGCACGCTCCTTCGTTGCTCGACCAACGGCATCGCATTAGCGTCGCTACCGTTTACCGGCCGGGGCTGGACAAACTGACTGCGTCCGACAAGGGCCGCGCG
>Ga0070764_10001071_pt1 | contig 11687 bp, 6 predicted proteins | sample HubBroMetageWRM4_FD_67287 | JGI IMG/M metagenome (GOLD analysis project Ga0070764, IMG submission 67287) | Warmed soil microbial communities from the Hubbard Brook experimental Forest, New Hampshire - Hubbard Brook CCASE Soil Metagenome WRM 4 | ecosystem: Environmental > Terrestrial > Soil >... | reverse complement strand
CCGCTGCTTTGTGGCTGAGGGCGCACGCGTGGTCATCGCCGGCCGTTCCGAAGAGCGCGGCACGGCCCTGGCGGCCGAACTTGGCGGGCAAGCGATTTTTCATCGCGCCGACGTGATGCACGAGGCCGAGATCGCCGCGGTGATTGACGCGGCGGTCAGCCGCTTCGGGACTCTCGACTGCTTGTTCAACAACGCCGGTGCCGCCACTCCGGGCGAACTCGAGACCATCACCGAGGAGCAATTCGATTTCGGCATGAAGCTGCTGGTCGGCAGCGTCATGTTCGGCATCAAGCACGCAGCGCGGGCGATGAAGGGCGGGGGCGGCGCCATCATCAACAATTCGAGCATCGCCGCGCATCGCCTCGGTCAAGGCGGAATGCTGTATTCCGCGGCGAAGGCTGCCGTCAGCCATATCACGCGTATCGCGGGAGCCAAGCTCGGGCCGAACGGCATTCGCGTGAATTCGATCTCTCCCGGCGCCATCGCGACTCCCATTTTCTGGGGCGGCTCCGCGAAGGCGCAGACCTTAAGCGCGGAGGACAACGCCCGAAAACTGGCGAAATTGAGCGGAAACCTGGCCAAAGCCACGCCGCTGCCCCGCTCCGGCGTCGCGAACGATATTGCTCATGCGGCGCTGTTTCTGGCCAGCGATGAGGGCAGCTTCATCAACGCGCATGACTTGGTTGTCGATGGCGGCCGAATTGCCCAGTTTTATGAGCGTCCGCAAGCAGGCACCTGAGACGGGGCGACGCATGTTTAAGAGGCTGCTCATCGCCAATCGTGGCGAAATCGCGATCCGCGTCGCGCGCAGCGCCGCGGACCTCGAGATCGCGAGCGTCATGATCTACTCGCAGGACGACGCAGCCTCCTTGCACGTGCGGGCAGGCGATGAAGCGCTGCCCTTGAGCGGCTCCGGTCCTGCGGCTTATTTGGACGGACCGCAGATATTGCGCCTTGCACTCGAATCGGGCTGCGAAGCCATTCATCCTGGCTACGGCTTCTTGAGCGAGAACTCGGCTTTTGCACGGCTCTGCAATAACGCCGGGCTCATATTTGTGGGGCCCTCCCCCGAAGCCCTCACTTTATTCGGCGATAAAGTGCAGGCCCGCGCTTTGGCCAAACGCATCGGCGCACCGGTGCTGCCAGGATCGATCGGCGCGGCCACGTTGGAAGAAGCGGAACGTTTCTTCAGCGGCTTGAGTGCGGGCAGCGCGGTGATGTTGAAAGCGGTCGCGGGCGGCGGCGGACGCGGTATGCGCGAAGTGCATGCACTGGCGGACATGGCCGGCGCCTTTGAGCGCTGCCGTTCGGAGGCACAGCAGGCATTTGGCAACGGCGATCTGTATGTCGAGCAGATCTTGCCGCGCGCGCGGCACGTGGAGGTGCAAATCCTCGGTGACGGCACGGAAATCGCGCATTTATGGGACCGCGAATGCAGTGTGCAGCGTCAACGGCAAAAGCTCATCGAAACCGCGCCCGCGTCCGGCCTGACGGCTGACATGCGCGCGAAACTCTTGGAACTCTCCGTGGCATTGGGCAAGGCCGTGAATTACCGCGGGCTGGGCACGATTGAGTTCCTGATCGATCAGGACGCCGGCAGCGCCCTGCCCTTCGCGTTCATCGAGGCGAATCCGCGCCTGCAGGTCGAGCACACGGTAACCGAGGCCATCACCGGACTCGACTTGGTCCGCATTCAACTACAGCTCGCTGCCGGCGGATCGCTGGCGAAGTTGGGTTTGCGCCAATTTGCCATTGCGCCACCGCGGGGCGTGGCCATCCAGGCGCGCGTCAATCTCGAGGTGATGAACGCGGACGGGGCCGCCCGCCCGACTGGCGGCACGCTGCTGCTGTACGAAGCTGCATCGGGGCCCGGCATCCGCATCGACGGTTTCGGCTATGCGGGCTACCGCACCAGCAGCAAATTCGATTCGCTCCTGGCCAAGTTGATCGTCTACACCGCCGACGGCGATCTCGCCGCGGCGGCTCGAAAGACCGAGCGAGCGCTGGCGGAGTTTCGCATTGCCGGCGTGTCGACCAACATTTCCTTCCTGCGCGCGCTGCTGCGAACGCCGGAGTTTGCCGCCGCCGCGATCCACACGCGATTCATTGAGGAACATGCGGCCGGCTTGTGCGCGCAAGCCGCTGCGCTGGCGCCGGCCGAGAAACTTGAGCGCCGCGCAGGCGCCAAACTCGAGACCGCCGATCCGCTGGCGGTACTGGCGCATGGCAAGGGCGGCGGCGAGGTTGCCGCTCCGACACCCGCGCCCCAGGAATCCGCCGCCGCTATCGCCGCTCCCGAAGGCACCACCGGCGTGCCGGCGCCTTTGCAGGGGACGATTATCCATGTCGCAGTCGCAGCGGGAAGCGCGCTGCGCGCGGGCGATCCGCTGTTGGTCATGGAGTCCATGAAAATGGAACATGTCATCAGCTCGCCCATCAGCGGCGTGGTTCGTGCGATCAATGTGGCGCAGGGCGACACCGTCCTCGAGGGTCACGCCCTGGTATTCGTCGAGGCGACGGCCTTTACGGAAATCGAGACGGCGGCGGCGCCGCAGATTGAGCTCGATTACATCCGCCCCGACCTGGCCGCCGTCATCGAGCGGCACCGCGCCACCTTGGATGCGAGCCGCCCAGCCGCGGTGGCACGGCGGCGCAAGACCGGGCAGCGCACGGCACGCGAAAACGTCGACGACCTGCTCGATGCAGGATCCTTCATCGAGTACGGCAATCTGGTGGTGGCTGCGCGCCGTAAGCGCCACTCGTTGGAGAAGTTGATCGAGGAGACGCCGGCCGACGGCATGGTCATGGGCTTGGGCCGTGTGAACGGCGCGCGCTTTGGCGATGATGCAGCACGCTGCGCCGTCATGGCTTACGACTACACGGTGCTGGCCGGCACTCAGGGTGCATACAACCACCGCAAGATGGATCGCCTGATTGAGATCGCGGAGCGCTACCGCCTGCCCACGGTTTTCTTCTGCGAGGGGGGCGGCGGTCGTCCGGGCGACACGGAAGGCGGCGGTTACGTCCGCGGCTTCGAGCTGTGGGCACGCATGTCAGCGCTCGCGCCCCTGATCGGCATCACTTCAGGCCGCTGTTTCGCGGGAAACGCCTCGGCACTGGGATGCTGCGATGTGATCATCGCGACCAAGGGCTCGAATATCGGCATGGGCGGCCCGGCGATGATCGAGGGCGGCGGTCTGGGAATATTCAAGCCGGAAGAAATCGGCCCCGTGGCGGTACAAGAACCCAACGGCGTCATCGACATCCTCGCCGAAGATGAAGCCGATGCGGTCCGCGTCGCGAAAAAGTACCTGGCCTATTTTCAGGGGACTTGGTCCGAGTGGGCCTGCGCCGATCAACGGCTGCTGCGGCAAGCCATCCCGGAAAATCGCGTGCGAGTCTATGACATCCGCCGGCTCATCGAAACGCTGGCGGATACCGGGTCGCTGCTGGAACTGCGGCCCAAATTCGGTACCAGCATGATTGCGGCCTTGATTCGCATCGAAGGCCGCCCCATGGGCGTCATCGCGAATAATCCCAAGGTCTTGGGCGGCGCCATCGATTCGGACGGTTCGGACAAGGCAGCGCGCTTTCTGCAGATCTGCGAAGCCTTCGACGTTCCGGTTCTGTCCCTCTCCGATACGCCCGGCATGATGGTCGGCCCGGAAGTCGAGAAGACCGCGCTGGTGCGGCACTGTTCGCGTTTATTCATCATTGGCGCGAATCTGACCGTGCCGATGTTCAGCGTGGTGCTGCGCAAGAGCTACGGCCTGGGTGCGCTCGCCATGACCGGCGGCAGCTATCCGGCCTCGGTGTTTGCCGTTGCGTGGCCCACGGGCGAGTTTGGCGGCATGGGCCTGGAGGGTTCGGTCAAGCTCGGCTACCGCAACGAACTCGCGGCCATCACCGACCCGGCGGCGCGCCGCGCCAAATTCGATGAAATGGTTGCCGCGGCCTATGAACATGGCAAGGCTTTGAACCAGGCCTCCACCTACCATATCGACCAAGTGATCGATCCGGCCGACACGCGCCGCTGGATCGTGGCCGGACTGCGCTCGCTGCCGCCGACGCCGCCTCGACTTGAGAAAAAACTGCGCTGGATCGATGCTTGGTAGGATGAACGTTAAAAAGGCGTGACCGGCAATTCAGGAGTTCGCCATGCCCTACGTAGAAAATCGAGTCGTGCACGATGCCGACTCACACTTGATGGAGTTGCCGGACTCGCTCGATGAGTTTCTCGAAGCCAGATTCCGCGCGCGCTACGATGCGCTGCCGAAACTTCAGAAGCAGCCCCGAGATGCCGCCTATGTTGTTGAGGCGCGGGCCAAACAGAACGATCCCAAGTTTCGCCACACCGCCGACGAAAACATCTTGCTGCGCAAGAATTACGAGGCATTGGGGTCATTCCGGCGCGAAGACCGGCCGCGCGCGCTGGATGATCTTGGTTTTGCCAGCCAGCTGATATTCACGACCTGGTGCCTCGGCAATTTCGATCTCGATCAGTCCGGGGATGTCGGGTTCTGTTACGCCGCTGCGCAGGCCCACAATCGCATGATGAGTGCTTTTTGTTCGGTCGATCGGCGCTTCTTGGGCACCGCGTATGTGCCGCTGGTGAGCTTCGAAGGCGCGCTCGCGACGGCGAGCGAGGCCATCAAGTTGGGCTTGAAGGCGCTGCTGATTCCTTCGCGTTGTCCGCCGGGGATATCGCCCAGTCATGTCGGCTTCGAGCCGCTGTGGTCACTCGCGCAAGAAGCACGGCTGCCGATCGTGTTCCATGTCGGCGGCGAGGAAAAGCTGCCGGCGGACTATTTCAACAATGGTCTGCCGAGGGTGAAGGATTTTCACGGCGGTGAGGAGAATTTCACTTCTTTGAGTTTCATGCCGATTCCGCATTCGGTACAAATCACCCTGGCCGCGCTGATCATCGACGGGGTGCTGGATCGTCATCCGCATTTGAAATTTGGCGCCATCGAGCTCGGCGCATCCTGGGTGCCCAGCTGGATGCGTTTCATGGATTCCGCTGCCTCCGCCTTCATCAAGAACGAGCCACGCCTGCAAAAACTCTCGCTGAAACCGAGCGAGTTCGTGCGGCGGCAGGTGCGGGTCACACCCTATCCCCATGAGGATGCCGGCTGGATCATTGCCAACTCGGGCGAGGAAGTATGCCTGTTCTCCTCCGACTATCCGCATGTCGAGGGCGGCCGCAATCCCCTGAAGCGCTTCAACGACTCCCTGACGCATACCAATGCGCGCGCCGTGGATCGGTTCTATTGCGATAACTTCGTCGATCTCATGGGCGAAGGCCTCCCGCAAGATCTGCGCAACCCGCGCGGGCTTAGCGCCGCCTAACCGAAAGGTCCGCGCAGGCTTGGCGCCGCCTAACCGAAAGGTCCGCGCGGCGGCGGGGGTGGGGGCGGCGGAGTCCACGATCCTGTTGCAATCTTGCCGCCCTTCGCCGATAGCGCCAGTTCGATGATCTTGTCGGTGATATTGGGTTCGTAACCCTCGGTGTGACCTTTTTGCATTTTTACGACGTCTGCGACCACGCGCCCGTCCTTGCAATTCGGAAACACGTAGACCAACGCGCGGCCCGACTTGGGATAGCGGCCCCACCCATCAGAACCCGGATCCTGCCGGGTCGGATCAAACACATAGCCTGGTTTGGGATCGAGCACTTCCGGCAATTCCTCACGTTTGCCGCAGCCGAATTTCTCGGCCAGCGGCGATGTGTCCGCGGGAATCGATTCGTATTCGCCGTTCGAAAAGATGAAGGAGTAATCGCAAGCCCCGCCCGGGGGGCCCGCGGGAGCCTGCGGCAGTCGCGGCGGCGGCGGCGGTGTAGCCGCGCCGCCGCTCTTGTAAACCGGGGTGCCGCCGAAAAATCCGCGATTCGCCTGAGTCACCGCACCGACCCGTCCGCCCGACAGGCTGATACGGACATCCACCTTGTCCTTGAAGTAGTCGGTGCAGACCAACCGGCTCGAAGTCAGGCCGCCCTGGCTGTGGCCGGCGAGAATGAAATGCTGCACATTTTCCTTGCCGACCGTCGCAACGACGAGATCCACGATGTTGTGCAGGTACTCATCGTCGGCATCGCTCCAATAGCGCACCGGCGAGCCCGGCGTGATGACGATGAGCTTGTACTTGTCCTTCATGTCCATCGCCGGAAAATAATTGCGCTGCCAGTTGGCGTACGAACCGTATCCATGCAGGCTCAATACGATATTGACCTTGTCGCCGGGTTTGTAGTCGGCGGGGCAATCCAGAAAAAACGTGCGGCGGGATTTCAATTCGACCGAATCGCCGGGTTGCGTCACCATCGGGCCCGGGCAATCGATGTCCGGGCAGTGATACGCCGGCGGTGCGGCGCAATTGACGCCCAGCAAGGTGTGAGCTTGCTGAGCCATGACGGATCCCGCGGCGAAGATGCCCAAGGCAAGCGCGGCACGGACTAGACGGACAGCTGGCGGCAACAATTTCATCGGTCCCCCTCGACTGTACTCAATGATCGTTAGTATAACCTGAGTGTACTATTGCCAGCTGGCTGCATCAGCCATTTTCTGGCGATAAACCGGCCTGACCAACCACAACAGGACGATGGCCGTCAGCGCCGCGCAAAACACCACGATAATCAGGCTGAAGCGAATTTTCAGCGGATCGTGGAATAAGTGATCATTCAGAAGCGGCACCAGAGTAGGTCCGACACCCAAGCCCAAGGCGTTGACCACGAACAAATACACCGCCGACACTTGGGCACGATACTGGTTTGGCGTGACTTGGTTGACGGCCATGGGCCCGACGCCGTTGTAAGCGTTGAAGGTCAGTCCGGAAACGAAAATTGCGATCCAGACCAGCGTCACCGTGGGCATGAGGGTGGGCAAACAACTGAACACGGCAATGCCGCAGGTCGAAATCAAGGCAACAATGATGGGCGCATCGCTGTGGCCTTTGCGTGTCAGGCGATCGCACAAAATGCCCGCCAGCAGCATACCGGTCGAATTCATCAGAATTGTCGATACTCCCAAGACCTTGCCCACCTGCCCGTAGCTCACTCCGTAGGCGCGAATGATGGCAGTGGGAAGCCATGCCGCCACGCAGTAGCCGCACATGGCCAGCAGCGCGAGTGCGATAAAATACAGGCAGTAGAATTTTCGATTGAGCCAAATATAGCCAAGAACTTCCCGCAACGGCGGCCGCAGCAGTGCGGCCGGCTCAGCCGACCGGGTCCGCAATACTCCGCGGCGTGCGGGCTCGCGAAAGGTTAGGAGCAAAAGCGGCAAAACGACGCCCGGTGCGCCCGTCACGATAAATACCATCTGCCAGGCGCGTACCTCGCCCAGCAGCGGCAGGGTGTAAGTGGCACCGGCATGCGACACCGCGGCCACGACGATGCCCCCGACCAGGAAGGCGATGCCCGCTCCAATGGTGATGCCGATATTGTAAACGCCGAAGGCGCCGCCGAGCTTGGAGCGCGGAAAACTGTCGGTAATGATCGAATAGGCGGCGGGTGACAAGGCCGCTTCGCCCACACCAACGCCGATGCGTGCGACAAACAGTTGCAGTGCGGTGCGCGCCAGCCCGCAAAACGTGGCCATGATCGACCAGATGAATACCCCGCCGGCGATGATGGCCCGTCGGCTGTGGCGGTCGGAGAGTCGCGCAATCGGCAAACCGAGAAAAGTGTAGAGCAAGGCGAACGCCAATCCTTGCAACATACCGATCTGGGTATCGCTGATTTGCAAATCCCGCTTCATCGGCTCGACGATCAATGAAATCGTCGTTCGATCGATGAATGAAAAGATATACATCAGCAGCAGCACCGCGACGCTGTACCAGGCGGCAAACGATGAAGGGTAGGAAGACGAATCGTTGCTGACCGCCACTTCGGCGGACTGGGACTGCGTTGCCATCTAACCCCCGTGCGCTGATCGCCAAGCTCAAGTCGCTGATCGCCAAGCTCAAATCATGGAGCCGTCCCGCTCGGGGAGAACCCGTCGCGAGCATACTCTTTTCCTACTAGGCGCGAGACTTGGACCGATTGCGGCGCGCCTATGCAGGCGCGGGTTCGCGCTGCGCATCGGCCATGGCCACGCCGCGGCGCTCCGGACCCCATAGCACCAACAGGATGATGACGACGACCACGGTACCGATGACGCAGGCCATGGCTAGTCCATAGTTGTTGCCGTGCGCCTCAGCGATCGCGACCTGGATGGGCAGATTCCTCGATGCAATGAGATTGCCAAGCTGATAGACAAAGCCCGGGAATGTCGCGCGAATCTCGGGCGGGGAAAGTTCATTCAGATGCACGGGAATGATGCCCCACGCGCCTTGCACCGACACCTGCATGAGGAAGGCGCCAATTCCCAGGACAAGCGGCGTCGAGCCGAACGCCCAGAAAGGAATGACGGGCAGCGCCAACAAAGACGCGAAGATAATCGCGCGACGCCTGCCGATGCGCTCTGACAGAAATCCAAAGCCGATGCCCCCCAAGATCGCGCCGATATTCATGATCGCAGTCATGGTGGCCGTACGGTGCGTATCGAATCCATGTTGGATCTTGAGAAACAAATTCGGATAGGCGTCCTGGGAGCCGTGGCTGAAGAAGTTGAAAGCCGTCATGAGAATCACCGCGTATACGGCGATCTTCCAGTTGCGGCCGACCACCTCAAACAGATTGCTTTGTTCCTTCTTGATGCGCTTTTCAAGAAACGCGGGAGACTCGTCAACGCCCATACGAACGAAAAATACGAGTATCGCAGGCACGATTCCCAACAGGAACATATAGCGCCAGCCGAGGCTGTCGTAGAGGAAGTAGGACGCGATCGAGGCGACGAAATAGCCGCTGGGATAGCCGGCCTGCAGGAGACCGGAGACGACGCCTCGGGCGCGCAACGGTATGGTCTCGAAGGTCAGGGCGGATCCGATCCCCCATTCGCCGCCCATGGCAATGCCGAACAGGAATCGCAGTATCAAAAAGGTCAGGAGCGACGGCGCAAAGCCGGAAGCCGCTTCCAGGATCGAAAAGGCCAGAATATTCCACATCAGGGTCGGCTTGCGGCCAAACCGGTCCGCGAGCCGGCCGAACACAAACGCGCCGATGGGACGGGCTGCCAACGTCAGGAATGTGGCCTCCGCCACGTTTTTCACGTCGACATGGAAGGTCGCCGCGATGTCCTTGAACATGAACACCATAAGAAAGAAATCGAAGGCATCCAGCGTCCAGCCGAGGTAAGCGGCCACCACGACATTCTTTTGGCTTTTAGTCCACTGCATTTATCATTCCCCCGGGGCCTTCGCTCGATCCTAGCGGCGCCGGCTGCAATTGTCGACCTATCGGCCCGCTTCCATTCCGAGGCCGTTGGGCCGAAACTTCGCCTGGCGAATAAACTCTTAGAAGAATCGCGTACACGTTTGGGGGCTTAATATGCTGAGCAGACCCTTGCATGAATATCCGATGCGCACGCTGAATCGGCCCGCTCCCTGCGTCGAGGTGCGACACGCCGCTGACGGCATCGTGTATCTGACCTGCGGACTGCCCTACGAGCCCGGACTGCCTTCCCTGATCGACTATTTGGCGCGGGCCGCGGAGATTCGTCCGACCACGACCTTCTTGGCGGAACGCGACGCGTCCAAACAGTGGCGCCGCTTGACCTACGCGGCAGCCTCGCGGGACACCGCGGCAGTCGCGACCTGGCTCATCCGCAAAGGCTTTGGCCCCGACAGCGCGCCGGTGATGATCTTGTCGGAAAACAGCATCGAGCACGCCCTGCTGATGCTCGGGGCAATGCGCGCGGGCGTCACAGTGGTTCCGGTGTCGCCGACCTATTCGTTCGGTCATGATCTCGGCCGCTTAGGCTATGCCTTGGAGCTCACGCGGCCGGGGCTGGTGTACGCCGGCGATGCCGCTCGATATGCGCCGGCCCTCGAATATGTCAAAGCCCGGGTGCCGGGCATTGTGGCGATTGCAGGCGGCCAATTCTCCGAGCTGCTGCAAACGGTCGATGAAGCCGTGGTGGCCGCGCGCCGCCTTCTGATCGGGGATGACACGATCGCCAAGATCTTACTCACCTCGGGATCCACGGGCCGCCCCAAAGGCGTCATTAATACGCACGGCAATATTGCGGGCTCCATCCAAATGGTGCGACTGGTCAGCGAACCTTTCGATCCGGAACGCGTCAACACCATCGTCGATTGGCTCCCCTGGCACCACGCCTTCGGCGGTAACGCGCAATTCAACGGCGTTCTGTCGCTGGCAGGAACCCTATATATCGACAACGGCCGTCCGGTGCCCGGACTGTTCGACGCCACCATCGAAAACCTGCGAGAGATTTCTCCGACCAGTTTCGGCTGCGTGCCTGCGGCCTTTGGCATGCTCGCCGCCGCGCTCGAGAAAGATGCGGACTTGCGCCGAAAGTTTTTCAAGAACATGCGCGCTTTGGGATACGGCGGCGCCCTGTTGCCCCAGCCGATCTGGGAGCGCATGCAGAAGGTAGCCGTGCAGGAAATCGGTGAGCAGCTGCCCTTCGGCACCGGCTGGGGCATGACGGAAACCACCGCCACCGGTGTCGCCGTGTACTGGAACACGGAGCGCACCGGCTTGCTGGGGCTGCCGCAGCCCGGCGCGTCGCTGAAATTGGTACCGAGCGGCGATCGCATGGAGCTGAGGATCAAGGGGCCGCACATCATGAGCGGCTATTACCGAGACGATGCACTGAATGCCGTGGCCTTCGATGAGGAAGGCTATTTCAGAACGGGCGATGCCGTTCGCTGGGTCGACGCCGCGCTGCCTCTCGAAGGACTCGAATTCGCGGGTCGCATCGCGGAAGACTTTAAGTTGCTGTCCGGCACTTGGGTTCAAGCCAGCATCGTGCGCCGCGACTTGGTTGAGGCGTTGCAGCCGTTTGTGAGCGACGCCGTGATTTGCGCGCCCGATCATGCTTGGCTGGGTGCGCTGGTCTGGCTGGCGGCGCCCGACGATGCGCGCCTGCGATCAGGTCTTGCGCAGAAGCTCGGCGCGTTCAATCAGGCGCGTCAAGGCAGCGCAGACACCATCGCACGCTTGTTGATCCTGAAAGATCCGCCTTCTCCGGAAGCCGGTGAGATCACCGACAAGCGTTCCATCAACCAGAGACTGGCGATCGAGCGCCGCGCCAGCGACGTGGCCGTGCTTTACGCGGATCGAATGGATCCCCGCATCATCGAGCCGGCCCCCCAGCCCCAGGCTATGGCGCAGCGCTAAGCACCGGCAAAATCATCGCCGACGGGTGGCGCTTGTCGAAGTAGACCGTATTCGTCGCCACCCGCGGCGCGGTCGTCGTCGGCACGCCGAACGGCTCACCGGTATTCGGATTGACCTCGAACTTGGTGGAATTCGATGAAGTCACCGTCACCTGAATCTTGTGTCCCTTCTCAAAGGTAAAGGCAGTGTTCCACAGGTCGATGTGCAACTCCTCGGGCTTTCCCGGGGTCATCAGCATCACATCGTCGGGGTCGCGCCCGCGCCGATAGCGCGTTCGAATGGGGCTGTCGAGAATGATCTGCTCGTAGCCATCGGGATAAACGTCAACGAGCTTCACCATGAAATCGGTGTCGAGACCATCGGTCGCAGCCCACAGGGTCATGTCCACGTGGCCGGCGATCGCGACGCTTTTCTCGAGCGCCGCAGTTTCGAAGCGCAAGTAATCTTG
>Ga0070764_10001070_pt1 | contig 11697 bp, 8 predicted proteins | sample HubBroMetageWRM4_FD_67287 | JGI IMG/M metagenome (GOLD analysis project Ga0070764, IMG submission 67287) | Warmed soil microbial communities from the Hubbard Brook experimental Forest, New Hampshire - Hubbard Brook CCASE Soil Metagenome WRM 4 | ecosystem: Environmental > Terrestrial > Soil >... | reverse complement strand
TTGTTTGAGATTTGGGTTTGCGTTGACGGCTATTGGACTGACCTCACCAAGAATGTCTGCCCCGGAGAGCTCACGGCGCCTTATCAAAAGCTGCTCGATCTGCTGCTCACGGTTTTCAACGAAGCCGTGGGCTTTGCCCGCGATGGCGCCAGCTTCCCAGAGCTCGACCGTCTGGTGCGCGCCCGTATTGCCGAAGGCGGGTATGCCGGCCAGCCCTCTCATCCTATTTGTCACGGTGTGGGCGCGCGTGCCCACGAGCCGCCCTATGCGCATCAGGCTGGAGGCGGTACCATAAAAAAGAACATGGTGCTGGCCATTGAGCCCGGCATTTACTGGGAGGGCGGCGGCGGTCTCCGTCTCGAAGATAATTTCTTAATCACCGACCAGGGAAATGAAAAGTTGTGCAGCTATCCGGATGATTTCCGGCTGGCACGCTGAAGACTGTGTCCAAATCAACTTCTAAACTCGATCCTGAACTGATCTCCCGGATCACCGCCGAGGTCCGCGAAGAAGAAATCGTTGCCATGGCCAGCGATGTGATCAACATTCCCAGTCCCACCGGTGAAGAGTTGCACATGGCGGAGTACATGCAATCCGCGCTCCGGCGATTGGGTTTGAATGTCAGCTGGCAGGAAGTGGAAGAAGGACGCGCTAATGTCGTCGCTCGATGGACCGGCTCGGGCGGCGGCAAGAACCTCATGTTCAACGGCCACATGGACACCTCAAACACCGGGCGCGAAGACTTTCTGACTGGCATTGGTTACAAGCCGAGCGCTGTAGTCAAGAACGGTTTCATCTACGGGCTCGGCATTTACAACATGAAGGGCGCGCTGGTCTGCTACACCCATGCGGTGAAGGCGCTGCAGCGTGCGGGAGTGAAACTGAAAGGCGACGTGATCATTGCCGCCGTCGCCGGCGAAATCGAAAAGACTCAGTGGGGCGATTTCAAGGGCAAAGAATATCGCGGCTATGGATTCGGCACGCATTATCTGGTGAACCACGGCGTGCTGCCCGACATGTGCATCCTCGGCGAACCCACCGACATGCACGTCGTGCTTGAGCATTTTGGATCGATGTGGGTGCGCATCTCCTGCACCGGAATCTATGTTCACACGGCCTTTTGCGAAGGCCGCGAAGAGATGAACTCGATCCGCCGCATGCACGAGTTGATGGAGACGATTTTGAAATGGATCGCGAACTGGGAGAAGAACGCAGCGCACGGCGGAAAGAAAGCGCTGGTCAATTTAGGCGGAATTCGCGGCGGCCACGCCTGGCGCGCCAGCCGCACTCCGGAGAAGACCGACTTGTTTCTCGACGTTCGCGTGCCCCCTACCATCCCCATGAACGACGCCCGGAGAAATATTCAGCAGATGTTTCTAGAGTTGGAGAAGAACCATCCCGACTGGGGGCTGGAATTCGAAACTTATGTTTCCGTTCCCGGCGCGCGCATCAGCGAAGACCACGAAATGATCAAGACTATCGATGCCAACCACGAGCAAATCATGGGTAAACGTCCCGAGCGCGAGGTAGTCACATGGTGTTCCGATGCCAGCGTGCTTAGCCGCTACGGCGTTGAAACTGTGAACTACGGCCCTTCCAGCGGACCACGCGACCAAGAGGGCGAAAAAGTTCAAATTCAGACACTAGTGGACATCACCAAGATCTATGCGCTGGTTGCCGCCGAACTCTGCGGCGTGCAATCCTAGACAGCTAGCCCGAGGACTCAGATTGCCAAGTCAGCAGGAAATTGAACGCCGCTACAAGAGGCTGCGCGCCGCCATGGAGCGCGAGAATCTCGACGTCCTGGTTGTCTGCGGCAACCAGTATGCGGGCTTCGAAGGCGCGGTCCTTTATGTCTCAGGATTCGAAATCGTCCACCGTTACGTGTACGTGGTGCTGCCGCTCACAGGTGAGCCCACCCTGGTATTCCCTCGTGAAGCCCGTTGGATCGGGGACAAACAAAAGCCATGGGTGAAAGATCACGTTTGGCCGGATGTTCCGGGTCAATGGATTCGCGATCACGCGAAAGAGCGCGGCTGGAAGCGCGTTGGTGTTTACGGCATGAACTTCGTAATGGCGGTCCGAGACTACCGCGAGCTGGCGAATGATTCGTTCGAGTTGGTTCCCTTCGACTACCAGTTCGATGTGGCCCGCGCCGTGAAGAGCGAAGAAGAACTTGCCGAAGTGCGCGACGCCATGGACATAATCGTGGACGGCTTCTGGGCGCTGGTCGCGGCTTACAAGCCGGGCAAGACCGAAGCTGAAATCATGGCGCCCGCTGTCGAGAGATTCTTCGCACGCGGAGCCGGCCCGCGCATGATGAATATTCTGCTCTCCGGTTCTCACGGAGAGGCAGAAGCATCATTCAAAGTGCCCGGACATCGCATTGTCGCCGTCGACGACCTGCTGCTCTACTCGCTCGAGATCACAGGCACGGGCGGTTACTGGGTTGAGTTCTCGCGTCCGCTGATCCAAGGCAAGTTGAGCGCGCGAACTCAAGCCATGGCCGAAGCGTATCCACAGGCTCTGGAATCAGCCCGCAAGCTGATGCGCGCCGGCGAGCTGGCCAGCTCGGTGCATCGCGCGGTGGCCGATACTTTCGCCAAACACGGATTTGCGCTCGGCCATCTTTCCGGCCACAGCATCGGCGCAACTATGCTGGAGTATCCCGCCATCGGGGCGAAAAGCGATGTGCCCTTGCAGGAGAACATGATTTTTTCTTTGCATCCGCAGGTGGTGGATCAAGACGGCAAAGTGTGCCTCTATACTCAGGACACCTATCGCATCGGCAAAACCGAAGGCGAGTGTCTGGCAGATGTACCCTGGAAATTCTTTACCGGTAAGGAACGGAAAGCCGGAACCTAGAAATGAAAATCTGCATCATCGGTTGCGGAGCGGTAGGCAGTCTGTTTGCCGCTCACCTCGCCAAGGAGGGCGAAGCGGAAGTCTGGGCCTACGATGTCTGGAAAGAGCACACCGATGCCATTCGCGCCGACGGATTGCGGCTTTCCGGCGCTGCCGATTTCACCGCTCGGCTCAAGGCCACCAGCGATCCCAACAGTTTGCCACGCTGCGATTACGGCATCGTGGCGACTAAGGCGATCCACACTGGAGCCGCAATCGCACAAGTCGCCCACGTTTTCGATGAAAACAGCGCAGTCTGTTCGGTACAGAACGGCGTCGGTAACGAAGAAATTATCGCTGAGCATGTGAAACTCGTGATTCGCGGCACCACGTTTCCCGCCGGCCATCCCATCGCCCCCGGACACATTGGGTATGACATTAAAGGCGACACTTGGATCGGGCCCTTCGAGCCAACGAATACTCCGATGGTCAAAGTGGAAGAACTGGCGGGCCTCATCACCCGCGCCGGAATGAACACTATCGCTTTGAAGGATGCGCGGGGCGCGCAGTGGACCAAGTTGATTTTCAACGCCTCCACCAATCCCGTGGGGGCTCTGACTCTGCTGCATCACGGCGCTGCTACCAGACTTGCTCCTACCGGGCAGTTGTTTGACGATCTAATTGCGGAAGGCGAGGCCGTCGCGAAGAAATTGGGGATCGAGTTGCACGGTGACCCGCGTGCTTTGGTGCAGAAAGGGGCCAATGCTCCGGGAAAACACCGTGCAAGCATGCTGCAGGATGTTCTCGCCAAGCGGCAGACCGAGGTCGACTTCATGAACGGTGCCATCGTGAAATGGGGCGAGAAAATTGGCGTGCCCACCCCTCTCAACCGGGCCATGTGGGCATTGATCAAAGGACTAGAGCATTCGTGGAAAGATCCCGACTGACCGGGAGCAGTAGCTGAGAGCTGAAAGCTGAGAGCGATTTCATGTCCATCCCATTCAATATCGGAGTTCTGCAACTCAGCATGGAGCCGGTCCGCGAAACCGTTGCCATGGCCAAAGCCTGTGAAGATGCAGGCTTCGACGCTTTCTGGATCGCCGAGGCCTATCCCTGGTGGCGCAAACATTCCTTCGAAGCCCGTTCCTCGACCGCCGTTCTGGCCGTGATCGCAGCGCAAACTCGCCGCATCCAACTGGGCTGGGGAATTATTTCCCCTTACACTCGCCATCCCGTGCAGATTGCTATGGAAGCCCGGGTAATGCAGGACCTCGCCGGTGAACGGTTTCTGCTCGGCCTCGGCGCGTCCAAGATCTTCATGAAAGAGATCGGCGAAGGCGAAGGCGAGAAGGTCGGTCCGGCCACGGTTATGCGCGAGAGCATCGAAGTCATTCGCGGCGTACTGTCCGGCAAGGCTTTCGAGTATCAGGGCAAAGTTTTCGCTGCCAGCGTGCCGCCGCTGAAAGTCGACGCTCACACCCCGCGCGACGCGCCGCCCATCTATGTTGCCGGCACCGGCCCGGTAATGCAGAAAATGGCCGGCTCCATCAGCGATGGCCTTTTGACTGCCAGCATTACCACACCGGAGTTCGTCCGCCACTCGTTGAAGAACATGCGTGAGGGTGCGGCCAAAGCTGGGAAAGACCCGTCGCAACTGGCGCTGGGATCGGTGATCGTCGGCAGCATCAGCCGTGATTCCGCCAAGGGCAAAGAAGGCGCGCGCGAGCAGGCCGCGATGTATCTGGCGAACAAGGTGCAGAACATCAAAGGCTCCGCCGATGAGCTCCTGCGCTGTGCCAACCTAACTTTTGAGGAGCTGCGCCCCGTCGCCGATGCGATGGAGAAAGGCGGACGCAAGGCCGCCGCCAAGGCCGTGACCGACGAACTTCTAAAGAAAGTTTATGCAATTGCTGGAACGCCGGAAGAATGCGTAGCTCGTATCGAGGAATATCGGGCAGCGGGATGCACTCACATCATGTTGGAAATCTGGGGCGACGACCGCACCGGGCAGGCGAAATTGTTTGGCGAGGCGGTGCTGCCGCATTTTCGAAGATAGGAATGCACTTATGACGATGGCACGGCAGGCTCTTAGCATTACGCTGCTCGTCACAGCGATGAGAGTCGGCGCATCCGCCAACGATCTCGAGGCCCAGCTCAATTGTACTTTCCCAACCCGATCCCGAATACTCGGAATTGGCACGACAGGCGGGCTATTCGGGGACGCTGGTGCTCTCGATGGTGGTCACCGCGGAAGGAAATATCCGCGACGTCAGCATAGTTACCCCTCTCGGCTTGGGATTGGATGAGAAAGCAGTAAACACAGTCGGTGGCTGGAAATTTGACCCAGCCAAGAAAGATGGTATTCCGGTAGCCGTACAAATCTCAGTCCAGGTTGACTTTCATCTCTATTGAGCTTGGGCTTCGGTCTCACTCCCAAATCGAAAAACTTATCCTCCCTTCGTGCCCTGGAACGTCGATCGCAGTAACCACCAACTTTTCCGAGCTCTCTGAAACTTTTGAAAGCCCGCGAGGGTGCGAAGAGCGGCGCCGAGGTCATAGAGTTCGCTAGGCAGCGAGGTATCGGTTCAGGAAGGCCAGTGTGCGCCGCCCGGAATCTTGCCAGACTTCTCCGCTGAAGCCGTGCCCTATGCCGGTGTAGATTTTCATTTCGTAGGGAATCTGTTTTTTCTCCAGCATTTGCTGAAGATGATAGGCCTCGGCCACGGGCACGGTTGCATCCTGCTCGCCGTGCAGGATCAGCACCGGACACAGGCGGCGCATGAACAGCTTCATCTCTTTGGGAAAGCCGCCGAAGTAATCAACCACAATCTTGACTCGTGAATCGATGGCCGAGGCTGAGAGCGCGAGATAGGCCCCGAGAGAAAATCCCAGCAGTCCGATGCGCTGGGAATCGACCGTGGGCTGACGGGAAACGAAACTGACCGCATCCCAAAGAGCCTTCATCCAGGCGGGGAAATTGCGCGCGATCGTGGCCAAGCCATCAATCTCTGTAGTTCCGGTACGCTCGAAATAATGCAGCACATATACGGCGTATCCCTGAGCGGCAAGAAGGCTGGCAGGTTCGGCCATGCTGGCGTGGCCGCCGCCGGAACCATGCAGTCCGATGATCGCGGGAAAGCGCTGGCCGTTTGCCGTAGGCAGAAAACAGTCGAGGCGAATGCTTTTGTTGCCGCTTTCGAAGGTGAGTTCGGATTGGGTGATGGGATGCATGAGATCCGCACGCGCGGGGACGCGCGCGCCTACACTACGGCTGCTTGTCCCGCCAATCTTGCCAACGTTTCGCCGTAGGGTGCTCGCGCGATGCCGCGTTCGGTGACGATGGCGGTTACGAACTTGGCGGGAGTGACATCAAACGCGGGATTCTCCACCGCCACTCCTTCCGGCACCACTTGCTTGCCGGCAATGTGAGTCACTTCTTTGATGTTGCGCTGTTCGATGGGAATCTTCGTGCCATCAGACGTTTCCATGTCAATGGTGGAGAACGGAGCCGCCACGTAAAACGGGATGTCATGTTCTTTGGCGAGCACGGCGACGGTGTAGGTCCCGATTTTATTGGCCACATCACCGTTGGCCGCAATACGATCCGCGCCCACGACAATCGCTGCGATCTTTCCCTGTTTCATCATGGAGCCAGCCATATTGTCGGAGATCACAGTCGTCGGGATTCCGTCTTTCATCAACTCCCAGGCGGTCAGGCGGGAGCCTTGCAAAAACGGCCGAGTTTCGTCGGCATAGACGTGGATCTTCTTGCCTTGCTCGACAGCGGCACGAATCACCCCAAGCGCGGTGCCATAGCCACAGGTGGCCAGCGCTCCGGCATTGCAATGAGTGAGTACGCCGCCACTGGCGGGCATGAGCATGGCGCCGAAGCGCCCCATGGCCTGATTGGCAGCGATGTCTTCGGCGTGCATGCGCTGGGCTTCTTCGACCATGGCCTTCTTGATTTCTGGCAGTGGACGGACTCTGAGTGATTCGAACTTGTCTTTCATGCGGCGAATGGCCCAGAAAAGATTGACTGCCGTGGGCCGGGTCTGGCCGATGACTTCACAGCAACGTTCGAACTCCGGCTTCAGCTCACCAACGGTTTTTGCTTTCGAGTTCTTGACTCCCAGAGCGATGCCCATGGCCGCGGCCACGCCGATCGCGGGCGCGCCGCGCACCACCATGTTGCGAATCACGTCGGCAACCTGATCGCAGGTGCGGCAGGTGACGTAGGTTTCTTCCATGGGCAGCTTCGTCTGATCGATGAAGCGCACGCCGGATTCGGTCCATTCCAGGGTTTGAATCATGATTCAGTCGTTGGTCGTTCGTCGTTGGCCACTACATCCTGTGTGCCTGGCAACGGTTTCTTGGCATATTGGTGACCGCTTGCCGGCCGCACACTTCGCAGCTTGCCGCCAGGGCGAAGGTTGGAGAAGAGGCAACACCTTTGACCGGCTTATGCACCTTTCTCACGTCATTCGCGGTAAAGACGGCCACAAACTTCGCCGGCGCCGCGGCCTGCTCCACGCTCGCACGGCCATTGGCTTCTTCGCGCTCCACCAGGCACATTACGCCAATGACTTTGAAGCCGAATTCGCGGGCGGCTTCGATGGCTTGAACTGTGGATGCCCCGGTCGTGCAAACATCGTCGACAATCACCACGCGTGCACCGGTTTCCCGAAAGCCTTCGATCCGCTGACCGGTTCCGTGTTGTTTCTCGCCCTTGCGCACCAGAAACCCGTCGATCTTTCCACTGGTCATGGCGACGGCGACGACGATGGGGTCAGCACCCATGGTCAGGCCACCGATGGCGTGCGGCTTCCACTTCTGCTTATTTATTTCTTGCAGAAACACTTTGCCGGTAAGCTGTGCGCCACCTGCGTCGAGCGTGGTGGTGCGGCAGTCCACGTAGTAGTCGCTGACGCCGCCGGAGGAAAGTTTGAACTCCCCCAAGCGGAAAGACTTCTTGGCCAGCAGACGCAACAGTTCCTGACGTGCGGAAGGCATGAACTCTTAAGATAGCAGCGGCTGACGGGTAGTGGCTAGTCGCGGGGCAGCACTATTGGCTCAGTCGCTCCAGGTGCCGGAAACCGTCGGTGCCAGCAAAAAGTAAGACCGAGATGGTGCTGTTGTAGGCGACGTGAATCAGGAAGCCCGGTGCAACCGACTTGGTCGCCGCACGGGTGACGGTCAGCGCGAGTCCGACCAGGAAGATTACTAACAGAGGCCCCCAAGCGAACCCCAATTGCAAGGCGTGGATCAAGCAGAAACTGGCGGCGGTGAGGAGCACGGCGGCGGCACCTCCCAAGCGGCGCACCAGCACCGGATAGAGAAAGCCCCGAAAGAGTAATTCTTCCATCAGTGGAGCCAGTGTCATGCCAAAAATTGACAATGCCCAAGCCTCTGGCGCGGTGCGGAAGAAGCGGTCCATGGGCAGTTCCTTAGGCATCGGCAGCAGATGCGCAAAGGCCTGGAGCCCCACCGACAACACCAACCCGGCCAACAAGAACAGCGGCCATCTCCGGGGCCATTTCCAGCGCAGTTCGCGCCAGAACTCGTGTCCGGGAACGCGTTTGACCAGGGCAACCATAAAAACCAGGACCAGGATATAAGCGAGCACCTGCCCGAAGACGGCTACCAGGGGAAATTGCACGACGTCAAGGAATCGGCTTCGCGGATATAGGAGCCGTTGGGCACCGAAAGCCGCGAGCAACCCAAACAGGATGAAGCAAACCAGCGTGAATAGGAAAATCTGGAGCACATCCCAACCGCTCCAGACGGGGTTTTCGAAAGGTACCGAGGCGGGCAGTTCCGGTAATGACGGAACTTCCGGCTCAAGCCCCGGATTTTGGAAGGAAGACATGGGACATCTCGAATTTACACGAAAATGACGAAGTCCAGAGAGCGATCAGAAAACCTCATCGCGGAGGTCGCAGAGAAACGCCGAAGAGATCGGAGAGAAAGGCGCGGGAATCTCGACGTTGATCACGCCGTCGAAAGATTCTTCTCGGCGTTTCTGACAAAGTACTGTGCCAGTGCCTCTCCGGTGTATGACTTCTTGTTTCTCGCGACTTGCTCGGGTGGGCCTTGGGCTACGATGCGTCCGCCGTCTTCGCCGCCTTCGGGGCCGAGGTCGATGATCCAGTCGGCATTCCGGATCACATCCAGGTTGTGCTCGATGATGATGATGGTGTTCCCGAGGTCGGTAAGCCGGTGCAGCACGTCGAGCAATTTCTTGACGTCGTCGAAATGCAATCCGGTGGTGGGCTCGTCGAGCAAATACAAAGTCTTTCCGGTCTGACGCTTGCTCAATTCGCGCGCCAGTTTGATGCGCTGGGCTTCACCTCCAGAGAGCGTCACCGCCGACTGCCCCAGGTGAATGTATCCCAGGCCGACATCGACCAGGGTTTGCAGTTTCTGCTTCACTTGCGGGATGTTTTCGAGAACCGGCAACGCATCGCCGACCGGACTCTCCAGCAGATCGGCGATCGAATATCCCTTGTACTTCACGGCCAGCGTCTCGTGGTTGTAGCGTTTGCCGCCACAGACTTCGCACAGCACATAGACATCGGGGAGGAAATTCATTTCGATGCGGCGCTGGCCCTCGCCCTGGCAGGCTTCGCAGCGGCCGCCGGAGACGTTGAAGGAGAACCGTCCGGGTTTATAGCCGCGTTCGCGCGACTCAGGCAGCATAGCGTAAAGATCGCGGATCTGAGCGAAGACCCCGGTGTAGGTCGCGGGATTCGAGCGCGGCGTACGGCCGATGGGAGACTGATCGATGCGAATGACTTTGTCGATGTTCTCGGCGCCGGAGATGGCCTTGTGCGTCCCCGGTTCTTCGCGGGAGCGATAAAGGGCTTTGGCCAGAGCGCGATACAGAATGTCATTTACCAACGTGGATTTGCCGGAGCCCGAAACACCCGTCACCACCGTCATCACGCCCAAGGGGAAAGTGACGTCGAGATTCTTAAGATTATTTTGACGAGCTCCCAGAATGGCGACGCCAGCACCGTTGGCGCGGCGGCGTTGAGGACGCATTTCAATGTGCGCCCGGCCCGAAATGTACGCTCCGGTGAGCGACGCGGGCGCATTCATGATTTCCTGGGGGGTGCCGTGAGCAACCAGTTCGCCGCCGTGCCGTCCAGCGCCGGGACCGAGGTCAATGACGTAATCGGCACGATTGATGGTTTCCTCGTCGTGCTCGACAACCAGGACGGTGTTGCCTAGGTCGCGTAGTTCTTCCAGCGCGTGCAGCAGGCGGTCGTTGTCACGATGATGAAGGCCGATCGAAGGCTCGTCGAGCACGTAGAGTACACCGCGCAATTTCGATCCAATCTGTGTGGCCAGGCGAATACGCTGGCCCTCGCCGCCGGACAGCGTCGCGGCGGAGCGGTCGAGAGAAATGTAGCCCAGGCCGACTGCGTCCAGGAATTGCAAACGCTCGACGATCTCATGCACGATCCGGCCGGCGATGATCGCTTCCCTTCCCGTGAGCTTGATTTTTCTGGCGGCTTGCAGTGCACGCGACACCGGCAGGCTCGTGAATTCGGCAATGGACATGCCGTTCACTTTGACTGCCAGACTCTCGGGACGCAGCCGCTGGCCATGGCAAAATGGACACTCCGTCGCTGACATGTAATCCAGCAGGAAATCGCGGTAACCGTCGGAGGTAGATTCCTCGAGCGCGCGCTTGAGATACGCCAGGATACCGACGAATCCAGTCTTGCCGCTCTTGCCCCCTTCGCCGTTGAGCAGGAGACTCTGGATCTTCTCGGGAAATTTCTCGAAGGGCGTACTCAGGTCTAAGCCGTGTGCTGCCGCAGTGACCTGGAGCATGTGGACGAGATTGTGCGAGGCCGAGCCCGGCCCCAGTCCGCCATCGAGCAGGGGCTTCGACCAATCGGTGATGACTTTGCCGGGGTCAAAATCGTAACGGCTGCCGAGGCCGTGGCATTGAGGACAAGCACCGTAGGAGCTGTTGAAGGAGAATGACCGCGGTTCGAGCTGCGGGACGCTGACGCCGCAATCGGGACAGGCCAGCTTTTCCGAATAGAGTTGTTCTTCGCCGCCGACCACGGCGACTTGCACCAATCCGCCCGCCAGTTTCATAGCCAGTCCGACGGAAAGTTCCAGGCGATGTTCAATTCCCGGCTTCACCAACAAGCGGTCGACGACGACTTCGATCGTATGGTTCTTGCGCTTGTCGAGCGGGATGTCGTCATCCAGATTCACCAACTCGCCGTCGACACGGGCACGCGTGAAGCCGTGCTGCACGAGCTTCTCCATCTCCTTCTTGAATTCGCCTTTACGCCCGCGCACGATGGGGGCCAGCACCATGACGCGATCCTCAGGCGTAAGCGCCATGACCCGCTGCACGATCTGCTCGGCCGATTGCCGCGCAATGGCGCGTCCGCACTTGGGGCAGTGCGGCGATCCGATGGAGGCAAAAAAAAGGCGAAGATAATCGTAGATTTCAGTGATGGTCCCCACGGTCGATCGCGGGCTGCGGCTGGTGGTTTTTTGCTCAATCGATATCGACGGGCTTAGGCCGTCGATGGCATCCACGTCCGGGCGCTCCATCTGGTCGAGAAACTGGCGGGCATAGGCAGAAAGCGTCTCCACGTAGCGGCGCTGCCCCTCGGCGTAGATGGTGTCAAAAGCCAGCGAAGACTTGCCTGACCCGCTCAAACCGGTAATCACGGTAAGAGCATTGCGCGGGATATCGACGTCAATGTTCTTGAGGTTATGCTGGCGCGCCCCGCGCACCGAAATCTTCGTGATCCCCATAGCTCCGAGAGTAATGCCCTTCCGTAACGTGGACGAGTCAGCAGAAATGTTGGAAAGTGAGGG
>Ga0070764_10001069_pt1 | contig 11698 bp, 12 predicted proteins | sample HubBroMetageWRM4_FD_67287 | JGI IMG/M metagenome (GOLD analysis project Ga0070764, IMG submission 67287) | Warmed soil microbial communities from the Hubbard Brook experimental Forest, New Hampshire - Hubbard Brook CCASE Soil Metagenome WRM 4 | ecosystem: Environmental > Terrestrial > Soil >... | reverse complement strand
CGCCATCATCGACCAGGGCGGCAGCCCCGACGACACTATTGTGGACGCGCCGGTAACTTTTCAAACTGCGTCCGGCCCTTATTCACCACATAATTATGACGACAAATTTGAGGGAACGATCACGTTGCGACGCGCCCTTGCGCAGTCCAGAAATATTCCGGCGCTCAAACTGGCGGACCGCATCGGCATTAAAACTGTGATCGAGTATGCGCACCGTTTCGGCGTTACTTCCAACATTCCCGCCTATCTTCCAGTGGCGTTGGGCTCGGCGGAGATTACGCCTCTCGAGCAGACTTCCGCCTTCAGCGTGTTTCCTAATGATGGAGTGCGCGTCGCTCCCCGCTACATCACCAAGGTGACCGACTATGAGGGCCGCGTTCTGGAGGAAGACTTCTCCGACATTAAAGACGTCGTCAGTTCGCGCACCGCGCGGGTCATGACCTCGATGCTGCGGGAGGTGGTGTTGCACGGCACCGCGGTTGCGGCCGCGAAGATGCCGTATCCGCTGGCCGGTAAGACTGGAACGACCAACGATTTTACCGACGCCTGGTTCATAGGCTTCTCTCCGTCGTTAACTTGCGGGGTGTGGATAGGCTACGACGAAAAGAAGTCGCTGGGTGATAAGGAGACGGGCGGCCACGCTGCGCTGCCGATCTGGATGCAGTTCATGACGGTCGCGCTCGCGGGCAAAGATCCGGGCGAATTTCAGCCGGCTCCGGCACAAGGGAACACGGCAGTGGCGCGAAAGGTGGACACGCCTGACGTTGCACCTGGGGATGGCGAATTGCACTGATGCTTTGTGTAGAGCGGACACTCCTGTCCGCTGCTTTTGACCTTGATCTTGCTTGCCCTTGATGTTGTCCCGCAGGCTAATTAAACCAACACCTACATCAAGGTCAAAGGCAGCGGACAGGAGTGTCCGCTCTACACCATCAGATCAGCTTCCTCAACAAGCGTCCTAATCTCACGATTCGATACAGAGGGAAAAGTGGTTCGGGTAATTGCACGGCTGCAAACTCTCCTGCGCCCGGCGTCCAGACTAAGCGCCATCGATAACGCCAGCGATCGCTGCTCCGCTCACGCAGTTTCAGGATCAGGCGGAAGTATTCCGTGGATTCGAAATCGTAGGTCGCGCTTCGCGAGAGACGGTCGGCGAATTCCGCGCCAAGAGCGGGCACGCTGGCATTGGACGCTATCATTTCCTCCGCAAGTTGGGGAAGCTCGGCATGGAGCATGTTTTTTACCAGCCAGAAACTTACTCCGAGAATACGGGCGATTCCGAGATCGTGCGCACGGGAAAACGCCAGCTCGTAATCGAGAGTCCGCGTTCGCAATGTCTCGGCAATGTCGGCGAGCCAGATCAGCCGGGTCCAGAGATGCTTGGCGGCGTGCAGGCACAGCACCAGCAGCGAGTCTTCGGGAGACAGGCAAGGCATTTCGCATCCGCCCACGACGGCGCGACCCGCGCGTGCCAGCAAATCCTCCACGCTCAAATCAACGGCGTAGAAATACGGCAGCAACGCCCACTGCAGTTCGACCAGGTTCTTTCCCGCTGCACCGTCAAATTCTCTCTCATTGCCGGTACGCAGCCACAAGCGCTCGACGGCCGGGGTCAGATCGGTGGCGGGGACGTATCCAATTTCGGCTAGCGCCTGCTTCGCTTGATCGAAGTCGGCGGGAGAAATCAGGAAATCCAGGTCGGAAAAACTTCGCAGCCCGGGATCTCCGTAAAGCGACTGCGCCAGCACTGGCCCCTTGTACGGGATCGCTTGCAGTTGGCTGCGCTTGAAATGTTGCATGATACGCGCCAGTTCGGCTGTGAACCACAGGCTTCGGCGCAGGTTCGCGTCGTAGGCGGATTGCAGTGAGCGTTCGACTTCCGGCGAAAGCTCACGAGCATTTTCGAGGCAACCATGTCGGATCAGGTTGCGGGCTACGAGTGGAAGAACTCCATGGTGCTCGGCCAGGCGAAGAACTTGATCCCAGTCGAGCGCTGAATCGTGGCAACTGGCAATGCGCTCGATCCGCTCTGGAGTTAATTCAGTGTTCGCCAAGGCGCACAAGACCTCGAACTCGAATCGACGCGTCCGCTGGCTCGCCAGGATCATCTAGATGAATGATGGCTCAGTTTAGAACCTTTGAAGCACGGGTGCTGTGCTCGGTCGCACTCTCCGAGTTTACCAAGCACATCGAACTCGAGGTGCCAGGTGTGTCCGGCTTCGGTTTTGTTCCCGGACAATGGCTCTCAGTGAAGGCCAACAAGCCGGACGGGCAGGAAATGATGCGCGCCTATTCGATCGCGTCGCCTCCGTCCGAAAACGGGCACGTCGCATTCTGCCTGAATCGCGTGCATGAGGGATTCATGTCGAACTATCTCTGCAGTCTCGACGAAGGCGCAAGAATTACGTTTCAGGGGCCATTCGGCGATTTCATATTGCGGCCTCCACTGCGTGACACCGTGTTCGTTGCCACGGGAACCGGGATCGCGCCGTTTCGCTCCATGCTGCACTGGCTGCTGGCGGAGGAAGATCGCCATCGGGGACACGAGTTGTGGCTGCTGTTCGGCGCGCGCCGCGAGCAGGACATTTATTATCGCGAGGAGTTTGAACGTCTCGCCGCCGAGCACTCCAATTTTCATTTTCTGCCCACGTTGAGCCGCGGTGCAGAAGACTGGAAAGGGCTGCGCGGATATGTGCAGCAGCATCTTGGAGAAATTGTGGGAATGCGCAGCGACATGCACGCCTATATTTGCGGCCTCGACAAGATGGTGACGGCAAACCGCGAGTTGCTGAAGAATCTGGGGTGGGATCGAACTTCGGTCCGTTACGAAAAATACGACTGACGCCGTGCTGAACTCGGTAGAATAGTTGCCTCTTGGCTAGGGTCTACTGTGCGCGCAGTTCAAAACCGTCCACCACCGCGGGCACGGGGAACACGAAGGAGGACCACGATGTACGTCGCAGATAACAGTCGTTACGACTCCATGCAATATCGGCGCTCGGGGCGCAGCGGCATCAAGCTTCCTGCTGTCTCGCTCGGACTTTGGCACAACTTCGGCGGTGTGGATAATTTTGAAAACTCCCGCGCCATGCTGCGCCGCTCCTTCGATCTCGGCATCACCCATTTTGATCTCGCCAATAATTACGGACCTCCGTATGGATCGGCCGAGGAGACGTTTGGCCAGATCCTGAAAAAGGATTTCCTTCCCTATCGCGACGAGCTGATTATCTCGACCAAGGCAGGATGGGATATGTGGCCCGGACCCTATGGAAATCTGGGTTCACGCAAATATATGCTGGCCAGCCTGGACCAGAGTTTGAAGCGCATGGGGCTTGCATATGTAGACATCTTCTATCATCACCGTCCCGATCCCGACACGCCGATGGAGGAATCGCTGGGTGCGCTCGACACCGCCGTGCGCTCGGGCCGCGCGCTGTACGCGGGGATTTCGGCTTATAACGCCAAGCAGACGGCGGAGGCGGTGAAGATTCTGCGCGATCTGGGAACGCCATGCCTGATTCATCAGCCGAAGTATTCGATGTTCGTGCGCGATCCGGAGCAGGGATTGCTGGACGTGCTGGAGAAAGAAGGCGTGGGAGCGATCGTATTCAGTCCACTGGCGCAGGGGTTGCTGTCGGATCGCTACCTCAACGGGATTCCGAGCGATTCGCGGGCGGCGCGCGACTTCTTTCTCAAGAAGAAAGACATTGGCGAAGACAAGCTCGCAAGAATTCGAGCACTGAATGAAATCGCGAAGCAGCGCGGGCAGACGCTCGCCGAGATGGCGGTGGCATGGGTGCTGCGCGATCCGCGGGTCACCAGCGCGCTGGTGGGGACAAGCAAGGTGTCGCAGGTGGACGACAATGTGGCCGCGTTGAAGAATTTGAAATTCTCGGCTGAGGAATTGCGCAAGATCGACGGAGCGATTGCTAACCAACAAGCGGCGTGAAGCGCCCAATTTCCCGCGCCGTCCCAGCTTGTTCAAGCGGCGCGTTGGGAGACTGCATAAATGTACAGGTCGGTTTTTCTTGCCTTGACATGCCTCGCGCTCGCCTCCGTTGCTGGTGCCCAAGACCTTCCCCTCCCCGAAGAGGCTGTCGGCGATCCAGTCGAACTGTCCAAGGCGATGCCCGCGCTCGCTCGGCAAGTACTTGCGGGTTACAAGGAAGGCGACCGCGACAAGTACTTGGACAGCTTGTTCCGCCTGCAAATTGTGGCGGGGCAATATGAGAAGGCTCTAGCGACCACGGCTGCCCTGCGCGAGAGGCTGCGCGACAAACATGCTGCCCGGGCGACGTGGGTCAATGTCCAGTACGAAATTTATGCCCGCGCCAAGGTCAAAGAGGAATCCGCCAACTTGCCGTTCAAGGATGCCTATGTGCAATCCTTCCGCGAAGTTTTCAGCCGGCTTGATGACCGGACCTCGTCTCTTGTGATACGCGGCCTAACTTTGATTGATCCGTCGGATATGCAGCAGGACTTGCAGTCGGAGCTACAGAAACAGAAAGGCAAGAGCGCTATTCCTCTCGCCGACGCGCTCAAATTAGTCAGGTACTATCTGGTTGCTGAAGCGTATCGCACTTTCGCGGTGCTGAACCCGACACTCGTCGCGGAAGACGACCACCGGCGCTACCTCGCCGAGAACGACATTATGGTGAAAACGCCGGACGGGGCGACTGTGTGCGCTTTCGTCGTGCGGCCGCGTACGGCCTCCCAGCGTCTTCCAGCGCTGCTCAACTTCACCATCTATGTAGATCCCAACGACAATCTGAACAATGCCCGCATGACGGCTGCAAACGGCTATGCCGGAGTCGAAGGCTTTACCCGAGGCAAGGCGTGCAGCTCCGACAAGCCTGTTCCCTATGAGCATGATGGTCCCGACGCGGCGGCCCTGATCGATTGGATCAGCGCTCAGCCATGGAGCGACGGGCGTGTGGGCATGTACGGTGGCAGCTATGAAGGGTTTACGCAATGGGCCACAGCGAAGCACATGCCGAAGGCATTAAAGGCGCTTATGACCGGCGCTCCAGCGGCGCCGGCCATCGACGTGCCCATGGAAGGCAACGTCATTTGGAATTTTATTTACCCCTGGCCCTTCTATACGACGAATGCAAAAGGCGCAGACAACGCTACCTATGCTGACAATAAGCGTTGGCGCCGGCTCAACCACGACTGGTACGTCAGCGGGCGCGCTTACCACGACTTGGACAAGATCGACGGAACGCCCAATCCGATCTTCGACCAATGGATTTCTCATCCCGACTACGACGCCTTCTGGCAGAACGTGATCCCATATAAAGAAGAGTTCGCGCGGATTCATATCCCCGTGCTGGTCACGGCTGGCTACTATTACGGCGGACCAGGAGCGGCCGTCTATTATTTCGGTCAATACAGCGCGTACGATCCCACGGCAGAGCATTATCTTTTGATCGGTCCTTACGACCATCTGGGAGCGCAGTTTGGAGTAGTGGGATTGGTGGGCAACCTTTTCGACAACCTCAGGGGATTGGAACTTGACCCGGTCTCGATCATCGATCTGACGGAGATGCGCTACCAATGGTTCGACTACATCTTTAAGGGAGGTCCCAGGCCTTCCCTGCTGGAGGACAAGGTCAACTATGAGGTGACCGGAGCCAATGTATGGAAACACGCGCCAACGCTGGCAGAGATGGCCAGCCAGACGCTGCGATTTCACCTCAGCGCGGTACCGTCAGGGACCGGCTACCGGCTAAGCGAACAGAAGCCCTCCGGCGACAACTTCGTCCCTTTGAAGGTCGACTTCGCCGATCGCAGCGACGTGGATCGGCGAGGATCTGGTGGCGGCGTGCTCGACAATGCTGTGGATACGTGGAACGGTATCGAATTCGTCAGCGACCCATTGGAAACGACTATCCAACTGAGCGGGCTATTTTCCGGGCACCTCGATTTCATCAGCAACAAGAAGGACTTCGACTTCGAGATTGATCTCTACGAGCAGACTCCCGAGGGCGAGTATGTTCAACTTACTTCGTACTGGACGCGGGCCAGCTATATCGGAGATCACAGCCATCGCAAATTGCTGACGCCGGACAAACGGCAGCGTCTGGACTTCGAGAGTGTGCGCTTGATGAGTCGCCAGCTCCGGCACGGCAGCCGGGTGGTCGCGGTACTCAGCGTAATCAAGGAACCCGGCAGGCAGATCAACTACGGTACCGGCAAAGACGTCAGCGACGAAACCATAGCGGATGCGAAAGAGCCACTGCAAATCGAGTGGTTCGACGGCACCTACATCATTCTGCCCGTGGGAAAATGAACAATGGCACGCAATAAAGCTGACGTGGTTCGCTGCACCTGGGCCAGCAACGAGCTCATGATTCTCTATCACGACCGCGAGTGGGGCGTCCCGCAACATGACGACCGCGTTCTGTACGAGTTCTTGATTCTGGAAGGGGCGCAGGCCGGGCTCAGCTGGGACACGATTCTAAAAAAACGCGAAAATTATCGGGCGGCTTTTGACGGGTTCGATGCGAAGAAAATCGCTCGCTACGACCGGAGAAAGACCGCGCGGTTGCTACGTGATGAGGGGATTATCCGCAACCGGCTGAAGATTGCTTCGGCGATACGGAACGCCAGGGCGTTTCTCGCCCTACAACGCGAATATGGGTCGTTCGATCGCTATATCTGGCAGTTTGTCGGAGGGAAGCCGCTGGTGAATGCCCGGCGGTTGGGGAAGAGAATTCCGGCGCGGACGCCGGCGTCGGACGCCATGAGCAAGGACTTGAAGAAACGCGGCTTCAATTTTGTCGGCTCGACCATCTGCTATGCCTTCATGCAGGCGACCGGCATGGTCAACGATCACGCAGTGGAGTGTTTCCGGTATCCCAAATAGTTCGGATTCGGGCCGTCGCGCCCGGCGGTGCTTCTGTCGGTACTTTTGTCGGTACTATCGTAACGGGACAGGATACTTGCGAGCAGATTCGTTGACAATCGTCTCGGCGCTGGGCTATCCTAGAGGTCTTTGGAAGTCCTGCGGCTGCCCGCCTGGAATACCTAGCGCGCCTTCTGCGTGGATTAATTGGGCACTCAGCGGTCTTCATATTGTTCTTTAGTTTCAGTTTCTGGGAGATTTCCGATGTCAACCTATTTCCCGAAAGAGGGAGATATTGCGCGTAAGTGGTTTGTGGTGGATGCGAGCGGACTTGCGCTCGGACGCCTCGCCTCGCGCGTAGCTCGCATTCTGATGGGTAAAGAGAATCCGAAATACACGCCGTTTATCGATACCGGCGACCACGTGGTCATCATCAATGCCGAGAAGATCAAGATCACCGGCATGAAGGCGGATCAGAAGGTCTATCACCGCTATACGGGTTATCCCGGTGGATTGCGCTCGGAAGAAATGAAGAAGCGGCTCGTGCGTAAGCCCGAGTTGATCATTGAAGATGCGGTGTCACGCATGCTTCCCAAGAACAAAATGGGCAAGCAGATGTTTACCAAGCTGAAGGTTTATCGCGGAGATAAGCATCCGCACGAAGCGCAGAAGCCGGAAGTTAAGGTGTTTGCGTAGGAAACAAGGTGTCAGGTTTTAAGTCTCAGGAAAACCGAGACTGCAGAATTTTGGAAAGGTCGCACACGGTGGTTTGGCTAATTGCTAAACGCTAAGTGCTAATTGCTAAAAATGGCTGAAATCGTTCAATACTATGGAACCGGACGCCGCAAGACGGCGATCGCTCGTGTTTTTCTTCGTCCGGGCAGCGGCGAGCTCAAGGTCAACGGCTTGTCGTTCGATGAGTACTTTGTGACGCCTTCGCAGCGCATCGCGGCGAAGCGGGCGCTGGTCTCGACCGACACTTCGGCCACGTTCAACGTCCTGGCAAATGTATGCGGCGGCGGAGTGGCTGGACAAGCGGATGCAGTGCGACTGGGCATTACGCGCGCTCTCATGCTATTTAACGCTGAGTTGCGCGGTAAGCTCAAAGCCGAAGGCATGGTGACTCGGGATCCGCGAGCCAAAGAGCGCAAGAAGTATGGACAGAAGGGCGCACGCAAGCGCTTCCAGTTCTCGAAGAGATAGGTCTTTTAGGTTGTAGATCGAGGGTCTTTAGTCGTGGTCGTTTGCGAACGACTAGCGACCAATGACAAACGACTGGTTTTAGGGTGTTCAATTCATCCCCCCACCTCCCCCTGAGGATGGGGTGGACGGGAATGGCAATCCGGGGCCTGTTAGCGTCCGGATGCAGACCAACTGAGGAGGTTGATTGGCGAATATCACGATGAAGGAATTGCTCGAAGCAGGCGTTCACTTCGGGCATCAGACGAAGCGGTGGAACCCAAAGATGAAGGAGTACATCTTTGGTGAGCGCAATGGTATCTACATTATTGACCTGCAGAAGACGCTGAAGATGTTCAAGGAAGCGTCGAAATTCGTGCAGGATCTGGCCGCTGACGGCCGAATCATCCTCTTCGTGGGCACCAAGCGCCAGGCGCAGGACGCGATTGCCGAAGAGGCGCAACGCTGCTCGATGTACTACGTGAACCAGCGCTGGCTGGGTGGGCTGCTGACCAATTGGATCACGGTACAAAAATCCGTGAAGCGGCTAAAAGAACTGGACGAAATGGCCACTGATGGCCGTTACGATCTGCTTCCGAAAAAAGAAGTCATCAAGCTCGAACGCGAGCGCAAGCATCTGCAGGCGAATCTTGCCGGCATCAAGAACATGACGCGCTTGCCTGACGCGATTTTCGTCATCGACTCCAATAAAGAGCAGATTGCGGTGCGCGAATCGCGCAAGCTGGGGATTCCGGTTGTCGCGGTTGTCGACACAAATTGCGACCCGAGCGAAGTGGATTACGTGATCCCCGGCAACGACGACGCGCTGCGGGCCATCCGGCTGTTTACTTCGAAGATTTCGGAGTCGATTGCCGAGGGCGTTCACGCTCGCGACGACAAGCAGACGGCGGACATTCAGGCGGTGGCTGAGCCGGAGACCGTGGTTGCAGTCCCAGCCTCCGAAGAAGTGTTCATCGAAGGCGTTGCAGGAGATGCGGCCGAAGTCGCGGTTGCCGCTCCCGCTGCGGGAGTCGACAGCACTGGCGAAGAGATTCGCATGGAAGACGTGCTGGGTAAGGGCACTCGCAAGCGTCCCTCCGCCGCCACGGAAGACGTCGACGAGCTGCAGGCCGAGACGCGCCGCTTCTAATAAATTGCAGGTTTCAAGGTTTCAAGGTTGCAAAAGCTTCGAGGTTGCAACCTTGATTAGACCTCGGTGTGGCCCCCTGACTGACCCTCCTTGAAACTCTGAAACTTTGAAAACTTTGCACTCTAGGATTCTGAGGTTCTAATTTCAATGAGCACTACTATGGCAAACATTTCTGCTGCCCAGGTTAAAGATCTCCGCGAGAAAACCGGCGCGCCCATGATGGACTGCAAGCACGCCTTGACTGAAGCCAAGGGTAACTTGGAGGATGCGATCGTGCTGCTGCGGAAGAAGGGTGTGTCGGTCGCAGCCAAGAAAGCGACGCGTGTGACCAGCGAAGGTTCGGTGGGCCACTACATTCATGCCGGCGGCAAGATCGGCGTGCTGGTCGAGGTGAACTGCGAAAGCGACTTCGTGGCGCGCACCGAAGACTTCAAGGAACTGGTCCACGACATCGCCATGCACATTGCGGCGAGCGATCCGAAGTTTGTCCGGAAGGAAGACGTGACTCCGGAGGCGTTCGAACGCGAGAAAGACATTTATCGCGCACAGGCCGCCGCGACCGGCAAACCGGCTCCCGTGGTCGAGAAGATCGTGGCCGGCAAGATGGAGAAATTCTACGAAGAGGTTTGTCTCCTCGAGCAGCCCTTCATCAAAGACCAGACCATGAGCATCTCGCAGCTGATCGCCGCCAAGGTGGGCAAACTCGGCGAGAACATTGCGGTGCGACGCTTTGCCCGCTTCAAAGTGGGAGATGCCACCGCTACCGTGGCCTTCACCAGTACCAAGCCCGATGAGGGCGGCGAGGCTTCTGCTCCGGTTGGCAAATAGCCGAAATAATTCTGGGGCGCTTCGGCGCCCCTTTCGTTTATGCTTCTCCCGTAGCTAAGTCGTCGGTTTAGCTAATCATCCTGTGCGAAGTGAAGGAACCCCCCTGCCATGTCTGCACCGGTCTTCAAGCGCATCCTGCTGAAAATCTCCGGCGAAGCTCTTGCTGCCACGCAAGGCTTCGGTGTCGACACCAAACGCATTCATGAAGTCGCGGCCGAACTTGCCGATGTCCACAGCCTCGGCATACAGATGGCCATCGTCGTCGGCGGCGGTAACTTCTTTCGCGGAGTTGCGGACCAGGCGAGGGACATGGATCGCGTCTCCGCCGATCACATGGGCATGCTGGCCACCGTTATTAACGCGCTTGCGCTGCAGGACGCGCTCGAAAAACAGAGTGTATTCACCCGGGTGCAGACGGCGATTGAGATGAACCAGGTGGCCGAGCCTTTTATCCGGCGCCGAGCTATCCGGCATCTTGAAAAAGGGCGCGTGGTGATTTTTGCCGGCGGCACCGGCAATCCTTATTTCTCGACGGATACGGCCGCCTCGCTTCGCGCCATGGAAATCAAAGCCGACGCCATCCTGAAAGCCACAAAAGTGGATGGCATCTATGACGCCGACCCTATGAAAGTGAAAGACGCCAAAAAGTTTGATACGCTCACCTACATGGACGTTCTGAAGCAGGGCCTCAAGGTGATGGATTCAACGGCTATCTCCTTGTGCAAGGACAACAATCTGCCCATCATCGTTTTCAACCTGAACCAGCGCGGCAATATTCGGCGCGTGGTGCTGGGTGAAAAAATCGGCTCGCTCGTCAGTGCGTAGGTAGAGTGAATTTGAGGAGCGCTGGCATGAGCGGGAAAATGACGGAGCGAAACAGGGCCATCATTGTCAATGTCTCCATCGTTGTCGGTTTGATGTGGTGCTACTTCAGCGGATACGAACCGAAGATAATCCTCGGGTGCGGGGCCTTCCTGTTAATGTTTGCGAACGTCTTGATGTATCTGAAGCGTCGGAGGTCATCAACGCAAGTTTAGGGCGAAATCTGACCTCTAACCTCTGCCCTGGTTAGGTTTATAATCTACCGTTTTGATTCCAATGCATCCTAGGAGCCCCAAGCTATGGCTCATCCTGCCCTGAAAGACGTCTTCGGACAACTGAAGACACGCATGGACAAGGCGGTGGAGGATTTCCGCCGTGAAATGGCCGCTACGCGCACCGGTCGCGCTAACGTTCACATGCTCGACACGGTTTCGGTCGACTACTACGGAACGCAGATGCCGCTTAACCAGATCGCCCAGATTCATGCTCCCGAGCCGCAGATGATTACGGTGCAGCCGTTCGATACGTCGCAACTGGCGGTGATCGAAAAGGCCATTCGCGGCGGCGACCTTGGACTCAATCCGATGAACGACGGCAAACTTGTGCGCGTGCCCATTCCCGCGCTCACCGAAGAACGTCGCAAGGATATGGTCAAGCATTTGCACCGGATTCTTGAAGAGCACCGGACGGCGGTGCGAAATATCCGTCGCGACGGCAACGACGCCATTAAGAAAGCGCTGAAAGATAAGAAGATCTCAGAGGACGATGAGAAACGGGCCATGGACGAAATCCAGAAGCTCACCGATGACGAGATCAAGAAGATGGAAGAGATGAGCAAAGGCAAAGAGAAAGAAGTGCTGGAGTTCAAGTAA
>Ga0070764_10001062_pt1 | contig 11729 bp, 7 predicted proteins | sample HubBroMetageWRM4_FD_67287 | JGI IMG/M metagenome (GOLD analysis project Ga0070764, IMG submission 67287) | Warmed soil microbial communities from the Hubbard Brook experimental Forest, New Hampshire - Hubbard Brook CCASE Soil Metagenome WRM 4 | ecosystem: Environmental > Terrestrial > Soil >... | reverse complement strand
TGATGCGGCGCTGTAGAGCAGACTCGCCTCCAGGCCGGTGCCTTGCGTGACCTGCAGCCCGATAGCGGGCACTTCGCAGGAATTGCCGCGCCCGGGTGCCTCCGACTCGCTACCGCTCGTGTGCCGCGGTAGGAACCGGAACGGAAACGGGCTCATGGCTAACTTGCCGTCGAGGTGACTCAGGATGTCCTGCGAGGGAGCACCGGCGAGTTCCGCGGCGGACATCGATAGCCAGTTGAAGCTCGTGCTGAACAACTTCATGCCGTCCCGGGCCGGCAGACTCGCCAACAATCCGGTGACGACCCTCCCGTGATCCTGCCGCTCGCAGGCCACACAGAATTCCCGGCTCACCCGGCCCAGCTGGCTTCTGAAATCCTCGGCCCCCTGCAACTGCATGCGCAACATCAACACGTACGAGAAAAAGCCGATCAGCTCCAGGCAGTCCGGGTCATCGCGGCCCGCAAAAACCAGCGGCACGACAAAGTCCTGTTGTCCTGACCAGCGTGACAGGACGGCGATGAACGCCGTCAACACCAACAGGGCCGGTATGCTTTGCCACTGTCGGGCGGCGCTATGAATCGCGAGCACCAGTCTGTCTTCGAGCTCGACCTGGAGGCTTCCCACCGAAGTCACGGAATCGACTGGGATCGCCCGCTCGACCGGCAATCGCAACGGGACCGCTTGCGCGAGGCGCTCGGTCCAGTAGATCCCGTGGTGTTCGACCCAGTGGCGGTGGGTGTCTCGCTGACGGAGCGCATAATCCGCATATTGGATCGGTAGCGCCGGCAGCCTGAGCGAACGCGTGACGTAATGATGCCAGAGGTCGTTGGACAGAACCCGCACGGAAAAGGCGTCCATGATCAGATGGTGTGCGCACACCAGGAGGATGTGGTCGCGGCTGGACAGTCGCACGAGCCTCGCCCGAAGCAGCCTGCCCCCTACCAGGTTGAAAGGGCCGTTCAGATACACCTCGACCTCGCTAGTGAGATCGTGGGGCCGGGGCAGCACCTCGAGCCGAAAATGACCCGGCGCATCCACAACTTGTCGCGGCTCCCCGTCGATCACCACGATCCGCGTTCTAAGGGCCGCGTGGCGTTGGACGACTCGCTCGAAACTCTCACGCAGACGCTGTATATCGAGTGCCCCGCTGAGGAGTAGCGCGAAGGGGAAGTTGAGGTTGAGATCGCTCAGCCGCTGCGCGTTGTCCCAGTGAAACTGCTGCTGAAAGCTCAGGGGAAACGTTGCCACTAGGGCGGCTCCAGCAGGAGCGCGAGTTGTGCCGGTGTGGGTCGATGCAACAGGTTTCCCAACGTCACGCCGGCGCCGTGCTGCCGGCGCAGCCGCGCGAGCATGCGCACCGCCTTGAGCGAATTCCCGCCGAGATCGAAGAAGTTGTCGTCACGGCCGACGCGCTCCAGTCCCAGGACCTCGGCCCAGAGTGCCGCGACCGCACTCTCCCGCGGCGAGCGCGGGGGTTCGAAAGTAGGCGCTTCGTATGCGGAAGTCCCGGGAGCGGGTAGTCGGTGACGATCGATCTTGCCGTTCGGATTGAGCGGTAGCGCGTCGAGCTTTACGCACGCCGCAGGAACCATGTAGGACGGCAGGCTGCGCTTCAGGTGCTCGCGAAGGTCGTGTGTACTGAGCGAGTGTTTCGCGCGGCCGACCACGTAGGCCACCAGCCCGAGTTCGCCTGTTGGGTCGGCTCGTGCCGTCACCACGGCGTGACTGACCTCTGGGTGGGTCAGCAGCACTTGCTCAATCTCACCGGGCTCGACTCGAAAGCCCCGGATCTTGATCTGGAAGTCGGTGCGGCCCAGGAATTCCAGATGCCCCCCCGCGCGCCAGCGCACCCGGTCACCGGACTTATAGAGGCGAGTGCCCGCCGGGCCGAAAGGATCTGCCACGAACCGCTCCGCTGTCAGGTCAGCTCGGTTCAAGTAACCGGCCGCGAGCCCAGCTCCTCCAAGGTAGGCTTCTCCAGGAGAATCCACCGGCTGCAGGCTCATCCGGTCATCGAGCACATGCACGATTGCGTTGGCCACGGGCTTGCCGGCCAGGGGGAAAACCGGCCACTCCGCATCGATTGCGGCCAGCCTGGCCACCGACACCACGTGGCTCTCGTTGGAGCCGTAGTGATTGTGGATTTCCAACTCGGGTAGCCGGCGATGCAACTCGCGCAGAGCCGGAGTAATTTCGAGACGTTCACCAGAGACGACGATATTGCGCAGGCTCGCGGGCGGATCGATCCCAACCCAGCCTTCAGCGAGGAGCCGCAGCATGCTCGGAGGCAGAAACAACGTATCGATTTCGTGTCGGTCGAGGACCGCCGCCAGTCGAAGCGGCTCCTTCCGGTCGTCGTCGCAGATGAGAAACATCGTTCCCCCTGCAAGCCAGGTAAAGAAGGTCTCATGGAAGGACACGTCGAAGTTCAGGGACGCAAACTGGAGCGTCCTGGGTCGGGGCGGAGACGGCATCAGCTCTCGATGCGCACAGATAATGTTCACGAGGGGTCGATGACTCACCATCACGCCCTTTGGACGTCCGGTCGACCCGGACGTGTAGATCACGTAGATGATTGCCTCGGGCACGGCGGCGACCGTGTTTATCCGGCCCCACTCCAGCCAAGGCGTTTCCTCCAAGTCGACCAGTGTCGCACCGTGAGTCGCGAGTGCCGGGCGCCCTACTCTGTAGGTCAGGATGAATTCGCAACGCGCATCGGCAAGAACGTACTCCACCCACGCAGCGGGATAACTCAGGTCGAGGGGCAGGCAAATGCCACCGCATTTAAAGATAGCCAGGACGCCGACCCACATCTCGAGTGAACGCTCCGCGCAAAGGCCGACCCTGACGCCGGTCGTCACGCCGAGTTTCTGCAGGTACGCCGCCAGGCGCGCGGACCGCTCATCCAACTCCGCGAAGCTCATCGTCGCGTCGTCGTATACGGCGGCAAGCCTTGCAGGGGTCAGAGCTGCCTGGCTCGAGAAGGCCTGGTGAAGGCAGGAGTCCACCTCGAAGCGCCGCTCCGGCCCGCTGCTCCAGGCTAGCAGTGGACTCGGCTGCGGGCCCGGCTCAGCTGCGTTTCTCCAAGACATCCCTGAGCTCCAGAAAAGCGCGCCCAGCGCTTTCAACATCCTTGAAATCGAAGCCGGCGGCGAGCTCCGGGGCGACTCTACGAATCGATTCTGCAGCCTTGGCCGAAAAACGCAGGCGGGTACCCTCTTCGACCACGGCTCCATCGCGCTCACACCGATCGGTGTTCCACGCTCTTGCTGCCTCGAACGTCTCGCTCTGCGGGAGATCGTAGTAAAGTTGCCCCGCCTCCAGGCGGATCGGATAGCCACCCAACTCGCCCAGGGGGCCGGGCACGTGGCCGCTCCAACTACGGCCCGTCGCGAGCGAGCACAACAGGGCCGCACTCACTCCGGCGCCGAAAGCGTTCAGTGTTGCATCCGCCGCAAGCGGTGGCGCCCCGGAAATGCGTTCGGAGTCGAGTCGCCGCCCATTCAGCCAAACCAGCGGATAGTCCGAACGCTCGCCGGGTGACCGGGAAAGCTCGCCCACATCCCAGTGGCCGGCGAGCACTCTGATAGCGCGAGCGCCGGCAGGCGCGATGTGTTGTCGCAACATCTCCGCCACGAGTGCGATATTGCCGATCCCAGAGCGAATGAGCACACCCATGCGCCGCGCTCCCGCGTTTACGACATCCGGGTAGCAAGCATTGATCACAACAGCGGGGCTGCCCGAACTGCGCAACGCCCGTCCGAGCTGCGGCAGGAGTGCCGACTGCAGTGCCACTGTCACGCCATAACCGGCCTGCCGCACGAGACGTGACCAGGCATTATCCGCCGTGAGCGACCAGGACGATTGCAGGGACGCCGTGTTCAGGATCACCGTCGGGGCCGCGGCTGTGATCATCGCCGCCATCTGGTCGACGCTCTCCCAATCCAGCTTGTAGTTCCGCACAGTGAGGGCAACGCCGGCAGCAAAGCTACGTGCTCGGACCAACTGCGCGAGCCAGCGTGCCCGGCCGGCGTCTCGTGCCGCGACCATGAGCGTGAGTTCGTCGTCATATCGCGAGGCTATGAGGGGAATCGCCAGCGAGATCTCGCGAGCGAGCGAGCCGCAGCCCAACAGCAGCAGCCGTCCGCTCAAGCAGCCCCCCACCTGGACGCAATGACCTCTGCGACCTCCCGGTCTCCCAGGTGGCATGACTCGCGCAACTCCGCAGAAGACCCGGAGCCACCGGACCAATCCGCGGGCCAGCCGAACCAGGCGTCCGGCTGACGCCCGACGAGGTGCGCGGCCTGATCCGCAACACCGCCGAGTCGGACGTGATCCTCGATGACAAACCAACGCCTTGCGTTGGCAATCTCTTCATGTAGCGCGGGGGGCGGCGGCGCAAAGCGGCCGAGGTGCAGCACACCGAGTTGTAAACCCATCGACCGGGTGACGTCGCGAGTTCCAAGAGCCCATTGCGCCGAGAGTCCGTTACACAACAGGATGTGATCGGACGGTTGGGTGAGCCAGCGCAAGGGACCCGGAGCGCCTGGGAGCTCGGGACACGGATCGCGAGGCGCCCGGATGTAGCTGGGGCGCGCTGTGCCCAGGACAGCTTCCATCGCGTGACACACATCGCGTGGATCGCAAGGCGTCCAGACCTGCATCCCGGCCATTGCACCCAGGACGGCGAGATCCCCGATAGATTGATGGGTTTTCCCATTACGACCGCCGCAGCCACCGGCATGTGATCCAACCAAAGTAACGCCCAGTCCGGTTTGCGCCACGCTGACGCGGATCTGGTCTGCCGCGCGATAAGCCAGGAAGGCGGCGAACGAGAACACCCATGGGCGTGCGCCGCACGCGGCCATCCCGGCGGCCATTGACACCATGTTTTGCTCAGCGATTCCTCCCATGATGAAGCGCTCGGGGAGGGTTTCGGCAAAGGCCATCGCCCCGTAGGAGTCGGCGAGGTCCCCGTCCAGGAGCCAGATACGAGGATCGGACCGCGCCCGCTGGAGGAGCTCATGCGCGCAAACGGCCGCGAGCCGCTCTTTCACCCTAACTCCTCCAGGACCTCGTGGTACTCCACATCGGACAGTTCGCCGCAATGAAACCGATCGGGGTCTGTCGTGAGCAAGGAGGATCCGTAGCCCTTGACCGTGCGGGCGATCAGGACGCCGGGGACGTCGACTTGCGCTAGTTCGCGCAGCGCCCGAGTGAGGTCACGGTGATCGTGACCGTCGGCTTCGAGCGCGTGCCAACCAAACGCGCGCCACTTCGCGGCCAGGTTAGCGACCGGAACCTCCTGTTTGCCGTCACGGCTATAAGTGCATTCCTGGCGCCCGTTGGCATCGATGATGGCCGTCAGATTGCCGATCCGCAAGCGGGCCGCCACGAGAGCGGCTTCCCAGATCTGCCCTTCCTGACATTCCCCGTCACCCAATAGCACCCAGGGCCGCGCAGACGTGCCGCGCATGATGAGTGCCATGCCGAGCGCCGCGGACAAACCCTGCCCGAGCGAGCCGGTCGAGAAATCGATGCGACTCTCGAGCGTCATGTCAGGGTGGCCTTGCAGGGCGGAGCCAAAGCGTCCATAACGTTCCAGATGGGCCGCCGGGATCCAACCGAACTCGGCCATCGCCGCGTAATAACCCGGCGCGCCGTGGCCCTTCGATAAAATGAAACGGTCACCCCGCGCGCGGTCGACGAAACCGTCGAACAACACACTGAGAATGTCGATCATGCTGAGCGAGCCGCCATAGTGCCCTTCTCCCGCAGCGTGAATCATCCGCACGGCGCGTCCGCGAATACGCCGCGCCCGCTCTGCAAGCGTCGCAGACGAATCCGGCGGATGGTTCACGTTGTGCAACTCGATCAGAGGCGGCCCCGCTCGGGAGTGACCGGCGATCCAACGGTGATCCGCCGCCCCGATCTCGCGCAGGCTGTAGGGATTGGCGATGCCGAGATCCCGTGTGAACGCGGTGAATCGCGCGACGCGCCGTAACAGGTCGGCGCGGCTCGGCGCGGTTTTGAGCCTGAAGGAGCGCGTCACCAGCAGATCGGCAAACTCGGCGCCATACAGGTCGATCACCTCCCCCTCGCGCGACCATTTCCGCGAAGCGACCTGGCCGCGGGGATAGAAATAGAAACCGTGCGGCTCGGCTTCATAGATGTCCGCGCCACATGCTTCGATCAGCCGGAGGCTGTCCTCGAAGTCCGCCTCGGTCTCGCCGGGGTGTCCGATGACCCAGTACGTGGTTGTCTTGATGCCCTCCGCGGCGAGAGTGTGGAGGGCGGTTCTGATCTGGTCCGGTGCGGTTTGCTTGTTCATGGCGGCGAGCACGGCGGCTGAGCCACTTTCGATACCGAGCCGGGCGCGATAGAACCCACCTTCCCGCCATCGTCGCACCCGCTGCGGATCGCAGACCTCGGGATCCGCACGAAGATAGGCATCAAAATACAGATCCAGTCCGGCTGCGCGGGTCGCCGCGAAGGCCTCGTCGGCCACTGGATTGATCAGTGACTCCGCCAGAAAGAAAGCGCGGCCACCGTAGCGACGGGTCGTGGTCTGCAGCTCAGTAATCCAACGGTCGATCGGGCGCGTTCGATATTGCCCCCATTGAACGGTTTCGGAGCAGAAGCTGCACTGAAAGGGACAGCTGCGACCGATATGGGTGGACATCTGCGAATACAGCGACAGGTCGAGGCCGTCGAAGTCCGGTGCCAGAATTTCCGACGGAGCGAGACGCTCACGGCGGACGTCAGCCGATGTATAGACCCGTTTGCCAGGCAGCTTACCCGCGACGACCTGCGTGAGCAGGTGCTCCCCTTCACCAATGACGATGGCATCGAGATAGGGCTCGCTGACCGCCAGGAACGCCTCGAAGTTCGCAGAGCGCGGCTCCACGTGGTCCGCAAAGATCCCACCTCCCAACACCGTGCGAACCCGCGGAAACGCTTTACGAACCGCGCGTAGCGCTACGACGGTCGCCCCAAGCGTCGTGGTGTAGGTCGACACACCGAGCCAGTCAGGCTCGTTCCGCGCGACCGCCTCGAGTACCTTCACCTCTACCGCCCGCAGTAGCTCGTCCACCAGTTCGATGAGCCCTTGAACCAGCGGGTATGGCGCTGGCGCGCCGAAGGTCGTCTCGACGAGAACGCTCACCAGTTTGGGATAGCGCGGGTCCTGGGCGCCATGAGCGTGGGCCATGACGTGATTGCGCAATACATCGTAGGTGAACTCGAAGAGATTCCCGTGCAGGGCGGGGTCGATGCCGGCCTTCAGGACCCCGTGATAGCGGTGCAGAATCGACCAGAGCTGTGAATCGGCATTGAAGTCCTCGAGGACCACGTCGGCGCCGGCGCTCTGCAGGTGACTCTTCAAAATTCCAAGGCCCAGCGGCGGAGTCAGCGGCGCCCAGAATGGCAAGAGGCTCAGCATGACTCGCATCACAAGACTCCATGGCAGCGTCCTCTAGGAGGCCGCTGTCGCCGTCTCTTTCAACCTGCCGTCCAGTTGCCCGGCCAGCTCGGCCACGGACGCACATTGGAACACCACCCACAACGGCAGCCTGATCCCGAATTCGGCGCGCACCCGCGCAATCAACTTCACCGCCGTGAGCGAGTTTCCGCCCAGGCTGAAGAAGTTGTCGGTGCTGCCGACCTGCTCGACCCGCAGGACTTCGGCAAACAGGCCGGCCAGGGCGCGTTCCGAGGGTGTGTGTGGAATTTGGGAGGACACGTTCCGCCTTCCATGGTGGATCGGACCTAACCGCGCTTTCCGGGTGAAAGCGCGTGAATGTTATGTTTTTGTTCTACTCTGGCGCCTAGCCGGTGTCAACAAATGGGAAAAGAAATGGTGCGGCGCACGCGCGTCCGGTCCCCTGCCTTTGGAAAATGGCCGCGTCCGGCCTTCAGGCGCGCCTCTGTACCGGCTGCGACACTTCGGCGTCCTCCGACACGAGATTGCCCTTATCCAGGTTCAGCGTGATACTCGCATACTCGGCGGCCTTCGGATCGTGCGTCACCATGACGATCGTCTTTCCGTGCTCGCGATTCAGCTGTTGCAATAGACCCAACACTTCGGTGGCCGATTGCCGGTCCAGGTCGCCGGTCGGCTCGTCGCAGACCAACAATTCGGGATCCGACACGATGGCTCGCGCAATGGCGACCCGCTGCTGCTGCCCGCCGGAGAGCTCCGTGGGTTTGTGGTCGGCGCGGTCCGCCAACCCGACCAACTGCAGCGCGACGCTGGCATTGGCTTTTCGTTGGCGGCGCGACAGCCGGGTGAGGAGCAGCGGTACCTCGACGTTTTTGCGCGCGGACAGCATGGGTAGCAGGTTGTAGAACTGGAACACGAAGCCGACGCTGCGCGCGCGCCACTTCGCCAGTCCCGTCTCACTCAGGCGGTCGATCCGGGTGGGGCCGATCATGATGCTGCCGCCGCTGGGAGAATCGAGACCGCCAAGGAGGTTCAGCAAGGTCGTCTTGCCTGAGCCGGAGGGCCCCATGAGGGCGACGAAGCTGCCCTGCGCGATGTCGAGGCTGATATGGCGCAGCACTTCCACCTGCTGACTGCCCCGCTCGTAGCGCTTACACAGATCGCGGATCGAAACCAGGTTACTCACTGACCATCCTTCACCGGCGGTACGCCGCCGCGACTGTTACGATCGGCGCATCATCACGCTGTGAGCCTCCTTATTCAACTCCACCGTGCTCTGCGGCGCCGCGACATGATGTTGGTTAGTGATGCTTACTTTTCAACCTTTCAATTACCTATCAAGCTCTGCCTGCAGTTGCTGTAGTGAAGCAACGAACTGCTCCGGCGCATAGGCCTCGTCGTTCTGGGTGAGCTTGTACAGCTCGTCGATCCGCTTGCGAAAGTGATTGGCGAGCCCGAGCTCGATGAGCAGACCGTCAATACCCATGACTGCCTGCTCTGCGCCCACGTAATCGCGAAATTCGCCGCTCGTGCCCACGGCGACCAAGGTTCGCAGCAACTGGCGCTCGTCGGCCGGCTTCCACGTGCGCCCCGCGGCCTCATCGCATAGACGCCGCAGGCTCGCACCAACCTCCCTGCTGCGTGTGACGATCTGGGACCGGTCCGAGGCACTCGCGGCCAACAACGACCGGCTCAGGCGCAACAGTCCCGGTGCGCTCTGGGGCTCCAGCTCCCGGGCGATGATCCACGCCATGATCAGCGAGCCGTCGCTGATGGGGACGCTACCCGGGTCGGCGCCGCTCTCGAGGAGGCGGTGACTCCAGTCGGTGCGGCGCATGGAACTCATGTGGCAGCCGTAGCAATTGAACAGCGCGAGCTCCGGAAACGCCGCGTTGTTGTTGACTCGCGGTCCCTGCAAGGTCTCCATCGCGCGCAGGGCCGCCGCTAACTGCCCGTAACTCCAATTCTGGGTGGAGCTGTAAGTGGGCTTGCGGCGTTTGTAATCCTCGTCGACGCGATAGTGCGGCGGTTGTAGCGCCAGAAAGGTATCCATCTCGAAGCTCAGCCGCGGATGACCGGCCGCCATCATCCGGTGGGTGGCGAATTTGTCGGCCGTACCGTAGTGACACGACAGGCACAGCTCGGCCCGCTGGCGCAGATCGGCCGTCGGATACATGCCGTGCGCGACGTTTTCCCGGTAAGTGACGCGCTTGGAGGTATGAGTGGCGAGCCAGTATTCGGAGCCTCCGTGGCACGCTTCGCAACCGATGCCGTCGGCGAGTGAAAACTTCTCCCCGCGTTGGGCGGGAGGAACGTTGTCAGTGTGGCAATCAAGACATTCCTTCGCGGCCGCCGGGTCGCCGATCCCCAGCTTCGCGGCGATCGCCCGCGACTTGAGGGAGCGCAGGACATTGAAGGCCTTTGAGTGCGCGTCGTCATGCGACCAGGTGACGTACTCGTTGAGAAGTACATCGTAGGTCTTGCTGGGCATCACGGCGCCGTGGCACACCGAAGAGGCGCATGTCGTGACCCCCATGTGCTTGTTGACCCCCTGCGCGGGCAGCACGACTGCGGCCGGCACCTGCGAGGCGCCCGCCGCCGCCGCGGTACCGACGGTCGCCCCCGTCGCAACGCCAGGCAGGCTCAGCCCTCCCAGGCCGATGCAAAGGAGTATTAGTGCGGCTTGGCGAACCATGGCTTGCCTTGCGAATCGAGGTAGAGCCTTTCAGCTTCCTGTAACGAGAGGGGACGTGACCCGATCCGTCCAAACACGGCCATCTGGTGCCCGGTCTCATCCACTCCCCTATCCCGGTCGAGACCCTTGGACAGCGCCAGCGCCGGCGCATGGGTCGCATAGTGCGCGATGACCTGCGGCTTGGGCTCCGGACTGAAACCATAGAATTTGGGCTGTGTATCCGGGGCGGTAAGCTGCAGAACAGTCAGGCCGTTACGACCGTCGGCCACGTAGGCGAACAAGGAAGCATTGGTGGATCCAACCACCACGTCGCGCGCATCGCTCAAGACGCCCGGTTGGCTGAGCACCTGGTGCAGCTGCATGTGCTCGGGCTTCTCGATATCGACGATCGCGAGGCCTTGCTTGCCTGCCGCTACGTAGGCATAGGTACGGGCCAGATACACCCTGTGCGCGTCCTCCAGCGGCACGGCGTCGTCCACGACATGAGGATGGCGCTTGTCAGTGACCTCCAGGACTTTGAGCCCCTCGCGGTCCGTCACGAACAGATAGCGGAATTGCAGAGCGGATGCCCGGACGTCCTGCAGCGGCACCACGCTTTCGACTTGTGGGTGCAGCGGATCGTCGAGGTTCAGGATCACCAGCCCTGCGTCGGCGGCCACGTAGACGTAGTGACCGCCGATGGTCAAATGCCTCGCGCCCTTGAGGATGCCGTTGGGATTCCAGGTCAGAGCGCGCCGCAGGTGGTTGTTGCGGGGATTGCCGTCGGCTAGCGTATTGACGTCGGTAAGAATCAGGCCCTCGCGGCTGTCGGTGATGAGGGCGTAGTTGTAGATCGGGTGAAACGGCTGCTCTTCGTTATCGTCCCGCATGAGATGGCCTGTGTTGCGTGCGGGATGAATCGGCTGGTTCGTAGGTAGGGCTACGCACGTGGCATCGCTGGAGGCGATGCGGGTGTCATGACCCAGCGGGCTCGACGGTCCCGTCAGAATCGGTTGACTGACAGCCTTGTTCGCAGCGCTGGCCACATCGTAGACCTGAAGTCCGTGGTGACCCTCAGCCGCATACAAGTATTCGCCACGTAACTGCAAACACCGGATGGGGTCGCCGGCGTGGTCGTGAGCGGTCTGGAGTTCCTTGTGCAGTTCCTGGTGATGCCGGTAGTTGTCAGGATAGGCGTACTTTTGCAGGTAGCTGCCGATGACGGCCTGGGGCTCATCCCATTCGGTGACCTGTACGCCCGTCACACCGCCGCCCGTGCCGAGCCATGCATAGTGGCCGACGAGATTGACGAAGTTCGTCCCTTGCAGGAGCAGCTGCGCCATGATGGCGTTGTTGTCATGCGCTGCCGACAGGTGGCAGTCGTCGCAGGTTTTCGTCTCCGTCGTGCGCTCGGTATGCGGGTAATGCGGGTTGAAGGCCTGTGAGCTGTAGCCACTCGCGGAAATCGGGGGCTGCTGATAGTAGGTATGCTCCCGGTTGATGTTGGTCTGGGAGACGACGAGCGCCGAGCTGGAGCGCACCGGCGCGATTCTGCCGCCATCCGTGGGACCACGCCGCCCCAACATGAACATGTCGTCGCGGGCTACCTGCGGG